>Ga0180432_10000120_pt1 | contig 117644 bp, 154 predicted proteins | sample SS_ome_10_FD_132414 | JGI IMG/M metagenome (GOLD analysis project Ga0180432, IMG submission 132414) | Hypersaline lake sediment archaeal communities from the Salton Sea, California, USA - SS_1_MS_2 metaG | ecosystem: Environmental > Aquatic > Non-marine Saline and Alkaline > Hypersaline >... | reverse complement strand
GAAGACGGCGAGGACGACGACGAAGAGATGCCCGAGAAGAAGGGTTCCAAGTCCGAGAAGCGCAAAACCAAGAAGTCCGAGCAGGACGACATGGAGGAGCCGGACGACGACGAAGAGATGGACGACGAGGATCGTCCCAAGGAGTCGTTGCTGCGCCGCCACAAAGCCCTGAAGCGGGTGGCCGAACGGATGGACGAAGAGCTCGGTGCGAGCAAGAAGCTTATCACCGCGTTCGTCGCCAAGTCCGGCGAGTACAGCGAGTACAAGGAGAAGTTCGAGGCGTCCCGCAAGGTGATTGCGGCGATGCTGGACGAGAAGCGCAGCGCGGAAGTGGATGCCGTGATCGAGTCCAAGCTCGACGGTTACGACGGCGAAAAGCGCGAGGCGATCAAGGAAGCGTTGGGGCGCGTCCGGACCGCCGAGGAAGCCGAAGGGAAGATCGACAAGCTGGTCGAGGCGTTTGGCGGCCCCAAAGGTGGCGGCACGACTCCCCGGCTGAGCACGGGCCTTCCCGGTCTGCGTCGGACCGAGAAGAAGACGCACAAGCTGGCCGAGCGTACCAAGGATAAGGGTACGTTGCAGGAACAGCGCGGAAAGAAGCTGACGAGCAGCATCGTCAGCGGCGTGGAGAAGAAGCTCAACGGCTAACGGAACCGGCACGTTGCACTTCACGTTGTAAGTAATTTCCCACAACAATCGACAGGAGGTCTGAGACCATGTTGACCGAACAGAATGTCTTCGACAACCACATGAACCGCCTCTACGAGCGCGGGATGCGGTTGGCCGAGGAAAAAGATGTCGTTCTCTACAAGGACGACGAGACTCTGGTTCGTATCGGGGACATCTCCGAAGGGCTGGAGGAAAAAGACGACTGGATCAAGTCCGCGACGATGCTGATGGTCGAGAACACCTACGACTTTATGAACAGCCTCGACGAGACGACCCGCACGATCCAGTTCGGCAAGTTCCCCAAGTTCGCGTTCCCGCTGGTCCGCGCCGTCTTCCCGAACCTGATCGCTCACGAGCTGGTCAGCGTTCAGCCGATGTCGGGGCCGACCGGGCTGGTGTTCTACCAGCGGTTCACGTACGGCACCACGAAGGGTGCGGTGGTGGCCGGTCAGGACATCATCGAGGTTCCGAACGACGAGTACGCCAGCGAGCGGATCACCGCCGAGTCCTTCGGTACTGCCGGGGCGACCAATCAGGTCGGGACGTTGGGCTTCTCGCCCGTCCGTCCGCACACCTTTCAGGCGACCGACGGCGTGCTGACCGTGCAGGACGACGGTAACGGTAACATCGTCGGCGACACGGGTGCCGGTACGAATACCATTGACTACCGGACCGGAGCGGTGGACTTCGATTACAGCGGCAATTCGGCTGCGGTGAGCGAGGTGAGCTACGTCTACGTGATGGAAGGAAATACCCAGCTTCCCGAGCTCGAAATGACCCTCGAATCGACGGAAGTGCGCCCCATCGAGACGAAGCTGCGTGCCAAGTGGACCGTCGAGGCGAGCCACGATCTGCGCGTCGTCCACGGCGAAGACTTGGAGAACAACCTCGTCAACGCTCTGGGGCTGGAGCTGAAGTTCGAGATCGACCGGCGTGTCATTCGCGAGCTGAAGGCCATCGCCCGTGCGACCGCTGTGTACGACCCGGCGGTGCCCAACGGCATCCGTGTTTGGGAAGGGAAAGCCCCCTCGGGTATCTCCTTTACCGAGCACAAGCTCAGCATTATCGACACCCTGACCCGGATCAGCAACGATATTCTCGGCGCGACGCAGCGTGCTCGCGGCCAGTGGATCGTTTGCGGTCTGGAGGTGGCGAACGTGCTGGAAACCCTGCCGGGTTGGCGCGGTAACCTCGACAACCTGACCGGGCGCGGCGTGTTCAAGGCCGGTACACTCAATAGCCGTTGGACCGTCTACGTGGACACCTACGGCGGGCCGAACGACATCCTGATTGGCTACAAGGGCGATCAGATGTTCGATACCGGCTACGTGCTGGCCCCTTACGTGCCCTTCTACGCGACGCCGCTGAGTAACAGCCCGAACGCCGAGTTCGTGCTGCGCAAGGCGATTGCGAGTCGGTATGCCACGAAGGCCATCGACTCCAAGTTCTACGCGAACGGCGCGATTGACCTGACGTTGCAGCCCTCCTAATCGGGGGTTGACTCCATAGGGTAGTGTGGAGGGCGGGTCCGCCCGCCCTCCATTTCAAGGGAGATTCAGATGCAGATCGCCGATCAGATGATCCAATGCGTGATGAACGGCCTCGATCCGGATCATGTGATGGAACAGGCCACGAACGGGATGATTAACATGCTGCAACGCCTACCGGCGAAGCGGCAGTGTCCCGGCTGTGGCTACAAAGTTCCGAAGTATCCGGGAGCATACCCGAAGCGGTGCCCCGAGTGCGGATGTGATCTCACTGAGCCGCCGGAAGACGAATGACCACGATCAGCCGAACCCTAGCCGTTGCCGATATTCCGAACCTCGTGAAGCGGAAGATGGGCGACAGCTCGCTCACAGTCGAGTTGGCCGACGACGACTTCTACGGGAAGGGCGGAACGGACTCGGACCTGAAGCGCGACGGGATCATTGCCGAGGCGTTGCTCTGGTACTCTCGGTACTGGCCGAAGTACGGCTATACCGTGGTTCCGGTTTCAGGCGGCGTTCAGCAGTACGAGCTGGACAACAGCGTCGGAGATCAGCAGTGGGGCTTCGGCGCGGTGAATGTTCTCGTTCCCCCAACGCGCACGCAGTTGGGTTTGGGGTTGGGGGTCAGCCCCGACGAATTGATCTCCTTCGATATTCGGTACATGACCGAGATCGGAGACTTGCATCTGGACCTGTCTTACCTCGAAACGGCGAAGCGGATCGTCAGCGCGGAGTTCGATTGGCGATTCGATCCTGATTTCCCTAGTCCGGGGATCGGGACGCTGTGGATTTATCCGGTTCCTGAATCGACGAACATTCCACAGGTGGTTTTGAAGTACCAAGACCTGCATCATATCGAACAGATTCCGCTGGCCGATCAGCATTGGTTCCTGCTCTACGCCGCTGCGTTGGGGAAGGAGCTGATTGGCGAGAAGCGTGCGAAGTTCGGTGGGCAGATTCCGGGGCAGAACGAGGGGCAAAACCTCAACGGCTCCGATCTGGTCAGCACGGCGCAAGAAGAAAAAGAGAAGATCACCGAGGATTTCATCAACGACAAGGGTGACTTCATGCCACCGCTGGTCGGGTCGGGAATCTAACCGATGGTCGATACTCCGAATCTACATTGGCAGGAGTCGAAAGACCTTGCTCAGATCAAGGCGTGGGACCGCGAGCGGTATTTCCTTCAGATGCAACGTCACCGCCTGTACTTCGTGCAGCAGGCGTCCGCTGCCGAGGGTGGGTCGGGCGTGTCGCGGAATATCTACGGCGAGCCTGTGGAAGGCGCGGTGACCGACGATGGGCCGGACACCGCTGCGTACAGCGATCCGGTGGTGGACCTTCCGGTCTACATCAATCGGGAGATCGACCAGAAGACGGCGGACAAGTGGGGACTCAATCGTACGTCCGACATCCTTGTCGTGTTCTCGATTGCGGTTCTCGAAGGGCTGGGAATCGACTTTCGGGATATTACGAAGGGGCCGAAGATCGGCGACCGCATCGACTTCATGGTCGAAGGTTCGATCAAGAATCAGTATGAGCTGCGGACCGCCGAGATTCACGACTTCTGGGGGAACACCCAATACCCGTTGCACGTTGTGTGTGCGGCGAACCTGACGCACGAACCTCTTACTTCGTGAGGCTACGATGAAGAAACGATTGACCCTACAGATCAACGAAGCGCGAGGCACCCTCGATGTCCCGATGGACGATGTGCAGCTCCTTCGGCAGGTGATGAACGAGGAGATGGAAGCAGTCACCCTCTACGAGAACATGCTGAAGCAAGCTCGCGATCCTCGGGTGAAGACGATGCTGCAAAGTCTGGTTCACGAAGAGAAGGTTCATTTCGGCGAAGCGGAAACGCTGCTCGAAGTGCTGGACCCGAAGCACGAGGAGGCCGAAGAGGAGGGCGAGGAAGAGGTCGAAGATATGACCGGAATGGGGGAATCGACAATTCTGCTCCGCAGAGTAATCCGAGGTTGATATGGCATGGGATCGAGACAAGCTAGGTAACGTCTTCGACGTGGCGAATGAGAATCCGCATCCGCTGTCGAATCCGAATTACATGACCTTCTTGGTAGACCGGGGTGGCGATCTGATCCCGCTGATGTTTACCGAGCGGGAGATGATGGTCGGCATCCAGCGGGCGCAGAAGAACCCGGAAGACACAGCGGTCTTGGAGGAATAAATGGCGATACGCGGAATGAAACCAAAGGTGAAGATTCCGAAGTCCTCGCCGCTCGGTTTCGTTTCCGTGTTTCGGACGGCGCAGAAGGTCGCTGCCGAGAAGGTGTCAATGGAGGTGGCCGAAGCGATCCGCGACGAGGCCATCGAAATCATTGCGCAGCAGCGATACGATTGGGCTGCGCTCTCGAACAAGTACCTGCGGCGGAAGCTGAAGGGTCTCTACGATCCGCGTATCTACATCCGCACGCAGTTCTACCGGGATAACATCGAAGCGTGGGCGGACGAGCAGGGCTACGCGCATGTAGGGGTGGCCGACGTGATCCACCCCGAAACGAAGAAGCGGAAGCGTCCGGTAAACCTTCCCCAGTTGGCGCGGTGGCTGGAGTTCGGCACGCCGATTGCCAACCCCGGCGAGATCATGCCCCCTCGTCCGCTGTGGCGTCCCCTGATCGCCAAGTGGTTGAAGGTTAATCCCGAGTTCGCGAAGAAGTATTACGCGGCGGTGGCCGAGGAGCTGAAGTCGCGACGGAAAACGAATGCCGCCTCTCCCGATCTCGGGAAGGGTAAGCCGAAGAAACAGCCGCCGAAGAAGCGGACCGTGAAACCGAAGAGGCGTCCGCCTCGGGTTCCCGATCCGCCGAAGAAGAAGCGGCCTACGATTGACGAAAGCGATCCCTTCGCCGATCTCCTGTAGGAGGTTTCATGCCGAGCAAGGACTTTATGGAAAGCCTGTTGTCGCCGACTTCCCCGATTGCAACCGCGCACTCGGGGATGGCCTACGACGAGCTGACCGATCTCTATGCCGAGCTCGACGGGGAGCAGGAGGAAATCGTTTTCGAGCACATCAAAAGATTCACGACCGAATCAGACTATACCGTGGGATCGCTTTTCCACTCGATCATCGCCGACCGGAGAATCGACGAGGAGATTCGGAGCAAGGCCGAGTGGATCGCGGGGAAGTATAACGTGATTCAGGCGCACCACCTGAACAAGCCGAAGGTGCCGAAGAAGCCGGGCCGATGATCCAGAATACGCTGTACCTATACGATCAGGCGATCCTCGATCTGATGGCGTGTGAGTTCGCTCCGATCATCCCGCGTCACGAGGCGCAGTTGTTTCTCCTGACGCCCGAGCGGAAGTTTATCGACTACCTCTCGGGGCGGACTCCGGAGAACCTGAAGCTGGCGTTGCCCCGTATCTCGATCACGCGGATGAACGACGATCCGGATGAGGAGCGTCGCTTCGGAACGAAGATTAGGAAGATTCCCGATCCGGAGAGTGCGGCGAACCGGGCGATCATCGCCGATCCGCCGACGCCGATCATCATCAACTACCAGATCGACATGTGGACGCAGCACATGTGGGAGATGAATTACTGGCGGCGGAAGATGATGATGCTGTTTTGGAATCTCCCCCCGCGCTACATCCTCGTCGATGTCGGCTACCCGTGGGGGGAGAAGTACATCGAAGTTTACCTCGACGGTTCGGGGGATCATACCTCGGATTTGGAGCCTGACGAAGCGGATCGAACCGTTCGCTACACTTATACCCTTCGGGTAAAGGCGCACCTGTTCCCGCTCTTCGAGGAGCCGTGGCGAACGCTGGACGAGTTGTTCTACGAGCTGGGTTGGCTGGTCGAGCGAATCCGGATCGACGTGTGCGATATGGACACCGAAGAGCTTTATTGGTCGGAGACGATTCCCCATGACTACTAAGATCAAAATTCAGAACCTCACCCGCACCGGCTTCGATGTGCTCCTCAACGATCTCAAAACCGGGAAGTACAAGACCCGGTTCCTCACCGCACGCGGTCATTTGATCGTAGGCGAGGAGGAGATCACGCGGCACATCCAAGTTCTCGTCGAGAAGAAAATGGTCAAGCTGACCACCGTGAAAGAAGTCGATTAACCGGCGACGATAACGAGGAGAGCGACATGCAATTTATTTGGGCAAACCCCGAAGCCCAAGCCTCTCAGATCGGCGGGTTGTTTGTCTACGGACAGCCGATGTTCAATCCGGGTTCGTTTACCCCGGACGACATTCGGGTGATCTACAACCAGTCAGGTCAGGGGCAGTGGGCTACCGTAGGGAATCCGATGCAGGGCTTCGACTCGAAGTTCGTCCCGAAGGAGGATGTCGAGGTGGAGCTGGCCGGGGCGATTACGATCCTCCCGACCGAGGTGACCCCCGACATTGTGCGGCGGGTGGGGATCGACTTCCTGATCTTCACCGAACAGAATCCCCCCGAGCAGGTGGTGGACTTGACCGCACAATCCGGAGAGTCGCAGAAGACGACGCTGCGGTGGACGAATCCTCCCGACGAAGACATCCACTCACTGCGGATTCTGCGGCGCGAGGATACCTACCCGACCGCCTACAACGATCCCGAGGCGACGTTGGTGAAGGAGGTGCGCGAGGCATCGCCGAACGTACCCCTTGCCGTCGAGGACGTGGGGCTGGACGACGGGACGGAATACTTCTATTCGATCTTCGTTCGGGACTTGGCGATGAATTGGCAGACGGCGGTGACGCCGGGCTTCAACGCCGTGTCCGCAACCCCCGATTCCCCATCTCAGATTCTCGACTTCACCGCAACGACCGACGAGAACGACCAGATCACATTGAGCTGGACCAATCCGAACGAAGAGGCGTTGGACAGCGTGCGGCTTGTGCGGAAGGTGGGGAGCTATCCGACGGACGAATCCGATGGCACAGCGGTCTACGAGAACAGCAGTCCCGAGGCCGGTGGCGAGGAGGAATACGTCGATGCAGTTGGCGACAGCCAGACGTACTACTATGCTGTGTTTCCGAAGGACGCGACCGATTACAACAGCTTGGTCACAGCAGGCCGTAACGCAGCCATCGGTATCTCAACCTAACTGAAAGGAGTACAGAGATGAGTCCAGTGAGCGCGGGTGTATACCCCCGAGAAATCGACCTGTCCCTCTACGCCGCCGGAGCTGCCCCTACCGCACTTGGTATGGTTGGTACGGCCACGAAGGGACCGCTGAACGAGTTGACGCTCGTTACCGACGAGCCGGATTTTATTACGAAGTTCGGTCGCCCCGACCCCAACAGTCAGGCGTTCTACGCCGCCCGTCAGTTCTTGCGCGAGGGGAATGTGTTGTGGTTCGTCCGCATCGCTTCCGATGCGGGTGGTACGGGCGACGACATCAACCTGTCCGATCCCTACACCGGACGTGCCATTGCGACGCTGGTGGATGCGGGGGATGTCGATTCCGTTCAGTTTCAACTACTGGAGTACGGAACCTACGGCAACACGCTCCAGCTCAACGTCGCGGCGGGTACGGAGTCCGGCTTCAAGATCACGCTCTACGAGACCTATGGCGGTCTGCAAGAGCTGGAGGTCTGGGATAACCTGTCCCGTGCCGATGTCGAGGAGATCATCAACGACCCGGTGGACGGCAGCGAATGGCTCGAAGCCACGGTGCTGTCGGCGGGTGGCCCCGGCGAGCCGAGTACGGCCCAAGACCCGGTGGTGTTCGTGGGTGGCCTCAACGGCTTCAGCGGAACGCTGGTCGGCAAGGCGATCACGGCGATCAAGAAGTTCGAGAACGTCGAAGAGGTCTACGTCGATACCCTGATCGCTCCCGGCATGTACGACGAGAGCGTGGTGAATCAGCTCCTTCTGACCGCCGAGGCGCGGAAGGATGCCTTCGCGGTCCCCGACGGCCCGATGGGTCTGGACGTGCAGGGCATTGTGGACTGGCACAACGATCCGAGCGGCGGCGGCAGCGCGGCCCTCAATTCGTCTTACGGTGGCTTGTGGTGGAGCGAGCAGATCGTTTACGACGAGTTCAACGAGCAGGATGTGATCGTGGCCGCTTCCGGTTTCGTGGCAGCGGCGATTGCCCGTACCGACCGGGTGGCGGCTCCGTGGTGGGCACCCGCCGGTCTCCGTCGCGGCAAGGTCAATTCCAAGCAGGCCGTCTACTCGCCTTCGCAGGGGGAGCGGGAGGTCATGTACGGGACCGGCCAGAACGTGAATCCCATCGTGAGCTTCGTCGGCGAGGGCATCTTCATCTACGGACAGAAGACGCTCCAGCGTGCCCCGACGGCCTTGGACCGGGTGAATGTCCGCCGGATGCTCAACAAGGTCAAGTCCATCATTACGGCCTCGACCCGCTACTTTACCTTCGAGCAGAGCGACGCGCCGACGTGGCGGTCGTGGCGCGGTGTGGTCGATCCCCCGTTGCGGGATGTGCTCGCCCGTCGTGGTCTGCAAGACTACCAGATCGTGATGGACGAAACGACCAACCCGACGGCGGTGATCGAGCGGAACGAAATGCGAGGGAAGATTCTACTGAAGCCCACGAAGTCGGCGGAAGTAATCATCCTCGATTTCACCCTCACCTCGCAAGGGGCCGACTTTCAAGAGCTGCTTCAGGCGGCCTAATCGCGGTCTACTGACCCCAGACGAGGAGAAACGACATGGCCGAAATTCTTGCGCCCAACCACATCGCTCAGCAGGCGGGGCAGTTTACCCCGCAGTTGCAAAACCAGTTTTCCATCGAAATCCACGGGCTGCCCGGACAGGACTCCGATACCCTGATCCTCGGCGTGGCCGGTGGTGCGATCCCCGAGAGCTCGTTCGAGAAGGTGACCATCGACTACGTGAACAAGCAGGTTCACATGGCCGGGAAGATCATCGTCGGAACGACTTCGCTCCGCGTCCGCGACTTCATCGACAGCGAGACTCGCGATGCGCTTTGGCGGTGGTATCAGCTGACCGGCGATCCGAAGACGGGAAGCATGGGTCTCCCCGCCGACTACAAGCGGGACGGAACCATCGTCCTGTTCGGTCCCGACGGCTCTCACGAACGGCTCTGGAAAATGGAGGGGCTGTTCATCGAGTCGGCGAATTGGGGCGATCTCGATCACGCCACCGTGGACAATCTTGTCATGGAAGCGACGCTCTCCGTTGACACCGCCTATCGCGACATCTAAGATAGGAAACCGAATACACCCGATTATTTAACCGATTAAGCAAGGAGTACGAAAATGGGTGAGAACGTCAATCAGGACTGGAGACTGGTACATCTCCCCTCTCGCGGTCTGCCGTATGGCGGCAGGGTTCCCAACGGAGCCGTCGAAGTCGGCGTACTCGGGACCGAAGAAGAGGAAATCGTTGCCAACCCCGCCAGCGTCGGGAAGCGTAATCTGGTCGATGCCATTCTGGAAAACATCGTGCGCTGTCCCGTCCCTCTCCGTGAGCTGTTGCTGGGAGATCGGCTGTTCCTGCTTCTGTATACCCGCTTGCATTCCTATGGCGAAAACTGGACGTTTTCGTGGAAGTGCGAAAATTGCGGGAAGCAGATGCGGGATACGGTGCTGATCTCCCAGCTTCCGCTCCTTCGTCCCCCCGAGGATCAGACCGAGTGGAGCGAACCGTTCGAGCTCCACCTTCCCAATGGCGACACGATCAAGTGGCGGCACCTTCGAGGTTCCGATGAGGCGTCCGCTTTGCGCTACGCCGATCAGATTCGGAACAAAGGAGGGGGGAAGAAGGGTGATCCCGCCTACCGCTATCGCAAAGCCCTCTCATTGGTCGAAGTCAACGGCGAAGCTCCCGAGAACATCGGCGAGGCGTTGAAGTATGTCGTCAATAAGCTGAAGGGCGAGATCTCTTTGGCGTATGCCGACGCCCTCGAAGACAACCGCATCGGCGTGGATTTAGACCGCGAGCAGGACTGCGTGCATTGCGGGTGGTTGAACGAGCTGACGATCAAATTCGATCTGACAGAGTTTTTTCGTCCTCGAAGGCGTTCCGGCTGAGCTGGTCTTCAGCGAAGTCGTACCGAACGCCGCCGCGCTGGCCCAGATGCGGGCGGACATGTGGTTGCACGGCAACCTCTCGCCCGTCGAATACTATCGCCTCACTGTGCGCGATAGAAACTACCTCTATGCGCAGCTGAAGGAAAAAGTTGCGAAGGACAGTCGCAGCATGGGCAATCTCTTCAAGGGACTCTTCAAACGATGAACGATCTAGTCTGGCTCGTCGAGCTCAACGATCAGGCGTCCCAACCTCTCGCTGTGGTGACACAGGGGATGGAGGAGTTTGTCCAGTCGATGAACAAGGCCGCCGAGAAGTTCCAGCAGATTTTCGGGGGCTACGATCAGCAGCTCCTCTCGTCCGCCGGACAGACGGCCAAGTTTGCGAGCGAAACGCAGGGGATGGTCGAAACGGTGAACAACGCCGGGTCGTCCATCAACCCCGTTTCCGGGTCTTCTCTCATTGACCCCGAGGGGATTCAGCAGCTCGGGGAGATGCTGGCCGATGCGATTGGCGAGGCGATCAGTCTGGCCTTCTCCGAGGTCGATTCCTTCAATCAGATCGTTTCGGAAAGCGTGACGGTCAACAAGGACTTCAAGCTCGCATCCGAGGAAGCCGCCGAAGCGGTACTCAAACAGAAGAGGGCGACCGAGCAGCAGAACGAGGCGGCGACGGGCCTCTTCGGTCGGATGAAGAAGGGGTTCGGCTCGCTGGGGCAGATGGCGTCCGGCCAGAAGAAGGCGCAGTCCGCGACGGACAAGGGAACCAAGAGCTTCGACATGCAGCGGACAAGTCTCGGTCGGCTCCACGGAGCGGTGAACGATAACGTCCTCGGTCTGGATCAACTAGGATTGTCGTTCTCGAAGCTGGAGGGGATTCTCCGGGCCGCGTCGGTTGGGCTGATCCTTGCCTCGCTTCTGAAGACCGCGTTGGCTTTCGAGCGTCGGGTGAGGGACATGAACGAGTCGCTGTCTCTGACCCCCGAGGCGATGGAGGAGGTCAACCAATCCCTGATTCGGATGGGCGAGTATACCGGAATCCTTGGAGTAGGGAACGACCGGGTGGCGGAAATCGCGAAGACCGGCGTGAAGTTTCAGATGATGAACAAGACCGTCGAATCCGGCGTGCGCGATCTTCAAAACTACACGATTGCGACCGTCGAGTTGGCCCGCGCTACCGAGCTCGGTGCCGAGGCAGTCGGCGACATGTTCAATCAAATGACGAACCTCTACGGGATCGGCACCCAAGGTCTGCGAAACATCGGGGCGGGGATCAAGTTCATTACGGATAACACAATCATTTCGGCGCAAGAGTTGGTGAGCTTTACGAACAGTCTGACCGGGCTGATGCAGCTCCTTCCCGAGAACACGGCGAAGTCTCGGGAGGAAATTATCACCGAGCTCCAGTCGATTGCGGGTGTCTACAGCAAGTTCCTCGATCAATCGAAAATCTCGGAGATGTTTACCCGGCTGTCCGAGGAGGTCGAGTTGGGCCGAGACGAGCTCGGTCGGGTGACCGGTGCCGGTGCGTTTACGAATCAGTTGGCGTCGTTGATGGGTATCGACGCGATGTCGTTGCAAAAGATGATCGACAAGCAGGACTACGCAGGGGTGATGACGCAATTCACCTCGCAGCTCAATCAGATCGCTTCCGGTCCGCAGGGAGCTCTCCGCTTGAAGGGGATGGTTGAGCCGCTGGACCAGTTGAGTTTCACATGGCAGGAGTTGCTGAATGTCGGACGAGAGATGAGCTCAACCGATATAGCTAAGCAGATACTCGCCGCGAAGTTGGCGGCGCAAGAAGGGGAATCGGCAGCAGACGCGGCCAAGAATCGCCTTGATCGCCTGACGCAAGCATGGAAAAGCTTCCAAGATGTTTTCATGGCGTTTTGGGCCGAGGCGGGAATGTCGATTAACGAAATACTGGTCGGGGTCGTTGTTCCGCTGCTTCAAAAGGGTCGTGAGTTGGTCAAGTGGTGGACCAATCTCGATACGCAGACCCAGCAGACGCATCTCAAGATTGCAGGATTGTCGGCGGCGGTGTTTGTCTTCGGCGACCGCATCTTCAAGCTGATCGGACACGTCGGTCGGCTGGCGGTGGGAATGGTAAAGCTGGGATACGTTATTACGAAGTACACCCTGATTGCGACCTACAAGCTCTCGAAGTCTCTACTCCACATGGGTTTGGTCGTTCTGCGCAAGGCGGTCCTCCCGGCGATGTGGTTCACGATCAAAGCGGGGGTGGAGCTCGGGTGGACGATGATGAAGGTTCTGGTCCCCGCCGTCTTCAAGCTCGGAATCAGTCTGGCGAAGTTCGCGCTGGCGAATCCGTTGCTGGCGTTTCTCGCGGCGGCGACGGCTGGGGTGATCTACCTGATCGAGAAGTACAAGGATTGGAACGCCGAGATCAAGAAGAACAACGAGGAGACGATACGGGCAAGCGGTTTCAACGAGAAGTTTGTCGAGGCGAATGCCAACCTGATCGACACCTTCCGCGATATGCGCTCGGAGATGATCGGAATGGACAAGAGCAGCGAGAAGTTCAAGCGGATGGCACAGGAGTCCGAGGCGTTGGCGCAGGGCTTGGCGTTGCAGTTGAATGACACGACGAAGCGGAAAATCTTCCTCGAAAATCTGGGGCTGGGTCCGAAGACCGTACAGCGGATCATGGACAACCTCCAGAACGCGGTGATGGAGATTCCGGTCGAGGCTCCGGTTCAGGTCGATCCTAATTCGCAGTTGAAACCGGGTGGGGGTGGTCCCGAAACACTGACAATGGATCGCGGAGGTATCGAAGCCTACATGCGGGGTCTGGCCGAGGAGGGAGTCGGTGCGCTGAAGGGTCTCGGTCAGGACATAGCGGTTAGCGATGTGTTCGAGACCGGAAAGGGCATGGCCCAAGGGTTCATGGACTTCTTCAAGATGAACCCCGATGCGTCGCTGTTCACTCCATCGACCGCCGCCGACGTGGATATTCCCGGAGCGGATGTGAAGTTTACCGAGGGGAAGGTTTCCGCCGCGCCTACCGATTCGAGCATTGGAGGTATCGGGCAGACAATCAAGTCGATGCTCTCCGGAAGCGATGATGGAAAGCCCCTCAAGGTCGAAACCGATTGGACCGACAAGAACATCGTCTCGCTACTCGAAGGCATCAAGTCCGTGATGGAAAACCAGCTCGGGATGATGAAGGGTCAGCGCGTGGAACAACGGGTCCAATCCCGCCGCCAGTCGAAGCCGGGAACGGACGTGGATAAGGTAGCCGTTATCAATCAGGTGGGACCGAAGTAATGCCGATCACGATGCCCAAAGCGATCCTCATCGACACGGTGACGGGCGAGGCGGTGGAGTTGCTGTTCCTCTCTACCGTCAGCATGAGTGTGACCGCGAATTACGATGGGAAGGAGCCGCGTGGAACCTCGCAGCCCTTCTTTCATTATTCCCACACCGGGGCGAAGACACTCTCGCTTCCGTTTCGGCTGGTTTCGTCCGTCGAGCGGAACGACGGCGGGACGACCGAGGATGTAATCAACGATCTGCGGTTCCTCGAATCGCTGCTCTACCCCGACTATCTGGCCGGGGAGTTTCTGTCCCCGCCGCATGTGGTGCGGTTGTGGATGGGGAAGCTCTTCGACGAAGAGGGGTTCATCAGCGCATGGAATCCGAATATCAGCCCCCCGTATGACGAGAATTTTCTACCGCAATTTGTTGACATGACGCTGGAGTTTACCCGGATCGGAAAGATGCTCGGGTACTCCGATGTACGGACAATCCTATGAGAGGACTTCCTATAAACTATAACTTTCCCGACGTTCGTTTCCGGAAGATCGGAAAGCAGGTGGCATCGAGTAACGTGTTCTCGCGGACGAAGGACTTGGATGTGGTCGAGTACGAGAACGTACCGACGCTCGCATCGTGGTATCCCCCAACATTTGCGCGTCAGCGCACCGACCGCTTCTTGGAAGTAACCGCCGGGAAGGAACGCCCCGATTTGGTTTGTCGCGATGCGTACCGCAACACGGATCGTCTCTACTGGATCATCATGGTCGTCAATTACGTGATTGATCCCCTGTCAGATGTGGAAGCCGGGCAGCGGTTGCGGGTGCCTGCCTACAACCGGGTCATTTCGAGGTTGGTTGGATGACGGACTTCATCAACTACCCGGCGGTGAAGGTGTCGCTCAATGACGAAGACCTGACTCCGGTTCCCCCTGAATACCTGACCGACTTCGTATTCGAGGATAACGAGTCGGGATTCTTCAGCTTCGAGCTCGGGTTGCATGACCCGAATTATACCGACATCGAAAATATCTTCTTCTCGGCGCGGCGGCAGAGTGAAGTACAGATGGAGTTCGGCTACTACAATATCCCGAATCAGCCTGTGGCGACGACGGGTTTGCTTCGCTGCTACGTGTCGCACTATCTGCCGACCTTCGAGGCGGGAATGGATATTCGGATCACCGGCTACTCGGCGGGGGCCGGGAAGAATATCCAGTACAACGAGCCTATCGAGTTCCCGAAGGACACGACGATCTCCGAGGCGGTTATCATCATCGCCAAGAAGATTTTCGGGGATGGGGTCGATCTGCGCCGGGTCGAGGAAACCAAGGAGGACATCTTCGTTCCCTCGCAAACGACCGAGCCGAAGAAGCCGTTCGACTTCATCCAGTCGGAGCTGGTCAAGCTGGCGAAGAACAAGGATGGAATCGGCGATTATTATTTCAAGGACGGTCGTGACGGTGGTGGCATCCGGTTCTCGTCTCCGCTCTTCGAGCGCGATCAGGTTGAGATACCGACGTTCTCGTGGCTCGGGGGGCCGGGGCAGTCGGACGTGCTGTCGTTCACGCCGAGTTTCAACGGGGCGACGCTCGGGGCGTGGGGCGCGGAAGGCATCAAGTTCCGAGGTTGGGACGCCACCCGCAAGAAGTGGATGACGATTCCGGTCAACCCAACCTCGATGGCAAGAGAGGGGAAGCTCAATCAGTTCCTCGCTCGCGGTGGAGCTATCGTCCCGATGCCGCGTTCGGAGACACAGCGACGGATCGGCGGTGCCGGTACTCGCTTCCGGGACGAGTTGGTCAACCTGATCGCCGATGAGTTCGACCGCGCCGTTTTCGGGGATGCGAAGATCAACGATACGGCGGACGAGGAATCCCTCGACACGTCGATCACCCTGCCGATTGAAGCCAATAACGAAGAGACGATCCGCGCCATTGCCGAGAATCGGTGGGCGCGGTTGATGAATACGATCACCGAAGCGGAGATCACCTTGAACGGCTCTCCGAGCACGATTGGGATTCGCGCCTACGACATTATCCGCGTGATCGTTCAGTTTCCGAACGGGCAGATTCATTGGTCGTCCGGTCTCTGGTTTGTGAAACAGGCGCGTCACGAGATCGTAACCGGAACCGGGTATACGGTGACCTGCCAGCTCCGGCGCAATTCCAACGCCCTCGGGGCCAACGTGGTTCCCGAAGGCGTTCGGTTCTTCGAGGATACCGAGTGAGTCGCGAAGCCGAAATCAAGGATGCTCTACGAGAGCAGGACGTTCATCGTCCCGGTGTCTATCGAGGCATTGTCGAGGGAATCGACGATCCCGAGCGGCTGGGGAGGCTCCGTGTTCGCATTTACGAGTTGCACGGCCCGGAGACTCGCACGTCGCGGGAAGCCCTGCCGTGGGCGGAAGTAGCCGAGCAGTGGGGCGGTGGCTACGACTTCGGTTCCTTCAGTGCTCCCTCGATCCCGGTCGGTTCCGGGGTGTGGGTGATGTTCGAGCGTGGCCACTACCGCTACCCGGTGGTGATCGGCACCTACCGCGCCAACCCCGAGTTCGCGCAGCCGATGAACACGGTGGGCGGTCGGGTGAAGTCCGACGGCTCCGAAGAGGCTCCCGATCCGGACGCAACGTGGGTGCCGAGCGAGGATCAGGAAGAGACCCCGCACGATGTCTTCTTCGAGAAGGAAGAGGGCGACAACGTGCCGACGCGGACGCTGCTCTACAAGTCGCCGAAGGGGCATACGATTTATGCCGAAGACCGGGGCGGCGAGGAAGCGTTCGTGATTGTGGACCGCGCCGGGCAGGTGATCGAGATGAGCTGCGGAGTGGAAACGACTCCGGCGGAAGAGGGCGCGGTGGTGGCCGAGGGGGAAGAGCAGGCGGCCCCGAACGCGAACAACACCGAACAGCGTGGCATCCGCTCCTCGATCCGGGGCGACCAGCTCGATCAGGAAGCGATGGTTGCCGGGAAGAGTTACATCCGCCTGAAAGACTTGGCCGGGCAGGAGGTCATTCTCGACCCAACCCTCGGCGACGAACGGATCATCCTGCGGAATACGAACAAGGAGAACACGCAGACCCAAGAGTTCGAGATGGGTTTGCGCAAGGGATCGCCCATCGTGCGGCTTGAAGGTGCGAACGGCGACAAGTTCGTGATGGATGCCAACAGCGATACCCCGATGATTATGGAGGATCATAGCGGGAACGCGATCATCTTCAACGCGCAGGACGGAACGATCAAACAGGTCACCCGAGGAGGCGTCGAAGAGGAACACAACAAGATCAATTCGCGGGTCCGGGGTGACAAGAGCCGGGAGATCGGCGGAAACGAGGACACAACGGTTCTCGGTAACCGGCGGATCACGGTCGTCAACGATGATGTGCTCTCCGTTCTCGGATCGTTGCAGCAATCCATTGGCGGCTCGCTTTATCAGGTGTTGACGGGGTTGCTGACCGCGCCGACGGGGATCAACCCCGAGGACTTGGTTCAGGATTTCGCCTTCGACCGGCTCATCAATATCCCGACTCTGGTTCCGGTTATTCCCCCTTCTACGATTCTGGGGACGCGCAAGGGATCGTATCGGTTGCGGGTCAATATCGGTGACATCATTCGGCAGATCACCGAAGGCGATATGATCGACCAGATCACGACCGGCGACATCCTGCGGTCGATTGATTCCGGCGACTTCATGTTCGACATCAACCTCGGTAGTTTCTCGTGGACGACCCAGCAGGGCGACATTGATTGGCTGACCGAGCTCGGAGATGTGTCGCTGAAGGCCAACGGGGGAACCCTTCTGATCGAGGTCACCCCGGTTGGAAAGGGGAAGGCGACCATCGAGGTCAACGCCGACGGTGACATTCACTGCAACACCGGGCCGAACGATCTCGTGATGATCCAAGCGACCGGGGAGACGACCCTCGAAGCGACGCAGGTGAACATCGTCTCGAACGACATCAACCTCAGCGCGAAGTCGCAGACCGATTATTTCATGTGCTTCACGGCGTGGCTCAATATCTGGAACGCATGGCACGCGGGGCAGTTTCTCACGCACGTTCATACCAGTTCGGCCCCCGGCTCGCCGACGAGTCCCCCGACCGCCGGGATTGTCAACCCGACGTGGACTCCATGCCGCGCCGTGGATGTCAAAGCAGACCCCACAGGATAGGAGAAAACGATGCCTCTCGTACCCGCGACTCTTGCAACCGCCTTGCAACCGACGATCCTCTCCGCGCTTCAGGCGACGTTTCCGCAGGATACCAACAACCCGGTCTTCAGCCTTGCGCAGCAGACGGCCTTTTCGACCGCTCTGGCGACCGGGATCGCGAACGGGCTGGTTCCGTACCTGATTGCTCAAACGGTGGTCAATGTACCGGCTCACGCCCCCGGCGGCGCGGTGGTAGGGACGATCACGTAGCCGAAATGGACGAATTGGCATCTCAGAAGACGATGAAACCCCCCGAAAAGCAAAATTCTGGCCCCGTGGGCGTGTCCGAAGCCTTATGGAGGTGTCAGAAGCCGTCCGAGGGGGAGATCGTGGCTCTACGGGCCTCTCAGCGCGAAAAGATGATCGAGGCGGCTCCCGAGGAGATTCGCCCCGCCGTGGCCGGTTGTTGGGATGATAATCCACTTGTCCGGCTCCGCTGCATCGGGGAGTTGACCCGCTACACCTTCGCGGTCCAGCGGGGAGCTCTCGTGGCGAAGGTGGGCCGGGCGATCCATCTGGCCCAAACCCTTGCTTGGGCGCACGAGGAGCGGCACCGTGGCTGAGTGGAAATCCGCGAATTTGGGAGCTCTGTTCCCCCCGGAAGTCTCGGCGATGGCTTCGTCGGCATCGAGCGTGGTGTCCGCCGTCTCGCCGATCCTCGATCTGGTCAAGAGCGGGCTGGAGGTGGCCCGTTTGGTCCTGTCCGATCTTACCGTGATTTGGAACCCGGCGGATGCCCTCGCCACGGCTCTCGAAGATTTCATTCAGGACTTTCGGGCGACTGGCATCTACTACCTGCCGGTCCTCGACAAAGGGCTTGAAGATGTCGCGAAGTTGCAGATCAATTTCCGCGACGATGCCCGGTTGTTCGATGGGTTGCCGATCTCCGAAGAAGAAGACTTTGACGACAACAGCTCCATCCACAAACAGGAGCGTATTCGGAAAGCGTACCGCGCTTACTTTTTCAACCGATACCTTGGGGGGTCAACCGGCAATTCATTCAACCGATTCAAGCGGCGGATCATTTCATCGTTCGACGATGCCGGGGATTACGAACGCCCGGTTTTTGCCGGGGATGTGGCCGGTGTTGTTTTGTGCGTGGGTGCGCCGTCGTTTGCCGAGTATCTAAACGTGCTCGTACAGCTCGCCGACCTATTTACGAATATCAACGAGATCAAGCAGCTCACTCGCCGCCTGTCGAATATCATGGGCGAGGGTATGCTGGATACCTTCGATCACGGGGGCGATAAGGTCAAAAAGGAAATGGAGGGGTCCAACCCTTTCAGTTTGGAGATCGGTCGCCCGGTGCGGAAGAACGCTGTTTTCGTTTACTACGATGACGGCATTCTGACGCCTGAGCTGGTTGCCGTGGATGACGGGCAAGGCGGGTTTGTCGGGCGCAACGGGTACACCGCAAGCGGCACCGTTACCTATGACGAAGATGCGGAGATTACGGGACTAACAATCAGCACCGATCCCCACGACGACCAAAAGGTGACTGTCGAGTACATTCCGCAGCGGCTTTATAGTATCCCCCCGGACTGGACGACGATCAATCTCGACCGGTTGTTCCCGATCATTTTCGAGATCGCGGATCAGTACCTTCTTCCCCTTGTCAATGCGCTCCGGGCTGGAGCGAACATCGACGACTCGATGGGCTTTATCATCGACGCGATTGAGCGTAAGGTGAATGAGCTGGATGAGATCGTGACGACTCTCTCCGAGCTCATCGACGTGTTCGATAACATCATTGGGGCGACAGGCATCTACTCGATCTACGTTTCATCGAACAGTGGAATCGAAGGGTGGAAGACCGAGCTCCAGAACGCGGCGAACGAACCGCCCTTCAACGAGTTCGATTACTTCGTCGGGGGGATTGTCTTGTTGGCGGGCGGGCCACAGCTGACCGCATTCGATAACTTCTTCTCGGGGATTGCATGATGGAGCTCAGTCAAAAGCAGAAGATGCACCTCTACGGTTACCTCGCCGACGTGCGGGACCGGGAGAAGTCCGGGCAGGATGAAGAGGGAGACGACGAATGACGTGGCTCGAAGGATTCTCCGCTCCGTTGGAGGCACAGCCCGACGGGGACTGGCATCGGGTGACCAATTCCGAGGTGCTGGCGTGGGACATCCTCATGGTCCTGCAAGACCGCAAGGGCGAGTGGATGTTCAACTACGACCACGGCCTCTCGATGGTCTATGATGTGTTCTCGCAGCGCGACGATGTGTTGGCTCTCCAGTTGGAAACCGTGCTGCGGCGCGAGCTGGGGGAGCAAGAGGATCGGGTGGAGATTCTGGGGATCGACGTAAATACCGATCCGGATACCGAAAAGTACCGTGCGCTACCCCAATACAACACCGAGCACTTGGTAGAAATCACGATCCGCTTCCGGGTGATCTCGACTGGAGAGATCGCCGAGGCGGTTACGATTATCGAGCGAGGCTGATATGCTAGGGAGACGATTTCGTTATACGGCTAAGGACTACGATGCGCTCACCGCCGAGCTCGAACGGTTTCTCCCGGAGTTCGTCCCGGAGATTTCGGATTCGACCCGTCGCAATCCGGGCCGCTTGTTCTTGCAGGCGTGGGTGGCCCTGTTCGATGTACTCGGATACCAGCAGGACATCAACTTCATCGAATCGCTGTGGGGCATGGCGCAGCAGGAGCGGAACCTTGTGCTGATGGCGCAGGGGATTCCGTGGGCCTACCCCGGACCCTCTCCGGCGAGCGTCGATTTGGAGTTCACATCCGTTGGGGGTCCGACCCTGAACGTCCCGCCCTACTTGGCTTGTACCACCGCCGACAATCCCCCGAAGAAGTATCTCACCGTGGCCTCGGGAAGCGTGGCTGCTCCCGGAGAGACCGTGACGGTGGCGGCGGTTGAGGGGGAGCGGGTGATCGAGGAGGTTCTGACCGAGAGCGCGAGCGGGGAGGTAAATCAGACCTACGAGCTCGAAAACGCCTACACGCCGTACCAGTACATCGAGGTTCGGGTGGGGACGACGCTGTGGGAACGGCAGGCATTCACGCTTTTTGATTCCGAAAGCGACGCGGAGCATTACGTTGTCCGACCGAATCCGGCGGACCTGTCCAAGGCGCGGATCGTCTTCGGGGATAACGAGTGGGGCGCGGCCCCTCCCGCTGGTTCCCGGATCACCGTTTCCTACATCCGCTGCAACGGCTCCGATGGGAATACTCCGGCCAATTCGATTACGAAGATCACCGGCCCGATCTCGGCCAGTTTCAACGTCAATAACCCGGAAGCAGGCGCGGGCGGTTCCTACGGCCCTGACGCCGACACGATCCGGATGCAGGCTCCGTGGTTGGGGCAGACTTACCAGCGGGCCGTCAACGAAGAAGACTTCCTCGCGATTGCCGTCAACGTACCGGGAGTGTACGACGCGGCGATTGCGAACATCATCGGCTCGATTTTCAACCTGTACGTGATGCCCGAAGGCGGCGGGGTTGCCAGCCAAGCTCTCCTCGATCTGGTCAAGAACACGATCCAGCCGTTGCAGGTGATCGGCGGGGTGGTGAACGTCGAGACGGTCGAACCTATCGAGTTGCGGATCACGGCTCGGGTCTTTACCCGGACGAACGATCTGCCCCGGTCGGTTATCCGCCAGAAGGTGATTGACGAGATACTGGCGAATCTGGTTTATACCGAGATCGAGATCGGCAAAGCGTTCACGGTTTCCGAGCTCAGCCGAATCATCCTCGACATCGAAGACAGCTCGTTGATCCAGTCGGTTAATTTTCCGATCCTCACGGCGGTCCCTCGCGTGGTACAATCGGTGGAGTCCGATCCCGCGATGCAGGGCGACATCGAGGTACTGGCAGGGGCGGGGTACAGCGAGTGGACGGTGACCGAGCTCACCCCGACGACCTTCACCGTCAAGCGCGACGGCTCGACAGTAGATACTGGAACGGTCGGCGAGCAGTTCACCTCGCCCGATAACGAGATTCGCTTTACCCTCGGAACACCGACGGACACCCTGACTGCCGGTGCGGTTTGGTCCTTCCGCACATCGAAGTACAGCGGGAACATCCAGATCGGCAGTGGGGAGGTTCCCGTAATTTCCTCCCTCTCGAATGTCGAGGTCGAGGTTTACTATCCCGAAGACGACACAACGCCGTTCAGCTAATGAACCCGAAATTCCTGACTACATTCGAGGCGCGGACCGCGCTCGATACGCCCCAGATCGTTATCTCGTGGGAGTTCGACGATCAGTGGTGGGCTTTGGTCCGCAGATTCACGATCCGGATGTCTCCGCACGGGTGGCCGACCAACCTTTCCGAAGGGGCTATCGTGTTCACCGCTTCGCCCTCGGAAACGACGAAGGCGAACGAGCTGGCGGTTGTTCCGCCGGTCATTGAGCCGGAGCGTATCTACTACTTCACGATGTTTGTGGAGTGGCGTGACGATGTGCTGGCGCAGGAGTATTTCCGCACGCTGGGGATTCTGGAGGGTGGATCGCCAATCACTCGGCACTTTGCGTTCCCCGAATCTTACGCGGGGCGTGTCGTAGGCATCGTCAATCTCGCCGATCCGCCGATCACCTCGCGAGATACGCTGGCGATTGCCACGGTGAGTCCGTCCGGGGATAGTTTTGTGTTGTTCTGGGAGATCGCTACCGGGTTCGTGATCGCCGAGATGAACGTGACTCCGGTGCTGAACGCCGGAGACCGGATCAGCTCGATTGCGTGGTGCGGACAGTTGAGCTCGTCCCCGGCGCAGGTGATCTTTACCACGGAGCAGCGGGAGTTGATCCACCTGACATACCCGTCCGATACCGGCAGCCCGAATCTCCCGTCCGAAGACCCGGCGTTGGGGGATGTAAACTATCGCCTCGATCTGACTGAAATCTTCGGGGAAGAGTTGTACGGTCCGGGCGCAGTCTTTACCGACTTTACAACGGACGACAGTGCTATCGAGTTCGCCGACAAAGCGAGCTGGGGCGGGGTTCCGGTCAGCTATGTAATTCTCGACCGGCGCAGGCGGTATGTCTATCGGGTACTCTACGGGGGAGGATCGCCGACGATTTTTCGGGTCGAGCTCGACTACCGGGAAGACATGACCGGAACGAACCCGTATTCGGTTACTTTGAGTAATGAGTATATTCAGCCCGGAACGGCGAAGGTTGTTATCAAGGCCAGCGGCGTTGTCGTGGCCGTGGATAACCGTTCGGGATCGTTTCTCGGACGGAACGGATACATCGTCACCGGGGGGTCGATCAACTACGATGCCGCAGCGGGGATCGACTCGTTGGAGTTCGATCCCACACATGCTCCGAACCCCGGCGATACGCTGGAGGTGGTTTACGCACCGTACAAGTACGACGGCCTGTCGTGGTCTCACGATGGAGCCGACGGATCGCTGGTGGTCTCCGGTCAGCAACGCCTCGAAGATCGTCTCCGGAATTTTGTGATGCAGTTTGGGGACGACGAGAATAACCTGACCGACGCGACGCCGACGTTCACGTATATCGCTGCCGTCCCGGTGGCGTTGTTTGCGTTTCCGATCAGCACCGATGCTTATCGGTATTCGGTGATCGAAGAGGGTGGTTTGATCTCGATCTGGGTTCCCGATTCCGCGTTGACGATCAACCGGGTTTCGGTGTGGACCAACCACCGGACTCATGCGTATTCGGGATTGAAGCACGAGGGGAGAGACTTCTCGCTGAAGTGGGACGCTATCGGGTTTCTATCCGAAGCGTTTCGGTCGCTGGATCGGACCAGCACACTCGGGCTGCCCTCGAAAATGCTGGGGACCGCTCCCTACGGGGAACGGTTGCATCTGACCGACGGGTTTGTGGGAACGCAAACCGAGCGGTTGATGCGTCTGCTCGGGATGCTATTGGATCGGCATCGTGGATTGATTGAGTGGTATTGGAATCACTTCGATCTGCGAACCTGCGATCCGAAGTGGCTGACTTCGTTGGCCTATCGTTACGGCATCGCCGATCTGAATCCCGATTGGCCGATGTCGAAGCAGCGGGTCTACATGGAGCTCCGACCGCTTATCAATCAGCGCAAGGGGACGTTGCGAGCTATCGAGCAGTTGATGAAGTTCTACGGGTTCGAGCTGGCAACGGCGAGCACGTCAATCATCATCGGTCGGGAAACCTTCGATAGCGGGATCGACTTCGATCTCGGTGGGATTCTCGATACGTTCGGGGAGTTGTTCGAGGTTCAGGTGATTCTGCGGCTTCGGCGAATTTCCGATGGGGCCGAGCTCCCGGCTGCCGACCCGATGGTCGAGTTCCTTCTCGGCAAGATCAACAAGATCAAGACCTACAACGTCACGGTCCGATACGAATGAGGTAAGTCAGCCGTGGCTTGACGGGGATCGCTGCTTGGATGCACTCGTCTGATGCAAGAGGACAAATAACATGGCGCAACGGAGAGTATGGGATTTCAAGAGTCCCGATGAAACCCGGATTATGAACGACATGAACCGCCGTGTCGTTCGGCCCGGAGTCTATCATGGCTTCGAGGTGGCCGACGGCGGGGTGGTTGCCGGGAAGATGTATCTGCGGATCAACCGCGAGCTGCATGATGATCTGCCCTCGAAAGCGGACCCCGGCGGGAACGATGCCCTGTCCGTTGCGATCAGCAAGGACTATGTGACGATCATCGAGAATGCGGATGTGGAACCGGCCACACGACCGGATACGCCGTACTCAGCGGTCTATAACGAGAACGGGCTGGGCCGGGCGCGGATCGACATCGTGGCTCTGAGCTACGAGTACGAGCTGACCAACCAGCCGAATCCCGTGGCGACCTACTCGGTCCATGTCGGAACCCCGGCGGTGGACCCGGAACCGGACTTCGGGCTGGTGGCCGACGACGAGATCATCCTCGCCTTTGTCTGGGTGCCCGACGGGACGAACGATTCGACAGGCGGCTACGGTTCGCCGGGCGTGGTGATCGACAACGTACCGAAGATCAATCTGCCCGATCCGTACAACCGCCCCGGCGACGAGCTCCACGGTCTGTTTCGCCCCGGTGTCTATCAGGGTTTCGATCTGGTAGCGAGTGGGAACCCCGACGAGGTGGAAATCAATCCGGGTGTGATGGTCACTCCGTATCAGGAAGATCGGTACTACTCCGACGAATACCATCAAACGATCATCCGCATGGACGAGGCGACATCGCCCTTCGCCGTGGACGCTCCGACGGCGGGGTCCGTGCGTCTCGATGCGTTCTATCTGGTATCGCGTCCCGACAAGCGGCGCGGGCAGGATCAGGATTACAAGATCATCAAGGTTGAAGGCACGGAGCAGGTGATCGGTGGGGGAACGAACCCCGAGCTCCCCGACGCCTCGGACATCCAGTCAGCCATTGACTCCGACGGCGATCTCGGGACCGGACAGTACACCGATGCCAACGCGACATTCCTCGGATATGTTCGGGTGATCGAAGACGGCGGTGGGGGTGCGGAGATCGAGAAGTTCTATTCGACCGAGAAGCGGTCGGTTCCCGAGGAAGTGGAAGTCACCGACGGGATCATCTTTCAGGGCCGGTCACAGTACATCGGATCGGTCGGGTTGATTAACCTCCTTGCCGATCTGCATACGCTGATGGAAGCGGAAGACGATCCGATTCCGAGGCGTGTGCAGGTGGAGGGGTTGTTCTGGCTCGATGGCGATCTGTACCTGCCGTCCCGGATTTCCCTGACCGGCGGGCGGACCTTCTCGAAGATCGTCTTCAACGGCTCGGACAAGTTCTATGCCGGGGGGATCGAGATCGCCTACAACGGCGGCGACAATCCCTATGCCGGTGTTCCGGGAACGCCGGGCGGTGCGCCCGCCGGATCGACGAGGTATCGGATCGAGATCGCTGCGGCCTATCGAGCGGGCCGTCCCACCCCGGTCGATCTCGGTTTCGTTCCGGGGGATACAGTGGTCCTCAGTGACGGGGCGAACCACAAGTTGTGTGCCTTCGTCGGATTTCCCGATCCGGGCGGAAACCCGTGGGAGTTCGACGTGGACGTGCCGACGGCGGGGCTGCCTGCGGGGACGACCCAGACGAACAGTATCCACCTCATCAAACAACACTCCAGCATCGAGCAGATGTCGGTCGAGGGAGGTACGGTCTACATCGACAGTACCGAGGATTGTGAGTACCGGGATGCGCACTTCGAGGGTGCGGTGTTCGGGTATAACTGGCGGTGCCTGATCTCTCGTCTCTCGCTGGGCGCGACGGGGTTGAGCGACGCCGCTGGAGCCGTTGTCTTCCCCCGAAAAGGATGGGGCAACGCCGTGGACATGCTGTTTGCCAACGGTGGCGACATTGTGTTGGGCGTATCGAATGACCGACTCTCGGTGTCGCTGATCGACGCAGAGGGGCAGGACGTGACCCTCGGCGGCTCGGATTGTTTGGTTTCCGTGGTAAACGGCGATCTGTACTTCGCGGCGACGGCGAACGGAAACTACGTAACGAAGGTGATCGGCGATGTCGAAAACGTCGCCAATGCCGTTGACAATTTCGTTGCCATCCTGACCGGCACGCCCACCTACAACACGGGCGGATCGACGGAAGGGAATATCTTCGGCGGGATGGCCCGAACGCTGCGGGGAACCAGCTCCTTCGTCGGTCACGGCGGGGGATCGCAGACGATCACCCTGCCCAACGATCTCGGTACGACGGATTATGGCGTTTACATTTTCCCGATTGACGACGGCGCAACGCCTCCCGGCGAAGCGGGTCAGCTCGGCGAGGTGTGGGTTACAGAACGATCCGCTACGGACTTCAAGGTCTACAATTCAGGGGACTCCACGGCGGATTTCGAGTGGGTCTTGGTGATCCGATAACGAGGTGAGAACATGACGACGATCAACAATCATCCGGCACCCGGAAGCGGCATCGCCAGTATCCTCTCGCTGGTGAATAAGATCAACGAGATCATCAACGATCCCGTTGCCGCGCCGAGGACGTTTCTGGTCGAAGGGATCGCTCAGAACGATACCTATGTCTTCTTCGTTGCGGAGCCGCAAGGGGACGACATATTCACCTACGGCAGCAAGTTTGTCCTGACCGAGGGGGACGGGCTTACTCCGCTACCGGATGCGACCGGCAACCTGACCGTCAACGAGACGTGGGCGGCGTTCAGTGAGGCCATGACCGAGGCGGCGGGTCCGACGTATTCGCTGTCCTTCTCGAACCTCGATGCGATCCCCCGCACGGTGTTCGTCGTGCGGGACGCGGACAACGAGATTGTCGCGGTGGACGACGGTTCGGGGAACATGGACGGGCGCAACGGCTGGACCGTCAATTCCGGGGGAAGCGAGTTGACCTACAGCTCCGGGATTTCCGGGCTGACATTCACCGCCGATCCGGGTGACCTGACGGTTTTCTACCTCACCGACGATACGAGTGGGACGACTCCCGACCGGCTGGACGACGACTCGATCAACCAGTTCAACGCGGCCCCGATTCTTCTCAAGCTCTCCGGATCGGTTCAGGCGGGGAATACCGAAACGACGGTTTCCTATGGCTACGAATCGACCTTCGGCGAGCTGCCGATTGACTACCTCCTGAACGCGGTCCGGTCGGTGGAGAGCACGTCGGCTCCAATCACAGCGGTTATCAAGGAGCTCAAGCTCGGCGCGGACGCGGGGAATTGGGACGATGATCGCAATGCCGTTCCGTATTACACCCTGAAGGAAACGGCGGTCAAGCTCGACGAGAATAAGGCGTCTTACGAGAAGGAGCATATCCACGATCCGGGGAACGCACCCGACGGTCGCCACCTCACGATTCGTCAGCTCTTCAACTTCGCTGACGACTCGATACTGGTCCGCCTGATCGGCGACCTGTCTTCGTCCGGCATCGTTCAGGAGTTCTATGACGACGATACGAATTACATGGTCTACCGGATGGGGTTCAACGTCGATCTGACAACGGCTCCGGCTCCGAATCTTAACAAGGTTCCTTCCCCGACGACGCTGACCGCGAATCGGTTGGTCCACACCGGGGCGACGCAGATGGGTGCGATGATTATCGAGTGCGTAATCAGCATCCCGGATGCGTGGACTTCGTTGCGGGTCTACATGGCCGACTCGACGGGTGGAGCCTCGACGACGTTCGAGCTGGGTGCCTTGCTGACGATGGACAACGGGGAGAACCCCGAGTTCCGCTTGCCGGGACAGATCATCCCTTCGCCCCCGGTCAGCTCGACGGATGCGCGGTCGGTGACAATCGGGACGCTGTATTACTACGCGCTGACGAATTTCCTCCGCGATCTGGGTGAGCTCAACGAGGAAACGTATCAGGGCGATATTACGATGGACGCTGCGGCGTTCATCAAGTCGGGGTATCTCCGTTTCCACATCGAAGGAGGTACGCTGGGGGTCAGCCAAGGATCGTTGGTCTTCTACGACGACATCCTGTGGACGTTCGATGCGATCACCGGGGCGGGTGGCGTTCCGCGTGCGGGGGTCTACTTCGAGAACGGATCGCACGAGACCGTTTCCGGCATCGGTTCGACCGACGACGTGACGGCGACGATTATCACTTCTCCGATTCCGGGCCGGGTGATCCTGCCGGGATCGGTTTACGTGTGGAGAACGGGAGCCTATGCGTCGGACAATGCGAAGGGGACATTGGACAACCAGCGCAGCGTGTCGTGCGACGAGCTCTTCGTGGATTACGTCACCGGCCTGCTTCGGGTAAAGTGGAGTGGCGGCTCGGGCAATACCAATGTCCGTTACCTCTATACCGATCCGAATGCCACAGCGGGGCACATCCACGGTTTGTCCGATCCTTTGACGGGAGATCAGCCGGTCACTCTGAAGTCTCTCCGCTCGCGGGAGTCCGCTTACATCAAGCGCGGGCGCGTCGAGCGGGTCCGCGAGCCAATGACCGAATCGGGGGTCAGCCAGTTCTATCACGATTTCGTGATCCGGCCCGATCTCTCTTCCGTGCGCCTCTTCGATCACACGATGCGGTTGGTCGGCATCCTCGAAGAGTCCGGAGGGGTGTGGACGGTGACTCCGCAGAACGGGGCGACGATCTTCTCTCAGCCGTCTCCGATCAACGATACCGGCGGGGCCAACGCCAAAGGGCAAATTGGCGATTCGGGGACGAAGCTGACGTTCACCGATGGCTACGGTGGCGATCCGGGGGAAGTTCCGACGGCAATGGTCGTGGACTTCTATACCTATGCCACGAACATCGAAGAGGTGACCGAACCGGGATACGAATTGATCTTCGGAACCGGCTCTTACGATTATGACAATGAGACCTATCTCCGCACCCGGAATTTTCCCCGCAACAATATAATCGACCCGGACGGATACGATGTCGTCAACCGAGCATACCTCGATTCGCGGGTTGCCAATGCGCAGATCGCTCCCCTCGACGATCAGACGGGACGGCGAATCAAGATCAACGGGATCGGCGGCGCGACGCCCTTTACATGGAGTGGGGGAAACGTCTCTCGCCTGAGCGCGGGGGCGCGTGTCGTTGCCGTGGACATCATCATCGATCATACCTATGGGCTGGGGGGAGCGGCCACGTGGGCGAGTACCAGCGCGGATTCGTATAATTATTATGGAGCTAATGGTCGCTATGCCCCCTATGTCCCGAATCATCAACCCGTCGGAGGAGATGTTTACAACAGCGCAGGTTTTCCGAATGACCCCAAATACTTTATTGCAGGTGTAGTTGCTCCTACAGGGAGAACACAGCGGTTGTGGTATTACTCAGGGGCGCGAAACGACACGGTGATTCAACCGTACAACCAGATCAAAGGAAGACCCCGAGCTTACAACGCCTCTGATGGGGAATACCGCGAGCTGGTCGTTGGAAGCGATTCGCCCCAGAATACCCCAATCTTCGCGGCGCAGGCGGAAGCAGGGGTACGGTGGCACAGCGTTCTTCTCCGCGAGTTGCAGGGCAAGCTTGGAAGCGGGGGAGAGGCCAACACGAAGCTCGCCGATCCCGACAATACGTTTCATCTCTATCCGTTCCGGACCGAGGTGTATTGGGGAGACGATGCGTTCGATTCCTACTACCCCCAAGCGGCAGATCGGCTGTACCGCAGGTTCTACGCCCCCAGCTTCGTCGATACGATGTGGAAGTACGACTTTGGCGGTGTCGATTACTATGGGCAGACGATGCGCCCGTCGTTGCTGATGCGGGTGTTCTGGATGAACGAGGTGATGTTCCATTTGGAATTGCCGCACTATAATGGTGGGGCGACCGGGTCGGAGTCTTACGATGTCGCTGCGAGTGGGAGCTATTCCGGAGCAACACAGATCGGTCCGCTCAATGTGAACCTCCCGACGGATTACAGCATTACACCGGGAACCTTCTCGGTCGAGCTACACACTGTAGCGGGAACCTTTACCCGTTCCCCATCCTCGTTGGCGTCCCCGTCTATCGGACTCTTCAGCGAGGATGCGATTGTCCAAAACGGGTCGATCAATTACAAGACCGGGGAGCTCCTTCTGACCCTGAAAAGTCCGCTGGTGGCTGGTACGCCCCGCGCTGTCGTTTCTTACGACACGCAGGCGGCGGCACTCGATGGGTTTTTCCCGTCGCGCATTTCACACCGGATGGCATTTATGCTGGCTCCAGCGCAGCCCCCCGACATCGAGCCGACGAAGAGCGGCTACATGATCTGCCGAATTGCGTTTCTCCTTGGGAAGACGGTTACGCCCTACACCGATTCGGAGTTGTCTGAGTTTCCGGTTCCTCTCAGTCCCGCTGTATCGACCGGGGAGACTTCTGAGCTGGGGGCGTATTCACGGTATCTCGAAAGGATGCCTTCCGTTCCCGGAGCGGACGGGGAGAACGGAGTGTACTTCGGACAGGCGATGCAGATGATCGACCCGTTCGATTACGGCGACCCCATCAATATCCAACACACTGGTTTGGCACACGGCGGTCAGACGCCCGAAGAGGGACACGCGGTTTACGGAATCATGCCTTCGGAAGACAAGTGGACATCATCGTACCTCGTTCTTCATGGGCATTATACCTACCTGTCACCGTACCCGATTTACAGCGGCAGCTTGCACTGGTATCCCGAATCGTGGAGCGTCGGGATTAAAACCGCCTACCCGACCGGGGATTCCCCTTCGAGAAGTAATCAGAATATCGACCTGTCCCGACGCCACGGACCGGACGACCGCTACGGATCGAACCGTGGTGCGGGTGACCAGACGGCGACGCAATAATGGGACCGTTAGTTAGTATAGAAACTGTTCGGCGGGCCGGGAGACGGGTTGCTTCTGCGGTGGCGACCCTCCCTCCCGGTACGTCGAAGTACGCATTAGGAGAAGACGAAAAATCGGTGACGTACTCGCTTGCCGATATGAAGCGTCTCTTTCCGTCCGTGATCTCGCCGACGCTGACCGAAGGAGAATTTACCACCTCTTCGCTGATCTCTCTGCTCCGGGAGATGTACTACGAGGATGGAGCATGGAAGCGGTGGGAGCCGGGTGCGTTCTACAAAATCAAAGTTGGGGGCGATCTGGAGGTCGGAAAAGACAAGGAAATGCAGCTCCGCGCCTGCGACTTCGAGGGAAATCTCGTAGCCGATGCCAACGGAGCGATCCTCGTTCGAGGGTTTCGGGACGAATGGGTTACCGTCTTCGAGGGATATGTGATATTATCGGGCGGCAAGGGTCAGCTCGCCGCCGATCCGAAAGCGTGTCCCGAGGGCCGCATCGACGTATTCTTCGCCATCGAGGGTGACGACGTTCCGTGCGGTCGTGGAACCTTGCTCAACGGAGACTTGCATGTCCAGCGAAAAACAAGACCAGATTCTTCAGGCCGGAATAACGGATGCCCGTTCCCTGTTGCCCTCCAAGGAGGGGGCAACGTGGGACCGGCGGGATTTATTTCAGCTCAAGGGGGTAGTGTGGCATCAGGCGTTGGGATGGGGAACCGTGGAGGACGTGGCCCGCTACCACATCGGCCCCGATAATCATCTCCTCCCCGGCGGTCTGCCGTCCATTGCCTATACCTTTGCGATTCGCCGTGATGGGGAAGTCCTGCTCTGCAACGATCTCGAAGCGAAGCCGTGGTCGCAGGGAACGAAGGAGAGGCCGGGCGACGAGAACGCGGAATTTATCTCGGTGATGTTCGAGGGACTTTTCGCCGGTCGGGGTGTCTCGGGGAAAAACATCGGCGAGCCGAGTACCGATCAGATCATCTCCGGACTTCAGCTCTGGAAGGTTTTGCTCAACGTGTTTGGCTTCGGTCCGAGCGATCTCTACGGTCACTACCACTTCGGTAAACCGGCGTGTCCGGGATACACCCTCCAACGAATTATCGACGCGGTGCGAAGAACCCCCGAACCGGATAATGGAGAGCACAGTATGCTCCGGTGGTATCAGGAGGGGTTGAAACGCCTCGGCTACTACACCGGAGAAATCGACGGGATTTGGGGGCCGCTGTCAAAGCGGGCCTTGTACCGGTATCAGAGCGAGAAGGGAATCTCGCCCCTCGGGGAGTTCACGACGAAGACGCAATCGTCCCTCGCCCATGAGCTCTCGAAGATCAGGGAGAACGACAATGGCTGAGCCGACATCCATCCAGAACGTCATGGATAATATCGGGGTCTTGATGGCCTCGGCGATGGGGTTCATGTACTTCCTCACACCGAAGGTGACGGCGATCATCCGTGCCTTCGTGGATAACAAGAAGCTCAACTACTACCTGCCGACCATCGTTGGGTTGGTAGTCGGCGGGGTGGCAACGGCAATGGTCCATCCCCCGACGTGGGTAGAGTGGGTGTGCGTTTACATGGCAGTCGTCAGTGGGGCGCAGTCCTCTCAGGCGACCTACGAGATGTCGAAGAACGCACCGATTGTCGTTCCGAGGAAGAAGCGGAAGAACGGAAAAGGGAAGCCGAATAATCCCCCAGCTCCGAGTATCCCCCGGAATGTACCTCCCGGTCCGGGTTCCGCCGAATGACGATGATTTTGAAAATCCTCTCGGGCATCGCTTCCCTCTTCAAGATTCTCGGTGCCGCGTGGGCGTGGTATCGGGATTATCGTTTGAAGCGGGCCGAGGAGCGTGTCCATCAGCTCGAAGTGGATCGGGCGGTGGACGAAGCCATCGAGGAGGTCGAGGATGTGGAGACAACCGTGGAGGGCTTTCGGGATGAGACCACCGACGGCGTTACTCACGATTTTTCTGATTTCAATCGGGGCGAGTAGCTGCGTCAGCCGCCGCTGCAAGTGTCCCGAGCTGCCTGTGCTTCCTCGCCCGCAGCTCCACTCGGGGTATGCGGTGACCTTGACCCCCGACGAACAGGCTGTTATGCAGGCTGAGGACTTCGAGAAGATCGAGGAGAACCTTGGGATGCTGATCCGGTGGGGGAAACAGTACGAGGCGGAAATTAAAGCCTACAACGCGGAGCGATAGGAGCATGGATAAGCAAGTCATCGAAATCGTTGTGCCGCAGGGCACCTACTCGACCGACAGGCCGAAAGGGCGTCTCGGTTCGCTGTTCGATCTCTTCGGCGGGAAGGCCAAGCAGGCACCCCCGCCGGTCTCTGGTCCTGACTCCCCGCAATCCAATATGGGGATGGCGGGTGCCGTCTTCGGCGGTGATGGCTTGCTCTCGAAAAACTGGTTCCTGAAGTACGCGCAGTACATGGAAACGTCGGCGGATCGAATCAAGATGTATAACATCTACGAGGAGATCAGCCGGGTTCCCGAGATCGGTTCCGTGCTCGATGGCTATGCGGAAGACGCCACGCAGTTCAATCAGGACAAGCAACGGACTGTCTGGGCCGAGTCCGAGGAGAAGAAGGTCGTCACCGCGATCCATCAGCTCTTCGATACGATCAATGTCGAAGAGTGGATCGAGGGTCTGGCGCACGATGTCGCGCAGAACGGCGACGACTTTATGCGGAACCATTACGATCCGAACAGCGCGGACGGCATCCTGAATATCCAGTGGCTCGATCCCCGAATGGTCGAACGGGTCGAAGACGAACGGGGCAATCTCTACGGGTTTGCCTTGCTCGACAACCTCGCGGCCACCACGGTCGATGAAGAAGACCTGTGGATGGCGTGGGACATCATTCACTTCCGCATCTACTCGCGCAAGACGAAGAAGTGGAAGTACAACGACCCCGGCCTCGATCCCTACATCTACGGCACCTCCCTCCTCTACAACGTCGAACGCACCGGCAAGCAGGTCCGCCTGCTCGAAGAGTTGATGATGATCTACCGACTCACGAAATCCGTGGATCGGTTCATCTACTACGTCGATGTCGGTCCCACCTCCAGCCCGGCGCAAGTCACCGAGACCTTGCGGACTTGGCGACTCGCGATGAAGAAGCGGGAGTTCAAGAATCCCCTGACCGGAGAGTTCGATGTTCTCTACAACCCTATGTCGTTTGACGACGATATTTTCTATCCTGTACGTGGAGATCGCCAGAACAGCCGCGTCGATGTACTACCCGCTGCCGGTTCGGTCACCGATGCGGTCGATTACGACAATTTCATCAATAAACTTTTCGCCGGTCTGCGAGCTCCGAAAGCCTATTTCGGATACGAAGGGGATGTGGATGCGGCGAACACCCTGAGCTCGCAGGACGTGCGCTTCGCCCGAGGGGTCAAGAAAATTCAGCGGGCGATTATCACCGGCCTGACAACGCTGTGCGAAATCCACCTCCTGCTCCGCGACATCGTACCGAGTATCAAGGAGCAGTATGGAATCGGGGATGAGCTGTGGGAAAAGATTCTTCGGGGCCACCTCGACGCCGTTCCCGAGGAGGTGCTTTACGAATCGAACGGGAAGGAAGTCCGCGTCGATACCGAGAGTATCTTCATGCAGATCGCGGAGAAGGCGTCCCAGATCGTCGGATCGTTCAAGTTGCGGATGGTCGAACCGTCGCAGATCGAGCTCCTTCAGCGGCTCGAAGCGATGGAGACCAAGCTCGACGTGGCGCAGCGGATGCTCGAAATGGGCGACCAGTTCGGCCTCGATCCGGTAACGTGGCGCATCTACATCCTGACAAACGTGGTTGGTTTGTCGGCGGATGAGCTCAAACGCTTCGGGAAAGAGATGGAACAAAGCATCGAGACCGGGGAAGAGGGGGAAGAAACGCAGATCGACAAGCAGGCTCTTCGTGAGGCATTGTCGAAAGCGATCCGCGAGCTGGTAGCCGAGGTGAAGGGCGATGGAGAAGGCGGTGAACGCCCCCGTCCGCGCCGAAACCAAACGCCGGGCCGGGTCAATATGAAACATCTCCGAGAGTACGTCGATCCCGAGGAAGAAGATGCCGAGGGCGACGAAGACCTATGATTGGGTTTGGGACGGCGACACCGTTGATGCCGCGATCCTCGACGATCTGCGGGAATACGTTGTCTCCGAGCTCGATCTCGATCCGGATCAGGGAGCCGTCGATGTAATTGTCGTCGATGTGCTCCTCAACCTGCGGCAGATCATCGAGGCCAAGTACCTCGGATCGCTGAAGGGCGATATGGTCGCCCACAGCCTCACCGCCGCCGGAGCGCGATCCTTCTACGGGGATGCGCTCAAAAAGATTCGACACTCCGCGACTACTTCATCGTCCCGGTCGATGAAGAAGCGGCTCGATCTGCTCGAAGGGCAGTTGGTCAAGCTCTACCGCCAGTATCAGGGCGGGGAGTTCTCGCTGCGCCAGTTCAGCGAGCGGGCGAAGGCACAGTTGAAGACCGCCTACCTCGGTGCGTTCATCCTTGGGGTGAGAGCGTCGGGGATTCCCGGATTGAGGAAGGCGAAGTTGGTTGACCTTCAGCCGGACGACCGGCAGTGGGTCGATTCCGCGATCAAGCACGAGTTCAAATACTTCAACCGCCTCATCAAGGACATCGCCAAGGATCGCTCTCGCCAGTCGGTCGAGAAGCGGTTGGGGCGATACGTGAAGACCGTCAATTCGATCTTCCACGCGGGCCGGGTGATGGTCGTTCCCCCAAACACGGTGATTCACTGGATTCTCGAAGATCGGAAAGCCTGCCCGGATTGTAAGACCCTGTGGCGCAGCTCGCCGTATGTGAAGTCCAGACTCCCGACAACCCCGAAGGCCGGACTCACGAGATGTTTAGATAACTGCCGCTGCCGGTTGCGTTTCGAGGACGCCACCCCGGCGAAGTACAAGCAAACATTCCGGCGGAATCGGAAGTCGCAGACGATGATCCGCCGCATCCTGAAAGATCGACGAAAGGTAAAGAAGCGTGCTCGGAGATAATGCCGTCAAATTATTCAAGGATCGCTACGTCGCGGTCGTGGTCTATCGAAATCCGCATCCGGATCAGGTATACTACGACACCGTGATCTGGCGCGTGGTCCGGGGCGCGTGGCGCAGGGATGCCCACTACCGCCCGGACGACCTTCCGAAGTTAGTTTTGCTGTTGAACGATGCCGCCAACGCTATCGACGAGATGCAGAATTTGGACGAGAAACACGGCATCGACAGGAACATCGGCTTCGTGAGCCGAACGGGGTGTACGATCATTAGTCAGGGAGGAAGTGATGAGCGACCGAATGACGGCAAACACGTTCCGGACGACGATGCAGAAGTCGGGGTGGCGGGAGCAGTTGGAGCTCTTGGGAAAGGTTCTCGGGGGTGATCTCGACATCTACGACGATGAAGATGAAGACCGCCTCGGCAGGCATATCCTCGAAGCTCTCGACCGTATCTATCGCTCGGGGAACATCGAGTATCCGGTGCCGAACGGGAAGCCGGTTACGATAGCCGAAAACCATTGGATCGCGGCGCGGCTCTCCGGGCACCTCAAGCTTTACCTGCCGTGGCTTCTCAACCACGAGGGGTATCCGTGGGAGCATTTGGTCAACACCTACGCGCTGCGCCTGCCTCTCCTCGGGGTATCTCCCGAGCTGGCGACAGTGATGTACCACGCCTTCAACGATCCGGTCAGTCTGGACCCGTTCCTCGATGCGTTAATGACTTTCGGCATGATGGCCGAAGAGGGGAAGTGCTGGGGCGGCGATCTGACGGAAATCAAACCGAAGGATCGCGGTCCGATCATCCAGTGGCGGAAGAAGTATCTCCGACAGGCCAGCCAAAAGCGGATCGAGAAGGGGTTGAAGAACCTCGCCGCGATGCGAATGGCCTATCCGGTCCTCCCAACGACACCGATCCTCGACGCGATTGACCAGAATCGGGTCCGGGTGATCTACTCTCCGAACCGTGGGGGAATGACCGATCATCAATGGATGCCCATCCTGCCGAGGGCTTTTTCCGAGAACGTATCCGTGAATCGGTGGTCGTTCCTCCTGATCCACGAAGCTTGACAAACGACGTAAGACGGTATATGATTCGTAGCGCGATTCATGTCGCAGGAAGGAGGTCTGCATGACCGATAAACGAACCTTGCTCGAAGCGGACGAAAAGATCGAGCAGGAGTTGGCCCGTATCCGTGGGGCGAACGAGGACGACAACGAGTATGTTCGTTCCTGCCTCGGTCGAATCGACGAGGCGAGCCTGTCCCGCATCTTCCGCCAGTCGAAACAGCCCTTTGCGATCCTCACGGCGTTCAAAAACACCGACGAGTTCGGGAAGGCGGTTTCGCGAAGGGCGAACGTCGGGCAGAACCGCGATTTGATCCAGCGGTTGAACGCGCTGAAGGCGGGCGCGGCCCGGTTGGTCGGGCACTGGATCGAGGGCGTTCCCCCGTACAAGAACGAGTGGAACGATTCGCTCGGTAAGCTGGTCCTGAACGGACCCGACGGGGTGATCGACATCGAGCTCACGGACAAGGGGGATGCGAAGTTTGTCCTCCCGACCGGGGAGACGATTTCCAAGGCGGAAGCGATCCGTCAGGGGATCGTAACCGACTCGGTGGAGGACAGCTTGTGGGTGCCGATGCCGAAGGGGATGGACGTGGCCGACTTCCGCGATCTGATCGCCGGGCTGGTCAAAGACTACCGACAGGAAGCCGCCGTCTTCGGCGACGGCTCGAACGTGTCCCTCCTCGACCGCAACGGGAAGCTCGACAAGATCGGATCGAAGGTGTCGATGGGGAAGATCGGCATCGGGTTCAGCCAGCTCCGCAAACGTCCACAGGTGCCCTTCGTCTTCGAGGGGGTGGCCGTTCCCAGCTCGAATTACGGCAAGATGCTGTTCACGCGGCTCGGCCTGATTTACGAGTTCGGAGAAGCCGCCGCCTGACGGGTTCCCACATTCCGCTCGAAAGACCCCTGATGGACTAAAATCCATTAACCCCCGTGGGAGCGGCCCGGCGGTAACCCCGCCGGGCCGCTCTCGTTGAGTTGACAACGAAAACGCATCGGATTATCATATTCGGTGCAAGGTTCCGGTGCGGACCCCATCCGCACGAACAGACAAAGCCCGTCGGCTCCCCAAAGTCGGCGGGCTTTTTTTTTTAGCTTGACATCGTACTCGAATCGTGGTATAATACGAGTACCTGTCAACCTGAACGAGGAGACAAAAATGAAGAATCCCAAGACCGAAACGATGATCCTGAACGACCCGCTGTGCGGCTCCCGCTTACTCGGGAAACACGACTGGCCGTTCCGGATCGAGAGGCGCGGCGAGGAGCACGTGTTGCTCGCTAACCGTTGGGCGGTAACGATCAGTTTCGGGGGCGGCTACGTCGAGCCGCGAGTGTCGCCCCACAACCGGGACGAGAACGAGTTCGACTTCCAGCCGGGCATGAAGATCGTCCGGAAGGTGGAGACGAAGAAGAAGTATCCGAACAACCCGGACAGCGGTTTCACCGTCGAGCGGGTGACGTACTCGATTAAGCACAACTAGGGAGGTAGACCACGATGCAGACGAGAGACAATCAAGAGGTGCGCCCCGGCCTGAAGGTCTGGTGGGTGGGTGGGGGGTACGACCCCCGCCACGGCGCACGGGTCCGGCACGGTCAGGTGATCGCCATCGGCAGGAAGAAGGTGAAGCTCGAAGTGATCTCGAAGAGCCGGGCCAAGTACCAGACGGCCACCACCTCCTTCCAGTTCGCCGATTGGCTATGGGCCAGTGAGGAGGGTTGTCGGGGGTGGGCCAAGACCCTGAGCTACGAGGACTGGTCCCGGTACGCAGACGAATATCTCAAGTAGAAGAGGCCGGGGATCGACCCCGGCTTTTTTTTTCTTGACATCGTACTCGAAAGGTATTATCATACGATTAGCAATGACAACGAACGAGGAGAATGACAATGACTGCCAAGGAAATCGAGAAGGTCGAAGGCCACCTCGCTCTCGCTCGCGAATCCGCTCGGGAGTACGAAGAGCGGTACCTCCCGGAGTACGAGGAGGTGCTGAAGTCCGGTGGTCCGGAATACAAAAAAGAGATTTTGCGGGGGAGGATGTTCAAGCTACTGGCGGAAGAGATGAAACATCGAGCCGAGGCACGGGTGGCATTCTTCGAGGCGTTGCTCGGGGAATCCTTCGCCGAATAAACAATTTGAACGAGGAGAACGACATGAACAGCATTCGCACCTTTCAAGTACACCTCTTGAACCACAAGATCATCAACGCTCTGTACGATCAGATCGGTGGCGGGGGGTTCTCGTGCGAGGGGATCGGCATCCGGATCAAGGGCCGGGGGCTGTGCTCTACCGATGAATACTTCGATCTGCTGAGCCACGACGAGAAGTGCTTCGTGACGGCGGTGGTCATTTCGGCCAGCCATCATGACATGGACGAGTACGGTGGGTACGACGGGTATTCCTACTTCGATCTGACCTACACCGTTTCCGAGGGGCATATCCTGCTCGGTCTCGGGGGGAAGTTGAAAGGGCGTGTCGGCAACAAGCGGAAGTATTGGGGATTCAACGCCGACTACTACGGTGACCACATCCACAACAGCGTCGAGTACGTCATCGACCGGGTGACCTTCGACCCGAAGCGCGGATCGCAGCGGAACGGCTGGGGCTTCGATCCCCATGCCAACCCGGAGCCGTCCTACCCCGAGCTGAAGAACCGGTTGAAGGAGCTGGAGGAGTGGCGCAAGCCCGAGGTCTCGGTTCCGATCCCGCGACACGTCCGGGGTGAGGAAACCAAGGTCAAGGACAGCGATCCCGTGCTGGCCTACTTCGCCCGCAGCAAGGAATACCGGGTCGTGCGGTACTTCGAGTTCATCGGCAGCGACGCGGAGCCGTGGTGGATCGACCACGAGGAGGAGTGTAAATTGTCCACGCCGACTTGCTGGAAGCCGCTCCCGAAGGTGCCGAAGGAGTTGGCCCACGTCGATCCCGGTCCCTGTCCGCAGGAGGCCGCCCAAGCCGAACGGTTCGGATACTAAGGAGAGGATCATATGCGAACAAAGAAATAGCCATGCCTTACGATGCGCTGACCTATATCAAACGAGGCGACGGTCTCCGACGGCATCAAAACACTCGTTTTGATAAGGATTGTGGTGGTCTCCCCTCTCCAAGGAGATACGATATTGAAATTCCGCTGCGGCAGATAGACCCAAAACCAGACCGGGATAAGTTTTTCCGGGCGATGCGGGAAGCAGGATATCCGGAACAAGCTACATGGGATATTATTTCCCACCACCACGGAATACCGGATGACGATAAAATACGTGAGATTATTCGCCGAAAAGAACAACGAGAAGATGCAGCGGACCGAAAAGCCGAGGAGGAAGCTCTTGACAACGTACTCGAATGATATTATAATATGATTAGACGATAACGAAGAACGAGGAGAATAACATGGGATGGCTTTTTGGACATGAAACGAAGCAGGAAGTGATCGACGAGGTGACGCGCTCGTGGGAGCCGTTGGATCGTCCTTACTTCCGCAAGGTCGTCGATAAATCGCTGGTCGGCTCCCACCTGTGGGTGGTCTGGGGCCGTTTCGACAAGGCGACCGGAATCGAGGACGAGGCCGAGCGGTTTCTGATCCTCTACCTGCTTCGCAAGAGCGGGGGCCGCTGGGGCTACAAGGACATCGACGAGGCGGCTGGTCCCTTTTATTATAACTGCCCGAAGCGGTTGCTCGATCTGGCTCCGGTCACGAATCAGGAGTGGCGCGACAAGGTGTTGGCCTATCACGAATCGAAACGCCGCAAGGTCAAGGTGAGCGATTTGAAGGCCGGGCAGCGGGTCCGCCTGAAGGACAAGTACACCCACACCGTTTTCCTGATCTGCGACATCGACAAGTTGACTCGGTGCCGCAACGGGAAGAAGCGGACGACGACGCGGGTCTTCGGGTTCGCGCTCGACGCGGACGGCAAGAAAATTTCGTATTACAAGATTCCCCACAGCAATATCGTGGAGATTCTTGCGGAGCCGATTCCGGAATCCAGCGCGGCCTGACCGCCGCGCCGGTCCGGGGGCAAAACGATAACCGAAGAACGAGGAGAACATCATGGGTCAATACTACAAGGTAGCCAATCTCGACAAGCACGAATACCTCAATGCGTGGGCCTTGGGTGACGGCGCGAAGCTGTGGGAGCTGGTTGCGAATAGCGGGGGGCTACTCTCCGCGCTGGCGATTCTGCTGGCCGACGGCAACGGGCGTGGTGGGGGCGACATCCACGAGCTCGAAAACCTTCATCCGAAGAACAATATCGCTGGTCGCTGGGCGGGGAACCGCATTGTGCTCTGTGGCGATTATGGGGATGACGGGAAGTTTACGGATCGGAAAGGGAAGAACCTGTACCACACCCTCGACGAGGAAGATACCGGATACCGCGACATCTCCCTCGAAGTTCGGGCGATTCTGATCGCCTGCAACGACGAGCACATCGTTCGCGAAATCAGCGATCTGGACCGGTCCAGTTGGGATGACAGCCCGACTCGTGAGTCGTTCCTGAAGCCGCTGATCGAGAAGGTCCGGGCGGGTGAAGCGATCCTGTAACAGGGGAAGGAGGTGATACCGAAAAAGCCGGGATTTCCCCGGCTTTTTTATTGCGCGAAAAAAGAGCTTGACAACGTACTCGAATGATATTATAATATGATTGACAATGAAGAACGAGGAGAACGAGATGAAAATCACGAAAGACTACAAAATCGATTCCCGGAACCTACCCGGTTTCAGGAAGAAGATCGACGCCATCAACCGCCGTTCCGTGAGGTATAATTTTGCTCCTGTGGGTTACGAAGTCGGTGATTCCCTTATCGAAATCGTGGAAGATGAAGACGGTTTCCGGCACGAGGTTTGTTTGTACGCCGTAACTGTCACCGCCGATCTCGCCCCGCTGGGCGACTGGACGGTGATCGGATCGGTCCGGGTGGTGGATGATGCGGTTTTTATCAGCGGTGCGAACGCTGGCGACATCCGCCCCTACCGCAAAACCCCCGAACGCTGCGAGCATTGCAACCTGAAGCGGAGCCGCAAAGCCACGTTCATCCTTGAAGGTTCGGATGGTGAGCGGAAGCAAGTCGGATCGACATGTTTGCAGGATTATACCGGCGATGCCAATGCGCACAAGGCCGCGAAGTGGGCCGAGGTAGTCTGGTCCCTCTCCGAAAGCCTTGAAGACGACGAGAGCTATGCTCTTGGCAGTGGCCGCATCAAACGAGAAGCGGACTACGTTGGAACCTTCGAGGAGGTTTTGACTTTTGCTGCTGCTTCGGTTCGTGAGCAGCGCGGCTACTTCAATCTGGATCGCGCCCGGACGGCGTGGGAGTTCGACAACCGCAATGTCGATACGACCCGCAACCACACCCTCTCCCTACTGGAGTTCAACGAGAAGACCTATCTCCCGGCCATCAAAAAAATCGCGAATCGTCGTTGGGCTATCGTGGACGTGTGGAACAATGTCAATGCCGTTAAGCCCGAGACGTTTGATGCCCTGAAGGAGTCAGTCAACGAGTGGAACGAAGAGATCAATCGTCTGGCCGCTAACGTCTCCACCTTCGCCCCGGTCCGCGACGAGGACCGTGAGCTGGCGGCGAAGGTTCTGGAGTGGGTTGAGGGCATCGACCCGGAGACCGAGAACGATTACGAGTACAATCTGACCGTGGTGTCGAACCTGAGCCTGATTCCCCGGAATCTGGTGGGTCTGGCGGTGAGCGCGGTCGGTGCCTACCTCAGCCGCGTTCGTCGGGCCGAGTGGGAAGAGAAGAAGGCCCACTCCGAGCATATCGGCGAGGTGGGAAAGCGGGAGTCGTGGGAGGTGACCATCGACCGCGTGTCCGGTCCGTTCGATACCGCCTACGGCGAGCTCTACGTCCACAATTACGTGACCGAGGACGGAAACGTGCTGGTCTGGAAGACGGGCTGTGCGCCGGACGACACCCCCAAGGGTACGAAGGTGATCCTGACAGGGACCGTCAAGGCGCACGGCGAGTACAAGGGTCTGAAGCAGACGGTGGTGAACCGCTGCAAGTTCAAGGCCGTCGAGGTGGCCTGATACAGCAACGAGCGAGGAGAGAACGATGAATCCGAAAATCGAAAAATACTACCGCAACTTTCGGGAGTACGGGTGGGACCAAGCGGTGTGGGCACTCCGCAACGCCAAGACCCTCGCTCGCTTCGAGGAGCTCGAAGCGGAAGGCCGGGTCAAGATCGTCGCCGACCCCGAATGCGAAAACTACTGGTCGATCTACGGCGAGCCGGAAGGGTACGTCAACGGCTACGGTCGCCGGGTAAGTCCGGAAGAGGAGCGGAAGGAAATCGAGGAATGGATCGAGCGGTTTGGCTGCTGGTTTGTGGTCGCCCTGTACCTCGATCCGTTTACCGGGGAGTGGGAACACGCGGACTCCATCGGAATGTGCATCTACGACGATCCGACGGACCCCTACGAGAATTGCTACGTCCCCGATCTGCAACGGAGCGCGATCCGGGAATTGGAAAAAGCCGAGCAACGTCCGGCCAACGCCCTGACTTCCTGAACGAGGAGAGAACAATGGCCTTTACCAAACACACTACGTTCCGGGGGGACCGCTTCAACGAAGCCCCCTCCATCATCGTCATGTGGGAAACCCATGAGGACGGGGGAAGCTACGCCCACTTCTACCGCCGAGTGCCGTTCAACCAAACGAAGGCTGGAAAAATCCCGAAGAAGGCGGTACGGCTGAAGGGCTTGTTCTGGCAGGCTCCCGGTACGCCGGATCACGGGCTGGGTTTGTGGGGAATCGAGATCGAGATCGTGTCCTACGGGGCGACTTACTACGGGCGGGACGCCAAGGGCATCCACTACCTCGCCCGCGACGGTCGGGTCTGGATCAACAAGGATCGTTACTACATGAATAAAACCGCCCAACAGGCGGCGAAGCGTTCTTCTACCTCTCCCTCCGGAACCTTGCACTCCTCGTCGGAGGGGGAGGATTCTTCCACGAACGAATCGGACGACCGCGTGCTCAGCGAGGAAGAGGTCGCCGATGCAATTTGGGAAGAGGTTCACAAACAGATTGACGGGCTGCTTGAAGGGGGACAGCTCGGGGTGGCAAGGACGAAGGACGGGGCCAGCCCCTACATCTACATTATCTGCCCCGGCGGCAACCATGTTCCGGTACACGTGCCGCTCCCGTGCGACGAGAACCTGATGGTTGACGAGTCGAGGATCGACGATGTGGCGGACGACGTAACACGGGCCAAGCTGGTCTACGACTTGGGGGTTGTTACCGCCAAGCTCCTGAACGAGGCGCACACGGCCATCAACGAGATCATAGGTGCCGATGCGGAAACGGGGATTTCTCCGGCTCAGGTGTCCGATCTGCTGTCCAACAAAGGGGAGTACGAAGAGGAGGCCCGCGATGTGGCGGCTAACTTCCTCTCGAAGCTCCAGCTCGTTTCGGCGATCCTGATGGCTCACCGGGACGATGTGAAGCAGGGGGCGGTTGTCGGTGCGACCATGCTCGCTCAGGAGGTGAAAGCGAAGGTGTCCAATGCGAATTGATTGGATCGAGGTCGAGTACGGCCCGGTGCTCTCCCGGATCACGGGGGGCACCCAGCGCGGGATCAAACAGGCCGAGAAGGCATTCACCGGCATCGTCTTCGTCCAGAAGGAGCGAGGTAAGCAGCCGGAGAAGGTCGAGGTCTGCGTGATCGACGACGAGGGACGGTTTCAGTCGGGGCTGGTCCCCCGGATGAAGCGGCTGCTGAAGGAGAAGAAGATCGAGGTCCGAATGACTCCGCACCCGGACCATCCGGATTACGATCCGACGAACGACTACCGGCAGATCGAGGTTCCGGAGCTCGCCGGGGTGACGCTGCGGGATTATCAGGTCCGGGCGATCAAGACGGCCCTCGCTCGGGGCCGAGGGATTATTCAGGCCGGAACCGGGGCCGGGAAGACGGAGATCGCGATTGCGATGGTCCGCTGGTATCTCATCCAATATCCGACCTTCAACGTCCTCCTTGTGGTCAATACCGACCGACTGCTCCATCAAACCCTCGGTCGATTCCGGGATCGGGGGTTCTCCGAGGAGGAGATTGGGGGCTACGGAGGGGGTCTGAAGCAGTCAGATCGCCCTGTGACGGTCGCAATCGACCGAACCCTTACCGTGGGCCTCAAACGAGGCTCGAAGGCTGTCACGGCCCTCCTGAGCCGCCAGAACGGGGTGATTTGGGACGAGGCCCACCACCTGAAAGCTCCGGGGTGGGGTGAGGCGGGCCTGCTGTGCCCCGCCGGATACCGATTTGGACTATCCGCCACCCCCTTTGCCGATATGGACAACCCGACCGTGGAGGAGCTACAGGTCATGGGAATGACCGGGCCGATCATCTACCGGATGCCCTCGTGGGTTTTGATCCAGCGGGGTATCCTCGCCGAGCCGGTGATCCGCCCCTACCAGATCGATGCGATCAACCTTCCCCTCCCCGGCGAGGTGCCGTTGAAGCTCGCTGCCGGAATCCGCGACTGGCATATCCTCTACGAGCAGGGGGTCCGCTCGAACCATCTCCGCAACCTCGCTATCGTATCCGCCGCGAAGAATTTCTACGACAAAGGTTGCTCGGTCGTGATCTTCGTCCAGCACGAACGTCACGGTCGGCGGCTCCTCCAGCACTTCATCGACGAGGGGTACGAGGATGCGATCATGTGCAAGGGGGCAAAGGAGGTGTTGGTCAATTCCTACGGAACGATCCACAAGGAAAAATGGGAGCTCGAAAAATTAGTTAATCATATAAACGAAAATTCGATCTCCATCGCCACCCCCTTCCTCGATGAAGGTGTTGACATCTCCGGCATCAATGTGATTGTCTATGCGGCGGGAGGAAAACACCCTCGCCAGCTCCTCCAGCGACTCGGACGTGGGATGAGACTGAAGGAAGGCAGTTCGATTGGTAACCGTTGCATCGTTATCGACTTCGTAGACAATACGCATTGGGTTCTCCGCTCTCAGTCGTTGAAGCGGTTGAAGACCTATCGCGATGCGCAACTGAAAGTGGAACCTGTAACGGGTGTCTCGATGAATGTTCCAATAGAGGTCAGCAAGAGGTGGAGACGGGAGAATTGACAATCTCGAAATCGCGTGCTAGCGTGCCGGGGCGGGCGGGCGGGAAACAAGTTTCCCTCTCTCTGTTCCGCTATCGCTCCACCCCCTCCCGCCCTCCCTCCTTCGTCGGGTCGGTCGGGCGGTCGGGGACCGCAGAGAATGAGACGTAGGAATATAACTACGCGCACGTGTACGCGCACACACGCGAAGCATGAACCGTGCCAGAACGGGATAGGAATCTTGCAGTGAGTGGAGGATACAATGAAAGACGGTGAATTGAGTCAAGGAGCGCGGTCGATTCTGACTGGCAGCTTTATCGGGAAGTATGAACGTCGAGTCGAAGAGTTTGTCGGTGAGTACGCTCTACGTGAGGCTGTTATGCGTGTGCGCTATCCGGAGATGTTTCGTGTCGATTTGTTGATGGAGCCGTTGCCAGACTGCGGTGTTCACATGACCATTGAGGAGTTTGAGCAGGCGGTCGAGTTTGGAGCCTTTACGGACGATGACGGCTGTGGGAGGTATGCTACGGAGAGCGAGATGTCTTCGGTACACTTCGCCCCGTCTGATCTGTGGTTGACGAAGGGAGAATGGACACATGTGGTTTGGTTCAACAAGTAAGGAGAAGAGGATGAAGTTCCCGAAAACACTGAGACGTGATCCGACGGCGGGGAAGGTGTTCCGGGTGGACGCTAGCGAGGACGGTCGCCGTTTGCTGACTTCCTGCATCATGCCGTTGGGACATCTGGCTTTCCCAGCGGTGAACGGTGGGTTGACGCCCGAGGCGATGGAAAAGATGGTCTCCGAACCCAGCCTGACCGAGAAGATCGAGGAGGGAAAGCTCTGGGTCGAGTTCCGCCAGCGGGAGAAGCCGTGGCCGAAGGCGGGGATGGTCTCCGAGCTGGTGGTGACGGAGAAGGGTATCGAGGCGGTGATCGACGTGGAGCGCACGCCGGGCGGCGACGCCCTGTGGAACAGCGTGAAGCCGCCGACGGTCGAGGAGGTCAACGGAGAGCCGGTGACGATCTCGCAGTCCTCCTCGAAGTTCGCCCTGTCCCTGTCCTGCGGGATGCGGCAGAGCGAGCGGGTCGATAGCCGGTGGATCAGGATCAAGCGGTGGTTCACCGAGCGGATTTTCCGGAAACCGTATCAGGAGGTCGTTGCGGTGGAGGACGCGGTGTTCCACAGCCTGTCCGTGGTTTCCCTCCAGTCGCTGCCGAGCGATCCGCCCTTACCGAAGCGGTGGTGGAAGCGGGGTGCCAAATGAAGCAGCTGCCAATATGGGAAGAGAAGGAGGAGCGGGCGATCATGGAATCCTGTGTCCACCCCGAGAATCGTCGAGCGATGGATGCGACCCGAGAGCTGAATCTCGCTCTGGACATCCTCGAAGATGTCGTTCGGGTGCAGGGTCCGTGCGACCACCACGATCACCACGGGTGTTGTCAGACCCATAATTGCCAGCCGAGGAACGAGTGCTTCGTGGCGCGGGCGACTGCCTTGCTGAAGCGGCACGGGCGGCAGGGTTGACAAGGTACTACGGTGTATGTATGCTATTACGTAAGGCGTCAGCGATTCATGCCCCCTAACAGTGGGGCCGCCAAAGGCCGGTAGTCACGGCACGGGCGGGTGGAAGGCCCGCATAACGATAAGGATGGGTGGGTAGCCAATCCTACTGATGGCGAGTCACCGCCGGGTATTGCCCCCTGCTGGGATACCGATCCGAAAGGACAACCACCAGCGAACAGGCCAAGATGACTGAGCGGGTGAGAGGCCCGCATTAAAACGATCTGAGTTTCGCCTACACGGAGGCGATAGCCTTGTTGGTCCGTGGGGCTGAGAGAACCGTGAACGGACCCCTATTAAACGAAAGGAGTGTGATCTACATGTTTCAGCTGCCGGACAACGCAAGGGAGGTGCTGGTGATCTCTCACGCGAATTGCGCTGACGGGTTCACGGCGGCGTGGGTCGCACATCGGCATCTGCGAGAAACCGGAATCCCCTACGAAGTGATCTTCGCGAAGTACGGCGAGGGGCCGCCGCAAAATCTGGCCGGGAAGTTTGTCCTGATCTTCGACTTCAGCTATCCCCGCGAGAGTCTGCTTCGGATGCAGGAGGAAGCCGCCGGGCTTCTGGTCTTCGATCACCACAAGACGGCGAGGGCGAATTGTGAGGGTTTGCCCTTCTGTACGTTCGACATGAACCGATCCGGCTGCGGGCTGGCGTGGGATTACTTCAATCCCGATACGCCACGGCCCTATATCGTCGATTACGTCGAGGATCGCGATCTCTGGAGGTGGGAGATGCCCGACAGCGAGGCGGTAAACGCGCTGATCTGGGTGACCGAGCGTGAGCTTGGAGTCTGGGAGGAGTTGTCCACGAACATGATGAACAACGGCCTCGAAGACCTGATCGAGCGCGGGAAACTTCTTCTGCGATACCGGAACAAGATCGTCGATCAAGCAGTCGAAAACGCAAGGGATGTCGAGTTCCCTTTGCGCGGGAATGGAAGGGCGGGGACTGCGGTTGTGCCCACCTGCTGCGCTTCGATCCACATGTCGGAGGTCGGTAACAGGTTGGCCGAGGATCGCCCCTTTGCGGTTGTCTGGTTTCAGACACGCGAGGGGGACTACCTGTATTCACTCAGGAGTAACGACCGGGGCATGGACGTGTCCGAGGTCGCCAAAGGTTATGGGGGCGGGGGTCACCGTCATGCGGCTGGCTTCCGTCTCCCTCAACCTCTCAACCTGCCGGGCGTGGGAGCCTAGCGGCGGGTCAATCGAAGGAAGAGGAGAATCCACATGGAAATGAGTACGACCGGAATCGTGATTTGCAGTCTGGTGATCGGCCTGACCCTGCATGTTCTCTACAAGGGAGCGTTGTGGGTTCTGCGGTTCTTGGCTGGTAAATAGTTTACACACAAAGCAGTGAAGGGAGCCTTGCAATGCCCAAAGTAAACATCGACAGGATCAGTGTGTCTTCCGGGGTGACCCTCAATATCGGAGAGTTCGAGTCCATTCGGGTCGATTGTTCTCTGGCGGGGGAGTTCGTACCCGATGAGGAGGGAGGCATCAACGAGGCCGTTGCCGAGCTGGAGGAAGCGGTCGGATTTCAGTTAGACCGGCTGGCTTATCGGCGTCTTCTTTCCCACCCCTCGAATCGCCTTGAGATTCGGGCGTGGCGGGACTACTACGCCGCGCAGGTTGGCGACGAGTTCGTTCCCCGGTGATGGAGGGGCATGGAAAATACCCGTTCGGTCTCGGATTCCAGCGCAAGATATTTGCCCTGATCGTCCGCGATCCGATGTTTCTCGTCCACTTTCGCGATGCAATCGACTCGGCCTATTTTGCGCACGATCTGCTGGTCCCCCTTGCTCGTATCGCGCTCAACCACTACGACGAGCACGGGCAGGTTCCGACGCGGGACAGCATGGTTGTCGCGCTGGAGAGTTGGGCAAGGCAGCACGGGTTGCCGAACGAGAGTATCGAGGGGGCGATCAAGGAGATCGACTACGCTTACACGAAAGCGGACCTGACCGACGAAGTCTATATCCGCACGCAGGTTATCCAGTTCGCCAAGGACTGCGCCGAGAGGGAGGCGGTCGCCCGGATTGCCGAAGAGCTGATGCTGCCCCCCGAGGAGCGGAGCCACGCTTCGGATTATCTCGAATGGTTGCAGACGGCGAGTCGGGTCGGGGACGACGTGGCGAATATCGGGACGCGGATGTCCGAGGTGGGGGCCGACCTTCCGGAGATTCTGCGGCAGACTTCCTACAACCCGGATGGCCGGGTATTGACTCCGTTTCCCACATTGAACGAGCGATCCTACGGAGGATTCGGTAAGGGCGAGCTGGTCGTGATCCTCGGGTTCAGCGGTGGCGGGAAGTCGATGCTGGCCGTGAACCTCGCGGCTTTCGAGGCACGGCGTAACGGGGTGGTCTTCCATTACACGATTGGCGATCTGAACGAGCACGATGTGCTGCTGCGTTATGCCTCGAAATTGTCGGGGGTGGCGATGCACGAGATCGTGAAGGGGTCTGCCCTCTACGAGCAGCGGTTCAAGGAGATGGGTCTGGGGTCGAAGCAGATATTGGTCAAGGAGTTTCCGCCGGGGAAGACGCGCTTCGGGCAGATACGATCTCACGTGACGGCGGCGATGGCCCGGTACAATGTCTCCCCTTCGATGGTTGTCGTGGACTATCCCGATCAGCTTCGCGGCGGGACCGGGGAGCAGATGTATTCGACGATGGGGGAGATTTACGATTCCTTGATGGACTTGGCGAAGGAGGTCAAGGCGGTCGTGATCGCTCCGAGTCAGATCAGCCGCAAGACCTTGTACGGAAATCCGAGGAAGGTGCAGCTCAGCCAGTTCAACGTCGCCAACAGTTCGCAGAAGACAAACAAGGCCGACATAATTCTTACAGTAAATAAAGAATACATCTGGGTTGACAAGTTCCGTCGCGCAGAGAGCCAGTACCGCGTGTATACGCGCTCCGATTACAAACGGGCCTCGATTCTCGAAGATGCGACGCGCAAGGACGAGGGCGAGGCAGAATAGCCGGTGGGGGTCAACTTCCTCTTCCGCTCTCACCGGCCCGACCCCCGGTGCCGCTCCCACGCTGGCATCGGGGGTTTTTCTTGGATTTTAGGGGAAAACGAAAAAAGTCGAAAAATACTCTTGACATCGTACTCGAAAGGTAATATAATACGATTGAGACTGACAAACGAACGAGGAGAATAAAATGGCTAAGACGAAATCCAAAAAAGACGTATACGAGATCGTGACGGATCGGATTATCGCGCTGCTGGAGCAGGGTGTGGTGCCGTGGCAGAAGCCGTGGTCGGTTCCGGGCGGCGGCGGTTTCCACCGCAATCTCGTGAGCAAGAAGCCGTATCGCGGCATCAACGTCTGGTTGCTGCTGGGTTCGGGTTACGCGACGCCGTGGTGGGTGACCTACAAGCAGGCCAAGACCCTTGGCGGTCAGGTTCGCAAGGGCGAGCGCGGTACCCCGGTCGTGTTCTGGCGCATTCTCGAAAAAGAGACCGGCCAGACCAACGAGAAGGGGGAGCCGATTGTGGACAAGATTCCCCTGCTGCGCTACTACACCGTGTTCAACGTCGAGCAGTGCGACGGTCTGGAAGACCGGATTCCCGAGGCGGCGAAGCCGAGCGCGGACTTCACCCCTATCGAGGTGTGCGGTCGGGTGGTGGACGGCTGGGAAGAGAAGCCGGAGATCAAGTTCGGCGGGAGCCACGCTTTTTATATCGCGGGTACCGACTACATCGGCTGCCCGAAGCCGGAGCACTTCAAGACTTCCGAGGCGTTCTACTCCACCCTGTTTCACGAGCTCTCCCATTCGACCGGCCACAAGGATCGTCTCAACCGGAAGAGCTTGGTCGAGCACGACGGTTTCGGCGGCAACAATTACTCTCAGGAGGAGCTGGTCGCCGAGTTGGGCGCGAGCTGCCTGTGCGGGTTCTGCGGGATCGAGAACGTGGTGATCGACAACAGCGCGGCCTACATCAAGAATTGGCTCGCGAAGTTGAAGGACGACCGGAAGCTGCTGGTCTACGCGGCGGCTCAGGCGCAGAAGGCGGCGGACCTGATCCTCGCGGCTCAGTCCGCCGAAGAGGAAGACGAAGACGATCAGGAGGAAGCGGCGTGACGGACTTTCCGACGATCTACGACAAGGGGGGTTATCCCCCCTGCGTCGGTTGCGGCTTCTGCTGCGTGAAGCAGGTGTGCGCTCTGGGCATCGAGTTCTATGAGTGCAACGAGCCGGTCGAACCGCCTTGCCGGGGGTTGGTCTGGTCCGAGGAGGATCAACGACATTACTGCCAGTTGATCCTCGATCACGGGGCCGACTCGAAGCTGGCGCGGATGATGGCAATCGGCGAGGGGTGTACCTGTACCCTTAACGATTGGTATCGCGCTCCGAACGAAGATCGCACAAAAAAGGCTTGACAACGTACTCGAAAGATATTATCATACGCTACATGAACGAGGACAACGACATGACGATTCAAGACTTTATCGAACAACACGGTATCAAGGTCGAGGCTGACCGGACCGATGAGGTGAATCCCTTCTGGCCGGGAGCGGGGAACCATTACACGGTGACCGTCTCCGGGGGAGAAGGGTCGCGGGAGTCTATGACCATCCACTTCAGCACGGGGACTGGGTGGAAACGCTCCCCCGAGGCGGCGGATGTTTTGTCGTGCCTTGCTCTCGATGCGGTGACTATCGAGAACGCCAGCTCCTTCGAGGAGTGGTGTGACGATCTGGGCTTCGACCCGTGGGATGATCGGGAAGATTCCGTCCGCCGGTACGAAGCGACCGAGAACCAAACGAAGGAGCTGAAGGAGCTCGTGGGCGATACGGCCTTCGAGACCCTGCTCTGGGAATGCGAACCGTACTGAACGAGGAGAATAACGTGAAGAGGTTTCCGAGGTATGCAACGAAGCGGGCCGCTGTCGAGGCGTGGATGGACCGCGACTTTTCTTTCGTCAAGCAGGATACCATTCCGACCGAGGACTGGTATGATCGCGTCACGGTGTTGGGTGCGGCGACCCGTACCTGTCCGAATTGCGGAGAAGAGTTCGACCGCGAGGAGTTCGAGGCGGTCGAGCATCCGACCGACGAGTATATCGATCAGGTGCGGTGCCCGAACGATCCCGACGAGGTGTTCGAGGCGAGCGAGCTGACCCTGTTCCGCGATCCCCCGATGTGGGGCACCCTCTTCGTCGCCGACGATTCGGCGATGGAGTCGATTCTCCGGAGCCGGGCGCAAGAGCTGGCCGAGAAGGCGAACGTCCGGGTGTGCGAGGACGATGCCGTCGGCGTCTTCATCTGTGTGGACGGGGCCGGTTACAACTTCTACGACGAGCACTGGATTCCCCTCTACGAGGCCATCGGCTTCGAGGGGTACAAGCAAGAGGTCAGCGGCGCGGACGGCCTGCGGATTCTGGCCGATCTCGCCGAGCACTGGATCGACGACGAGAGCCATGCGCCGGTTCACCCCGGATCGGTCATTGGGTCGAGCAACGAGCCGTTGCGCGAGCGCGTTCGGAATGCCCTCGCCAACGTGTATTCGGTGGAAGAGGAAGACGACGGGGGAGAGGCGGAAACGGGATGATACTTTATCTACTAACAAAATGCGTGGGAGCAGAGATGGAGAAGGCGTATGCCACGACGACGAGTTCTCGAAGGCGAGGACAGTGTACGGATTCAATCGGTGATCGGGAGGAGCGTCCGGGACCGGATCGAAGAGGTGGCCGAGGAGGTTACCGACTACGAGGGGAACGTGAGCGCACTCCTTCGCGATCTGGTGGCTGCGTTTTCCGACGGAGCGATTCAGGTACGTAAGTCTTACCCTGCTCTGCGCGAGGCCGCTCGGCTGGCCGGAGAGTCCAATGCGTGAGCGAGCAACCGATCTTTGGTCCGTTCCACCCGAGGGGCAGATCGTTCTGCGGTGCATTACGACGAACGGCGAAATCCACTCGGACGGGACGGCGGTGATGGGCCGGGGGTGTGCGCGAGCAGCCGCCGAACGGTATCCCGGCATCGACCGCGTTCTTGGGGGGATGATCTCTTCAGTGGGTAACGTCGTCCACGACCTACGCGGTGTTTACGGACCCCACCCCTCCCGGAAAGCCGATTTATTCAGTTTTCCAACCAAATACGAGTGGCGACTCCCTTCCGATATGGACCTGATTATCCGTAGTGCCAAACAGCTCGTCGAGAAGGTGAAGGTTCTCCGGGTGTGGGAGGAATACGACGAGGTTTGGCTGCCCCGGCCCGGATGCGGTGCTGGGGAGCTGGACTGGTCCACCGTTAAGGGAGGGATCGGCTGGATTCTCGGGGATAACCGCTTCGTGGCGATTTCTCAGAAGGAGGAAGATTTCGCTTGACAACCCCTAACGACCGAGGTATTATCGGTCTTACCTTTTGTGGGGCGGCCCATCGTACTTACTCCTCGTTCGGCGGTGGGTCGCCTGTGTTACGGAAGACACGGAACCTTGCATGATACAAACAGGTGAGCGATGGTAGTCCCGGCGAATCTAATTGGTCGTCTCGGGACGCCGCTGAATGCCCCGAGAAACGAAGTTCGTTTCTGCTGCCCGGTCTGTCTACGGAACGGGAAGAAGTCGCCCGATACGAAGTACCATCTCTACTACAACACCCGGAAGCGCATGTTTATCTGTCAACGCTGTAAGGCGGCGGGGACGTTGACTTATCTGTATTTCCTGATCGGGGTAGACCCGGATAAGCCTTCACTGGTCGGTTGGGAGGACTCGATGGCGCGGACGATCCGGACGCTGCGTTTCGGCCAGCTCGCCGAGGAGGAGGAGGAGAGCGGACCGGCGTACTGCCCGGAGCCGGAGATGATTCGACCGATTCGCTGGGAAGGGGAGATTCGATTCTACCTCGCGAAGCGCGGGGTGACCCCGGAGATTGCGGAGTGGTACGGCCTCGGTGACGGGCTGGGCGATCTCCGGGGCCGAATCGTTTGCCCGGACTACGAGCGGGTGTTGGGGGAGGACGAGCTGCGGATTTGGGTGGCGCGGGCCTACACCCTCGAAATGCTCGATCTCGTCAACCGGAATCCTCGTCAGTATCGGAAGTACGAGTTCCCAATCGACAGCCGGAAATCGAGATGGGTTTACAACTACGACCGGGTGCGCCGGGCGAAGTTCGATCACGTGGTGATAACGGAAGGGGTGTTCGATGCGATCTCGACCGGGAAGAACGGGGTGGCGATTCTCGGAAGCAGGGCCAGCGCGGAGCAGTACGACATGCTTCTTCAACTAGGTAAACATGTTAAGTTTTCTGTGGCCCTCGATCCCGATGCGTTGCAGCAATCCATCGAGATTTGTCAGTTTCTCTTCTCCCACGAACGCGAAGCCCGTCTCGTTACTCTCCCCCAAAACGAAGACCCCTCATCCCTCGGACCCGAGATGCAGCGGCACCTCGATCAGGCGATTGACTACGATCCGTTCCGAACAGGGATTGAGTTGATGCAACGGCAGGTGATCTAATGGCGAAACCGAAGAAAAAGAAGGCAGCGAAGAAGGACCGCCGAAAGAACGTCCTGCCGTTTCCCGAGGATGGGATGGTCCATATCGGCTGTGCGGACTGCATGGCCTACATCGAATCCCATCCGCTTCTTTTTCCTCTCGACGGAGATGTCCGCGACGAGTCCTATTTGTGCTCCTTCTGCTCCGGCGACGAAATACCGGACCTGACGCCCGGACCGTGCGAGCGGTGTTCGTTGTCCGAGGGGGCGACGACGATCAAGATGTACGGATCGGGCGCGGAGAAGCCGAAGGTCATGCTGATTGGGGAGGCTCCGGGTCAGGTAGAGGACCGCGAAGGGGAGCCGTTCGTCGGCCCGGCGGGGAAGAAGTTGCGGGAATATCTGGCGGATTCAGAGATACCGCTGGAGTGGGTCCGCTTCTCGAACGTGGTCCGCTGCTGCCCGCTGGGTGTGCGGAGTAACCCGAAGCCGTCGCCGAGCGAGATCAGCGCGTGTCGGCCTTACGTGTTGCGGGAGATCGTTAAGCACGATCCCGAAGTGATCGTTGCGGTTGGCGGGGTTTCGTTGAACGGGCTGACCGGATCGAAGCAGAAGATTACAACGGTTCACGGTCGGAAGATGGACCTGACGTTCGAGCTCGACGGGATCACCCATTCCTACACGGTCATTCCAACGATTCATCCCTCGGCGGTTCTCCGGGGGAATGTGCAGTACGAGCAGATGATCCTCGAAGACTTGGCGATGGTTCGACGCCGCGTGTCGGGGGAGAAGACCGATCTGGGGATCAACCACGGAGACACGCTCGGTAAGGTCGAGGCGGCAGTGGACACGTATCTGGAGCGGTACGCCAAGGGCGAGATCGACTTCGTTGCGGTGGACATCGAGGCAACGAGTAAGGGCGAGGATGGAGGTCTGGAAATCTTTCACCCAACGTGGAAGATGCTGTGCGTGACAGTTTGCGGGGGTAAGGCGGGCGGGGGAGTCGAGGCGCATACCGACTCGGTTCCGCTCTATATTCCGTATCAGCATAAGTTATCTCCGTTCGCCAACGATGCTCTATCCCGACAAGCTATCGACCACCACCTCACCCGTTTATTCCGGACGGTGCCTGTCGCCGGTCAGAATTTCCAGTACGATCAGACGGCGTTCGTTGCCCGGACGAAGGTGTGGATACCGATGTGGAGGGGGCGCGGTCTAGCTCCCGGTTTGTTCCACGATACGATGCTGGCCGGTTGGTCCCTGACGAACGACACCGAGCCTCACGATTTGGATTACATGGCGACGCGATGGGCGGGTATGCTGCATCCGAAGGAGCGGATGCACGAGGCGCAAGCGGAGCTGCCGAAGGGGGCTGATCCTTACGAGGATGTAGAGTATGAAATCTTCGTCGAGTATGCCTGCTTCGATGCGATCTCTACGGCACGTCTGGTTCCGATTCAGCGGGAGCTGCTGGAGGAGGAGAATCTGCTCGAACCTTTCGAGATGCTGACGATGAACAGCCACACCTTTGCGCTGTGGATGCGCGTTTCCGGGGTGTATGTCGATCTTGAACGAAACAAGGAAGTCGCGGACGCGGCGGTAGAGGAGTTGACCGAGATTCGGGATTGGTTTCGGGATGAGGGTTACGACGCAGCGGTGGAGGAGCAGTACAACTACAAGCTCGGATTGGGGTCGTGGGTCAGTTTGAATTTCCTGATCCACGGCGTTCTCGGTCTTCCTTATATGGGAAATCATTTTACCGACAAGACCGCCGACCCGAAAAATTCGTTGACCCGGAGAAATTTCCGCCAGCCCGACGGTCGGGTGTTGCAGGGTAGCACCGAGAAGGATGTGCTTTCCCGGATGGAGGTTTGGATTCGGGACCGGGGGAAAAAGTCCGACGATCCCGAGGTGAAGGAGTTCTGCGAGCGTTGCGCCGAGATGCTGGAGAAGTTGTTGCTGTGGAAGAAGGTCGGCAAGAATTATTCGAGCTACCTAAAGCCACTTCCCGACCTGACCGGATACGACGGATGCGCTCACGCGAATTGGGGTGTGCGGACGACAGGTACAGGGCGGTGGTCGGCGAACGACCCCCCGATCCAGACGATCCCGTTTCGCGGCGGTGCGAAGAGTGTTTACAAGACCCGCTTCAAGGGCGGACTGCTCGTCGTTGTCGATTACGGCCAGATGGAGTTGCGTGACGGCTGCCGGTTGTCCGGCGACGCGAACATGATGGAAATCTTCCTGATCGGTCTGGACATTCACCGCACGTCGGCGGCCCGGATTCTGAAGAAGGCTCTGGAGGCGGTAACGGGCGATGAGCGGCGCGGTGCGAAGGCAGCCAATTTCGGGACGATGTACGGGGCGGGTCCACCGGGGATCGCGGACATGTACGGGATTACTCTTGAAGAGGCCAAGCTTTTCCAAGAGGGTATCTTCCGGGAGTTTCCGGGGCTGAGGGAGTTGTGGGACAAGCAGTCCGCGATTCTGAAAGAGCACGGTGCGGTGTGGACCAGCCTCGGGTCGCGTCGGCTGCTTCCGGACATTTATAGTAAGAACCAATACAAACGGTCGTCGGCTGAGCGTCAGGCAATGAATACCCCAATTCAGGGGGGATCGAGCGATTGGGCGACACTGGCGTTGCAGATGCTCTTCGATGCGGTTCGGGGAGAGGATATGTGGACAGTGATTTGGGGCTTCATTCACGATTCGTTCGAGGCGGACTGCCCCGGCTCCGAGGTGGTTGACTACATCGAGCTGGCGTCCCGCTGCATGGTTGACGATTTGGTCGAGCGGTTCAAGGAGCACTTGACGGTTCCGCTGGAGATCGACTTCGAGGTTGGAACCTCGTGGGGCGAGATGGTTGATGCGGAGCTGCTGTCCGACGGTCGCCGTGGCTTGCGCCTGAAGTGCGAGCACGACGTGTCGTCAAATATGAAGAAGGTGCTCGATGTGATGCGGGGCTGGCCCTGCGATGTCGAGTTTACATATCTGCATACCGAGGAGAAGTTGATCGTCGAGTGCGAGATTCCCGAGTTCGAGGAGAATGTAGAGTTCATCGACGAGTACCGCTTCACTCCTCGGCTGCACCCGAAAACAGCGGAGGCCGCATGAATTACGGGGATTTGTTGAAATCTAAACTAATGGAGGAAGAGGCGATTCCCGCCCTGCTCGAAGAGGACCGGGAAATTGTCTTACAGCTTATCGACGACATCTATATCGGAGACAACCTCGATGAGGCGTTCCGAAAGCAGGGAGAGATGGAAGCGATGATGGGATACCTCCTCGGGAAGTATCTGTGGATGTCGCGCAAAGCTCGTCGGGCGGCGGACTTGGCCTATCATCAGATCGTCTTTACGAATGCCGGTAGCCGTCACGACAAGAATCCTCAATGGCGGGTGGATACAGCGGCACGGAACGATCCCGAGTTTGCCGGGTTGGATGAGCGGGCGGATCGGTTCCACGTGGCGCACGAGTTTATCAGTCAGCTGTCGTGGGCGATCCGTTCCCGATTGCGTTCAGCGGAGCAGTTGTCGAACAACGCCCGCGCCGAAATGAAGGGGATGTCACAAAGCGTATAGCTACTCTCAGCCGAGTAGAAGTCATAAACAGTCATACACAGGAGAAGCAACAATGGGCGTGAAATTCAACAGGCCGAACATGGACCGGGTAAACAAGCGAGCGGAGACCGCCCGCGAGGGGGGGTTCCTCAACAGCCGACCCCGCTACAAGGGGTTCGATAACGGGAAGGTGACGTTCTGGCTTCTTCCCCCCGGCGGCGAGGGAGGCGATCCGATTGTCGAGATGGCGCAGCACTGGCAGATTCCGGGTTACAAGTATCCGCTGGTCTGTCCGGCTTCGTTTACGCATCGGAGAGCCGAGTGTCCGATCTGCTCGGCGATCACCGAGCTGTCCACGTCTTACCCCGAGCTGGCCGATAGCCTGAAGCGTTCGCGGGCGCAGAACAAAGGGTATGCGAACCTGCTGGAGCGCAACCCGGCGGCGGATGCCGGTAAGGACGTTACGAAGCTGATCGAGCTGATCGACATCCGCGAGCTGCCTTTCAGCGTTACCAACAAAATTTGGATGATGCTCCAAGAGGACTGGACCATCATCGACCCGAACAACGCCGCCGTCTTTCAGGTCGAGAAGTCGAAGGGGAGCAACCGCGTCGAGTATTCGGTGATGCTGGTTCCGGACCCGAAGAAGCGGGGAGAGAACGCGATCTTCCGCGAGCCGATCCACGAGGACGAAGCGATCCTCGAAAAGATCGTTAGGGGTGCCCGCGATCTGGCGTCGGCGATCTACTTCCCGACCGAGGAGGAAATGGAGGACATCAAGAAGGGTGCCGAAGCCTTGTATAAGCATTTTCAGGGCGAGGCGGCCAAGGGTGCTCCGGGTTCCCGTGTCGGCATCAACGAGGTCGGTGAGGGTGACGACGAGGAGGAAGAAGAGCCGGACGACATTCCGGATTTCGGTGGTAAGGGGGAGGACGACGAGGAGGAAACCGAAGACACCGAAGAAGAGGACGAAGAGGAGAAACCCGCCGCGAAGAAGTCCAAAACCAAAAAGGTTCCCAAGAAGCAGGCGGCCCCGAAGAAACCCAAAGGGAAGGGCTTGACCTACCCGCCGGGCGTCGATCCGGTGGAGTTCGCCTGCTACGGAGGTGCGGTGCCTCACAGTGGAACCAAGGTCAGGGGGTATTCCGAGGTCATCGACAAATGCCTGACCTGCGATCATCAGGAAGGGTGCATGGCGGCGACCGGCGAATAGGCAGCTTCCGGGGAGGGTATATCCCTCCCCGGATCAACGGATGAAACGATGATTGCGATCTTCGACGGACATTACTTAACGTATAGAATGATGCACGTAAAGGCGTTGGCGGAATTGTCTTCTAACGGTTACAAGACGGGTGTGCTACTCGGATCGCTGCGGTCGCTGCATGGGTTCCTGATGAGTTTTCCGGCTATTCGGGAGGTTTATGTGGTGTTCGACCGGGGGCATTCGGCTCGCCGTTTGGCCTTGTTTCCCGGCTACAAGAATAAGCCGCCGCTAACCGAGGAGGAGCAGGCCGAGTACGAGGCGGCCAGCTTCCAGCGGTCCGTGCTGCGCTGCTCGATTCTCCGGCGACTCGGAATCCGCCCGGTGTACCTCGATGGCCGCGAAGGGGATGATGTGATCCGCCTGCTGCGCGACATCGTGCGGGGCAAGGTGATCGTGGTCAGCGACGACAAGGACTTGCTTCAGTTAGTCGATGATCGGACATCGGTATGGCGTCCGATGAAGCCGGAGTTGGTAACCGAGAAGGATTTCTCGACGCGGACCGGAGTTCCGGGGCCGAAGTATCTGATTTGGTACAAGGCGATTCTCGGAGACCCGTCCGATATGATTGACGGTGTGAAGGGTGCCGGTGCGAAGACGGCTGCCCGAGCGGTCAACGAGATTCGGGCGGACCACCCCGAGGGGTTTCTGACTCGTTGCGCGAAGTCTGAGGACCGGCGGATTCGGCTGATTGCTGAGCAGGGAGACATCTTCCGCCGCAACGTGAAGCTGATCGACATCGCCCTCGAACGGTTTACTCCCGACGAGGTGTATCAGGCGCGAGTTCAGGCGGGAAAGTCGGTCGGGGTCGATCTCTCTCTGCTACCGATTCTGCGGAGATTCGAGTTGGATGAGATTTCCGATTCGTTCGCTTCATGGATCGGTCCGTTCAGGATTTTGCGAGGGAATTGGCGATGAACGACGGACGGGGTAGGCTTGGGTTGACGGGGAGGACCGGATGCGCTGTTCGGGTCGGGAGGCACTACCTGAAGTTTTTGAGCGCGGAGAACCGGAGGGTCGTTGTCGATTATGCCGGGATGCGCCTGACGCTTTTTCAAGGATCGGTCATCGAGCTCGGTCCTGTACGGATTACGTTCTACCGGATAAGCGGTGCGCGGGTTAAGTATTCGATTGATGCTCCCCCGTCCGTTCCGATTGTTCGGGTAGAAGGAGACACACACGATGAAGAAACTATTACTGTGGGCTGACCCCCACATTTATCCCCATAACGCTTTTTCGTCTCCGACAACGGATGGGCTGACGACGCATCTTCACGAGATCATGGCAATCTTCCGTTGGGTCCACGAGGTGATTCGCGAGGAGCAGCCCGATCTAGTTATCGGGTTGGGGGACTACTACCACACCCACGATCACGTGGACCCGCAATCGCAGCACGTCGCGGAGATGATCTTCCGCGAGCACGTTGCGCTGGTTGCGGGCGGAGCTGCCGGTGACTTCAGTCTGCTGCTCGGCAATCACGAGGTCTACAACGAGAACGCGGGGATTCATACCCTGTCGTTTATGCGGGATCGGGTGATTCCGACGCAGACGATACGGGATCGGATTCTCTACATGCCCCACACGAACGACATCGAGGGGGCGGTGATGGCGGCGAACGCCCGAGCGGACGAGTACGATCTCGTGATGATGCACCTCCCGCTCAACGGTGCGCTGCGGCATCTGGGGATTCCCGAGGTCAACGGCATCGACCCACACTCGTTTCCCGACGGTAAGCACATCTTCGCCGGTCACTACCACCGGCCTTGTCAGGTGGTGGCGACGCCGGAGTGCTATGCGCGGGTAGTCGGTTCGATCACCACGCGCACCTTCACCGATTCGGAGAACGCCGGTATCGAGCGCGGGATCGACATCGTGGAGTGGGAGGAGCGCGGTCCGGTAAAGGTGCGCCGGATTCCCGGTCCCCACCACTCGAAGTACGAGACGGTCCATGTGCGGACCGAGGAGGAGCGTTACGCCCTCGACATGATTGAGGACAAGAAGCGGACCTTCGTGAAGGTTTATTATTATAACAACTATCCCATCGAAACGCTGGAGGGAACGCTTGCCAAGTTCAAGCGGGCGATTCTCGCCCCCGGCGTCTCGCAGGACAAACGGAAGAAGGGGGACGAGGAGGGGGATCAGTACGGATTCGATGTGAACATCGAGGAAGAAGCGATTCAGTACCTCACGGACGCGAAGTGGCGTGACGAGGAAACGGTCGAGATCGTCAAGGGGATTATCAAGGCCGGTGAGGACACGACCGGCGATGTTCAGCACTCGAATATCCGCTTCGACTCGGTGCGGATGGAGGGCTTCATGTCGTTCAAGGATGGAGCCTACTTCCATTTGCGGGACCGAGGGTTGGTCCTGATCGAGGGCGTGAACCAAGACGATCCCGGTGCGATGTCGAACGGGTCGGGGAAAAGCACATTGATCGAGGCGTTGTTCTGGTGCCTCTATGACCGGACGCTGCGTGGGTTGTCTAAGGCAGATGTCGGGTGGCGGAACGGGAGGTCGAAGAGGGCGTCGGGCTGCATGGTCGAAGTCGAGTTTCATATCGACGACGATCACTACCTAGTGCGCCGGAGCCGGAAGCACAAGACTTACAAGACCGGCTTGACTATCGAGAAGAACGGCGACGATTCGATCACTCCCCGGTTGGCTGCCGATGCGCAGATCGAGCTGCTGCGGATTCTCGGGGTTACACACGATGCCCTACAGCATCTTTCGATTATGACCCAAGGTCTGTCGCATCGGTTCATCGACCTGAATGATGGAGACCGGAAGAAGCTGATCGAGAGCATCCTCGGGCTAGACGCGCTGGACCGAATGTCCGATCTGGCGCGGGACCGAAAGCGGAAGACGGCGGTCGAGATGGGGTCTGCTTCCGCCGAGGTCGAGGTGCGCGATGAGGAGGTGGATCGCGTAACGAAGAAGTGGAAGGCCGCCGAAGAGGAGATCGGCGATTTGGATTCCAAGCGGCGGGAGGTCGAAGCTCTTGCCGAACGGAAGAAGACCATCGAACACAATCGGTCCGAGTTCGAGGGCCGGGTGGAGGAAGCCCGTAAGGAGCTTGAAGCCAAACGCGGGGAGGTGAATCGTCTCCGCGAGGAACACGCCGAGGTCCATCGCAAGGAGGTCGAGCGGCTGCGGGGTCTGGCGAGCGATCTCCGAAAGAGGGAAGAGGAGTACAGGCTCGAATACGGTCCGCTGTCCAAGCGGGAGGAAGAGCTCAAAGCGGAGATCGAGACGCATAAGCAGGTGCAGCGGGAGTTGGATGTTACAGAGAACGATCTACAAGAGCGGGCTGGCGATCTGCGACTGAGGATTCATGGGCTGCGCGAGGAGGTTGTTCGGATCGAGACAGCGAACAAGGCTCTGGCCGAGCGGCAGGAGAAGGCCCGGAAGATGATCGAGGGTGGGAAGTGCCCGACGTGCTTTCAGCCCCTCAACGAGGCCCACGATCTGCATCGGGAAGCCGGGTTGACCGAGGATGCGGAGAAGCCGCAGACCACGGAGCAGCTCGACGCCGAAGTTGAGCGGATCAAGCGGGACGTGGAGTCCACCGAGCAGGAGATCGCGAGGAACAACGCGGCGTGGAAGGAGGAGGAGCAGGCGATCCAGACCATCAAGGACCGGATCAAGGTCGAGGTGGTGGAACCCCGCGAAAACCTCGATGAGAAGGTCAAAGCGGCTCAAAAACTGATCTCGCAAGCCGATAAGTCCGTCAGGGATGCCGAAAACACCGCCGAGGAGGGGTCAGATCGGCTCGCTGAGGCGATGGAGGAGGTTTCCGGGGCCGAGGCTGCCTTGGATCAGTTGGGGCGGCTGGTGAAGGACTGTGCGTCTCGGATTGCGGAGATTGGCGAGGAGGAGCAGTCGATTCGGGAGTCCATCCGGTCGGCTGAGAGTCGGATGGAGCATCTGAAGGAGGAGGTTCGAGAGGCCCATAAGCGGCGTTGCAAGGCCGGGGACCGGAAGCGGGTCGCCGAGGTGGAGGAGAAGCGGTCGCAGATCGTGGCCGGTTTGTTCTCTCCGACGGGTATCCGGGCGCGTCTCCTTTCCGGAGCGGTGGAGTTCCTGAATGTCCGGCTGGCCGAATACTCGGATGTGCTGATCGGGAAGGATGCGGTGGTGATCCACTCGCAGACCGAGCTGAAGGACAAGACGACGACCGACAAGATCACCGTCGAGCTGACTTCGGGGAAGTCGTATCTGGCCTGTTCGTCCGGGGAGCGACGCCGGGCCGATCTGGTTGTCCAGTTGGCTCTCAATGCGCTGGCGCGGGTATCGACCGGGTTGACAACGAACATTCTGGTCTGCGACGAGATCGACGACAAGCTCGACCGGACCGGGATGGAAGCATTGGCCGATGTGTTGCGGATGAAGGCCGACGAAGGGTTGTCGGTTTTTTTGGTAACGCAGCACTCGTTCCTGCGTGGTCTTGTGCCTGATCGTGTTTCGGTGGTGAAGTCGAACGGCGTTTCCGCCCTTGCGGCTTGACTGGCGTATGTGTTTGGTATTATGATTAGGGACTGGAGACCCGGAGAATGGAATGGATTCCACGAGACGGACATATCGTTTTGAGTTGAGACCGATTTCGCTCAACAACGCTTACCCGGATAAACGAGATCGGGAAGGGAAGGTTGTTGGTCGGCGGAAGTCGAAAGCGGCATCTGGTTTCTCGAAGGCGGTCGAGCAGGCGATGTGGGTCGAAGATTCGCTCCGCAAGCTCGACCGCCCCCATTTCCCCTTCTACTGTGTGACCTACATCTTCTGGCTTCCCCAACACGCGATGTTCTACAAAAACGGCAGGCTCCGGAAGGAGGACTTGTCGAATTTCATTAAGTTGACCGAGGACTCGATCCTCGGATATATTCAATCTGACGACTCCGAGGTTCTGGAGTTTCATCCCTACAAGAGAGTACGACCACGCGGGTCGGGAGACGGGTTTCTGATTCATGTCGTGATCGAAGAGGCCAGCATGGAAGCAGGCATTCTTGACACGACCGGAGATCGTATCCCGCTGGACTCATTCATGGAAGAATGTGAGGCAGCATGTCCGACACGACGAACGTAAGGAAACGGTTTGATCGGGACAAGATTTTTTCAGCGTTCAAGGACTATCGCGCTGTAGGAAATCGCGGGAAGCCGGTGGCCCTTTCCCGTCTAGTGATGGAGGTTATGCCCTTTGTTCGGTATCTTGTCAACCACGACTACAGGTACTACGACCCGGCGGACCGGGAGGACTTGTTCTCGGCAGGGATCACGGAGTTTGTTTTGCTGGTGCGGAGGGGTAGTTCCAAGGCGAGGGCCACTAACCCCTCAGCGTTTGTTTCCTATATTGAGCAGTTTATCGTCGGGGCGATGGAGCGCGAGAGATCAAAAATTACAAGGATCGAGGTCCACGAAGAGCTTTCGGAGGGGATTCACTGTGCGGTGCGCGGGGGTCAGGAACAGGTTGACCGGGAGCTGGACCGGCAATACCGGACGCGGGACATCCGGGCGAGGGCGGCGGATCGGGTTGCGCTTCAAGGTCAAGGACGTGAGGCGTGCCTCTATGTTCTCGACTCGATTGTCGGCGGGGAGTGGAGTCCCCTACACGGGTTGCAGACGATTTACGGACTATCGCCTCGGGGGGCTGCCCGCATCGCGGCGTACTGCCGGATTTTGTGGCGTATTGCTGAGCGCGAAAATCTACGATCTGAGGGGGTGGGCGGGAGACCGATTTCTATGGTGACGAAAGATGGAGTACGGATCGACGGGGCGAACCTGCTGATGCTACTGAACGACAAGATCGGTGTTCTTCCCCTTCTCCATGAGTGTATCGGGACTGAGCGGTTCGCGGATTTTCTCTTCCGTTTCGGGGGGATGTCCTTGACCAGCCGCGAGGGGGCGGTGTTCCCGATCCCTCGCTTCGAGGAGTTGCAACAGGCTTACCGCGATATTCTTATATTCGCTGCATTAACTAAGGAGGACAATCCTGAAGTGCGAAAGGCTCTGTCCGAGCAATACGGCTTGACCCCTCAGCGGTTAGGGATGATCTACCGGGATGTGGCGGCGGTGTTGGGTGGAGTTATCGACTTAGACGGGTTGGAGTTCGACTTAGATGGGTTGGAGTTCGATGCGCGGTCGGCCTGAAGAACCGAAGCCGCCGACTTATCACGAGCGGACGGAGCAGGTAGACCGCCTGCTGGCCCCGCTTGTCGAGGTGTTGCACGCGGAAAACCCCGATCCGGGTTTGGCATTGACCGTGATCCGCGAATCGGTGTCGCACTTCGAGGAGAAGGCGCGAACATTCCTGATGGCCTACGGATCGGTGAGTCAGGAGCGAATCGTTCGTGTCTTCCGTGCGCTGATGAGTGTGGAGGCGGAGCTGTTCGACGAGGAACGGATCAGGAACAGCACGACCGAAGAGCTGATTATGTTAGCCAAGGAGTACAACGGGAATATCCAGAACAGCGTCGCCAATCTTCAGAAGATGCTCGACGGTGCGTCGCGGAACCCTGATGCTCTTGGCGACCCACGAGAGTTGGCTGCGGGTATTAGCGGGCGGACCATGCAGGATCAGTTGGTCAAAATGCAAGAGCTCGGGGCGCAGGGGCGAGAGCGGGTTCGCAGACTGTTCGAGATGGCGGATGTCGTTGATGTTACACCCGCCCCGAAACCTGTTTCCCCTCAGTCTTCCACGCCACCGAAGAAGAAGAAGAAGAAGAAACAGAAGGCGGCGAAGCGGAAGAAGGCGGTCAATAAACGCAAACGTCTTCCCCAGAAGAAAAGGGAGAGTAAATAATGTTCGCTCCTGCGCAATTCAGTCCGGACACTGCTCTTGGAATCCGCTCGATATGGGATGAGCTGGAGCGGGGGAACCTTGCTGTGTTGGACGTGTACTCCCGCCCCGAGCGTGAGTTGATCCTCAATATCATACAAGAGTTGAAGGAGAAGGCGCATTCTCCCTTACTGGCGAGCACGTGGGAGGAGGACTACGAAACGAAGCCGGTTGACATCGACACTTTTATCGAGAGCGACGATTATATGGGGATGCGTGACGACATCTGGCCGATCTGGCGAGATGAGCTGCGCTACGTGTGCGACCCGGCGAACGACATCCGCGAGTGGATCATCGAGGGTGCGATTGGAACCGGGAAGACCACGGCGGCGGTGGTGGCGCAGCTCTACAAAATCTATTCTCTGACGATGATCCGCAATCCTCAGCACATGTTCGGTCTTACTCCGGACACCCAGATCGCAATTATACTTTTCAATATCACGATTCGCCTGTCCGATTCGGTGGCGTTTCATCGGATACGCGAGACGATGCAGCGGTCTCGGTACTTCAAGCGGATTATGACACGACATCCGAACGCGAGGTACGGAAAGCTTCCGAAGAATCTGGTTTTCACCGTCGGGAGTACGGCGACACATGCGCTGGGTCAGGCGGTGTACGGGGGGCTGTTGGACGAGGCCAATTTCTCGAAGATGGGAGCCGCCGGTCCGGTGATTCAGGAGACCTACAAGGAGGTGCGCGGCAGGATCGTTTCGCGCTTTCACGGGAAGGGCGGACCCCGAGGTTTACTATGCCTGTTGTCGCAGAAGAGGGATGAATCGGCGTGGTTGACCACTCACCGCCGGGAGCACGAGGGCGAGGCGAATGTCCATGTCAGTGATTATTCGCTGTGGGATGTGCGGGAGGACTTGAAGAAGGAGCGGCGGTTTTATGTGGTGGTCGGTTCGCAGACGCGGCGATCTTCGATGCACAAACGGAAGCCGCAGTCGGTTCCGGAAGACTGTCAGTTGATTTGCCCGCCCGTGTCGTTGTGGCCGCTGTTCGAGTCTGATTTGGAGGGTTCGATCCGCGACATCGGTGGGGTATCGACCTACGGGTATAATTCGTACATCTATCGGCGGGATCGGATTCAAGGGTGCGTTTCAGAAGTTCGGCAGAATCCGTTTACTCACCCGACGGTGTTGCTCGGGACGGACGACGACAAGAATAATTTGATTCTCGACTTCAAGCGGAACGAGGTATTCGTTCTGCGGGACAAGGTGAGGGATCGGTGGGCGGTTCGTGACCACCCGATGTCGTTGAGGTTTATTCACGTGGACCTTGCGCTGAACAACGATGCGGCGGGAATCGCGTGTTGCTGCCTAAGCGATGTAAGTACGGTGACACGGTACGACCAGTACGGCCATAAGTACGATACCCGAGATTATCGGGTTCACGTCGATTTCGTGGCGCGGGTTGTAAACACGCAGTATGCCGAGATCGACTACGACCGGATCATCGAGTTCATTCACTACCTTCGCGACTCGGGGTTGCCGATTCAACTTGTGACCTACGATGGTTTTCAATCGGCGCATTCGTTGCAGAAGTTGGCGAAGGAGGGTTTTAATACGTCCCTGCAAAGCGTGGACCGGACGATGGACCCCTACGAGACGCTGAAGCAGGCGATCCTCGAATTGCGTATCGAGTATCCGAAGCACGATGTGCTGCTCGATGAGTTATCGAGTCTGGAGCGGTTCTTTACCGGAAACCTGAAGAAGGTGAAGGTGGATCATCCGCCGACGAAATCGAAGGATGTTTCCGATGCGTTGTGTGGCTGTGTATTCAGCGCACTCAATTCTCCCGAGGCCGCCGCTGCGTTGAAACCGTCGGCGGTTCCTACGGTGCAGGTTTCCGGTCCCGACCCCGGCCTGATCGAGGAGCGTCCCGATCCGGTTGTGGGGCAGTTGCAGGAGGTATTCAGTGGTCAAAATTGATGGAGGTGTCGATTGGAACAAGGGGCTGGTTCGCCGCATCGCGGCTCGCTCCGGGGTTGACCGCGACGTTGTACGGGTGGTGTTCAAGGCTACCTTCGAGGAGATCAGCCGTTCGCTTGTTCTTGGCCGGGCGGTTGGGATACGGTGTTTCGGAAAATTTACCCCTGTCCGGCGGCGCGGTCGGCGGATGAGAAGCAATCTGGATGGGAATGTCGTTGAGATGCCGGATCGTTTTGTTGTCCGGTATAAACCAAGCGATTATTTACTGCGTAAGATAAACCATCAGTTCATCGGGAGGTCGGTCCAATGAGAGTTGTTGTTGCTGGTTGGCAAGGGTACTTGGGGTCTGCGTTGACGCGGATGCTCCTCGAAGCGGGTCACACTGTCGTCGGGATGGATGCGGGTCACTACATGTCGGTGCCGAGCGGTGCGGCGTGGCACGGGTCGAAGAATTTCTTCCCCCTCCCGATGGATGTTCGTCTGGTCGAACAGTGGTATCGAAATTTGCAGCATTGCGATGCGGTTTACCACCTCGTTGATATTAACGGGGCGAGCGCGGCGCGGCGGGTTGCGGAAACGGGATCGGGACGCGCTATGCTTTTCGACGTGAACGCGACGACGGTTTCGCAGATGCTCCGGGCCGTTTTTGACCACGAGGTGCCTCGGGTGTTCGTGGTGGGGGATATGATGGGTAAGTTCGACGACGGGGTGTACGGCGCGGTTTGCACCGCCCGGCGGGAGGCTTACGAGTACGGTATTTCGGGTCGGCAGATTACGGATGCGGTGTTTCGTTACGTCGAATTGCCCGAGCTCTTCGGCCCCTATAGGAGCTGTCGCTTCCGGATGGATCGCGGGATCAATATGATGGTTGGTCAGGCGGTGAAGGAGCGGATGATTACGCTCGCCGATCCGCATCGCATCGGCGTTCATCTTTTCGTCGAGGATGCGGCGAGGTATCTGAAGAGTCTCCTGTCGGAGAAGGATGTGGGATCGAAGGTCGTGCGTCCCTTCGGCTCGGATACGGTGAGGAGTGACCGTGCCGTTGCGGAGATGATCGTCGAGCTGCTTCCGGGAGTAGAGATTCACCAACCGACTACTCCCGAGGATGGGGAGAGTTTTGAGATCGGCGTTCCCGATCCGGGGATTTCCTGTACGAATTTGACCGACGGCATCCGTGAGACGATCAAAGCGGCCAAGGAAATCCCTTCGGAGATCGAGTGGACCGACCCCTTCTTCCACAACGACAAACAGATCGGCATCTTTACGAAGCGGGAACGGGTCGATGAGTAAGGGGAAGAAATCACGGCGCGATAAGAAGCCGAAGACGGGTCTTCTTCAGCGGCGTCGAGAAGCGATCCGGAAGCGGGAGATCGCTGAAGAGGCGCAGGTGGTTTACCACGCCTTCTACGACCTGATCGCTGCGATCATGGCCTATTCAGAAGGGAAGACCGATGTGGATCGTTTCAAATTGGAAATACCGAAGCTGGCACATCCGCTGGAGTCGCTACCTTACGGGTTTTCGCTCGCTCGGGAAGAGCTTCGCCGGGCGTCGCCGTTCAACCTTGAAGCTATCGAGAACGCGGCTGCTCAGGCTTACGACTCTCTTATGCCCGCAGCCACCGATAACGGAGAAACCGATGCCGAAGGAACAGGTTAGTCTCGAACGAATCGGGAAAGGAGCCGGTACGCGCACCGGGAATTGGGTGCTGTCGGTTCGCCGCACGAAGATCGAAATGACCCCGGAGGAGTTGGCTGAGATGATCCGCCAGCTCCCCGAGCACGCCCTCGCACAGGCCGGTTACTATCCCCCGAATCAGGTCGGGTCCGATGGCTAAGGCCGATGATGGGTGGAAGATAGCCTGCGGCGATGTTCGGAAGGAGCTGTCGAAGCTGCCGCCGCATCATTTTCACTGCATGGTAACGAGTCCGCCGTACTTCCAGTTGCGTGACTACGATCTTCCTCGGCAGGTGTGGGGTGGGGATGCGAAGTGTAAGCATCAATGGGGTCCACAGATCACGCGGAAGGTGGCTACGGGTTCTTCGATGCGGCTCGGTCGTTTCTGTAAGCAGTGTGAAGCGTGGGAGGGTTCTCTTGGACTGGAGCCTACTCCTGATTTGTTCGTGGAGCACTTCGTCGAGGTGATGCGGTCCGTTCGGCGGGTGCTGCGGAAGGACGGGGTTTGCTACATCGTTATCGGAGATTCGTATTGGGATCAGGGATCGAGGGGCGGTATCAAGCCGGGCGACCTGATCGGAATCCCGTGGCGATTGGGGATGGCGTTGCAAGCCGATGGGTGGTATCTACGGTGCGACATTATTTACTCCAAAAAGAATCCTACCCCGGAATCTGTGTCGGGATGGTCGAACGAGCTCGTTCTGGATAAGAACCGCAAGAAGGTTCCATGCGAAAAGTGCGAGGATGGTTCCTGCGGGGAGTGTTGGGATGGTTGGGAAGTTCGCACCCGGCGGGCGTCGTGGCGTCCTACGAAGTCGCACGAATATGTTTTGATGCTCACCCCGAGCCGAACGTACTTTTGCGATCAGGAAGCGGTGCGGGAGGAGATGGAGAGGTCGAAGTTCAAAGGGGGTCGTCGCGTCGAGGATAAGGCTAACCGCCCGGTCGATCCGGACGACACGACTGGACGTAATCCCCGGAGTGTATGGACCCATGCGACGTACCCGTTCAAGGAAGCGCATTTTGCGGTTTACTCGGAAGGCTTGATTGTCAATCCGATTCTGTCGGCGACATCGGATGTGGGGTGCTGCCCGACGTGCGGCGCGGCGTGGGTGCGGGTGATGGAGAAAACGTACCCGAAGGCGCGGGACGACCGAGGGCGGAAGTCGAGTCTTGCGGAGCAGCGGATGGGGAAATCCCCGCCGCCCGAACGCGGGTGGGAGGTGACCCGGAAGACGATTGGTTGGGTTCCCTCCTGCGATTGCTCCGATCACGATCCGATTCCGTGTCGTGTGCTCGATCCGTTTGTTGGGACAGGGACGACGATCATCGCGTCGAGAACCTACGGTCGAGAGTGTGTCGGGGTCGAGCTGAGCAGGGAATACTGCGACATGGCCCGGAAGCGTATCCGGAAGGAGCTGAGAGGGCGTCGCATTCACCGGAGTCGTGAGGTGATCGAATGAGGTGGGAGATCGACCGGATTGAGATCGACCAGTGGGCGATGGAGGATGATCGGATAACGATCTTTTTGTCCTACCCTCAGTGTCGGATGATCCGCGTCACGTTTATGGAGGGGGAGAGTGTACCCCCGACTCCACTCCACCTGTTTGTCTTCATGGTCGGTGTTGTGGTGAATACTGTTTCGTCTCGGTTGGATTTTCTACGGCGTAAGTATCTGCTCGGTCGGAAGATGCACGAGGAAGACCTTGATCTGCTTCGGGCGTTTGCTGGTCCTGATCTCGATAAGGCGTTACGACGATGAAGCGAAAAAAGATTCTTCGGATGAAGCCGTGCAAGGCGATCAAGAAGAGCAATCTTGGTTGGCTTATCGAGTATGACGGTGTTCGGTTTTGGGTTCCGGAGAACGCTATTGTTGGTTTCTATCCGACCGAGAACATTGTCGTCAAGAAGCCCAAGGATTTGAACGTCAACGAGCGGTCGCAGAAGAAGTTAATGGGCCAGCTGCGTTGGTTGAACCAGAACCCCGGTCAGAAGGGGATCATCGAGATTGACTATAAGTATGCGGAGAGCTGTTCGGAGAACCTGACGGAGTTGGCTGGGGTCGAGGTGGATGCGGTGAAGACTTGACATCGTACTACGGTGTTTGCTATAGTACCTGCGTGACGATTGGAACCTTGCGCCTAGAAGGGAAAACGCATGTCTGAGTTAGGCGATATTTTTGAGCCGGCGGGCCGGATGTCGCGGATCATGGATTCGTACCATTTCCGCCCCGGACAGCTTCGTGCTGCCAATTCGATTCTGGAGAGTTTTCGAGGGGGGCGGTCGGTGACGTGCATCGAGGCTCCGACGGGAACGGGGAAGAGTTTGGCGTACCTGATCCCGGCAGTCCTGTCAGGGAAGAAGGTGATCGTCTCCACTCACTCCAAGGCTCTTCAGCATCAGCTCTGGGAAAAGGACATTCCGCTGGTCCGAGAGATCATCGGGCGTGACATCAAAGCCTGCATCCTGAAGGGCAAGGGCAATTATTTATGCCGTAAACGATTTCTTGATTTCCAGAAGTCTCCGACGTGGGAGCGGCGAGAAGAGTTGGGGTACTGGAAGCCGTTCAAGACGTGGGCCGAGAACACCGAGACCGGGGACCGCGAGGAGTTGCGGGGCATTCCCGACACAGCGGAATTTCTGAGCTGGGTGATGAGTAGTTCGGATACCTGCCTTGGGCAATCCTGTCCGTTCGCCGACAGCTTTACCAAGATGATTAGGGAACAGGCTCGGGCAGCAAACATTATCGTCGTAAACCATGCTCTCTTCTTCGCCGATCTTCACGTTCGTTTGGAAGACCCCGAGAAGGGGTTTTTGCCTGACTACGATGCTGTGGTTTTTGACGAAGCTCACCACCTCGAAGACGTGGCGTGTGGGTTTCTCGGAACCGATCTGTTCCCCTACAAGGTCAAGGGTATCGTGCGGGACGCCGAGCATTATCTCGCGAGCGCACCGGCTCACATGTGGGCGCGGTCTAGCCGGGAGATGCAGGCGTTGTCAGGTCGGATGTTCGCTGCCTTCGGTAAGTGGCTGGGTAACCGCCGCAGCGCGAAGATCGGAAACGAGGATATGGAGCATCTGCGAGGGGTGTGCAACGATTTCCTCGGGGCGGTGAGCGGCTTGAAACGGGCTATCGCTCGGGCGTTTCCGGACGGGACCGGGGAGTCGGCGGTGTTCAAGCTGATCGAGCGGGTCAGCGTTCTCGCCTCGGCGGTAGACGCTATTGCGGCTGACATCGACGAGAACGTAGTGCGGTGGGTTGAGAAGGATGCGAAGGGGATGGTGAAGTTGCATCTGACTCCTTTGAACATTAACGAATTTCTCGAAGACAACTTGTGGTCTGATGACAAGGCGTTTGTGCTGACATCGGCGACGCTGACCGTGGACCGCTCGTTTACGTACACGACGGCGCGGCTCGGGCTTCCGAATTGGTCGCAGTCGATGATTCTGGATGAGGTGTTCGATTACGAGAGTCAAGCCCTGCTGGTGATTCCTCAGTTGGATGCGGAGCCGAACGCCGAGGGGTATCGGGAGAAGGCGTTGGAGGTGGCGTGCCGGGCGATCAAGCACACCGGGGGTAAGGCTCTCTTCCTGTGTACGTCCTACGCGAATATGCGCTGGTTCGGTGACCAGCTTCGAGAGGAGCTGGGTTACACGGTTCTGATTCAGGGCGAGACAACCCGGACCGAGCTGCTGCGCCAGTTCCGAGAGGAAACATCGTCGGTACTGGTGGCGACGGCTTCGTTCTGGGAGGGGATCGACGTTCCCGGCGAATCGCTGTCGTGTGTGCTGATCGACCGGATTCCTTTTTCCCCGCCGAACGAGCCGATTCACGAGGCCCGTTCGGAGCGGATCGACCGGATTGCCGGTAAGGGTAAATCGTTTATGCAGTATCAAGTTCCACGTGCTGCGATCTCTCTTCGTCAGGGTGTGGGTCGGCTGATCCGATCTACCGAGGATCGCGGCGTTGTCATTCTCCTCGATGAGCGGGTTCGCACGAAGCGGTACGGCCATATTTTTGTCGGGTCGCTGCCGCCAATGTTCAACGGGTCGCTGCGGGATATGGGAATGTTTGTCGGAGGCGTATAGATGCCACAAGTAAAGAAAAAGAAGAAGCCATCCCGGCCTCGGAACAAGAAGACGGGGAAGCTCCTGAAGACGAAGATCGTTTCGTTCAAGGTGGAGGACGGCCTGCGCGATCAGTTCGAGGAGCAGATTCTCCGGACCCGCATCAAGACGAAATCTAACCTCGATGCGAGCAAGATTCTGCGGTTGTTGATGAAGGAAGCGACGACCGGGGGTCTGGCGAGCGCGAAGCCGGAATCGGCGGACCTGAAGGTCTTCTTGTTGCAGGGGAGAGCGAAAAAGTGATCTCTCGGTTAGAAGGCCGTTATCAGTGGGTTGAGCCGAACGCCGTTGAGGTGACTCCGGCGGGTGCGGAGTGGATCACGTTCTGCTTGGAGGTTCCCGAGCGGTACTTGTCTGTCCGGTATAATCACCATCTTTCCTTCCGGGTGCATCCGATATTCAGCGAGGGATCGGGGTACAAGTTGTACGGTTTTCTCGAAGAGCTCGATCACCGATTATTCCAGCTCTTGCTCCGGGTAAGCGGGGTCGGCCCCCAGACAGCGATGAAGATTGTCGGGAAGAACGAGTCGGCGCAACAGGTGATTGATTTCATCGCGGCGGGAGCGGGGTCGAAGATCGCCGGTACAGGGAAGAAGACCCGAGACCGGATTATCACCGATCTACGCGATGCCGCGAAGAGGATGGCGAGTGCGGAAGCGATTCCGAGCTTGGATCAGGAGATCGCGAGGGACTCCATTGAGGGTCTGGCGAAGTTGGGTTGGAAGAAGGGCGATGCGAAGTCTGCTGTCGAGCAGGCGATTGAGGATGGTCAGACCGATCCCGCGCAGATCATCAGAACATGTCTGTCAAACCGAGCGAGGGAGTTCAGTGATGGATAGTTTCATATTATACCTTTTCGGTCCGTTGGGCGTCGGCCTGTTGGCGGGTATCCCCATCGGTTACGTAATCGGCAAGGGGTGGGTTGCCGCCTTCGCTGACTGGCTCGATGAGAAGGGTGAGCAATGGGGGTGGTGAACGATCCGAGGCGGGCGCAGTTGAAGCGTCTCGTCCGTCAGCACGTCAAGCGGGTTCCTGCCCTGTCTCCGGGGGAGCTGGTGAGGCGGTGCAATCACTCGTATGCGAATAACGGCATCGCGGCTGCGCTGATACTACGGATGGCGATCCGAGGACAGATTCCAAATGTGGTGGTCGATACGGACTGTGATCCGGTCGCCCTCTTCTACGATCCAGATGGAGGTTGTGGCGTTGTCCCGAAAGAAACGGAAGCATCTGAAGCGACGGCTCGAAAAGCGGAAGGAACGCCGCGAAGACGAGCGGAAGCAAAACGGAAAAGGAAGAAAACATGAGCCACCTCAGCGACCCGAACGGGGGGAGAGTACAGTACGGTAAGTACCTCCTGTATATTTTGCGGCATAAGTATTATGTCTTCATCGAGTGCCTGATTATGGGTCGGGTGTGGCGGGGGGTTACTCACGATTTGAGTAAGTTCTTCCCTGACGAGTTTTTTCCGTATGCGCGGTACTGGTGGGGCCGGTCGGAGTCTCCGGATATTGCGGGTGATTTTGTCCATGCCTTTTCGCTTCATCTTCGCCGGAACAAACACCACGATTTTTCGTGGGGTGTTCCGGAGGGGATGGGTCGGGTGAAGGTTCCGGAGAAGTATTTGGACGAGATGATCGCTGACTGGATCGGGTGGGGGTTGGCGAACGGTAAGCGGTATTCGAGTCCGGAGGACTTCAGGATTCCAACCAACCTACACCCCGAAAGTCGTTTTTATCTTGTGCGGCGTATTAAATGGAGATTAGACATTGAGCGAAGCGACGGAAAAGGTTCGATTCGGGATCGACTTCGACGGCACCTTTGCCGCCTGTCCGGGGCTGTTTCACCGAATCCTTGACGCGATTCTGGAGCGCGGACATTCGGCGGTGCTGGTCACAGGCCGGGAGGACCGGGACGATACTCCGTATCCCGCAGCCGAGGTGCGGTCGCTGGTTGGGAGCCGGATTCCGACTGTTTTCGCCGGGGCGATGTATAAAGAGAAGGCGGCGATTGCGGCGGGGTATCCCGTGGACATCTGGATCGACGACAAACCCGGATTCATCTCTCCCGATGCGGTCGATCTCGGTTTCGATCTGCTCCGTCAGTTCTATGCACTTCTCGGCGAACGGGGGATGCTCAGTGGAGATGCCGGGAAGACCGATCTCGGTCCCCTGTTCGCAGAGCTCTTCGAGCGTGGTTTCATCCGTCCGCAGGTTGCGGGGTTTCCCCCGCAGGATTCGGCCTATGTCGGCATCCGCCCGGACGAGGTTCAGCGGTGGATGGCTGAGTCATATCACCGGGAGTACCATAGCCCCGACGTGCGTTGGGGCGAGTGCGAGGATCATCCGTGCGTCGAGGTGCGCAAAGCGTTAATCAACAGACGAGGAGCGAGACATGATTAAAGTGCAGAGTTCCAATATCGACTCGGTGGGCTGGGAGCCTACGGAGTCGGCAGCGAACAATCCGCTGGGCGATCTGATGGTGGTGTTCAACAACGGCGGTCGATACGTTTACCACGGGGTTGTGGAATCGGTAGCGATGCGGCTGGCTCTCTCCCCGTCCAGCGGGAAGTTCCTCAACGAAAACGTCAAGGACAAGTACGAGCATCAGAAGCTCGTCGAAGGTAGTTGACGATGGCGCGTAAGGCGACCCATCCGGTCCCGAAGAATCCGTTGCGGGTGCGTGAGGAGCATCCCCGCATCTTGGAGTGGCGGCAGTTCTCCGCGAAGATGGAGGAGTACATTCGGGCCTCGACTATCGACAAGTATAAAACCGGCACCGTCGAGATCGACGTGGCCCGCTTCGTTCCGGTCAGTTTCTTCCTCGGGAACATCCTGAAGTATGTGGTCAGGATGCTCAATGGGAAAGGGAAGGGCGGGGAAATCCTGAAGATGGCGCACTACTGCCAGCTCCATTGGAGTGAGAGTCTGCGGCGTGGGGAGGAGAACGAGGCGACGATCAAGGAGGACGAACGCCTTGAATAATTACTATGTGAAAAAACAGGGATCGTTCTGCATTGCTTGCGAGAAGTGCGGGAAGATTATTGTGGACGGCTACGACAGTGAGGTCGAGGCCGCCGAAGCGGTTCGAGGGTTTGCGGGTCGGAAGTGTATCAACCCCTCGTGCCCGACGAACAAGGAAGAGTCCGGAAAACCGGCCCCGCAGATTTTATTGGACTAGGAGTAAAGGATGGCCGAGCAAAAACCGCCACAGGGAAAACGGACGTATCCGAATCCCAGCGCACCCCCGACTCATACCCCGAAGGTGGGGGACGTTGTACTGTTCCTCGGGATGCCGATGAAGATTCATCGGGTATCCGCGAAAGACATTGTTCTTCGCCGGGTGGCACATCGGAAGCCTCTCAGGTCGCAGTCCGATGCTTAGCGCGGGCGGTCTTGCCGGTCTATCCCGTCTGGCTGTGTTTTTCGGTATTCTGGTCGGCCTCGTCGTTCTCGGTGAGGTTGGTCGGATCATCTACGAAAAATAGAGAGGGTGAAGCGTGGGCCACGACATCAAAATCAGCCGAGTTGGATCGCTGGCGCGGATCGTGTTTCCGTCGGGGGAGGTGGCGTTCGACGGTATCGAAACGAATGTCGGTGTATTCCCTGCGAACAAGGTGGAATTGGAATTGGCGTTTCGATGCCTGAAGTCGTTGGGGCGTAAGCCGTCGAAGCGTAGATGGAAACCCCCGACTGGTCGTTTCCATCTACGCTTCGACGTTCACACGGATAAGATTGATCTACTGGCGGACGTGCTGGAGCACTATCCGGTTCGGGGGAAGCTGGATTGGTCGGTGAAGACACCCCTAGGTACTTTGTCGGTTCTGGACGGCGTTCCGGCGGTGATTGAGAATACCGAAAATTCCAAGTTTCCGATCCGTGCCGAAGTGGTGGGGTGGTTGGAGCCTCGGACCTTTTCTTCGGTGATGCGGAAGCTGTTGGAGAAGGGGGAGGTGGTCTGATGGCGTCTCCAACGCCGCTTCTCCGGGTCTATCTGGCAATTCCGTACACAGCTGACCCGCAGCTCTCTTTTGAGACGGTGAATCGCGTGGCGGCTCATCTGATTCAAACGCATCGGTGGAATGTCTTCTCTCCGATCTCAATGACTCATCCAATGGCGGTGATCGGGAAGTTGCCGGGTGACTGGAGTTTTTGGGGTCAGTTCGACGAGGAGTATATCGCCTTCTGCGATGTACTGCTGATCGTTGCTCTTTCGGGATGGGAGGATTCCAAGGGGGTGCGTGCCGAGCTCGCGTTGGCGCGGCGGCTCGGGAAGCCGGTGCGCTTGATCGACCCGGACAACTACGAGATCACTGATCTGGAAGACGGCGTGGACCCGTTTGTTCGCTCGGATGCGCTGTGTGGATGCGGCGACCGGAAGATGCTCGATCTCGGAGAGGCAGGGGGTCAGCGTATCCTGTGGTGTGAGATGTGCGGTCGGATGAAGACGATAGCGACGGGGCGGTCGATTACGTCGTACACTCCGAGGCTGTATGAATTGATTGCGGGGAAGCGATGAAGGGCCGTAAGCACGGAGAGATCGAGCTGGCGGTACAGGATATTATCCTTGCGCATCGTCCCGATCCGGTTCGGCAGGCCGACATCCGGCGGAACCTCGACCTTTCCTCCAATCAGGTTTCTCATGTTATCCGGAAGTTGGAGGGCGACGGTAAGATCGAGAAGGGGTACGATGGGAGGAACGTCGTTGTCCGGTGGAAAAATACGGTGTCTCAACCTGCCGATATTACTGAGCCTGAAAAACCTGCGGCTCCGAAGGCCGAGCCACGGGGAGGACTCGAAGAGCGGGTTGCCCGGTTGGAAGATATTGTCGGGAGGATCATGCTGGTTCCCCCCGAAGGGACGTTGGCTGGTGACCTGATGGACCTACGGAAGCAGATGGTTCTCGGTTACAACTTCCCGAGAACGTCTCCGATCATCGAGCGGCTGGAAAAGGTTTTGTTCGATCACTGCGGAATTATCTTTACGGAACAAGGAGCTCACAATGTCGATTAAGATTCACTGCAACCGCTGCGGCTGCGAAATTGGGGATGCGGTTCCCGGAGACCCTATTCCGGTTCAGGTCATCTCCGGTCTGGATTTCGATATTCGCTTTTCGGTGAACAGCCGGAAGGAGGGGGAGGAGCCGCAAGGTGCCTACCACAATCCCGCTTACGATACGATTCGGCACTACTGCTCGACGTGTCTGGTTGTGATGATTCACAAGACGGGGGACTATGCGAAAGCCGTCGAGGATCAGAAGCAACGGCGCGAGCTCGGCAAGCCGGTTAAGCCCTGCTTGGATGCCGGTCAGGACGATCTCCTGCCCGATCCCGAGCTGGCTGAAAAGTTTGTCGATGTGACAAATAAGGTTTCCTTGATGATCCACGAGAACGCCGTCCAGAAGGGGTGGTGGGAAGAGGAGCGCAACGACGGGGAGATGCTGATGCTGGTTGTCAGCGAGCTCGCCGAAGGTTTGGAAGCGTTGCGTCTCGATGTGGCTTCGGACAAAATTCCCGAGTTCCACGGGATCGAGGAGGAGGTGGCCGACGCGATTATTCGGCTGCTGGACTTCACGCACTCCCGAGGGTGGAGGGTCGCCGAGGCGTTGCTGGAGAAGATGAAGTATAACCGGACCCGTCCGTACAAGCATGGGAAGAAGTTTTGAGCGTTAAGCGTCACCCGATTGGTTTCGCCAGCTTCGTTGGCTGGTTGCTGCGGAAGGGGTACGAGATTCGTGTTGGGCCTTCTCCGCACATGTCTCGGGTAAACCCGGACGGGGTTCCCGATCCGTGGTCTCCGTGGGAGGTGACGATTCAGCCAACCCGAGGTAGAGGTTTGGCGATCCGGCACGTAATCCGACCGGAGATGTTACAGACAATGAAGGACGAGGCTTACTTGGAGCATCTGATCGAAAACATCGCCCGCGATTTCCTTGCATCGTCGCACGACAATGAGATGGTCGAGTCAGTCGAGAAGTTTTTGGAAGAATGGAAAACCCACAAGACCCATTAGGTGTGATCCCGTCGCGCTTCGAGCATCCGAACCGATGGGGGTACAAGGCGATCATTGCCGGTAGCCGCTCGATCACGGACTTGTCTGTTGTCGGCGAGGCGGTGGAGTCGGCGCGTCTGGTTCACCCAATCCTCGAAGTGGTGTGCGGTGGTGCGCGGGGTGTGGATCGCCTCGGGGCGCAGTGGGCGGTGAAGTGCCGGATACCCGTTACGGTGTTCCATGCGGATTGGGATACCTACGGAAAGCGGGCGGGTTTCATCCGCAATGAAGAGATGGCGCAGTACGCGAATTGTCTGATTGCGATCTGGGACGGGAAGAGTAAAGGGACCGCCCACATGATCGAAACGATGGAGGAAGAGGGGAATCTGGTCAGCGTCTATATTCCCGGCGTCGGCTCGGAAAAGCACGATGTGGCCTTCGCGATGTATCATCATCGGCGTCCCGAAATCTATCGGGAGTTCGAGCGGCTGGCGTTGGAGATGTGGAACACCGGGAGGAAGAGGTACAGTGCGCGGGCGATTATGCACGTGATCCGCTGGCATACCGATCTCCATGGTCCGGGCCGTTTCAAGATCAGCAATACGATGGTCCGGCGATATGCGAAGTTGCTAATTAGAAACCACCCCGAGATGACTGGATTCTTCGAGTTTCGGGGGGAGGAAGAAAAGCCTTGACACGTACTTGAATCGGTGTATAATAGGAGTACGTTTTTCAACAACGAAGGAGCCTTGCAATGAATCCTTTCGACGATCAACCTTCCGAGCGATGCCCGCTGTGCGGTGCGGGAGTGGCGGTGGCCTCGCGCCTGTTCGGTCGCCAGTTCAAGTGCGGTACGATACATACGATACAGGGCAACAATCACGAACGCCTCCCGATTCCTTCCAACCGATGTCTACTCGAAACGGAGCTGGTCAACGGGCCGATGGACCCCGATGCGGTGTTCATGCCCGAACCGGCGAAGGCCGGTCAGGAGCGGAAGTGGGAAGCGGGGTCGCACTCCTCGGGTTACGTCCGCGAGGGTGTTCAGATTTTTCAGGGGAACCTCGTCGGTCGCTATATCGGGACCGGGGCGTATGTGCCTTACTGGCGCGGTGTGGAGCATACCACGTTTGCCGGGATCGCGATACACAATTCGGACCCCACGGAAGACCACCAATCTCCGCTGGGGGTTCGTTGTGTCGGCGTCTTCGGGCCGTTCCCCTTGCTTCCCGGACTTGGGGAGCTTCATCAGGGGTGCATCGGTTGCGAGGTCTGGCCGGTGAACGATTCGCTGCTGTCGGGTCTTCCGACGGGGAGCATCGAACCTTGTGGGCGAATTTTCAAGATCGACGATCACCGGCTTCACCACATTCCGCTGGTCCACATTAAAATCGATGGCTACGCATACGGATAGGAGGATACCTTGCCGAGGATGAAAGCATATTGGGAAGTGACTGACGCTCACCTGTTCTACGAGTCGCCGCTGGCCTACTTGATTGGGATCGAGGGCGGTAAGGCCGACGACGTGGACCGGGAGGAGGGCCGGGCGACGTGGGTTCCGAAGTCGCAGACGGAAGACGTGCGGATCGAGGGGGATCGTTTCTCGGGGTACGTCACGAAGTGGGTGTGGGATCAGAACAATCTCCAAGACGGGCCGCTTCACGAGGCGGTCGTTACCGGAGAGGAGGAGTTCGAGTGGGAACAGCGTTGAAAAAGAAGTGTCCGACCTGTAAGGGGACTGGCCGGGAGCCGGACCCCCAGAAGCAGACCTTCGTTCCGGGTAAGGGCTGGGAGCGGCCCCTCGCGTGCTGCCGAATCTGCAACGGCACCGGACAGGTGCCTCGGGCACCCCGGAAGAAGTCCAAATGACCCCAAAATCGCAAAGGAGCGGGGCCGTGAGCGGTCCGGAGGGCTTGGCCCTACCTCGGAGCCTTCTGAGGTGGTTGGAGACGCTGAAAATGGCTCTCTGTCCCGAGCGGTGCGAAATCTGTGGGATGCCGATCCTCGCATCCGGTAACCGGGTGGTTCTTCGGCGTTCCGGTGGTCTGGAGTATACGACATGCGGGCGGCCCTCGTGCATCCGGGAGCTGCTGATCCGGGAATGGATCGACCCTGATTCGATGTACCCGGTCTCGGTCAAGGACAGTGGGATCGAGACCGTGGAACCATTCACGTTACACATGACTTGCAAGAAGGAACCGAAAAATGGAGACAGCGAAACCGACACCGTTACGGACGAACCCGAAGGGGAAAGCGATCCCCAAGTCGCAGCCGATGAGCGAGGAGGTGATCCGCCGGAGTGAGTATCCCCCCGAGCTCGATTGGGTCAAGAAGGGGACGAAGCTGGTCTACGATATTCCTTGCGACGATGAGTCGCATCGTTTCGGCGAGCGTTCGGTTTACTACCTGAGTGCTCGGATGTGCGTTTTCTGTCTGCGGGAGGTGGCCGGGGATAGCCGTGAAAAGGCGGGGATGATAGACGCCGAGACGATTGCGGCGATCTACGAAGAGTACGGCATCTCCCCCGACTTGGAGCTGTTTTGGGCGAAAGCGGAATGCTGCCGCCACGGTAAGCATTCGTTTCATCATCTGCGTTATCACCGCAGCGAGTCGCAGGGGTGGGTGGCCTTCCGGCATCCGGAAACCCGTGAGGAGACCTGCGTGCTGTGCGCTCGTGAGCAGACGCAAGGTCTGGTCCTTTCCCCGAAGGCCGAGAAGCATTTGGAGTACATCAGCTTCTTCGATAAACGACCGAAGGAGCAGGTCGTCGCGGATGCGCTTGCGGGGATCGTCGCCGAACATCTCGGGGTTGGGAAGTAGCCGTGGGGGATATGGGAGACGATTTCCGGTTCATGCGCCGTGAGGCGAGGCAGCGGCGGGGCCGGAAAGAGGATGGCCGGATGCAGAACGCCAAGCGCGAGCTCGAAGAGCTGGGGTGGCGTGTGGGGGCCGGTCCCGACGACAAGAGCTTCGAGGTCCGAACGATGCAGGGCCATAAGTTTCACTTCTGGCCGTACAAGGGTTGGTTTCAAGGTCCGCGTCAAGGCCGGGGTTTGAAGAAGCTCATCAAGGCCGGGAGGTGGGCGGATAAAAACGGCACACCCTCTTCAGCGTCGGGTTCCCAACCCCCACCCGACGCTGCTGCCGACCCTCATCCGCCTACCTCCCGGACCCCGGACCGAGAAGGGTTCTGGCCGAGTCACGGAGAGATCGAGCCGCAGCTCGATCCGGACGCGCCGATCAATCGTGCCGAGATCAGAAGGGGGTTGCTGGCCGAGAGGACGAAGGGAGTCAGCGATGCCTAGCGTGAAAGAGATTGTCGAGGCGTATCTGATCGAGAACGATTACGACGGTCTGGCCGGGGAGGAATGTGGGTGCGAGATCGACGATCTGATGGCGTGTTGCTGCGGCGACTCGATCATACACTGCGAGGCGGGATACAAGGTTCCCTGCCCCGAGCCGGGCGGGGAGGACGGCGAAGGGTACTGCCCGGCGCACGGGGATTGCGAGTGGCATATCTCGTCAGCCGAAGATGCAAAAGAGCGGCGGATGAAAAAAGAGGACAAGGGATGAAGATTACGAGCGGTGCATCGAGGGTTGTAATCCTTGTTGGCCGATGGGCAATTAAGCTTCCCCATCTCGGTCATGGCTGGAGACGCTTCTGCCTCGGGATGGTTGCGAACATGGACGAACGGCTGTGGTCGGGCTTTGACGAGAGGCTGTGCCCGGTTTTGTTCTGCGCTCCTCTTGGTCTTTTTCTCGTGATGCGGAGGGTGGATCGTGTTCTCCATTCCGAGTCCGAGGTGGAGGAGATCGGGGTTCGGGAGTTCTTCGCCGACGTTCCGGTAGCGCAGGACGAGAATCCGGATAACTACGGGTACATCGGTAACCGACTGGTGTGTGTGGATTACGCCCCGGTCTTCACTCCATCCGATACCCGCGACTACCTCAAACATCTCGATAGTTGGGTCAAAAAGTCTATAGGGGAATTGGAGGAGCAGGGCAAGGTTTCTCCCCAACAGCTCTTGGATGCGATTATGTGGTTTCGCCCTTTACAAATTCTGATTTCGGACCTGTGTGGCAAGGTACGTGTGGTGGTCTCGATTTCGTTTTCTACTGCGGTCCAGAATTTCACATGGGATGCGGATTGTTTGGAGACCGCGCTGCGCGAGAACCTTCGTCGCCTGTACCATGCGGCGAAGGCCGATCAGATGGTCGTTCCGGTTGGGTTGCCTTACGAGGGGCATCCCCCGAAGTTATTCACGTGGCCGAAGACTGCGATGCCGACGGCGGATCAGATGCAGGCTATCGAGTCGATTATAGGAGCTTATCATGCACGCTAAGTGTCCGCAGTGCGGTACGGTGGCGCGGGTTGTGTCCTGCGCCGGATGTGGCGATGATGTCGGGACGCTGCTGTGCCCGAAGTGCGGTTCGATCCCGGCGGTGAACATCGCGGGGTTGGAACGTGTCGCCGGGGAGACGGCTCCGGAGCCGAATCCGGCGGTGAATGTCGAGGCGTTCGACATCGGGGTGTGGAAGGCCGAGTTCTCGTCAGCGGTGATGGGGAAGAAAAACGATAAGGTGGATGCGCTGTTGGGTCAGATGCAGGGCCGGGGACTGCGGGCGAATTGGAGCCGCGAGGCCGAGGCGCAGATGTGGGAGTTCGGAGAGGATGCGGTGACCGAGCTGCTGCGGCTGTTCTTTTCCGAGGTGGACCGGGAGACGAAGCGATGAGGGTTTGGGAATGGTTCAAGGAGGTCTTCGGCATCGAGCGGGCGGTTCCGAACGGCGAGGTGACCGAGACGATGAAGACCCGTTATTTCACCGTGAAGTACCCGCAGGGGATGAAGGAGAAGTACATCAAACGTCTCGACATCCTCTTCGAGCGGTTCATCCACGCAACCCGGATGGCAGCCTACGGTCATACGATGGTCAAGTACGAAGGGGTCGAGATCAACCTCGTCGGTCGGGGTTGGCTGAATCTGAATTTCGGTAACCCGCTCGGGCACTACGACATGTACGGCATGACGGTCCCGAGCAGCGATGGGCCGATCAGAATCTATCTCTGCGACCTGTCGGACGATTACGTGTACCACGAGCTCGCGCACTTTTTCATCATTCGGATCGCCTCGGGTCGCTTCGGGGTCTCCCCCGAGCTGCACGAGGCGTGGGCTGTGGCGATGGCGAAGCTGGCGAAGAGTGGCGGTCCGCCGTCCCCAACGATTGAGTCGATCCGAAGCTCGGGGGCTGTGCTTAATGCTCAGCTTGGACGGATGAAGCGCAAGGCGGGGCTGGAGCAGGAAGATGAGGAAAAAGTTTAATACAGCATTTATGCTGTTTCAGGTGTGGTGGAACCGGAAGATGCTCCACATCGAGGATCGCTACGGGATGGCTCGCACGGCGTGGGTCGGTCGCTGGCTCTGGTACAAGGCGGTTTGGCTGGCTACCCTGCCGATCAAGTGGAAGATCGACCGAAAATTAAAAGGAGAGTCTGATGGGAAGGAAGAAGGACGTGCGGGCGGTGTATAGGCCGCTTCCGATATTTACCGTTCGCGGCGTCTCTCAGATGCAGGGTGCGGAGACCGCCGGTAAGTGCAAGAAGCCGAAGAAGGATAGGAGGAAGAACGATGGCGAGTAGTTGGCGTGATATTGCGGCGTTGGGGTTCTTCGCCGTTGTCGCGGTGGCGATGTATCGCTATACAGGCGGGTGGTCCCATGTGCATACGCTCGGGGTGGTTCGGGACCGGACGGGCAAGATCGTCGCGCATCGTTCGCTCATCAAGCTTATGGTGAATCCGTGGCTATCGAAGATCGGGTATTACTTGGCTACCGATTATTGGGAAGATGGCGAAGTGCTCGGTCGTATTCGATTTTTTCGGATCGGTAAACAGCGTCGCGGCTGGAAATGGAATAAAGAATTTCGTTTATGCGACGGCGATTATGTCGAAAAGCGAAGGAGGGTGTGGTGAGCGAAGCCTACGTCAACCTCGATACCGGCGAGGTCAATATCTCCGGCGATGCGACGGAGCTGATCGAGGTTCGGTCGGAGCCGGTCTACAAGGGCATCGGAATTTCTCGGGCGATCCAGTCGCAGATTCACAAGAATCGACTGCGAGCGGAGTGGACCGTAGAGTCGGCTGAGGACATCGAGGCGAGTTTTGATGGTCTTCCCGCTGCGCTGTCCGAGAGCTTGCGGCTGGGGATTCAGTGCCGACCGGTTACGAAGTTTGACTTTCGGAAAGAGGCTTCTCGCGATCCGGGGTACTTCGTGGCCCCTTACGTGCCGGTGTTCCGACCCCCGAAGTTCATCGGAAGCGAGCGGGAGCTCATCGAGGAGTTCGGCGTTCCGGGGCGTCCCCACCGCCGGGGGTTTCCGACGTGTCTGGATCAGCGGAGCGGCCTGTCGCCGGGTGCTCAGCGTCAGGCGCGGAAGATGTGGTCGTTCGCCGAGTGGTATGGGGTGAAGACGGTCGAGCCGCGTTTCTTTCAGGCGTCGTCGGCGATACTGGACGAGGCGGACATTCCGCAGCTGGGTGTTCGGAGAGACCGGATTGTGCGGCCTGTTACGCGGTTTGATTCTAGCCCCGTGACGACCCTTGATCGAGTGAACGTCCGCCGGTTACTTCATCATGCTAAAGGTGTGGTGAAGAATGCCAACGATCATTTGATTTTCGACGAAACGGATAACGAGACGGCGCGGGCGCGGTTGCAGGCGTTTTACGACAACGTGTTTTCGGGGTCGCCGAGGCCGTCTCGCCCCGGTGTGCATGTCCGTGAGGTGGACATCGAGAATTATCCGAAGCGGATCAAGGTGGATGTCGCGCCGAGGATCGTGCCGGAGTCGATTTCGATGGACTTCTCGATCACCCCTCAGAATGCGGAGTTCTACGAGGAGGTGGGGATCAGGGTGTCGCCGGTAACGAGTCTCGATTCTCCGGTTTTTGACCGGGGTACGTTTCGCCGTTTGGCGTTTTCACTGGTTCGGGCGGCGTTACCTGATCTACGTGCGCGGGAGCTGGTCAGTGTTCAACCGATGAGGCAGATCGTTCCCGGTAGTATCTATTTCACCGAGTTTGTTTACGGGAAGCGGAATCGAAAAGTTACGAGGCTGGATCGTCGGCCACGGCCTTCGGTTGTCGAGGGGCCGTTTCCGATTACGGTTACGAATCTGGATTATGAAAAGGAGTAACGAATGAACGAAGAGCAGAATCACGATTGGGCGTTTCACGCCGATGATATGGAGTGGCACCGCCGCATCAAGAAGATCGCTTCCGAGTGCGGGGCGTCTCGGGGGTGCTCGGAGGTGGCGACGATCCACCGGTTCGTTTCCCTGAAGGCTCTCTTCGAGGAACGGCGGAACGCGGTGGGGTGGGCCGTGGAGCACGTGCCTTTCCGGCTGTGGTCGGAAGACGATCTCCGTTCGCTGGCCGAGGTGTCCACCGATAACTACGTGGTCCTGATCGCCCGCGCCGCCCTCGAAGGGCAGTTGGCGCGGGAAGAGGCGCAGACCCGCATCGGCGTCGCGGCGATTTCGGCGGTCGAGCGGAACATGGCGGCGTGTAAGGACGACGAGTAGTCCGATGACGGCGAAGAAGAAGACACCCGAACCGGAGCCGATTTCCTTCGAGCGTGAGGAGATCGAAGAGGCTCCGATGGCGATGTTCTACAAGACCAAGGACGATTCCCTGTCGGCAGAGTGCAATCCGGCAGGGGATCACTTCGCCTTCTTTCAGGGGGAGTCGTTGGCATTGGAGGTTCAGACCCTCGAAGAGGTTCGCCGGATGGGTGCGTTCCTCCTGATGGTGTGGGAGAAGGAAGCCAAACGCGACGGCCCGGAGGATATAACTTGAGCAAGTATGTCCGCCTCTATTGCAGTGATTTCGAGAAGTGGGGCTGGAGGTGTTGCTCCAGCTGCCACGACGATTGGCATGAGGGGTACGGTGATTGCTCGGATATGGAGGAGGAGTTCAAGGGCGACGATCTCCCTGCCGGGTTGCCCGAGGAGGTGGTGCTGGTTCAGGTATTCAAATGCTGCGGGGGAGGAGAGAACGGCGAAATCCTTGAGGACAGGTCGAAGGTCGCCGAGGCGGCATTGACGGCGATTAAGAACGGGCGGGCGCGGGAGTTGGACGGGTCGGAGTCGTTGGTCAATCCGTCGAGGGAGCCATTATGAGTTTCACCGATCAGAAGCCACGGATTGCGACTGCCGAGGAATGTACCCTCTCGTGGGGTGGTGCTCCGAACGGGGAGCGGTTTCGCTGTATGCTGTGCGGACATCGTTTTCAGCCGGGGGATCAATGGAGGTGGGTGTACAGTGGTGATACGGTAAACGTGACGGTTTGCGAGAAGTGCGATGGGGAGAACGCGGATGTGATTGCGCGGTGGAAGGCCCACGTTGCTGAGGCGAGACAACGGTTCTGGTGGTTTTTGAAGGGGTGATCGGGATGCGCGTTGTTCATTGCAAACGAGACGATTACGACGTTTACATTGGTCGCTCCTCGAAGTGGGGGAATCCCTTCGAGATTGGCAAGGACGGTACCCGCCGGGAGGTGATCGAGAAGTATGAAGAGTGGGTCAAGACCCAGCCCGAGTTGATGGCTTCGCTCTCGGAGTTGCGGGGGAAGGTGTTGGGTTGCTGGTGCGCTCCGAAGCCCTGTCATGGGGATGTGTTGCTCAGGATGGTGAACGATGAGTGATCTGACGGTGACCTTCCGGTCGGTGAAGGACTGGCCGAGGTACTACGTGAGCGATCACGGGCATCTGTGGAAGCAGTACAAGAACGGGAAGATCAAGGAGCTCAAACGATGGAAGTCGGGGAACGGATACCCCTACTGGACACTCCGGGACAGCGGGAGGGAGCGCAAGGTGGGATGTCATGTGCTGGTTGCCGAGACGTTCCTTCCCGCCCCGGAGCTCGATCACCCCGATCAGTATATCGTCGTCAACCACAAGGACGGGAACAAGGACAACACTCGCCTCTCGAACCTCGAATGGCTGAAGGGGAACGGTAACCTGCTTCACGCGATGGCCGAGGGGTTGTGGAAGAGGCGGGGGCACGGGAAGAGGAACGGTAAGAACGAAAACGGTAAATCTGCGCCAGCGCAGGAGGAGTTGCAATGAGCGAGGACAGGTTGTGCGAGGTTGTGGTCTACGGCGATACGCCGAGGGCGTTGGGGAGGTTTCTCGTCCAGCGCGGCGGGTATCGTCTGCCGAATCATTACGGGGAGCGGTTTCGGTACGAGATGCAGCCCTCTCCGAGAGGGGTGTTTCGCCGTTTGCTCGGTATTCCCCCGAAGTATGTGAAAGTGCTGGTTCCCGATCCTAACGGGTTCCCGGTTTGGGAGGATCGCGAGGCGGCCCGGTTGGATTTCTCGGTTCCGTGCGACGACACTCAGGTTGCCGAGTGGCTGGGTTTCTGGTTCGATCAGGTGACCGGCACGGCGGCGAGCTACAAGCGGAACGTGCTCGTTCTCGGTTCCGAGGTGTTGCGGGGTTACCTGTTTCTCGGTGCGTTTCCATGCGGTCTTACCGACCAGTTTCAACCTCGAATGAGGACGATGCAGTTGGTTGCGGATCGGGTGCTACGGGTTCATCATTTTTCGTGCTGGGAATGTGGGTTCCCGTTGGTCGCCGAAGACCTTGGGCCGCGCTCGGAGCTGATGACTGTTCACAGCGAGTGTCCGTTGTGTGGGCGGACGAACGAGTTTACTCCTGCTTACCATGCGGGGGGAAAAATGCTGCTTCGTCCGTCTCCGGGGATGGAGAAGTTGCGCGAGCTCGCCGTGAATCTGGCGGCGAAGATGAAGCAGGCTACGCCGATGGCTCCGAAGGATGTCGAGTCATGGGCCGAGCGGCTGGTATTGGAAACGGTGCGAGGGAGGGAACCCGAGTGAATCGGTATTTCGTCATTCGGGGGGATCAGATCGCGGCGTGGGCGTCCTCGCTGGAGTCGGCGCGGTTGCAGGCTCAGGTCTTGTCGGTGGAGGATAAAGGATTCGAGTATTCCGTCGGCCAGCTGACCGGCGATAATTATCTGGTCGAGGAGCTGTGGGAACAGGCCGGGTTCCCGACCGGGGAAGGAAGACGAGGATGATGAAAGGAACGACGTGTCCACTCTGCGGTTCGCCGCTGGACCCGAGTGCGATGTCGAAGCGGGAGCACGGAGTAGTCTATGTCTGTGGGACGCATCGGAGCGGGGACCGGTTTCCCGGCGAGTTGCGGCAGGGGACGAGCTGTTTGGTCAATCAACAGGCCGAGGAGATCAAGCATCTGTACTCGGTGATCGCGGATCGGGAGAAGGCGTTGAAGTCGGTTGAGGAAGAGGTGGAAGGAATCGTTACGGCGCGGGAGATGATCTACAACGAGGTTATCGACATGATCGACGAGCTGAACCGCTGCAACGATAACGAGCTCGCGGAGCGGCTGAAGCGGCGGGTCCACGATGCGTTCTACGGCCCGGAAGGGGACGAAGAGGATACAGAGACCCATGCGGCTCCTTGACGGCGATCAGGCCCGAGACCGTTACGAGCGGTGGATGAACCGGACCGGGATGTGCCCGGAGTGCGGATCGGGTCGGCTTGCGAAGACCTTCGAGGAGCTGTTTCTCGGAACGTTGCGGAGCAGGCAGGCGTACCTGTTCGAGATGTGGGAGTGCCCGAAGTGCGATGCCCGGATTCGCGTTCATCATCGGATGGGCGAGGAGGTGGGGTCGGGCGACACGGTGCATTACATCGTGATCGAGACTTCCGAAATAGAATCCAAACCGAAGGAGGTAACGGGATGCTAGGAGATTTGACGTTTCCGGTCAGTAAGTTCCAGCTGAGGGTGTCGGCGGCTCCCTGCCCGTGCTGCGGCGCGGGACCCGAAATCCGCTCCGGGTGGAGGAGCAATGGAGCGGGGATGGAGTTCGTTGGCTCGGTGGTGTGCCCGAAGTGCGATTTGCAGGTCGTGGCTCCCGCGCTGCCTAACCCCTCGGATTACCAGATGCGCCTCCTTCAGGTGTTGTCCGAGCTGGTGGTTACGGCGGTTGGGAAGTGGAACATGCGGGTCTCTTCGCAACCCGGAGACGACGAGGATCGGGAGCTGGAGACCGCTTGCGATACCCTCGATGCGAAGACAGGAGGTATGTGATGGCCATAGGTGTATTGCGAGTCGATAAGCCGCGCACGCCGGGGTGCTTCTATATCGCCATCGAGGACGTTCAGTTTTTGGAGATGGAGGAGCGGGCGTTCCATGTCCACATCTACGGGCAACGGCACGAGATCAGCGAGGGGGCGTTCAACCAGCTCTTTCGGGATTGGGAGGAGTACAAGCATTTTCATGCGCAGGAGCGGGAAGGTGGATAAGCGCAAGATCGCGGTGACGATTCCGGCGGATGAGATGGGAAGGCGCAATGGGAGGGTGTATCCCCCCGAGGTGCTGGAGAAGGCCGTCAACGACCCGAAGTTTCAGGAGCGGATCAGGAATCGTGAGATGCTGGGGAATCTTCAGGACGTGACGCATCTCGTTACCCGCGCCGATTTCAAGGAGGGGGTGATCGAGGTCGATCTGGAGTTGCTGCCCGACACGCCGAAGAGCAGGGAATTGAAGGAGCTCTTCGCCGCGATACAGGAGGGTCGTCTCGGGGCGCGGGGCTATACCATTGGGAGCGGTACGGTCGAGGGCGGGGTGGTGACCGATCTGGAGCTCGAATCGTTCTCGATTGAGGCGGTTCCTGTCAAGGAGGATGAAGAGGGATGAAGGGTGAGCGGATGATTCGGCGGGTTTACGCTGAGCCGGTGAGCGAGTGGTGGGGGCGGATGCGGGTTTTCCTCGACACGACGATGGACAGCATCAACGGTGGGAATATGAGACCCCGGACGTGGGACACGGCGGCGAAGATGCGAGGCGACGATCTGCGGGATGCCGAGTTTTGGGAGCTGTGCCGGATCACAGCTCGGGTGGAGTACGACGACGATGGGATCGTGACGCTGCGGTGGTGGGGGGACCGCAATGTCGGATGCCCCTCGGAGGAGAGCTATCTGGCGAAGGGGGAGCACGTCTTCGCGACGCCGTGGATCGATCCGTGTAACGTCGAGCTTTTGCTGCGGTCACGGGTGATGTCGGAGACCCGGAAGGCGGTGATCGCGTATGCTCGGAGCTTGCGCGATACGCGGATGGCTTATCTGATCGGGAACATGCAGCTGAATCTCGACGGGCTTCGATAGATGAGCAAGGCGTCGATGGTCAGGATTACGCGGAAACAGGAGCGGGAGCTGATTCAGCTCGCGGTGGGGTGCAATAACATGTGTGTGAACGGGAGAAGAGCGATGAGTGATGGGATGGACCCGAAGCGATGGGAAGAGTCCGCCGCGAAGGGGGCGGAGATCGTGCGGCGTTTGGAGACGCAAGGCAGACTTGACGAGGCGGTTGTGGATGCCCGGATGTTTGCGAAAGTGATCCGCGAGATCAAGCGGGAGCTGGGATGCACGTATCCGAACCGGACGGACGGGGCGGAGCTCCGGGAACAGCTCATTCGATCCGCGATTGATTCGGTGGAAGATCGGATCGCGGTTTATGGAGAGCCGGATAACGGATAGGAGACGAGGAGTATGAATAAGGAGAAGGTATGTATACCTATTTGACAGGCCCGCCGGTCTACCTGACGGTGGAGGTGGACGGGCAGTTTTTCGACCCGACGCAGATCAAGGCGGTTACGCGGTACTACCCGGCGGAAGACATCCCGACGACGCTGAGGGAGAAGGATCGGTTTCGCGATTGCAAGGCCGCGATCTTCCTGCATGGGGAGGAGGGATCGTTCCCGGTTCGGCCTACCCCGACGGAGGTGGATCAGTCGATCAAGGAGCAGGTCATGCGGATCACGGGAGATGGCTAAAAGGAGAAGGGTGAGATGGACCGAACAACGAGAAATTATCTGCGGGGGTGGTGCGGCGTTCGGCTTGTCGAGAAGGGTAAGGTGGATGGGATTCTAGGGAGACCGGAGTTGCGCTATCTGATTGCCGAGGTGGGGGGTGAGATTCGGCCCGGCTCGCTCTCCCTACAGGTGCCCCCCGAACAGGGTGGGTTCTTCGCGACGGACGATGGCAATTCCTCAATCGTGGGGGACGTGTATCATCCGGGGGGAAAGGTGGACTATCGCAGGGGACGAATCGAGATTTGGAGCGAGCACGATCCCGACCTGTGGCTCGCCGCGATTGAAGCATGGTTCCACTCGGTCCGTGATTGCCATCCGTCGATGTGGGAGGCGTGAGGTGGGGATCAAGATCGAGTCCGATGACGATCAGGTGAGGAAGGATGAAAGGACGGAATGATGGGGATGTGCGTGGATGCCAGCATCGGGTATGGGTTCATCGTACCGCCAGAAGTGGCGACCGAAAAACTGGAGGAGTGGGGTGTGGCCTGCTTCAGCGAAGCGGAGTATGAGGAGGGGATCGGAAACCGGATCGAGCAAGCCCTCGCAAGGGGAGTGCGTCACCAGTGGTCAGGGGCCGACGATGAGGAGGAAGACTGCGGGTTGGCCTTCGTGGTTGAGGCGAGTCGGGAGGTGGTGGATTGGGGGCATAAGGTGGTCTCGATTCCCAAGGTGAATCTCGATTGGAAGGATGCCCTGAAACCGATGATGGAGGTGTTCGGGATGGACCCGCGAGAAACGGAAACGGGATGGGTGATGACGGCGCATTACAGCCATTGACGATACCGAAGGATAGAGTTTTTCGAGGCGGTTTTCCGTAAGCCGCCAACCTCCCGACAGGCTCCCCATCGTTGGCGATTCGGTGGGGAGCCTTACTGTGCCCGGATCGGGGATCGACTCGATTCGGGGGAGGAAGCCGAATCGATAATGCCGGTAAGGAAAATCCGACGATTGTATACAATGGATTAAGTAAGACGTTAATACTACTACGAAACGCGGGAAGGGCATATTCGGATAGGCCATTTCCGGAGGCGTTCGGTATCGCTAGTATTCTAGCGTTTACGCACTACATTTACGGCAAATTTGTCTTTAGTAGAGTAAGCCCGACGCGCTGAGGTACGGAACAGCGCGATTGGGCGAAGCCTATCGACGATCCCAAACCAGCAAGTGTGTGTATTCGGGCCGCCAACCGGCGACGGGAGGATGGCCCCTTTTTTCGCTGCCCAATGCCCGAGCCGCCCGCGCATCCTTTCCTCCAAACAGATCGGGCAATTAACCGTTGCGCACCGTGGCGGCTCGGGCCTACCCCCGATGATGGTAGAGCAATGTCGGTCTTCGCCAATTTGACGGAGAGGACGTTGCATGAAAGTCACAGAGAATGTGCTGGTCATCTCGGACCTTCATCTTGGCTCGGTGACAGCCTTGTGCCCCGAGTTCCGATTGGATGATGGAGGACGATACCGGCCCAATAAGATTCAGCAGTGGATCAACCGATGCTGGCGAGACTTCAACACGAAGTGGTTGCCGAAGGAGTTGGAGGGTCAGCCCTACACGCTCGTTACCAACGGCGACCTGATCGAGGGAGTCCATCATCGGAAGACCCAGCTGATCTCGACGAACACGAAGGATCACGTCAAGATGGTCGATGCGGTGATCCGACCGCTGGCCGAGAAGGCGAAGGCATTCTTCGTGGTTCGTGGCACCGACTCCCATGTGGGTGACGAAGGGAAGGATGAAGACTTCCTCGCTTGGCACCTCGGGGCGCGGTTGAACGAGGAAACCGGATCGAACAGTTTCTACGAGTTGAACCTCGAAGTGGGTGGGGTGCATATTCACTTCACCCACCACATCGGGACGGGCCAGCCCCACACCGATGTCTCGGCTCCCCAAGGGCAGCTCACCGCACAGTCCATCGAGTACGGACGGGTGGGGTGGAAGCAGCCCGATCTTCAGGTTCGATCTCACCGGCACCGGTACACGTTTACCGAGCTGGAGGGAGGTCGGGCACTGGTGACGCTTCCGGCATGGCAGGTCAAGACGGGATGGGTCTACAAGAAGGCTCCGATGTCGGTCTCGCAGTTGGGGGGCGTCCTGATCCGGATTTTCGACGACGGGACGTTTACGGTGCGGAAGCGCACCTACGCCCCGAAGCAGCCGAAAATCTACAAGGTGGGGAGGTGACATGCCGAAGAAACCGGATGGCGAGCTCACGGTCGAGCAGTTGGCCGGATACCTGCAAGAGCTCGAAGACGAATACTACCGCGAGGGCGAATCGCGGGGTCTGACGATGAAGCAGTTGATGCGAGGTCTCGGGCTGACCGAGTACAAGGTTCGCAAGCTGCTCGATATGTGCGAAGAGGCCGGGGTGCTGCGCTGCGAGCGGGTGCCCCGAAACAGCCGGGATGGGATTCGCCGCTTTGTCCCCGTCTACCGGATCGAGGTCTGAGATGGCTCGCCTGAAGAAGACGCGCCTTCAGCTCGGCAACCAGTGGTTCGCCCTGAAGGGTGTCCAGCGGCTCCAGCGGGAAGACGGCACGCCCTGCTACGCGATGATCGATGTGGTGAAGGAGGTCATTTCCTACGACCGCGATCTCCCGGACGCCCTGATCGAAGAAGCGATCTGGCACGAGTGCGTGGAGAAACTGCGTTGTACCGATCACGTGGCCTACGATCTGACCGAAGAGCAGATCGACGCGATTGCCGAATTGAACGCTCAGGTGAGCAAGCAGATCGGCGGGTCGTTCCTCGTGAATCCGGGCAAACCGAAAACCGAGGCCAAGTCGAAGATGAAGACGAAGGCGAAGCGGAAGAGGTGACGTGCTCCCGAAACGGATTACATGGCTGATTATCGCGCTGGCAATGACCGGGTTTGCGCTTTGCATGACGGTGATCTGCGCCAACGCCTGCCCCTTTCCCGATGCGCGGATCGTCTACGACGGCCCGGTGCGTTACTGGACGGCGGATGAGGCGGGAGCGGGTTTGCCTTCCTCGGGTGCCCGACCGAACATTGGGACCGGTGACACCTTCGAGGCGACGCTCTGGCTCATCGGTTACCCCGGCGAGACCTACACCCTCGCCGACGATGCGCTGGATTACTACTGGACGGGATCGGCGTACTCGTTCCGCATCGACACCGGCCTGCTTTGTCAGCGGGAGTGGAGCGGAGAGGCGATGCACCTTGAAATCTCTTCGGTGCGATCCTCGGACGGTGCGACGTACTCGGTGGAGACTGATCTGTTCGCCGACGGGGACTTCCCGTTGGCCGGGTTTGGGATCACGCTTCCGGTTCAGCCGGACATCATCCTCGAAGAAGGCACCTGCGAAGCGGTGCTGGCGGGGAAGGTGATCCGCTTCGACTCGGGCATGTTTATAACCGGGAGCAATCCCGACTACCCCTCGCTGGACGGTCCGACGGCCTACGAGACGGTTACCTTCTGGCGAGGCGGAACCGCCGCGAGTCCGGACTACTCGATCACCCGAGGGTCCGCGTTCGGTGACGGGCCGCACGCGACGTTCCCCTCGGCGTACCTCTCGGTGGCCGGGGACGGGACGGGATCGCTGAATCTGATCGGTCTCTGCCAGATCGACGGGTGGCTCGATCTCACCGCCTACGATACGGATCAATGGGGTGGGGGGAGCCTGAACCTGCGGGTGGAGGGCGACGACATTTTCGGCTACCCGGCGGTCGGTTCGGGAGCGGGAACCTACGGGATGCCCTACCAGACGACCGAGAGCTCGTTCACGGCCCGCTGGGTTCGCGGATGCGATTCCGAGGTGGACTATCCCCAAGAGTATTTCCTGTGGGGGTTGGTAGTGGACGAGGACGGCATCTCTCCAGCCTTCAGCGATAACTTGGTCATGCTGACGTGGCGGGACGAAGAGGCCGACGATGTGATGCACTGGCGGGTGAATGCGGAGACCTACGTTTCCTACCTCGCCCCGGAGCATCCCCGCAATCCGTACAGCTACGGGCTGTACGCGGTGACGACGACGGGCTTCTGCATCGACCCCCCGATCAGCGGGCCGCCGTGGGACACGATCAATATCCGCTTCATCAATTTCGATGGGAGCCGGTTCGGGCAGATCGACCAGCTCCTCGATCCGGCCTTGGCGTCGGGTGGAGCCTACTATCGGGACATCGTGCTCGATCAGGCGGTGATCCCCTGCGACGATATTCCCCAAGAGGTGTGGATCGAGTCGATCACCACGAATGCAGGGAGCGTGACGCGCTGCTACCCCGATCCGCTGAACGAGGGGTACGAAGTGCGGAGCTGCTATGTGGACGGTGCGAGCGATCCGGGTCTGGAGTTGACCGTGGGAGCGGGATCGACCGAGTGCTTCGGCGGATCGCCGATTCAGTACAGTTTCAAAGTCGAGCCGGTGGATAGCGATTTCTCCGTTCCATCGGCCAGCGATACCTACACCGTGGTTTGCCCGCCTAGTGGAACCTACCGGGCGGTTGCCAAGGGAGAACAGACCAAAGGATCGCGGCTCTCGGGCCGGATCAACTTCACCCTCGTCAATGGGTGTACGCCCTAACGAACGGAGAGCAAGATGTCGATTCTATATTGGGATTTGGAAAACGGAGTGGATGCGCCTGCGGGTGGGACGACCCCCGCCGATCCGCTTCTGACGTGGGCACAGATCAAGACCGAGTTGGGGGGTGTGCCCGGACCCGGCGACGAAATCCGCATCATGTCTCCCCAGATTCAGGGCGACAATTCCAACGGCGGCGGCAATGCGGTCTATACCCAAGGCTCCGCTGTCATTCAGGTTCCGAACGACCTGACCAACCCGACGCTCTACGATGAGGATATGGCGATCATCGGACCCGACGGTCGGCTGTACCGGGTTTACGATCAGGACATCGTTGCCAGCGGCGAGATCACGATCTACGGCCTGTACCAAGGGGCCACGGTGTCCGAGGATGTGACCGATACGGGTGCGGGTGTGGTTCGCCGGTTGCAGGTGGTCCAGACATCCGGGCGCGACATCGGCACCGATCCGATCAACGGCTCCGACGGCAGCCCGGTTACGATTACGGGCGGGTGGTACAACAACGGCGGCTCTCCGGCGCAGGAGACCGTGAACGGGCGCATCGTCCCGACCCTGATCGACGCGGCGGACGTGGACGACTCGTTCTGGATTCCGAGCGACGAGAGCTCCTATGTCACCTTCCGGAATATCGGGTATTTCCCGGATGGCGGCCTGACCGCCGAGGGTGCGCTGGTTCACCTGCGGACGAACGAAGACGTGGTGCCCACCTCGAACATCATCCTGCATAACTGCCACGCCAAGGATACGAAGGCTCTGATCTTCGCCCATGCGACCGATCAGTTCTCGTTGACCGAGTGCTCCCGGCAGGGTAATCCCAACGGGAGCAGCGGCTCGATGATCGACGTGTATCCCGAGGAGTCCTACACCACGAACCCGCAATGGATTTGCGGCCTGACGATTACGAATTGCCGGGCGCAGAACGGCTACCTCGTCGCGCTTGGGGATTCCTCGCAGTCGTCCTACTTCGAGGACATCGTGATCTCGGACGTGTATTGCAGCTCCAACGGTGTGATCGGCGGCGGCAACTTCGGCTTCGGCTATATCAAAACCTCGGGCGTCGCTCGCGGTCTTGCTATCGACGGGGTTACGATGGTCTGCCCGACGGACGCGACTTTTGGCATCTACGGCCCGGATATTCAGGTGACTTCGATTTTCAGCCCGCTCGCGGATTCGGCCCTGACCGAGAATTACATTCGCGACGTGGACATCCTCGGCGGCAACGACAATCCCCTGCTCGGAACGATGGTTGTCTGGATTCGGGAGTCGTGCGAACGCTTCCGAATGGATAATATCGAGATCGACACGATTGAGGGCGCGACGGGTGCCCCCCTGTTCATCTCCTTCGACCCGGATCGCGGCGATCCCAAGCCGATCCCCGTGGTCGATGTGACGCTCGGTCAGCGCGTTCCCGGAACCCCGACGAACATCATGTGGGACGGTGTGGGCGACATGATGCTGATCGACTGCTCGATCACCGATCCGGTGATCGGCACCGATGTCACGATTCTTACTCTTCCTCCCCAATTCAACTTTGCTTCCCTCATCAAACGCGATGCGCCGAACCGGATGCGCTTCCTCTATACCAACCCGACTTCGCAGCTGCCCGAGAACGAGAAGCAGATCGTTTCCGGGTTCAACGGCCCGACCGGCGAGGCGCAGTTGGTCGGGTACGTGGAGCCGGATGCCGGGACGAAGGTGAGCCTCGTTCAGTCCACCCGCATCAATCAGATTTCGGCGGACGACGATACTCCGGTGGTGTTTCTGATTCCGCTTCCGGCGGGGCAGCGGGCGATCACCGCTTCGGTCCGCAAGAATGGCGGGGGTGGCGGCTATGCGCCTTACGGGTCGAGCAACCTCCCCGGTATCGAGGTGACCTACTACACATGGGATGGCGGTGCCTTGACCGAGAACGTGGTCAGCGACTACATGTCCGATGTGGACGATTCGTGGGAGACGGTGACGGCGGTGGTCGATCCCGATCACGATCAGATCGTGCGGGTCAAATTCGCGAACCGTTCCAAGGTGCCGACCAGCCTGTGCTGGATCGATAATCTGCTCGCGGCATAATAAGGGACGATCATGGCAACGCTCTATTGGGACTTGGAAAATGGGGTGGACGCGCCCGGTGGCGGAACCGGAGTGGACGATCCGCTACTGACGTGGGCGCAGATCAAGACGGAGTTGGGAGGTGTGCCCACGGCGGGGGACGAAATCCGCATCCTCGGTTCCCAGCTCGACGGGTCGCAGTCGCCGGGTGGCGGCAATGCGGTCTATACGAAGGATCAGGGCTATATCGAAGTCCCGACCGATCTCGAAAATCCGGGAGACTTCGTGGACGGCTTGGGCCTCATCGGTCCCGACGGTCGGCTCTACATCGTCAAGTCTCAATCCATCGTCGCGAACGGTCGGATCGCGATCTACGGGCGGTACGTCGGCGAGACCGAATCCGAGGACGTGAGCGATACCGGCGCGGGTTACGTGCGGGTTGTTACCCCGGTCGATGCAGCCGGGAGGGTGATCGGCACGGATGCCTTCAGCGGATCGAGCGGCAACCCGGCCCTGATTACGGGTGGGTGGTACGACTCCGGCGGGGGGACTCCGGCGCAAGAGACGGTGAATGGCCGGACGGTCCCGACGCTGTTGCTGACGAATGACGAGGACAACGATTTTTGGGCACCTTCCTCGGCGGTTTCCTATGTGACCTTCCGCGACATTGCGTTCGGGCTTCCCCTTTCGGGTACGCCGGGCGGGCATACGGTTTCCCTCGGCAACGCGCCGGAGTCGGATAACGTCACCCTCCAGAATTGCCATGCCTACGGGTTGCACGCTCTACTGGAGACGAAGGATGCGGATAGCTTCCTCCTCAACGAGTGCGCGGCGCACGGGATGTACGGTCTGCTCTCGACCGGGAATCTTCTGAATCTCGGATCGACGGACGCCGATCATACCATCGACGGTTTGACGATCTCGAATTGCCGGGGGCAGGATGCGGGGCTGGCCGCGATCAATTATCTCGACCGCCTGCCCGCCATCGACTACGACCTGAAGGTCACCGATTGCGTGGTGACGGACAATGGCTACGGCAGCCAGACGTTCGGCGTGGTTTCGGTGATCGGCGGAAATTTCCGAGGCTTCGAGTGGGAGAATATCCGGGGCGTGGGTTGCGGCGGTGTCGCATTCGTCCCCGAGGCGATTTTGATGCCGCGCTCATCTTCGAGTGTGGAGAACCGGATCGCCGACATCGACCTGTACGACATCGAATCCTTCTTCATCGGCGGATTCGGCATTGTGGTCTTCCAAGGGTCCGAGAAGCTGCGCATCGACAACGTGCAAGTGGACATGGCCGAGGGCGAGGCGGGGGCGGTGGTGCTGTCCCTCGATCCGAGCCGGTGCCGTGGCCCGGTCCCCATCGTCAATCTTCAGATCGCTCAGCGGCTTCTGACATCGGATGCGACGATCAGCTGGTCGGGGGTGGGGGACGCGATGCTGATCGACTGCTCCATCGACGATCCCCTGATCGATACCGATATTCTGCTCTTCAATATCGTGGCCTTGGGAACCACGCTCCAGCGGGACAGCGAGAGCCGCTTGCGGTTTATCTACACCGACGGGGTGACCGCTCTGCCGGGCGCAGAGAAACAGATTGTTGCGGCCTACGACGAAACGACCGAGCTGTACCAGATGGCCGGGTACGTCGAACCCGATCCCTCCACGAAGTTGAGCTTGGACCACTCGGCGCGGATCGAGCAGTATTCGACCGACGACGACGCGGCGGTCTACTTCGACATTCCCCTCGGCGCGGGTCAGCGTGCGGTTACGGCCATGATCCGCAAGAACAGCGCGGGGGGTGGATACGCCGCTTACGGATCGAGCAACCCGCCCGGTATCGAGGTGACCTACTTCACATGGGACGACGGTGCTCTGACCGAGCATACCGTCAGCGACTACATTTCCGACGTGGACGATACGTGGGAGGGCGTGACGGTCGAAGTCGAGCCGGACCACGATCAGGTAATCCGGGTCAAATTCGCGAACCGCTCGAAGGTGGCGACCAGCCTGTGCTGGATCGACAACCTCCTCGCGGCGTAACAGTCAACGCACAGTCGGTAAGGGAGAAACATCATGGCAGTGCATTTCAAAAGCCACCAGCCGGGGGTCAACGTCAAGGGACTCAAAGTTTCCTTCACCCCGACGCAGATCGTGGTGAGCGAGGGCATCTTGACCCTGCGTGGACAGCGCATCCGGGTCGCCCGCCAAGGCTTCCGGGTCAGCCCGAGCGATCTCGACCGAACCTTCAGCGGCTACGTGCTGGCGAACGGTGTGGTCTCGATGAGCGAGGGGTGGGGTCTCAACCGCCCGCAGCCGCCCCGAGGGGTGGTCTACAAGCTCTTCTCCGGGTCGCTCGAAAAGGGCAAGGCTCTTCAGGGGGGCGAGTGGTACGTCCGGGCCGAGGGGGTGGGACGGGACGTGGACTCCGGGCTTCCCGCCGATACTCCGGCGATGCAGGCCGCCCAACCCAAGAAGAAGTCCAAGAAACGGCCCCCGCCGCTCACGGAATTGCCGCAGGAGAAGCCCGAGACGGAAACCGAGGGGGAGAGTGCCCCCGAGACGCCCGAGACGCCACAGGAGCCGGATACGTCTCCCAGCGTGCCGGAAACGCCCGAGGTGGAGACCCCGGAAACGGAGAACGAGGACGCCGAGGAAGAGGCCGAAGAGGAAGCCGCCGAGGAAGACGGTGAGCTCGAAGAAGAGGCCGAAGAGGAAGAGGCCGACGAAGAGACCTTCCGGGCCGACGTGTTCGCCGCCATCGGGAAGTGTCTGAAGGCGAAGGATACGGTGAGCTCCGGTGCCCCGACCGTGGCCGCTCTCCGCGATGCCCTCGAAGCCGCCGGGTACGACGATCTCGAAGTGGACTCCGAGTTCCGAGACGAGTGGTACGAAACCTACGAGGCGGCCAACAGCGAAAGGAGTGCATGATGTCGGGTGACTTCATCGACCCACAGATTCCGGTTGGAGGCGTCAAGCCCTCGGATATTATCTTCTACATCGAATACAAGCGGATCGGCGAGACGGTTCCGGGTTCTCCGCTCCCCCCGATGGATATGAACATCGCGAGTGCGAAGTATGACGGGCCGCTGCCCGCCACCCGCGACACGCTGAAGCAATTTCTGACCGAAAAGGGGATGGTCGAGTGGACGCCGACGTGGGACGGGAAGGCTCCGGCCTTCAGCTTCCTCTCGCCCCCGGCGGTCGAGGCCAACCTGCTCTCGCTCAACGCGCAGCAATGAACGGCGAGATGGCGACGAAGCTCTTTTTCATCCGGATCAGCCGGGTCAGGAGGGGCCACTCCGAGCAGATTCCCTCGGTGGACATGGAGGTCGTGTCCGAAGAGTACGACGGGGAGTTCCCGGTGACCGAGGCGACGGTGACCGCGTTTCTGGAGGGGAAGGGGCTGACCCCCTTCGATCCCCTCGATCCGAAGCCGGACACCTACAAGTTCCTGTCCGAGGGGGCGATGGAGTTGAACATCGCGTCCCTCAATAGCTCATCGGCCAAGCTGCCGAAGGAGTAACGACACCCTCACCTCGGGGTGGGGGTGTCCGCCACCTACCAGCGGTAGAGCGTGGTTCAAAAAGGCTTCCGGGGTGCCCGTCTGACGAAACCCCGGTTCAAAGGAAGTGCCGATGAAGTGGCAGACGAAGACGACAATCGGGTGCCTGATCTTCATGGTCCTGACGACAATGTATTATGCGACTTGTCATTGCGACGGGGAGCAGAATGGAGCCGAGCATGAACAGAGCGGACAAGTTGATCGAACGGGAGTTGAAGGGGACGCGGAATCCCCTGAATGAAGCCACGAGCGATCTGCGCTCCGGCGTGTCCGTGAGGTCCGATGCGGCTCCCGTGGACATCGAGCTCAAGATGGTCCTGTGCCAGTACAGCGCGGGGCGGAAGTGGTCGATCCGTTGCAAGATGGAGGGAGCGTCCGGATACGGCCCGATGTCCTGCGGCGGTCCGATGCGCTGCTACGAAAAGCAGCTCCCCTATTCGAGCAACGAGCCGCTGACCCCGGAGCAGAAGGCCGAGGTCGAGATGCAGATGCAGGCGATGGCCCGCGAGCTGAAGCCGAAGATTATGGCCCTTATCGAACAGCTCGATCAGTCGGTCGAGAAGTTGATGGGCGAGAGCGACTTCAAGCCCGTTTACTGATTCATGCTTTTCGGAATCGACTACGATGGGACGTGGACCGAAGCCCCCGAGCTCTTCAAGTGGTTTGTGGGGATGGTTCGGTCACACGGCCACGATGCGGTGGTGGTAACCCGGCGCGGCGATCCCGGCGATCCGGGCTTCGAGGCCCAACCCGTCAAGGATGAGATCGACGGCCTGTGCCCCATCGTCTTCTGCGGCCAGCGGCGCAATGACAAGGCCGCTGCCGATGCGGGATACGAGGTGGATATTTGGATCGACGATCACCCCCATCTCATAACGAACGATCTACCCGAGGTGAGCGAGCGGAATGAGGTGCATTGGGGGAATAAGGATTCCGAGAATCCGCAAGAAACCGATGTCATTAACTACCACATCTCGCAGCTTCGGAATTACTTGAAGCGTGCGGGGTTGGGATGGCTCTCCGATCAGTTGTGGCGCGTTCATGTGTGGAGGAAGCCCCCCATACATCTCGGTGCGCCCCCGTCGGCGGTTGCGGCTTTCGATAGGACGTTCGGACAATTTGCGATCTACGCGGACAACTTCTTGGAGCACAGGGGCGGGGTGATTCGGATTCGCGAAGCCGAGAAGGATTCGCTGTTTCACGAGCTCGCGCACTATGTGTGGGGTCGCCACCTCTCCGGTGAAGCGCGGGTGTGGTATAGGGAAGAGTGGAAGAAGTCGAATCAGTTTGTCTCGTCCTATGCCAAGAGCGACCACGAGGAAGATTTCGCCGAGAATTTCATGCACTTCGTTTCGCCCAAGGGGAAGAAGTTGCCCCCGGAAGCGGCGAATCGGTTTATGGCCGCGATCCAGAACAACCCCCTACCGGAGAGTGAGATGAGCCGAGCCGACGAATTGATCGAGCAGGAGGTGACCGAGGCGGGGAAGACGAAGAAGAGCAAGTACGACGACACGATATAGGAGCGGATGATGCCGGGAAGCGCAGGCTATGAGTATTGGGCGAAGATTACGAATGTGGTTGACGCCGATACCTTCGACGCCGATGTCGATCTCGGTTTCTATGTGACGGTTCACATGCGCTTCCGTCTGAATGCCTACGATGCCCCGGAGACGTGGCGTCCGGTCAACGAAGCGGAGCGCACTCACGGGGAAGCGGCGAAGGCCCATGCGGTCAACCTGCTACTCGGAAACAAGATGAAGGTTCGGACCTACAAGCCCGGCAAGTACGGGCGGTGGACGTGCGACGTGATCCTGCCGACCGGCAAGGACTACGGGGAGCACATGATCGAGTCCGGATTCGCCAAGCGCGAGAATTATTGATCCCGGTGCGCTGCGATGCCACCGGCTGAAATCGTCAACGAGCGGGAGGGCTTCCAAATGGCTGTCACTTGAACAGGAGACAAGTCATGGGAAAGCCGAAATCCCGAAAGCGTAAAGGCCCGAAGAGTACGAGGGGCCGGAATATGGGCGCACCGCAGAAGATGGAGTGCTTCGGCAAGCGGGTCCGGATGTCGGTCCGCGAGCGTCGAGAGCTCCAGTCGGAGATCGAGGCGTTGGAAGAGTTGGGTCTTCCAGTGTCAGGCCGACGGCGGGTGCGGATGAATACGTGGTTGTAGCAGGACGTTTCTCTACTTCCTCCTAGGACCGGGGAGGGGCGGTTACACGAAAGCCGTTTCCCTCCCCGGTCCGCCCCGTAAATCACGAAAGCGAGATTCACGATGTCGAAACCGAAAATCGAAGAAGCCCGAGTCAAGCCGACCGAGTTGATGAAGCTCTTCAAGATCGACGACCCGACGGCGAAGAAGGTCGCTCAGCTGATGCAGAAGCGTGGCGGCGGTCGGCAGATCGAGAAGGTGCTGGATGAGATCAACGAGCTCATCGGCGGTTACGGCGTCGAGGCGATCACCAGCCCGGACGTTTCGCTTGACGACTACCCCGGCGGTGTCGATGGACGCTATTGGGGCGCGAATGCGGGGCAGGGGGTTGTCGCAATGTACGTCAATTTCGGGGACACCTACGATACGACCGTGGTGTTTTCCCCGACCGAGAACAAGTTCCTCCTCACCTCGTGGGGAGATATGGTCCAGTGGGCCGAGAACAAACACGGATGGACCTTCGAGTCCGTCGAGGATGGAGAATCGGATTTGACCGAGGCAACGACGGTGACCTTCAATTTCGGGAGTCCGGGCGACGCCAAGGAATTTCTCGACGACATCAAAACCGACGGCAAGGATGCGACCGGCTTCAAGAAGGGGTCGGTGAAGGGGAAGTCCGCGATCCTTACCTTCAGCAGCCCGTCCGGCGCGGGTACGGCGAAGAATAACTACGCCAGTGCCTACACCTCGTTCAAGGGTGTGACCGAGGTCGTGGAGGATGAGGACGATGTGACCGAGGCGAAGTCCACGGTCAAGGTTTCGGTCCCCATCAAGAAGTTGCTGTCCGATCTGATCGGGTCGGTTTACCAGCGGTACGATCCCGAGACGGTGATCGAACGCCTTTACCAGAACAGCCGACACCTGACGGATTACACGATCCGGGGGTCGAACGTGGAGCTGGTCTTCAACCTCGACCGGGTGTGGAAGGACTCGATGATGAGCGGCGTGTTTCCGCAGGACTTCACGATGGACGATGCCGAAGAGGAGTTGCGGCGAGACCCGGCCAACGAGCTGATCGGCGCGTCCCGTGCTGTGATTAAAGACATGACCCGCAATCCCGGCGATTACGGGTACCACCCGTCTGAGAGTGGGGATGCGCCCGCGTCCTCCCTCGACGAAGCCGATGCGATGATCGAGCGGGCGATGAAGGGTGAGCCGATCTTCGAGGCGGCGATGCCGAAGACGATTGGGAAGATTTTCAAGAACGAAGAGGGTGCTACCCGCGATGTCTACACCGTTACTTTGAATCCAAAGTTTCATCGGCTCGCCCCGATGGATACGGTTCATGCGGTGGAGTTTGTACTCGAACACGCGGGTCGGATCATCTCGTATGATCTTGGACCGATTCGGCTCCGCAACCTCCAAAACGATACGGAGATTGAGTGGAAGGATGTACCGTCCGACTTCCAGAGGGCGATTTTGCATGACAAAACGATTATGAGTAAGTGGGCGCAGGACACTTACGGTGAGGCGATAGGTGAGGAGACCGAGCGGGACACGAAGCGTAAGGCGTGGATGGACAAGATTTGGTCCAAGATGCCGGGCGAGTACAAGGGCAAGCACGGGGGGAAACCGGCGGTGCTGGTTCTGACTCCCAAGGGTGGCACAACGATTATGCCGCTGGCCGATATGAGCGACGCGCAGCTCCGCAAGTTGGCCGGTGTCAAGGAGCATACCGAGATCGAAGAGTGGGATGCGCGGGTGACGTGGCGGTTGGGCCGTGTTCAGGAGATCGAGGAACAGGGCGCGAGGTGGTCGGCACAGGTGAAGACGAAGTGGACCCCGCCCAAGGGTCTGTTTACCCGGTCGGCCAAGGAGGTCGCCACGGTTCTTCACAACCAAAGCGAAAGTCTGAAGCAGGCGATGAGCCGCTTGAATTTCTACATCAACCGTGCCGGGTCCAACCTCTCGATGGGCCGCAAGCGTGCGCTGAACAACGCCAAGCCGATGCTCCGGCAGATGTTCGGCGAGGTGATGCAGTTGGATCGCATCGATCTCGCCATCGAGGAAGCCCGTGAGGGTAGTGCGTACCCGGCGGCGGCCTACCTGCTCGATGAGACGATGCAGTGGCCGCTGACGATGGGGCCGACGATCAGTTTCAAGCAGGTCAAGGGCGATCAGTTCGCCGATGAGTTGCAGCCGACGACCGACGAGGTGGTCCGCAAGGCTCTCGAAGGTGCGGGGCTGAAAGACCCCCGGACATGGATGGAGCAGATCAAGGTCGATGCGGACAAGGGCTTGGTTCACATGATGGACTTCGATGCGTCCGCTGGGATCGACCCGATGATTATCTCGTGGGATGGTATGCAGTTCGTGACGAATTTCGCGAGCGGCATTTCCGAGACGGTGATGTCCACGGGATTCGCGGCGGCTCCAATGCCGGTCGGCCATGGGACGATTAAGATGTACCCCCACATGATCGCCGGGATGGACATCCAGTCGGTGATGATGGGGCAGGACGACGAAGAAGACGATGACGACGAAGAGGTCGATGTCGATTGGGATGAGTTGCCCGAGGTGACCGAGGCCAGCGTCGCCGCATTCGTGGACGATCTGATGTCGGGGAAGATGAAGGTCGATACCAGCTACGGGAAGAAGAGTCGCGAAGGCATCATGTCGATGCTGCGTGGTGGGGGCGACCCCGAGACCGTGGCTGGTGCGCTCTGGCCGACCGCCGCCGACGATCACGAGAAGATGGTCAGTACCCCGTGGGGTAAGAAGCGGTGGGCCGGTCTGGTCGATCTGGTCAAACGGATTCGCAAGATGAAGGGCGAGCGGGTCGAGGAAGCATCCAAACCCGCTTCGGTCATGGCGGTCTATCGGAAGGGTGGTGAGATCACCGTTACCGGGAAGACGAAGAACCGGCACGGGGCGTACAACGCCGTGGCGATCCCGACCACGATCAAAAAGGGTACGTCTCAGGTTCCCGTCGTGGTTGGCGACGAGAGCAACACGATCCCGAGCAATGCCAAGGCGATGAATTGGGAAGACCTGACCCCCGAACAGCAGAAGATCGCCGTCGCCGCGCTCGCCAACCCCGGCACCTATCAGTACGAGGCGGTTGAGGAATTTCGTACCTCTCGGGAGCCGAAGCGTCTAACGCAGCGACAAAAAGAGAAGATTGCCTCAGCCGCGAGATTGTACTTCGGGAAAACAGGTGTGCGGCGGCGGGGTGATGTCGAAGACTGGATCAGAGATGAGGCGTCCAATCGCTACGGTGCTTGGACGATAAACCCCAGCGAGGTTTACGACATCCTCTCGATGATTGACATGAAGGCTCTGGAGTCGGTGGAAGAGGAAGCGCAAGGCTTCGATGTGGGGACGCTGAAGAAGATCGCCGCCGGGGAGGTGGTTCACGACGGCCTCGACAAGAAGGTGGCCGCGAACGTGCTGACGGTTTACGGCAACCTCTCCGCATCCGATCAGAAGAAGTATCTGGCCCTGCCCCTCGATCAGTTGGTCAGGGTCACCGGGACCGCCATGAAGCGGCTCGGAGAAGCGGAGCTGAAGAGCGCGGACCCCTCGTATGGATACGATGCCGTCAAAGCGTTTTTGAAGCAGCAGGGCATCTCGGGATCGAAGGGCAAGGGATATGATTGGGCGTTCGAGCACGGTCAGCTCTGGATCATTGGCCCGAACGGGGGGCAGTGGAGTGTGGTGGACGCTTCGGGCGGACCGGCTGTTGACGGCTTTGATTTCGAGACGGTCACCGAACCCAAGGAGTCCACCCGGAAGCTGGGCCTGACCCTGAAGGAGTTCAAGATCGCCAATAACTGCCCGACCCCGCAGCATGGGGGCGGCGGCCACGGCGGTCTGATGAACCGCATCCAGCGGGGCGAGAAGGACATTCCGGCTTCAGCAGCGGGTGGATCGCTCGATAAGCCGAAGACCGGTTTACTGGCGGGCAAAGCGGGAGTTTGATTGACACGAACCGGGGTTTCGTGATCGACAAACCCCGTTGTGTTCAATGTGTGACCCTCAATGTTCGGAGCTCCGATACTACCGAACCCGAAGTATCGGAGCTTCGGGCGTAAGTATCGGAGCTCCGGTATTAAAGCAAAGCGCGGAATCTTTAATTACGCATCGTGCAATTAAAATACCTTTAATTCTCGAAACCCCGGAAACGTGAAACAACGATGAGCGACTACTCCGCTGACAGCCTGATTCAGAAGGTCATGGACGGGGCGCACCCCGCCGACATGGTTGAAGCCTGCCTCGTTGGCGACTACGAGGACGGGGGCTTCTCCGGGCTGTTGATCGGGTTCATGCAGTCGCACGGGGTGCGGATGTTCCGCAACGAACGGTTTCAACCGAAGCGCGGCCATTCAACCTTCATTACGGAGTGCGTGAACGGCCAGCGTCGGCATTACAAGGTCCGGGTAGAGTCGGTGGACGGCCTGCCCTCGAAGGTCCGGGTGGAATGTATCACCACGGGCTATAAGAGAGTAGTCGAAGGCGACGCAGCGGAAATCTTCAAGCTGATCCGCCAGACGGTTCTCCCGGCAATCCAAGTCGAATACGCTGACCTGTCTGGAGAATCGTGATGGCGAATGGAAATGCCAACGGTAACGGGAAGTGGAAAGTGACTGAAGGATTCGCGAGATGGCTCCCGTTTATTTTCACGGTTCTCCTCGCTCTTATTGGTGGTGCGATGGCGTACTCCCGCAGCGATGCGGGGTTGAACAGCCGTGTCGGGTCGGTGGAGAAGGCGGTGGATAAGCTCGACGAGCAGGTCGAGAGTGCCGCCGCGAAGGCCGAGCGGCTTCGCCGGGAGAACGAAGAGGACCGTCATGCTCAGGGAACCGAGACGACGACCTTGAAGGTTAAGATCGACACGCAGAAGGAAAACGTGGATAAGTTGGTCAATCACGTAGACGGCCTGCGCATCGAGCAGACGCGGATCAGGACGGAAATGGAAACGATCAAGGAATCGGTGGGCGAGGTTCAAGAGGACGTGAAGGAGATTGGCCGATCCGTCCGGAGAATCGAGCAGGCCGTACAACGGCAAGGAGATCATCCATGAGCAGCAGGGTATTTCGCAGTCTCGAACCCGAGCGGGCGAAGCTCCTGTTCAGCTTCGTCGAGAGTGAGCGTCCGACCGCCTTGCGGGTGGGGCAGGTGCTCCGCGAGGACCGCACGGGCGTACCGAACGTCCTGCTCTCGATGGTCAAGAACGGAGTGGTGATAAACGGGACCGCCGTGGTCGATGAGGATACCGGCGAGGCGGGCGACGATGCGGAGACCGCTTTCGAGTTTACTTTGGCCGAAACGTCGGTGCTGCCATTCAGCGTTCGGATCAGTACGGATGTGGGTGGCGAGACCGTGGTGGCCGAGGATCGGGGGACCGGCAAGCTCTACATCGGCGAAGATGAAGTCGGGACTATCGACTACTATACCGGGGATGCGGCGATCACCTACCCCGCCGCCCCCGACAATCTGGCCGCGATTCTGGTTTCTTACAGCTACCAAGACGCGATTCCACTTCGCGGCGTTTTCGCGGTTGCTCCGGCGACCGGCGACCAATACTTCCCGCCCATCGGGTTCTGGGAGGAGGTCAAGTTTTTTGCTTACGCCGATCAGGTTGTGGAGTCGTTCGCGGAAGTGGACGAAGATGTGTTCTCCGGGGCGCAAGTCCCATAACCTGATCGGGGGGCGGCGGGCCGTAACCGACAACCTCGGCATGGATGCCTTGGTGCTCTACCATGATGGACGCAGCAGTGGTCGTTACTCCCTCGGCTCGTAAGCCCCCCGTACCCCGACAGTGAATCGCCCGGAGTGGCCGGGCAACCACGAGTAGCTCCTCGTCGCAGCCGTTCAATGCGAGGGGCGGTTATCATAATCGTTCAACGTGACGAACGAAAGGAGACAAGAGAATGGCTGAAAGATTTCTGGGAATGCGCCCGAACGAAGGTCAGGACCTCATCATCAATCTGGAAGAGAATCAGCTCCCGGTTTCTCTTCGGATGGGGCCGCAGTCCTTCGAGGAGGATGATACGAACGACGCTTCGATCCTCCTGAAGATTACGAACACGCTCGACGACGGGACCGTGGAGCAAGTCAACGGTACGCTGGTCGAGGACGAAGACACGACCAAGGCCGGTGCCGTCGGTGGCGACAAAGCCGCCTTTTCTGGTACGCTGGCGACCGTGGCGGGTGACGCCACCTACGCCGTGATTCCCGGCACCGTGAACATTCACACGCTGGCCGAATCCGACGATGAGGTGATCTCGCTGGAAGACACCTACGGCGACGGCGTGCTGTACGATGAGGATGGCAACGAGGCCGGGTCCATCAGCTACTTTACGAGCGCGTGGAGCGGCACGTTCAGCAAGAATGTGAAGGCTTCCGAGGCCATCGACGCGACGTTCTATTGGACCACCGAGATTCCGCTGAACGGACGCGTAACGCTGATCCCGACCGATGCCGACACCCGCCTGCCGATTCTGCCGCGCTGGGGCCGTCTGAGTATTCAGGGCTTCGTGGACGTGGCGAAGGCCATCGCGGTCGAGGCGCAGATCACCGACGACAGCTCGGGCATCAATTAACCGCTCACCGGGGGGCTGACTCACCTTGGCCCCCCGGCCTCTCAACGAAAGGAGTGATCCTATGCTGCGAACAGCGGATCAGATGATCGATAAAGTGCTGGCGGGGGACGCTCCGGCGAGTGTGATCGAGCGGGCGCACGAGTCCGAGGAGACCGAACCCGATAACGTCGCGTCGGCGAAGAAGATGGTCAAAAACATGGGGAAAGACCCCGACTCGCCGGAAGGCAAGAAGCTCATCGCCAAGTTTGCCCGCAACGTGGACAAGTTCAAAAAGGAAAGCCGCTCGAAGACCGAGGGACAGATGACGCTGATCTCGAAGGTGCCGAGTCGGATCACAAAGGCGGTGGACATGCTTCTCGCCAAGAACGATTACGTCGAGGTGCTGCTTGGGATCAATAACTGGATCGAGAAGCAGGCCGCGCATCTGCGGGCCATCGGCGATCCGGAGGCCGATGCGCTGGACGCCTTCGGCGACCGGCTGAACATGGTCATTGACCAAGCCCCCAATCTGTAAGTTGATCCATCGGTGCGTCCGGCAGAGACGACGACAACCTCCTCTTCCTGTTGGACGCACCGATTTTCTACTGCGAGGAACGATGAACGCAAACGACTTGATCCAAGAGGTGTTGAACGGCTGTGCCCCGGATCAGGTAGTGGCCCGTCTGTACGAGAAGCGGCAGAAGTCGGCCAAGCCGAGGATTTACTACCACGGTACGAGTGAGACGGCGTGGGAGCACATCAAACGTGCGGGCGGTCTCGATCCCGATGCCGAACCGATCTGGACCGATGAGGAAGATGAGGGTGTGCGGGGAACGGTTTCCCGCCAAAACCTGACCACGTTCGGAGGGGTGTACTTCACGCCCCAGATGGAGAAGGCCGGTAACGCCGGTTCCCGGTCGAAGGTTCGGTACGGCGATGATCGGCAGGTGATTATCGTGGCGCAGATTCAGCCGCGATCCGCCTTCCTCGACGAAGACGTGGTGTCCCCGCTGGTGGTCAAGGCGGCGGACTATGCGATCCGAACCACGGCGGATTACTACAGGTGGAAGGACGATCACGGGAGACGGCTCAACGAATGGGAGGCTCTCGGTTACTGGGTCGCCAGCTACCTCGACAACGAAGACCCCGGTGGGGGTGCGGAGTTTGCTCAGGATTTGTTCGACCGGCTCGATCAGTATGCCCGAGAGATCGAGGTGGAGCCGCCGTCGGACGCGCACCCGAAGTTGTATAATCTGTTGTGGCGGCTTTTCGAGTCGCACTTCGAGATCGAGGTTTTGCGGCAGGTTAGCCACACCCGGCAGCGTGCTTCAGACTATTTCTACGGCGGGATTTATGCCTATCACTATTGGGATCGTGTCGAGAACATGGGTTGGGATGTGAGCGAAGACGACTCGGAGTTGGAGCAGTTCATCAAGGACGAGCTGATTCCGGAGACCCGTTTGGATATTCCGTCCGCCGCTGAAGCGGAACGGGACTCGCGGGAGGGGATCGACCGCATGACCCGCCTGCTCAAGGGGCTGTCTCTCGGGAAGAGTCCGGACGGCGATCTCTCGATCCGGGTTCTGGACAAGATCGACTTCAGGGGCCGCAACAAGATTCTGGCCGTGATTGCATTCAGCTCTCCGCAACGGGGCGAGGTGATCTACGGCAAGCTTCCGTCGAAAGCGAAGAGCGACGCGAAGCAGTTGTTCAAGCAGGTGGTCGATCCGACCGAGATTCGACGCCGGAAGCGCGAGCCGGGTATCCCCCGACAAGCGCGTTTGTTTGGAGCGGCATGATGGGCGTGCGTGGACTCTACCAGCAGGCAACCAAGGTCGGCGATGAGCTGGCCGATTTCGTCTACGACTTCACCGAGGAGCTGATTGCCTACGAGGACTATCTCGGTACGATCCTCGCGGGGGGCTTCCGGGTTAAGCCGTCGGCGAACGCGCTCTCGATCAATGACCAGACGGCGAAGTGGAACAAACAGTACCAAGGGATCGGTGAAGCGATCCGACAGTGGCGCGATAACTTGGAGGGGGCGTGGAATGGCGACACCTTCGAGTTGCAGAATATGATCGACAAGGAGTTCGGGGCGATCTCGAAGAGGCAGCTCAGCGGGATCGAGGAGGACGAGATACGTACTTTCCACCCGAATGCTTATAAGCGGGGGGCGCAGTCCCATGATCGCGAGATCATGCGGGATGCCAAGCGGCTTTTGCGGATGCTGGATCAGGCGGTGACGTTTCTGAAGGGCTTCCACAAGGTCTGGGCAAAGGCTCCGCTGGAGGGGACGACGGCGTGGCTCCGTACTCAGGAGCTCGAATTACTCGAAGCGAAAATCGCGGACTACACCATGCTACGCAACGAGGCCAAAGCGATGATTGCATCCGGCTACCTCGATCTGGACCGGATGATAAACGACTTCAATAAAATTTTCCCGCCGCGCCTTGTGATGAAGGAGTCGGCGGACACCTTAATTCAGTGGGCGATCCATGGCGATCCCGTTGCGGTCGTCGAGTGGGTTTTTAGGGATAACTAGGAGCTCTTAATGCCCTACGAAAAGAAACGCAGTGGACGGAATCTTGAGTCTGCATCTCCCCGCGAGGTGGCGTCGATTCAGGTGGCGGGCATCGTCGGTTTTTTCACTGACGGTGTTCACGATGTGATCGAGGCGGTGGACGACAGCGAGCTCTCCGATACTCCCGCGAACGATGAGGATGTGGAGCCGATCTTCGTCGGCGACTTCACCCAACTTTGCCTCTATTGCAACTACGTCAAGGCAGGAAGCACGCGGGTCGCCGTCCAGCTCAAGGTTTCGTATAAAGAGGACGGCCCGTACTTTCCGGTCCCGTATACGAGTCCTCCTGCGGGCGGCGCGGTAAAGCTCAACGATATGATTTACCGCCGTGACGACAACGGACCGTTTCCTATTCCCCAGCCGAATTTCGGATTTCAGTGGCTGAAGGTATTCGTCTACGGACAGGGAAATCTGGCGGGAGCGAGTTGCGAGGTTCACGTTGCGCGGGGGTGGGGTAACTAATGAGCTACGCATTCAATCCGAATATCTCTTCTGACAACTGGAAGGGTGAGGTCCAAGAGCTTTACGATCCGACCGGAGGTCTGCCGACACCGGGCGCGGTGGGCGAGCAGTATATCGCATCGGCTACGGCGAACGGGTGGACGGAAAATTATATCTACCAGTGGGACGGCGCGGTATGGGTCGAGATCGTTCCGGCAGGTGGGGATCAGGTACTTAACGACGATTCGGGTACGGTGCTGATTTTCGGGGGTGCGGGTTGGGAAGACTTTGGGACGGCGGTCAATCACAGCTCGCTGGCCGGTCTTGCCAATGACGACCATCCTCAGTACCACGACGATACCCGCGCCGACTTGCTTTATTTCCGGCAGCCCGTGCTCTACCAGAAGCCCGAGGTGGATCAGGTTGCGTTCGAGGAGCGCAGCACGGTCACCTGCGGCGTTGGGCAGGACTACGAGACATTCAAGTCCGCTGTCGATGCGTTGAACGCGAAGGGCGGCGGAACGATTTACCTCACCGATGCTTCGATGGCATTCGGTGATGATGATCTCAATCTGTCGCAGATCATCCTCGCATCGACGGTCCCGAACGCTGTTGCGCCGCCCTATTTGCTGATGAATGGGAACGGCCACGTCGTCGGAAGTGTGTGTCGTTTGGTCAGCGTGCGCCTCGTGCTGGCGGGCGATGCGGGAGCGAACGCTTATATCTTTGCCGACGATGCGGCCAAGGTTGTGTTTCTGAACGAGCTCTCCATTGTCGGTGGCGACACCTTCGTTGCGGGGAACGCGGGCCAGTCCATTTTTCAGCAGGACGGCCAAGGCCACACGCACATCGTCGCGTTGAACAACATTTCGATCCTCGATCCGCTTTTGGCTCAGGACGCAACGCGGACCTTGATCCCGGCTGGTACGTCGAAGCTGGAGTTGTTCGCGTGGAACCATTCTGCGGTTGGGGGGAACCTGACCGACCTGAATAATTACTACTACGAGCCGAGCGTCGCGTTTATCAACGGCCCGCCCGACATCGGTAAAGCCGGGAATACGGCGGACAAGGTAAGGTACGATGCGAGTAATAGCGTTGCGGACAAGCTCGACGCGCTCGAAGACGGGAAGATCGACGAGGTATCCGGAGCGGATGGAGAGATTCCACTGTTCACGGCTGCGGGCCAGCTCGTAAGTAGTGGGGAGACCCCGGCGGACTTCGCGGATGCCTCGCATACTCACCCGGCCTCCGAGGTTACCGACTTCGATACCGAGGTGGAGAACAACACCGAGGTAACGGCGAACACGACGCATCGCGGATTGACCAACAATCCCCATTCGGTGACCAAGACGCAGGTCAGTCTGGGGAACGTGACCGACGATGCGCAGCTCAAGCGTGCGGCCAACGACTTCTCGTCGTTCGATCAGAAGGACGATCCGGACGAATCCGATCTGCTCTTGATCGAGGATCAGGACGATAGCGGTGCGAAGAAGTATGTAGCTATCGAAGACTTGCCGATGGGCTGGCATCTCGAAGATGCGTCCGAAGGCGAGTCTCAAACATCGAGTAATACGTGGCAGCAGAAATTGAGGCTGTCTACGGGAGCGATTCCCGCTGGTCGTTATCGCATCGGCTGGTACTTCGAGACCGATGTCAACAATACGCAAACCGATGTGACCGAAGCTCGTGTGCAGGTTGACGATACGGATACGCTGGCAAGCATCGAGAATGCCGCGCATTTCGATAGCACATCGTCGATGAAGGGCGATTGGCATCCGTGCGGCGGCTTTGCTTATGTCGATTTGGATGAAGATTCTCACGACATCGACATCGATTATCGAGCGAACACCAGCCCGAATGTCATCGCATATATTCGTAGAGCACGTTTGGAAATTCATCGTGTAACTGTCGAAGCCGCAGGAGTGCCGACCTAATGTCGTATGTGCACATCAAGACGAAATCCGCTCCGATCAATCTGGTTCGCCTGAAAGCGGAGATCAACGCGGATGCGGGTATCCCGAAGGCGATTGAGGAGCTGGTTTGGAACGAACCGGATGTGCTGGAATGCACGTTCGATGAAAATTTGCTTGGCCCCGAAGAGGCTCAGCTGGATGTCGTTCTGGCGGCACACGACGGCACTCCCCTCCCGGAGTGGTATGTGTATTGTCTGGCGTGTGCGGAGCTCGGTAGGGTGGCCGCGCTGGAGGCACCGACATCCTGCCCGACATGCGGAAGCGGTGAAGTGGTCCTGCGCGATCTTCCGCACGGCGAGACCGTGCTCGGGGTTCTGGAGGATTTGAAGCTGTCCGAGACGGTGATTATCGACGCGGAGGCTCCCGAAGGGGTGTGCGCGATGTCGCGGGTGCAATTCACGGATGGCATCCCCTATATCCCTCTTCCGCCCGGTGTGGACACCACGCTATCTTTTTCCCGGTCGTATCCGTTGAAGGCGGATCGGAATTTTCCCGT
>Ga0180432_10000119_pt1 | contig 117726 bp, 121 predicted proteins | sample SS_ome_10_FD_132414 | JGI IMG/M metagenome (GOLD analysis project Ga0180432, IMG submission 132414) | Hypersaline lake sediment archaeal communities from the Salton Sea, California, USA - SS_1_MS_2 metaG | ecosystem: Environmental > Aquatic > Non-marine Saline and Alkaline > Hypersaline >... | reverse complement strand
TCACCGATATCATAGGTGATCGGGAAGGGGGAATCGCCCTATCGCTCGATACGGGGCAACTCTACGGGAAAGACGAGTAAGGTGTCCCTTTCCCCTGGTCCCATCCCAGAGTCGATTCTCAGGCCATCGACTGTCCGGACCGCACCCTCTGTGGTTGCCGGATCGAGGTGAATAGACTCTTGATCGGCGTCAATCCCCCTCCCGATGTGGCGCATAACAGCTAGGCGCAGGCACGGCCCAACCTCAGTCCGCCCAACGCGGAAGAGGTCACTACACCACCCGCTCCAGGAACCCCTGTGACCTCCTGTCGAGGTCCTTCCAGTCCCGGACCCGGTATCTGTTGCCGTCCACGTCCATCATGAGCAGCTCGCCATCCCCGAGGTCGACGAGCGAGTCCCTTATCCCCTTCACCACGAACCTCCTCTTCCCGTGATCGGTCTCAACCCGGAAGTAGACCGCGCCGAACTCCTCCTTCATATCCTCTATCCGCTCGATGTCCGGCGTGAAGTAACGGCGCTGCAGACGCTCCCGGGCCAACCTCCGTGAATCTTGGTCCATCTCCTCCGGGTCCCTAACCAGGCCGATCACCCGGTCCTTTGAGTTCAGAAAGCCCAGGTACCGATCGGGGAGGGAGAGGGGGAACGCCCGGACGACCTTCACGTCGAGGTAGCACCTGTCCTCCGATACCGTGAGTCGGATGCGGCCCGAATCATCGGTGAAGAGCCGGACCTCGCCGGGGTCGAGAAACTCGTACTCCGGCTCCCTGACAGTCATCTCCTTCACGTCCTCAGATCCCATGATCCACCCCTCCTATCCGTCCACCGCCTTGATCGCCGAGAGCTTCGACTGCATTTGAACCAGCTTGTGGTAGGTCCCCTCCTTTGCCAGCAGCTCGACGTGGGTGCCGAACTCCGCCCTCTTCCCGTCCTCTATCACCAGCAGACGGCTCGCGTTCTTCAGGGTGGAGAGACGGTGGGCTATGGCGAAGGTTGTCCTGTTCTTCACCAGCCTGGCCAGCGCCTCCTGTATCAGGCTCTCGGTCTCGGTGTCCACCAGTGAGGTAGCCTCGTCGAGTATCAGTATCTTGGGGTCGTGCAGGATAGCCCTGGCTATCGATATCCTCTGCTTCTCCCCGCCGGAGAGCCGGGCGCCTCTCTCACCGACCCTGGTGTCGTACCCGTCCGGGAAACGCATTATGAACCCGTGGGCGTTGGCCGCGATCGCCGCCTCTATCACGTCGTCCCTATCCGCGTCTGGGTTGGCGTACCTGATGTTCTCCGCGATGGTCCCGTTGAACAGGAAGGACTCCTGGGGCACGATCCCGATATGTCTGCGGAGATCCCTCAGCCTGATATCACGGATATCGGTCCCGTCCAGGGTTATCCGCCCCTCGTCCACGTCGTAGAAACGGCAGATCAGGTTGATCATGGTGGTCTTGCCCACGCCCGACTTGCCCACTAGGCCGACCATCTCCCCGGGCTCGACCTCAACGTCCATGCCCTTGAGCACCGGCTTGTCCTTGACGTACCCGAAATGGACGTCCTCGAAGCTAAACGCCCCCTCGGGGTCATCCAGCGGCTGCGCATCGGGATCCTCGTAGACCTCCTGATCCGCGTCCGTGATCTCGAAGAGCCTCTGGGCGGAGGTGAAGGCCCTGTTGATCCAGTCGGTCATCCGGGTCAGCATCTGGATCGGCCCGTAGAACATGCCTATGTACCCGAAGAATGCCATGAGTTCACCGAGGCTTATCTGCTCTCCGATCACCCGCATACCCCCGAAGTACCACAGCAGGAGGCTCCCGGACATGGTCAGGAACGAGATCAGCGGGTATGAGGTCGCCCAGGTGCTCTCCGCCGTGCCGCTCGCCCTGTAGACATCGAGGCTCTTGTCACCGAAACGGTCTATCTCCTCCGGCTCCTGGGTGAACGCCTTCACCACCCTGATGCCCGAGATGGTATCCTGGGCTGTGGACCGCATCTTGGCGCTTCTCTGCCACAGGCCGTGATAGAGGGAGTGGAGCCGTCGGTAGAACCACATGGTCAGCAGGACGACCGCCGGTGTGGGGACCAGCACCAGAAGTGCCAGGCGCCAGTCCATCAGGAACAGGACGAGGCATATGCCGACCAGCTGCAGGAGGTTGGGGACGAAGAAGGTGCCAACGTCTATGAAGAACCAGTTCAGCCTCTGGGTGTCGGATGTGAGACGGGCCATCAGAGACCCCGTCTGGGTCTTGTCGTATCTTCGGAGGCTGAGGGACTGTATGGACTGGTAGAGATCGAACCTGAGCTCGTGGACTATCTGGGCCCCCAGCCAGGCCGTGACCCTTCCCCTGGCGATCCCCGCACCCATGGACGCGACCCGCAGCCCGGCGAGGCCCAGCACCAGGAGCAGCAGCAGGTCTGTGCCCCCCTCCCCCTGCAGGACATCGTCCACCAGTATCTTGATCATATACGGCGGGACGAGGTTGATCGCCGTGGTGGCGACGATGAGGACGCTGACCAGGGCCAGCTTGGGCCAGTGAGGGCTGAGATACTTCCAGAACCGGGCCAGGACCCTCGTCTTCTTCAGGCACGCGGGGCAGAAGCTTCCCTTCTCGGGAAGCAGCCTGCCGCAGTTAGGGCAGATGCGTGTCTCTTCCTCCTCCAGATCGAACTCGGGCGGCCTCTCCTCCTTGTGTGCCTCGTTAAGTGACTTGGCGACCCTGGCGAACCTGCTTGAGAGCGAGTTACTGCACCTCAGCAGCTCCACCTTGCGTCCCTCGGACTCGGCCTCCAGGGCCATCTGGCCGACCAGATTGACAGGGGTCACCTTCTCGATTTCCTCGAGCGCGAACCCAGCGTCCGGCTTCCCACCGCCGTCCGGAAAGGTCATCAGGCGCTGGGACGTGACCGCCAGCCACCTCCGCCCGTACCCCCCCTCGGATGTGATATCGGTGTCGGTGAGTAGAATCAGGCTCTCGCTAGGCCGAAGGATGGCCTCAACGTTCCTCCGCATCTCCGGCTCGCCATCCTCCTCACTCGCATTCGAGCCGCTTCTATTCAGGATCGATTTGAATGGCATGGAAAACAACAGTCTTTTCGCTGAGTTCCCAGAGACCGGGCATCCGGTCGCCTTCCGAGGGCCCTCGTCGAGGGGGTATGGATCTTACGGGAGAAGAAGACCTTGGCTCGGTCTCAGTCGCATTCAGATATCGGTAGCTTTACCTGTAACGGGCGCGACCGCTGGGGGCGCAGTGTGGATCCTCAGAGAGATTCGACGATGCTCACTTGCGGTTCCTCCCACAACCCGCCTAGTTGAAGCCGAGCCGCCCGATGACAACCAGACGGCGCATTAAATATTTTTCCGGTTATGCTGGCAGCCAAACCCATGTATAGGTCCTCGATCTCTTTGGTGATCTCGGGTTGGCAGATGGGGAGGTGTTGTTATAGAAGGTCCTGAGGGCCATCAAAAACTCGGACTTGGAACTCGAACCAGGCCGAGCATTCCCTGGTCAAACCTCCAGATACGCCGCCGAGATAGGTCGGTCGTATACTAAACGGAAACCCATTGAATCCAGGAAATCGTTACCCAAGAGGCTTGGGACGGGAGAGCCTGATGGATTCTCCAGAACTTTGAAATCTCTCATAGAGGGTTCCCATCTCCCTCTCGCGCATGTCTCGAAGGTCAACTTGATTCTATGAGGTACATCGTAAATTCTGCCCCTGCCAACACCTGTGGCTTCACCAGTGAGGTTGAAGTCCTCATAGGTTATCCCATTTCTCTTGGCATCAATCGAACCGATGCATGTGCTGGAAGCACCGGTGTCTATCAGAAACGAGAGATTGTCATCAATGCCAAGCTCCTCTATGCCAAATATAGCGGGGACGAATGCAAAGAGAGAGGCCCCCCATTCCGCAAGAAAGGCCCTTATTCGCAGAGAAGAGGTCCCCCCAGGATGGCTCTAAACGATAAGCAGTTCCGGTTTCCTGGAGATGAACTCAACCGGCGTCCTGCTTGGGTCTATTCCTTTCTCCTCAAGCCTAGAAAGAAGAGCATCCAGGTCCTCGTCCGAATCCACGATCTTCCCATTCTTGGCGGCTACATACTTGTCCGGATATCTCTTTCTTAGTTCGTCGAGCCTTTCCCCTATCATAATCCAGTCTGCCATAAAGCTCTCGATCGCCTTGAGACCATCATCCCGGTCCTCTTCGCAACGAACTGACATCAGTCAGCATTACCCCCTGCTCACTTGCATCTCAGAACCACGGGATCACATTCCTGAACGTATCAATATATGTTTTGGATCCACGATTCATCTATACTGAAATATCCCGCCGGCTGGCATATCCCCCGACCCAATCAGATATCGGCCAATTGGTGGTATCCATCCCTTGGATTCGTGCTTGTTGCAGTGGATCTCTCCCTGTTTCGCTCGTAAGACATATCAGTTCCCTCTCCGCGAATTAGCGCAGCCAATCCCCAGACCGAAATCGGCGTTGAGGCCAGGACACCCATGCCACCAATATTCAAAGGGTTTCGATGGACCATCCCGGTTCTAATCCTCTTGATCATCATCCCGGGTTTCACAGCGGCGAAGGAGCTCAAGCGAGACCCCAACAGCGGCATGATCCGGGTCATGTATATCGGTTCACCGTTCACGACTTTCTGCCCCTATCCGTTCTTCAGGACCGACCCGTTGCTGTCTGTCACCCCGATCTCCGCTATGGCCTGGCTCGAATCATCAACCATAAAACGGGCACTGAGGCTCTACCTGCCCAGAACCCGCGAGGCCTACTCCGACTACGATGTCGTCGGACTCGACGATGCCACCTTCGAGCACTTCCCCCCCAATACCTTGATCTGGATGAGGGATAGCCTCCTGGAGGATGGACTCGGTTACTTCATGGGCGGGGGATCGGGATCCTTCGGCGGTGCCCACGGCTTCCCGTCCTACGCCGACACCCCACTCCAGGATGTCATGCCGGTAGAATGTCTATCTGAATTCGTCGGTTTCTCGATCAACAGGGTGACCAACCTCGAGGATGACTTCATCAAGAGCGTCCCTTGGGATGGTTTCGATGAACATAACGTCTTCGGCTCGTACAATGTCGTGGAGCTCAAGCAGGGGGCGGTTCGACTATCCAAGATGACCCCCATGGCCGGGGGGAGGACCGACCCGGGCTGGACATGGTGGGATGTGGGGAAGGGGAGGTTCTTCGCCTCGCCTACCGGTTTCCGGGGGACGCTTGGCGGAGGCACCACATCCGCCGGCGTGAGCTTCATCTACTGGAAGCACTACCCCGACTTCGTCTCAAACATGGCCTACTTCCTGTCGGGACTCACACCCCCCTCTGATGCCCAGCTCCTCTCCACGACCAGGCTGAAGTTCAGGGAGATCGACGCCCACAGGCAGATGGTGATCGGGACCATGGAGTTCGTCTCCAGGTTCGGGGCCACCATGGCCAAGGTTGACGGGAAGCTCGCCGAGGTGGAGGAGAGCCTGGCGAGGGCCAGGGCATCCTTTGTAGACCTTGAGCTGGATAAGAGCATCGAGGAGGCTGAAGAAGTCCTCTCTCTCCTCCGGGAGGCGGACGACCTGGCCCTCAAGGCAAAGCAGTCTGCCCTCCTCTGGGTCTTCATCACCGAATGGCTGGTCGTCACCGCGACCCTCCTCGTCTGCGGGTTCGTCGTCTGGACCCTGATGGTGAGGAGGCGGCTCTACAGGGAGGTATCGGTCACCCGGATCGGGCCACTCGACTGATGCACGAATGTGGTACACCTAACACACCGCTTTCTCCGAGCCGTAAACGCAAGGCATATAGCGTTTACACGATTACATATCCCGTGATCAGATGACCCATATTTCCTATGTAACTCGCCAGCGAATACCTAAGCCCGATGAGCAGACACGATCGGCTACCAAGCACGCCACATCGAAGGGGGGTCTGCTGGAGACTATCCAGGACAACAGGGAGACGCTCACCGCGGAGATCGAAGCCCGTATCGAGCGAGATATTCGCCCGCCCCTCGATCTTCTCAAATCTCGATACGGCACGGTTCTCCCATGGGACCAGATATCGGGGGCGGTGTCGGACATCGATTACGAGGACCACCTGACAAGGGCCCTCTCGGCGTTCGAGAGCCTGATGAGCGCCCGCTCCCTCCTCAACTTGCCGGACAGCTGCCCCTGCATCTCCCATGAGGAAATATCCCGGTCAAACCTAACCGGTGACTGGGATTCGCCGATTGTCCGCGTAGTCTGTGGATTGATGCTCCCTCCCAGGATCGCACCCCCGGGAGAAGTATATATCGGCTACACCATCGATCGTTTCGCGGATGGAATCGACCTATTCGAGGATATAGAGGCGCTCCTCCCCCAGGCCGGCTACCGGGCCCTGATCCCGCCCGGAAAGCCCGGATCGGATGTCTCAACAACATTCTATGACACGCCCAAGACCTGCCTCAAGGGGCTGACCCAGTTCAGGGATTGCGCCAAGAAGTACATGGTCTTTGACCGGGGCTTTCGAAACAAATATGCCTACAGCCTGCAGGTGAAGATAGCTGGGGTTACGCTCGACCTGGAGCTCTGGCTGCATTGGGACCCTAATAGGATTGAGATACGGAAGGGGGTGGATCAGGGGGCCAGCCTGCCGCCAACCAAGGTCATAGAGCTGCTGGAACGCGACGAGGAACTGGAGGTGGTGGCCGTGAGGATACCGAGATGGCTGAAGAACAGGCTCCAGGACGAGGCAGCGGGTGAGAACGAGCAGCTGGGCACCCACCTCAGGGAGAGGCTGGAGGATATTTACCAATAGGGAGAACCAGAGGACGATGACCCTGAGACAGCAACCATAGGGGATATGAGTGCAGCAGAACCAGAACCGCATCAAGGCCGTGATCTTCGACTGGGCCGGGACCACCGTCGATTTCGGCTGTCTGGCCCCAACCCTCGCCTTCATCAGGGCCTTCGATCGATACGGATTGAGGGTGAGCAGGGAGGACGTGAGGAAGCACATGGGGCTTTCGAAGAGGGAGCATATCGAGACGATGCTCCGCGAGCCCGGACTATCGAAAGCCTGGAGGTCGATTCACGGAGCTCGTGTTTCGGCAGAGGATATGGACGATATCTACGAGGCCTTCATGGGGCTGTTGCTGGACGAGGTTGTCTCGCGATCGGAGCCCATACCCGGTGTGGTTGACACCGTCAGGGACCTGCGGGACCGCGGGATCAGGATCGGGTCAACGACGGGGTATCCACGCGAGGTGATGGAGAGGCTGGCCCCGGCGTCCTCCTCACGCGGATACGAGCCCGAGTGCCTGGTCTGCGCCGGAGATCTCTCCGAAGACAGGCCGTCGCCGTTCATGATCTACGAGAATATGATCCAGCTCGGAGTCTGGCCCGCCAGATCGGTGGTCAAGGTCGACGACACCCGGCCGGGAATAGAGGAGGGCCTGAACGCCGGGACCTGGACTGTGGCGGTGTCCCTGACGGGCAACGAGATCGGAATGGACCGCGACGAGTTCACCGAGCTCCCCGATGAAAGGAGGTCGCAGCTTGTCGCAAGGGCAAACAGGAAATGCGAGGGGATGGGAGCACACTACGCGATCGACGGTGTACAGGACCTACCGGACGTGATCGACGAAATCGAGGAATTCATGTTGAATAGGGGCATGCCCGACACAAGATTATGAACAACTCGATTATATCCCATGCCGCGGCTCACGTATCATACCCAACTCGGCGATTTTCAAAGGCGACGGTGTCTGGCTGGATGTCGAAAGACATATGGCTTATACGACGATCTCCATCAAGATTGAATCCAGCGCCCCCTTGATCAACCACAACAGGCCCATAGCCCTTTCGGTACGCTACCGACTACACAAGACGTATTCCACATGCTCGCTGGCCGTTTTTCTACCCCCTTACCCATTGGGATCAGGTATGTCAATCGGTAACTGTTATTGGAACGGAGAACCCGGGCAATCACGGACGAGCGTGGACTTATATCGCTATAGCCAGAGGACCAAGATTGCTGATGCGATCACATTTGCGATAGCGTGGCAGATAAGACACCCGGTCAGATTCCTAGTCTTGAGGAAGATGACACCAGTAACCAAACCCAAGACGAATGCAGGCAGGATTCGTAGAGGCATGCCTGCCTGTGCGTAGTGATGATGGACGCTGGCAAAAAGAGCCGCTTGAGCAACGTTGGCGACCCACTTCCTCTTGAGAAAAGGTCCGAGACGAGATAGGAAGAAACCCCTGTAAGCAACCTCCTCGTAGATAGGATACCACACGAAATCTCTCAACATCTCCAAGAACCCACCAGCCGAGGCATCCCATCCCCCATAGGCTACCCAGATGAGGAGCCAAGTAGGGACCACAATGCCCAGGCCCAGAAGCCCCCACATAACCGAACTCAGGAAGCCCTTCTTCCCGAAACCGAGGGAGGAGAGACGGTTGGGGTCTAATACCCATACATAGACCAAGGGCAACAGGAGAAGAGGATAGAAGGAACCGTCCAACCAGAGAGCCAGGAATATGAAAGCCGCAGCAACCGGATGCCTCAACAAATCAAGGAGCGCCAAGCCATCCCCAAGTCGTCTCCCCAGGAGTCAAAGAATATGTTTTCCCCCAACTCCGACTCCCAACCAAGCTTCTGATCTCCAGTGTCCTTGTGGGCGTGGATCGATGAAGATGGGAAACGCTTCCGAGACTAGTGAACGCGTCTTGGCCAATCGAGCTTGCCCCGGAACAATACTCTGGTTTTGCCATTCCTCTTGGCTACTGTGCCTATGGGGTAGTTGGGACATCCTCTCTGATCGAGATGTCTGCATATCGCCGGCGTCGCTGCCTCGCTCGCGACAATACACATGCCAACGCCCATGTTGTAGGTCTTCATCATCTCGTCCTCAGAGATGTCCCCTGCTCTCCTTATGACTTCAAAGACAGGCAGGACATCGATCTCGTCCAGATCTACGATGGCTGCCAGGTTGTCGGGGATGATCCGCCCCAGATTCTGCTCTATACCTCCTCCGGTGATGTGAGCCATTCCATGGACCCCATCAGTCACGTTCACACCATCGACACCTTTGGTGCCGGGCGGATTGAGTATGCCTTCCAAGTCGTGATGGTAGCAGTGGTGGGGCACGAGGACGGCTTCTAGGAAGGTCTCGCCATCCACATCCTCCTCCAGGATCTCGGGCTTCTTCTCTATGAGGCGTCTGACCAGGGAGTACCCGTTGGTGTGCAAGCCATTGGATGCTAGCCCTAAGATGGTGTCTCCTTCCTTGATCCGGGACCCGTCAATGATCCCGGACCGCTCAACCACCCCAACGATGCTCGCCACAAGGATATAGACGCCTGACTCCACGACCCCCGGTTGCTCAGATGTCTCTCCCCCCGTGAGAACGCAGCCCTGATCCCTGCATGCCTCGGAGAGATTCTTGACTATACTGCACACGGTATCTTTCTCTATCCTGCCACAGACTATGGTGTCCTGGACGAAGAGCGGCTTCGCACCCATCACGACTATGTCATTGACCAGGTGGTTGACCAGGTCGCGGCAGAGGGAAGCTACCCTACCATGCTGGATCGCGAGTCTCTGCTTGGATCCAGGTTCCTCCATCTTCAAGACCAACACAGGATCCCTGTAACCCGGAAACGAGCCATCAACCAGGGATGCAAAGGCACCCATCCTGTTCAGGACCCTCGAATCCCCCACATCCACAAAGCGCGAAAAAGAATCCTTGGCCTCAGAGGCCTTATCGATATCGACACCTGCTCCAGAATAGGTCAACGAACCCATAGACAATCAATACACCCCGCCAGCTAAAAAATCGTACACGGACCAATAGTGGGGCTGCCTCAGTTCTGGGGTCCGCGGCATGGTGTCTTTCTGGCATGTGCAGACGGTTGCCGGTTCGGTTGGCGGTCACCACATCCCGGAAAACCTCGTGGTCGTCGTCCATAAATTCGCCTCCTCCAAACTCGTCGCACATATGGAAACTCGGACCCAAGACCAGAAACACTGAAAGCATGAACGGGCTCGTTCAGAATCATGAACAGAAGCAGAAGGGCAATAGCTGTTAGATCCATCTCGGCGGTGCGTGGCAGGCCCTATACGGCCCGCTTGGCTACCAGGATGAGTCTCCTGGATTCCCGTCCGAATGGGGTGTCGAGGGAGTAGTCTCCCAGGAATCCGATCTCTGAGAAACCAAGCTCGCCACATATCTCCTGGAACTGCTCAGGGTACCAGGCGTAACCCTTGAGCCTCACCCTCTCTCCACCGGCAGACCACTGCACGACATAGGTCTCCCCTCTATCCTTCCGGTAGGGGCTAGGAACATCAACCATCAGGACACACCGCCTCGTCAACGTCCTCTCGATCTCCTGGATCACCGCCAACTTATCGGGAAAGGTGGGAAGATGTGATAGAGCCCCATGCATACAGAAAGCGCCGTTGAAAACCCCTGACTTGTAGGGCAGCCTGGCCAAATCTCCGAGGGCAGAGGTCCCCACCCCTCTCTCCACCGCCTTCTGGACCATCCCCAGAGATATGTCGACACCGAAAACGTGGTATCTATCTTGCAGGAGAGCAATGGACCTTCCCGTTCCCGACCCCAGATCAAGAAGCATTGAACCCTCGGGGAACAGGGAGGAGAGGAAGTCGGCCTCCATCTGGTCCGTGAATCTCTTCTTGAAGGATCCCATCACCACGTCATCGTAATAGGGCGAAACACGGTCATAGAACACACCCGGATCGAGACTGCCCTCCGTGCTTCCGTCTAGACTGCCCCCCGCACAAGGACCCCGGCCCCACTCGTCCCGATGGGACCGATCAACTCCATCATCCCGATCATCCCGATCATCATCTTTCTCCACGGCTCTGAGGTAGAATGAAGCTCTAAAGAATTGTTGGTTGGCATCGCTGGAGCCAGTCGTTCTATTCCTGCTTCTCTTCTATCGGACTGATGTCTCAGTGCCCCGTGTTCCACTCGGGTGGCCCGTTATTGTCCATTCCTTGGTAGTTCTCCTCGAATGCGAGTCTTATCGTTTTCGTCTTGGTGAGGAGTGGCTGGTGGCGTTTCTGGTCCATATGCTCTCAGCAGGGTGATGCCTTCTGTCCGGGAGAGTCCCATTGCCCGGACGCTCTCAGGGTTGAACCTGTCCGTGGCGCCGTCTTCAAGCCCGTGGTGACCTGACCTACCCCGCCAATTCTACATTCGGACTCCCGTCATCGCGGACCCAAGTGGGTTTGGTCATGTTGCCCAGTCGGGTTTGCTGAGTACTGCTACGTGTGTTCTCACGACCTGGCTGTATGTGTAGGTGTAGAACTCGAAGTACAGCTTCGGGTCTCGGCTGAGGCTGATCAGATCCGGTTTGAAGGAGCTGGTGGAGCATTCGATGACCATGGCTCCCTCCTCCTCCAGTTCGCTCACCATGTGTGAGAAGAAGCTTCTGGTCGGAAAGCATATCCACTTGAGTCGCCCCGCCCTGTTCTCTTCCTCCCACTGCTCTATGAACTTCTCAAGTGCGCCTTGGTCGATCTCCCCGTCGACGTACTGGTTGTACCTGGATCTGAGGTCCCGGTAGCCGTTGAACCACCCCCTCGATATCGCGTCAGACAGACAGGGAAGCCTCTTTCTGCAGAAGTCCTTGAACTGCCTCCACCGTGACTGCTCCTCTTCCCAGTAATCGGGGTCGAGTTTGAAGTCGGGAGGAAAACCCTTCGGCAGTGTGGAGGGGAGGTAGGAGGGCGGGATGTGCTGAAAAACCATTGCATCCTCGTCGTGACCGGCAGGTATCTCCACGAGCATGTATCCCCCGGGCCGTATCGCCCTGTACATCTCCCTTATCCCTACCTCGGGGTCCATCCTGTGAAGGGCCTCAAAGGAGAATGCCACATCCACCTTCCCCTCCCGGAATGGCAGCCTCTCAGCGTCACAGAGCAAGAAGACCGGGGTGACGCCATCGGGCTTCGCCTTGTCGAGGCCTCTGATCTGGGAGTCTTTCCTGTCCAGCCTCCTTGACGGGAATTCCCAGCGCTCCACGTTTCTCCTCGCCTCTCTGAGCATATCCAGAGAGATATCCACAGCCACCACCATCCCGCCTCTTCCCGCGAAGCACAGGGATAGAGGAAGGCCGAAACCGGGCCCACACCCCACGTCGAGCACCACATCCCCTTCGCAGATTAGGGCCCGCAGCTTGTGTTCTCCCTCCTCCCTGGTTGCCATAGAGGCCACACTGTAGGTGCTGACTATGGAGGAGTACTCCTCGGCCACCTTCTTCTTGTACGTCCTCACCATGAGATCTCCTATCGCCGATCCATCCTGGCCTCTTTTCCGACCCATCCCGAGGTCAGTTGGGTTGTCTACCGTGTCTTTGCCCATGGAAGAAACCAGCTGGTATCCTTGTCTTTCCGCTCCTCCTCTTGTTTCGGTTCGGGTCCTCCGGTCTTTGCGGGCTCAGGGGGGTAGTTGAAGTCGGAGAGTATGCCTGAATGCCTGTGGAGGTAGTCGAGAAGCGCCATGTTGAACCAGGAGCCCGAGAGATGACGGACGTTGCGAGGTATGTGTCCGTTCCAGATTATCCCTCGCTTGGCGTAGTCGATCTCGGTGACCCCTCCCAGAACCGATCGAAGGCAGTCGACGACGGACTCACCCACCACTTCGCTGTCGATCCCGTAGGGACTTATCCCCGATATCGTTGCCCGGACTGATCCCTTTCCGCATCCGGGGCAGCTATAGCTGCAGGGCACGCAGCGGTCCTTGGCGTTGCGTAGGAAGACTGAGATCGATTTCGTGTCCGGAAGCTGATCCGAGTAGGGTTCTTCGCCCTCTCTATGGATGAAGGCCCAGCCCAGCTTATCTCTCTCCTCCTCCGATCTCTCAGGACCCCGGGATGTGGGTTTGAGGACCCAGTGCCTGCTCCTGGGCCGCCGGAAGTATCGCGCAGCGACCCGGTTCTGCCTAGAGACCCATCTTCTTCCATGGGGCGCCGGGGAGGGGACCACGTCCTGTGATCGTGGAGGCCCCTCGTCTCCGGTGTTACCCGTAACGTAGTTGAGGCCTGTTTCGGTTTGGTACGCGGCTTCGAACTCCGTGTTGAACCCGAACCGACCCGAAACCAGCCGCGCCATGCGATTGACCTGACGTGTATTGATACTGTCATTATCGGTCGTTGTACAGATGAGGGACACGAGCAGGCGTTTCGAGTTGCGCCCGGACGGGCAGAGACCACGGCTCATGCATCGGCCTCCGAGAACACCTGTTCGGTCTCCGGCCATGCCCTGCCGTATATCAGCCCAGCCAGCTCGGCGGGTGGAAGCTCCCTCTCCTCCTCATCGATGGACACGTCGAGTCTCTCGGCCTCCTCCAACAGATGGGCTTTGCAGGATTCGCGGTCGGGGCACTCCTCGCACTGGCCCTCGTGTGGCTTCCAGATGGTGATCCCCCGGCTCGGCGAGAAGGTGACCAACACGCTCGACTGAAACTCCTGGCTGTAGCCGAGTAGGAAACCTCTCTCAGGATCCATGGTCTTGATCATCACCCGATTCATCCTGGCTGCCTCGACCATCGCCCTGTAGATCTTGGAGTCCACGGACTGGAGGCTCTTGCTGACGTGCTGCCTGGACTTCCCGATCTCCCGCGATATGTCCACCGGCTTCAGCCCGTTGAGCCGGAGCTCCCAGATCCTCCTCTGGCCTCTCGTTAGGAGTGTCGACAACGAGAATCCTGAGACCGAAAACACTAATAAGTATTCGTCAACTGTCGTCTATTGACAAATGCGTGTATCTTTTCCTGACCCCCAGATGCGCAGCGAACTCTACTCCAGAACCGAGACGGTCGGCTCCGACCTCCGGCCACTGGATCTGGTTCTTCGCCCGGTAGCGGTGATACACGACGGCAGGGCGCTTTTCAGCATTGATGACAACGGCAGTTCGGATAGATGCTGCCTGGTCGTGGATGCTGGCCACCACTCGTTGGACCTGATGCTTGGGTTCCGTTCTCTGCCCCTGGGCACTACCACAAGCCTGGCGCCGCTCTCCCAGGCGGGCGTTGCCTCCTATCAATTCCAGGAAGAAGAAGTGGCCATACCGGTTTTCCGGTGGGGCGATGTCAGGTTCGCGCGGATCTGTCAAGGCCAGGGCTGCCAGGGTTCGTTCAGCTATGTCGTGGTCCCCCACCCCGTCTCCCTCTCCAGTGAGGATGCGGGAATGCTGCGCGATTGCGGTGCGAGCGTCGAGGACTGTCAAGGTGAAGATACGGCGGCGTATATCCGGGTCACGCCATCGAGTGGAACCGAGCTGGTTCTGCAGGAGTTCCCCGACACCACGCCGATCGTCACAAGGCATCTCTCGAATGGGAAACCGGTCACGGAGGTGGATGCGGTACCTCACTACGACCATTGGGTCGGGGAGCTTATGGAGCGATGCGGACACGCACACATAGAGGAGATAGGTGAGCACGACACGGGCTCCGATTCACTCCCTATCAGGGAGTTCCTGTCCAAACCCACGGCATGGCTCGAATTCGCACAGCTCGCCTCCCTCGACGGCAGCTCTCCGTCCACCGTCGAGGACTCCCTCCACGCCGCTGCCCTGAGGCGGGCCAGGTTGGTCAGCTTCGTATTAGCTACGATTCATCGCCAACCTCCACGGAGAGGGAGGGTGATCGCGACCCGGGAACCACGCCTGGTGCTTCTCGATCAGGGGGGAGCCAGAGACGCCATCGTTAGAACCGAACCCAACAGATGGAGCAGGATCCCCGGTGGGAACGTCCTGGTGGTTGGCAACCCGCTCAGATACCTCACCACCATAATCCACCACCGATCCTCGTACCGAATGTGCTCCGAGGCCGTTGACGATTTCCACTCCGAGGAGTGGCGAGACAGGGAGAGGTACTGGCTGAACGACATCCTCTTCGCGGGGGACAGGCCCAGCCTCCAGGAGGGAGAGCTGGCAACCTTCGTTCTCGAAACCGGGAGCCCGGAGATCGTGAGAACCGACGTCGGATCGATGAAGACCAACGTAACAGAAACCAAGACCGACAGCATCAAGGTGTTCATCACCCACGTCGGGGGGAGGGAAGACAGGCTTTACGTCGATGGATATAGATCCGCCGGCGGTCTAACGGCAGTGCCCATAGAGCAGGCTGACCCCAGGTGGCTGATACGGGGAGGACGACTCAGGTGGAGGCCGAAACCCCTCAGCCCCGGCCAGCTGCGAGCTGAGCTAGAGCAAGGCCACCTACCCCTCGTCTTCCGCGACCGTTCCCAAGAGATGACGGTCGTGGTGTCATGGATACCGAGAACCTACCTGGTTGCCCCCAGCACTCAGAGACCACGCTGGAACCAGGCCCCCAGGCCCCGCCGGTCAACGGCGAACAGGAGGCACGGCGAGAAAGATGACAAGACCAGCTACGGCAACGAGAGATGATGCCCAGTGGCCATGATGAACGACAACCCAGCAGATTGTCCATCGTCCTCGAGCTGCGGGCTAGAGGTGGAGAATCTAACAAAGCTCTACCCGCCGGTCAGGAAAGGCCTTGTGGGTTTCAGGGACCTAGTCGACACCCTCAAGGGCAGAAGGGAGGAGGTTCTCGCTCTGAAGGACATCTCCTTCGGTGTCAGGGGCGGGGAGTGGTTCGGCCTGCTGGGTCCCAACGGGTCGGGGAAGACCACCCTCTGCAACATCATCCTAGACACCACCACCCCCACCTCGGGCCACGTCCTGTACGACGGCTTCGACGTCAACAGAGAGCACGAGAAGATCCAGGGCAGGATATGCACCATGCAGTACCAGTTCCTGTTGCAGAGGGTCAACGTCAGGGACAGCCTCCGAAGAGCCGGGGCGGAGTGGATGCTGCCAAGGGAAGAGATCGAGGAGAGGATGAACTGGCTGGTAGATATCTTCGATATGCGGGAGAAACTGGACGACTGGCTTGTCAGGCTCTCCTCAGGCATGTTCAGGAAGGTGATGATGATAGCCACACTCATGTCCGGGGCAGAGCTCCTGGTATTCGACGAACCAACCCAGGGCATGGACGTATTCACAAGGAAGAAACTGTACCAACAACTCCACCACTTCCAGAGAGACAGCGGAACCACCGTGTTCTGGACCACCCACAACCTCCACGAAGCCGAAGAAACATGCGACCGAATCGCAGTAATCGACAACCACCTGGTCACAGTAACAACCCCCAAGAAACTGGTCCAAGAAATGGAGAAAGCAAACCTCGAAGAAGCCTTCATATCCCTGCTCAGAGGAAACAAGACACAAACCCGCGGGGCCAGTAAAGGGACGGGGTCGGAGTGAAACCAGAACCCAGCCTTACCAGAAAGCTAGAGGTCTACGCCGGACTTATAACCACCGGCTTCGGCAACGCAATGCACCAGTACTTCTCCTACCGCACCCAGTCAACCATGAAGATAGTGGGCACAATCATGGAGGTCATGGTCTGGGGCCTCCTCGGCGGGCTAGTGGCGAACCGGGCCCTGGAGGCCGAGCTCATCTCGTTCTACGGGACACCCGACATGGTGAGCTTCATGCTCTCCGGCATCGTTATCAACAGACTCGTCGACATCGCCCAGTTCATAGACCCCAGATTCTTCCAGCGAGGATACACCATCTACCACAACAGGCCGTTCAGCATGTGGGTCGTGGCCATCGCCGACGCCATCGACGTGAAACTCTTCTGGAAGATAGTCGACCTAACCCTCTACATCACCTTCGCCACACTGGTCTTCCAAGTACAATTCCACTTCACAAGCCTAGGCTTCTGGCTGGTAATCCTCCTCGGCGCCCTCTTCCGTTTCGGCCTAAACCTCTTCACCGCCGGCTGGAGCCTAGCCACCAGAAGCGGACAAGACCCGATAAACTGGTTCTATCACACCACCTCCAGACTATTCACAGGAGAGCTGATACCTATAACCGCCCTATGGACCATCCCAATCATCGGGCCCGGATTCAAGGCCATCTCCCTAATCCACCCCAAAACCTACGTACAGATACTGGGCAGACGAACACTCATAGGCCAAGCCAGCCTCAGACAGATACTACCCCAGCACTGGATCAGTCTACCCGCCCAGATATTCCTCCCAGTACTAATCGCAGCCGGCATCTTCTTCCTACTACTCGGAATAACAACCCTAAAAACCGGCATCAAGAGAGCCAAGAGAGAGGGCACACTCATGTGGAGAGGATAAAGATAGAGTCATACATACACCCATACAGCACGAAACCAGCGAGACAGAGAGAGGGGGAGGTAGTACTACAGGCTTGACTGGACAGGATGAAGGTTCTCCTGATCGCGCTGACAGCAGGCGCAGCCTGCTTGTAGATCCCTACTCCGCCAAGATCGGTTCCAACCTCTCTGCGAGCGATCCTGCTAGACACCGGCAGACAGGACGGAGAGACATAGAGATCACCGTGGACAAGCGCCATCTAGTTCAAGAGTACACTAGACAAGCCGAAAAGCGAGAGTTCGGCTACAAATCATCGCTACCGAGCACTGACAGGGGACTACTGGCCAAGATCCTCAGACCCAGCGACACGGTTCTTGACGCCGGCTGCGGTCAGGGAGCTCTACTCGAAACCTTAGGCAAACTGATAGCCCCGAGGGGCACGATCATACGGATAGACCTATCCATCCAGATGCTTCTCCTCGCCGAGAAAGCGGCTCGAGACACCGGGTGCACGTTCCACCTAGTCCGGGCAGATGTGGAGAGGCTGCCCCTCAAGCACTCCTCAATAGACGCATCCATAAGCTCCCTTTCGCTTCACAGGATGAACCCCCAGAAAAGTCTAGAGGAGATGTACAGAGCCCTCAAGCCCTCGCGATACATGATAGTGACCCTTCCCTACAGCCATGACGAGGACTAGAGAATGCCCTTGGCAAGACAGAGGTGACATCCTCCAGGCTCTCCCGGAGACTGAAGCATCTTGTTGAGCTGGAGATAGTTGACAGAAAGGTCACCGATAGCTGGCCTCCGAGTACCATATATGCTCTAAGAAAGGGAGATGCCCGAGATGAGAGCCTGGCCCAGTCGGAACGGGTGTCAATGGAATCAGGTGAGAAGGAAGGAGAAGTTTGGGCGGTGTTCTTGAAAGCCATCTTGATGTTCTTCCTCTGTCTACCTGCATTCCTTCTTGCATGGTTTTTTGTCTTCATTCCGCCAATACTCGCCGGCGTATATGCCGGGCTCGTGACAAGATCCTACACCTCTGCCTTCAAGCTCTGCCTATTTGTTTCTCTGATGAGCGTTGTGGTGAGGGGTTTCATCGGCTTCCTTGTCGTGGCACCGGCCCTTGTCGCGGATGAAATGTACATGTTTTGGCAGTTGGGTGTGAGTCAATTCCACGAATCCATGACCCTCGTACTCGTGATCCTCCCGTCTTCGCTTCTAGGAGCATTTCTGACGAACGCTATCCGCGAGCTCCACGGGGACACCTTGAACAGATTCCTGGGTCGGGTCCAATGATTCCCGGATTCGGTTTCCGCTTTCTGCCTCAGTTTTCGGGTCTTCTCCTTATCCTGATGTTTGTGCACCAAGGTAACTTTGAGGGGCTTCTTTGTATTCATCCTGACACTATCGCTGCCTTTAAGAGTCGGGCTGGGTGTTGGATAGATGTGTGGAGATGTCTGGGAAGGAGGAGTTGTCAAGGACACTGGGCGATATCGAGTCTAGGTTATCGTGGTCAAGAAAGGCCTTGATGAAGGCAGAGCTCAAGGGAGAACTGCAGGCAAAGATCGTTCAGAGAACTGCTCTCAGGGAGAAGGACATCAACGGAGCTGGTTGAGGCCATCTACAGGGTCAGCAGAGGACAAGAGGGCTTTCAGTCCCACTATACCAAGATCAGAAGAGAGATAGCAGACCTGGAGTCGAGAGGCTACGTCTCGCGGCAACTCTTCGGGAGAGACAAACCCTACCGTCTCACACAGCTGGCTGTAGCCCGGCTTACCCGCATCGACAACACAAAGAGTACATGGGAGACGGCCATAGTGCCATCCCGCGACATCCTGATCTATTCCAGTGCATCCATCTTGACGACAGTCTCCTTCCTCGCCTCCGGCGGCCAGCTCGACCTACCGCCCGGGGTCTCGTTCTCTCTGATAGTTGCCTCGGCATTCACCGCAGGGGTGGCCTTCACCCGTTTCGCCCAGACACTGAGGAGGGTTGTCTAGTGGCGCCCAGTGAGCCCAAGGTGCCCGAGGTGTTCGGCCCGGCCGAGATGGAGGTGGAGTCAGACGAGATGGATGGGAAGAGGGCGGTCAGCATCTCGATGCGGGGAAAGGTCGCTCTGTGCGGGTCAGCCTACTTCTCACTGATCCTGGCCTTTCTGTTTGTATCTTCCACCGCCGGCATCGACTACCTCCAGACCCAAGCAGCCCTAGCGGAGCTTGGCGCAGCGAACCTGTCGGGCATTACCGGCAGCCTGGAGGAGGCTCAGGCATCGTGGGGCCAGATGCCCTTCCATCTAGCCATCATGGATGCCTCGGCCTATCCCGAAGGCGACCCGGACCCATCCAAACCTATCCCCAGGGACACAGCCCACATACCTACCCAGTTCTACGAAGAGATCCTCCCGGAAGTGGAGGAAGTGGAGGGCATACTTGCCAGGGAGGTGTTGGCGAGCTTCTGCAAGATCGTCCCAGAGGGAGGGAACCTGTCACTGCCGATGGATCAGTACATGGGTCTGATAGGCATTGACGCAGGATACCTGGAGATCTTCCTCAACATCACTCCAAGCCTCTCGATGGCGCCTTGCCCTGCGTGCAACGGGTCGGGGTGCCAAGAGTGCAACTGGACCGGTGAGTGGGGGACATATCCCCGAGAAGGCGGCATAACCCTCCCGGAAGGCATGATGGAAACGGGTCGGCTGGAGCTCTACTACGACCAAGACACCCGGGCTTGGACAGGCAGCAAGGTCAGGGTGTACTACGATCTCGAGGGAAAGCTTAGCCCCGGCAGCGAGGGATACCTAGAAGAGTACATCTCCAACCATGGCCCTGCCACATCGCCCCCCAACGGGTTGGAGCTCGAGGTCGTGGGCGTCACCCAGAAGATAAACCAGGGAGACCCGAAAATCCCCGTCGGCCTTGTCTCCATCCAGGACGCTTGGATCCTCAAGGGGGTTGAGAGCGACCCGGCGGTGAGCTTCATCTACATCAGGGTGCCGAACATCACCGACTTCGGGGAAGTCAACAACCAGGTTACCGGACACCTCTATGACTACGATCTCTACGTCCAGTATCCTGCCCTCAGATCCCGTCCTGGAATGGGGTTCAAGGCCGTTCCGCTGGTCCTTTCAACAGCAAGCATCACGATCGTGGTAATGGTCATTTCACTCCTCCTGGGCTCCAAGATTCGCAGGTGACGCCAAGGAAATGAGGCATCTGGCCTTAATAGGCGTCTCCCTGTTCATTGCCGGGGGATTATCATGTCTCCTCATCGAGCATTCAGGGCGGATTGAGCTCTCCACGGTTTCCCAAGTGCTGTGTCTCGTTGCCTGGCTGGTCCCAATCACCGGGCTCTTCTCGGCCATTGCCCCAGATCTGTTGGTGACCCTGAGCCGAAGGAGGGACTGAGGAAAAGACTGGGCCATAGCGACACTCTCCTGGACTCTGTCCAATCAGCGATGGGGTCTGGACCCCCACTCTAATTAGGGGAACTTCGATAGCCATCCCACCATTTCATGGTTGGTACCTTCCTGAGGTTCACTAATCCGGTTGGCTTAAGGGCGCGAGGGGTTTTGGATGTAGACCTTCGGAGTAACAGGACGAAAATGGCCAACCCACCGAACACCGCGCACTCACCGATGGGGCAGGCATCGAGCTCGACATCATCGTGATAGGCCGTTGCAGCCACCGCACCTGGCGAGACGTCGCCCCTGGCGTGAAAGGCGAACGCCCTCATCTCCCACCTGGTGCAGTCCCCGATATCGGGCTTGGGAATCCGGACCGTCACGAGATCCCCCTCCATTGTGGTGGCCCTCGATTCCCGGACCGGGAACAGCTGGCCACTCATATCGGTCATCAGGTAGGCAGTGCCATCTATGACCCATATGTTGAGGTGTTTTGTCATCCCCAGAAATCCCTCGCCCGTGGCGCCACGAAAGCCATAGACCGTCTGGGTGGACTTCACCGCCTCGCCCTTCAGCCTGATTCTAAACAAGACGTGGCTCAGATCATCCCATGTCTCTGCACCGACTATGTCCACCTCGGGCCTCTCCACGGTGTAACTGCATCCCTCGCCGGCGCCGAAGAGGTCCCAAGTGCCATAGCATACATCACCCGTCGGGTCCTCAGCGCAGGCCGAGTAATCGATCCCAAGAGCGGCGGAAGCGCAGGCTAGGGTGGAGAAGACGCATGCGACCAGCAGACGCGTCCCCGGAGTCGAGGGCCCCCTCACACCACTTGTCTCTCGATCCGCAATTTAACTCTCTCCTACTGGAGATCGTATTCTCCCAAGCGAGGTCAATGACAGGAGCGGTACGGCAAATCAGGGGGCCGCCCCCCTAATCCTGAACTGATCCCGATGGAATGTGGCGTCAAGTATCCGCGTTGCACCAGCACCAGGTATGAGGGAGGGGCATCGATTCATGGCAAACACCCTCGTGCCACTCGAATTCGACCCCGTGGAGCCCCCCTACTGGCCTCCGGCGACCCGGCTATCACCTCGGGGAGGGAATCGACAATGAGACAGAGGGCGAGGAGATGCGGCTGTGGCTGACCCTGGATGTTTGCAGGGCTCTGAGGAGATTCGAGGTATAATCCAGCCTCCATCACTCCCGCAACCTTCATAAACCAGCTCCGCATGGTATTCCAGGTGCGATTCCCGCGTGGCATCTCCATCGCACTCGCGCTTCTGCTTGCGCTGTCCAGTGTCCACTCAGTCGAGAGGCCACGCAGATCAAGCTTCTCGGACCCGCCAAGGGGCACGAAGCGACTGTATTGGTATCCTGGTTCACCACCGAGCCCTCGATCGATGCCCTCGTCATCCCGTGCCGGGGAGATGTATGGGCGGGAGGCGGCGACATCCGTCGGTACATGCGCATCTACTTCCCGCGCGGCTACGAGGCCCTCCTCGAGTACGAGTTCACCATACTGGCCCAGGTTGACCTCAGCTTCTTCACCGACCAGCAGCAGAGATGGATGTACCACGCCCTAGGCGAGGGGGAAAGGGGCGGCGTCAACACCAGGAGCGTGATGAGCGCCCTCAGCGCATACAACGAGCTGTGGAGGGATTCCATACTCTCCGACGCCTTCCCGAACGACGTAGAGGCGGTTCTGACCAGCCCAAGTGACGGTGCCTCCGGGAGGCTGATCATAGCGGACGACGAGGGACTGCCCGACATCATGAGATCCTTCAAGCCGATGATAGAGTCAGTCTTCACCAGCTACGGGGGCATGGTGACGGTCCCGAAGCCGGGCTCGGTCGTCCTCTCCTACATCAACGATCGAAGATGGACCGGCCCACCCGCCCCGGGCAAGGTCGCGCACGTCTTCTACTGGGAGTGGAACCGCTCCAAGACCTTCACCTTCGAGGACATGGTGACCTGGGACTTCTGGAAGGGAAGGACGAGGTGGAATCCCTACTCCCTCGACATCATATCCGGCATCGTGTGGTTCAGCACCGGGCGGGATCTACCGACCGATCCGCTCCGCCTGCACGAGTTCCGGACCGGCCTCTACAACTTCCGCATACGGGAATCCATTCTCATCAGCCTGCTCGACTTCGCCGAGAGATTCGGGGCAAACCCCCTGCCGCTAAACGCTGATCTTGATAGGGTGAATTCGATGATGAGGGAGGGGAAGGAACTCTACCTTGACTGGGACTTCGATGCGGCGATCGAGAGGGCCGCCCAGGCCGCCGACGCCCTCAAGGAACTGGAGTCCGAGGCGCTGGAGCTGAAGGACAGGGCGCTGCTATGGATCTATCTCCTCGAGTGGTTCGCAATCGCGGGTATCTCACTTCTGGCAGGCACGCTCCTCTGGTCGATAATGGTTCGCAGGAGGCTCTACCGGGAGGTGGGCACGACGAGGGGCGTCGTACGATGACGCGTCCCCGACCATGCAGGAGTCCATTCGGTATCAAGACTGCTACCTGGTATCTCGGGCCTCATCCTTGGCCCTCTTCAGCTTCCCCTTGAGCTCCCCCAGAACCTCGGAGTACCCGGTGTCGTCGTAGACGCTGTTCATCTCCAGCGGGTCCCGTTCCAGGTCGAATAGCTCCCACTCGGGCTCGGTGGGCTCGTCCACCGCGCCCTCTGCGCCAAGCGCCTCGCCGTAGTAGTAGATAAGCTTGTACCTCCCGGTGCGCAGGCCGTAGTGGGCGCACACGTGGTGGTGGGAGAGGTGCATCCAGTACCTGTAGTACATGTGGTCACGCCAGTCGTCGGGCGTCTGCCCCCTGAAGAGCGGCCTGAGGCTCCTTCCCTGCATGTCAGCCGGTACCTCGGCCCCCGCGTAGTCGAGGAACGTCTCGGCGAAGTCCAGGTTCAGGGCGATATCATCGTTGACCGTTCCCGACTCGATCTCCATGGGATAGCGGACGATGAAGGGCATTCTCAGTGACTCCTCGTACATGAACCGCTTGTCGAACCAGCCGTGGTCGCCTAGGAAGAAGCCCTGGTCCGAGGTGTAGATCACGACCGTCTCGTCCAGCAGGTCGGTTTCCTCGAGGTAGTCCAGCATCCTGCCCACGTTGTCGTCCACCGAGGCTATGCAGCGGAGGTAGTCCTTGATGTAGCGCTGGTACTTCCAGTTCTTCAGGTCCCACCCGCTCAGTCCCTCCGGCGGATCCCGCTTCAGGTCGTCCTCGTTCAGGTCGCGTTCCACCCGCATCCTGGCCCTCGCGGCGGCGCTGGCACGGTTCCGGTAGTCGTCGTCGAAGGTCTCGGGCCTGGGTATCTCCTCGTCCTCGTACATGTGCGCGTGTTTACCGTCCGGTTCCCAGTGCCTGTGGGGGGCCTTGTGGTGGCAGCACAGGAAGAAGGGTCGCCTGTCGTCGCGGTTCCGTATCCAGTCCAGGCTGAGGTCGGTTATGAGATCCGTGACGTAGCCCTCGTACCGCTCGCCTCCCCGGTTGTGATCCTGCCACTCCTTGCCCTTCTCCTTCAGGAGCGGGTCGTGGTAGAGCCCCTGGCCCGGGAGAACGTTGTAGTAGTCGAACCCGCTGGGCTGGGTGTGGAGGTGCCACTTGCCGATGACCGCCGTCTCGTACCCGGCCCTCTGGAGCAGCTTCCCCACGTGCTGCTGGTCCCGGTTGAAATCGCTCCTGAGTGTGAGCACGCCGTTCATGTGGCTGTGTTTCCCGGTCAGGATGGTCGCCCTGCTCGGGGTGCAGATCGAGTTCGTGCAGAAGCAGTTGTCGAAGCGGACCCCCTCCTCCGCGATCCTGTCCATGTTGGGGGTCTCGTTGATGCGGCTACCGTAGCAGCCGATGGCGTGGGCAGCGTGGTCATCCGACATTATGAAGAGTATGTTCGGCCGGTCATCTCCGCTCATCGTCGGTCCTCCGGACGGGATCGGTTCGCACGAGGGGCATACTTAACTGAATCATGGGCGCCCGTGCTGACTGGTATTCACGTCACGGTGTCCCCGAGCCGGTCGTCGTGCACCGCCTTCGCTATCTCCATCATCGATACATCTAGGGGGCTCTCCACCCGCCAGTTGGGCTCCATGAACTCCCTGTATATAGGCAGGTGCTTGACGTCGAGGTACCGTAGGTAGGGCGAGGTCGGGCCCATGGCCGGGTCGCCGGGCACCCTGAAGCTCAGGTCGAAGACGACGAACTCGGGCCGGCCGTTCTCGTCGGTCGTGACCGCGCCCTGGATCCCGATCGGGCCTATCATGCCCGGGGGTACCTCCTCCTTCAGCGTATCCATGATCCTCTCGGCGTAGTCGTAGATCGTCTCCAGCTTGGATTCCCTCAGCGTCTTCCCCCGGTGGCATATCTCCTCGTTGGTCCTCCTGAAGCCGCTCTCCTCGAGCTCGAGCTGAAGCCGCGCCGGCAGCCCCCTGAACCCCGTCTCGTTCGTCTGCTCCCTGTCGCTGAACCCGAGCAGGTCGATATCGGTCGGGAACGCCTTTGGGGGCTCCATGTTCAGGCCGTAGGAGTGGAAGTTGGCGTTGAGCATCGGGCCGACGACGAACTCCTCGATCGCGGCCTTTTCGAGTCCCTCCTCGCTTATCTGTCCGGACTCGACCCTGGCCTCCGCCATCTCGCGGTACTCGCCGGGATCGGAGGGGTAGAAGTAAGCCCTCTCCAGCGGGTTGTCCCTCTGCTGGACCTTCACCACGCAGAGCCTGTCGATATCCTCGGGGTCGTCGAACAGCCTCGGCTTCCTCACGCCGGCCTTCTCCATCAGGTAGTACTGGTTCCTGGGCGGGGGCGAGGTCCTCTCCTCGGCCCGCAGTAGCTCCCTCGAACCGTAGATCGGGACCTCGAACTCCGTCTCGATCTCGTCGAGGCCGACGTAGACCACGAATGACCTGTTGGGGATGAAGACCACGTTCCTGGCCCTCATCTCGTCCTGTCTTCCCAGGAGCTCCTTCCAATCGTCGAGGAGCACGATCTCGTCGAATAGGTCGAGGTTGTACTCGGCGTAAGTCCTCTCCCTCCCCTCCTTGGCGTAGAGGATGCTCGGCAGACCGGCCCTGTGGGCGGCGTAGCCTATGGGGAGGGCGGAGTGTGAGCCGAATATCCCGATGTGAAGGTCATCCGGATCGTAGTCGGTGGCGATTTCGCGTATATCAGACCTCTTTATGACATCCCTTGCCACTCTCAACACCTAGTATACCGCTCTCTCCAGTTCCCCCCTTTCGCTCCCATCCCTTATCTCTCTTGCCATCCTCCTCCCCATCGACATCGGCTCCTCGAACACCATCGCGGAGTAGGGGGATCCGGTCGGGAAGAGGTTGGTGCCTGCCACGATGCGCCCCGATATCTCGAAGGCGGTGAAGCCCCGGCTGGGGTGGTACACGGTCTCGAGGCAGAAGGGCCCGTTCATCCCGGGCGGGAAGAGCTCCCGGGAGGTGAGGACCACCTCGGTCCCCATCTCGATAAGATCGACCAGCAGCTTCTCCCTCACGGCCAGCGGCTCGTTCCCGGTTACCGTGTAGTCGAAGAACTCCTGCGGCACATCGGGGAGCCCCCTGTAGCACTCGTCGATAGGCTCGATCCTGCGGTCCATCCCGAGTATCTCGATCGCCCCGTCGCCGGCCGCCGCCCCCCTGAGGTCGAAGAGGGAGTGGAAGTAGTGGGGATAGTACCTCACGCCGGAGACGAACTCCTGGATGGTGACCGTCTCGGCATCCTCCTCGGTTATGGTTCCCCTCTCCAGCTCCCTCTCCATCTTCATCTCGTACTCATCCTCCGAGCTTATGGTGAAGAAGCCCCTTCCCCCCTTGGCCCCGCTGAACTTCACGAACGCCTTTCCCTCTATCTCCGACGGGTCCTTGTACTGGCGGGGGACACTCAGCCCCGCGCGCTCCAGCCACTCCCGCTGCTTCCCCCTCTCCGCCTCCCACCTCAGCGAGTTCCTGTTGCCGAACATCGGCACGTGGAACTCCTCCAGAAGCCTCTCGGCCCCCACGTACTCGACGAATGAACCGTGGGGCATCACTATCGCATTGCTGTCCAGCAGCGCCCGCTGGTTCTCCTCGTCGAGTATGTCCGCGAACCTGTCGACGACCATGAACTCGTCGGGCCTGGCCAGCATGAAGGCGGAGTATGCGCGTTTCCTCTCCTCGGGGCAGATGCCGATGGTCCGAAATCCCTCGAGCTTGGCCCCGTGCACGATCTGTAGCGCCGAGTGGGAGCACAGAACCGCCAGGGTGAGTTTGTCGCGGTCATATCGGTTGAGGGTTTCCCTGATCTCTTCTCTCTCTATCATATGGCTGACCCCGGGATTAACATCTGGTGGCGCTTGCAGGGCTCAAATATGTGATCAGAGCCTCTAAGTATTCATTTCAGTCAATCTTTGGTAGTCACACTGATCGGGAGTGTCCTCTCATATCTCTAATTGATACGAGTACTATTAGCATCGAGTAGTATCATGTCTTCCGGTCGAGAGTCCGTCTGGACTACTAGGCGCCGTTAATGACCAACCGCAGTGGGATATCTCAAACTCAGAACCACCAGAAAACTGGAATCACGCCCACAAGGCGTATAGGAGCAGTATCATGCAGGCCACCAGAATGCACAGACCCCACTGCCTGATTCGGTAGCCTCCCCCTCTCCACTCGTATACTGGCCCAGCAAACACCACGGCGACGAGGAAGAGCCAGATCCCGGACGCGATCAAGAAGAAAAGGATGAGGACAAGCGCAACCTCATAGTGAATCGAGAATGCGAGAACAAAAAAGGCAAAGGCGACCCAAGAAAGCAAGAGCGGGATAGCTGTGCCCCTGACTAGCTTGAGATCGGTCTGGTTCTCCCCGTCCATCTCTCCTCCGTCGCCCTTCTTCCTCCTCAAATAGAGAATTGGAAACGCGAGTAACACGGGGAATACGGAGAAGAGGTAGGTTGCAGAGGATAAGCCGAAAGCCAACTCGCCCAGGTGTCTTCTACCCGCGTCTCGCCAACCGCCGGGCACAGCTACCATGGCAACCATAATTGCCACAAGCCAGGCAAGAAGATGAATGGAGAAATCCAGGCCAAAGGCGATGAGCTTGTGATTTCCGTTAAGGACCACCGCAAAGGAGTTCTTGGTCATCACCCACAAGGGCCTCAAGCCCTGATTGGATATCTGCCCGCTTAGGTCCTGTTTGGGATTGGCATCTTGGAAAAGCCAGTAGAATGCGTTGCCGGAACTAGAGAACGCAGCATCTGCAGATGGATTGGTTTCCTCAAGCCACAGGCCCTTATCCAGCTTTACTAAGACCTCCGTCAATCCTATAGGGTGATTCCAAGAGGAGGACGTGCCGAGGGGATACCAGATAGTCCCATTGTGGGTTTGGGAGAAGGAAATCCTATATCCCTCCTCCGGATAGGAGAGATAGCATCTGATCATCCGGGATAGGTGGTCCGAAAGCTCGCCTCTATCCGGAGGATTGGCCGCGGCCATGATGGTGGTATGCCCAGATATCACTTCATCCCATGCCGAGTCTATGAACCTGTCAATGACCATCATTGCCGTCCTGTTCGAATCCCACCCGTGGTCCCGTCTGTAGTACCGTAGAAGATCCTCCTTTTCGACGACCCATTCGAGGAACTCATTCACTGTATCTGGGCAGCAAGCCTCGAGATACCTCAGTGTCCCACTGTCAACCGGGGGTATCAGTTGCATCGTCAAGGCTGAGATGTAGTGTGACTCGTACCTCTCGACCTCTTCCTCGGCGGAATCGGGTATCACCAGACCCAGGGTCCCAAGTAGAGCTTCCAGGGAGTGGTAGTTATCGTACCTGTAGACGTGCATCGATACACCCTCGAAGCTGTAACTCTGCACCAGCTCGACGCTAGGGAGCGCCTCTCCCTCGCCCAGCGTACCGCGGCCCCATGTCATATCACCGCGGTAGTAGCCTCTTATCGCATCCGTGATGCTCACGAGGGAGGAGAGCGGAATGAACAACCCGGGAAGGGTCCTTGCCCGGAAGAATCTGAAGTAGGCAGCGGTGTTTTCTATACCGCTCGACAGATTTCTTTCCAGTGATCTCTCTCCCTCACCGTCCAATCCAAAACGGACTCTGAAGTCCTCAGTTGCCATCCTCTTACCATCAACCTTCAGGGGAGGAGCCAACAAAGGCACCGCCACGGTCAGGTTATGGCCTTCGGTGTCAAATGGCTTCACGGCGATAAACAGCTCAGTCCTCTGATGGGTCTGATTCGCCTCTATGTACACCAGCTGGAGATCCTCGGAGAAATCTACTTGGTCATCTTCGACCCCTATACTATGCGGGAATCCCATTCCATCTGCCTTCACGCACGGGTACGCGAAAACGAGTGCTAACAGGAGACCTCCCAGCCACCTACCACCCAACGTCCGCAAGGTTACCCCCTTGATCGAACACCTACAGATGCAAATAACTGTATTCTTCGATCTCAGGTTCCATCCGATCCTTTGGGCAGGCCAGCGGAACGGAACGGTCAAGACTTCGAGCGTGGAGAAGACTTATGGGCTCCGAGCATGATTCCCAGTAAGGTGTAGAGATGAACGTAGCCAAGTTGGATACCTACTTCCTAGACCCTACCCTGCTTGTTAGACTGGAGACCGACGATGGGACGTCGGGATGGGGAGAGTGCAGCCCGATGAACTCTCGGGTCATTCGGTCCCACATAGATCACTCCCTGAGGAGGATCGTAGTCGGCAGGGACCCCTTCGATATCGAGGCGATCGTCGAGGATATGTGCATCAACAACTACAAGACGGCGGGCCAGTCCCAGGCCATCGCGATTAGCGGGATCGAGATCGCGCTCTGGGATACCATGGGAAAGGCCCTCGGGGTCCCCGTTTACAGGCTGCTGGGAGGCGCCTACCGCAGGAGGGTTCCCGTGTATGCATCGAGCATGCGGCGGGACATAACGCCGGAGGAGGAGGCCTCCAGGCTGTCAGCGCTCGTGGAGGACAGGGGATTCACCGCGGTCAAGGTCAGGGTAGGCAGCAGGATGGGCTTCGACAGGGACGCCACCCCCGGGAGAAGCGAGGCCGTCGTCAGGGAGGTCCGGAACGAGCTGGGCGACGACGTCAAGATCATGGTGGACGCCAACAGCTCCTACACCGCCGCCAGGGCTATTCAGCTGGGGAGGCGTCTCGAGGGATACGACATATTCCACTTCGAGGAACCGTGCCCGTACACCGATCTGGAATCAACGGCCAGGGTCGCGGAGGCCCTGGATGTCCCCGTGGCCGGAGGCGAACAGGACTGGGACCTGCACCAGTTCCGCCGGATGATCGAGATGCACGCCGTCGACATCGTTCAGCCCGACCTGATAAAGGCCGGCGGCTTCTCGGCCTGCAGGAAGGTGGCCGCGCTCGCCCAGGCGTACGGGATGGTGTGCACCCCCCACCAGACACAGCCGCTGGGAACGGTCGCCAACCTCCACCTCGCGGCCTCCACACCGTGCTGTCGATACCCGCAGGAGTACAACATCGAGCCCCATCCGTGGGCGGAACGCCTGTTCGAGGAGCCGCCGGAGGTCGAGGACGGATGCCTGGAGGTCCCGGAGGGTCCCGGGCTGGGTGTCAGGATAGACGAGGATATCCTGAGGCACGCCGTCTGAATCCCTCGCGTGCCGGCGGCTTAACGGAGCACATGGTATTTATAGATCGGGGCTCCGGACCGGATTGCAGAATGGTGAAGTCCCGTGAACAGGAATCAGGGAGAGCTCTGGCCATCCTTCATCGACGGAGAGGGGAGATTGCACGATGTCTTCCCGTGGAAGAACGAATACTCCCATCCCCGCTATCTTATCACATCCCACCGCTCCTATGATTGTGGCCTCTTGTACCAGTTATGGTCCGAGGACCTGAACGGGGACGGTCTGGACGAGGCGTTGATCTTCAACCGTCACAATATCTGGATATTCTCCTCACCCGAAGGGGAGGGATTGGGTAGCTGAGGGCGGTGCGAGCTTGACCTCCGAGACACCATCCATCGGCCCGGTTGCCCTCCGATCGGCCCTCAGGCGCCTGCTTGGCGTTCCGGAGACCAGGTGTGACCTGGAGCCCGAGAAGAGGGGACGGGTTGAGCTGGATCGGGTCGTCGTCGAGAAGTGGGTCCTGACCGCCGAACCGGGATCCCGGATCCCGCTGACGCTCTACCGTCCCAGGGAGATATTGGGGCGACTTCCCGCCGTGGTCCTCACCTGCGGGCACGGGGACAGCAAGGGGGTCGCCCACATGACGTACGTGGCCCAGACCTACGCCCGCATCGGTTTGGCCTGCCTGCTGGCCGATCCCCTGGGGGAGGAGGAACGCAACGCGAAGGGGGAGATCCGCACCAGGGCTCACGACGCGCCCGATGTCGCCTACCGGGCTGAACTGGCCGGCCGCTCGGTCATGGGCAAGTTCGTCTTCGACTCCATGCGGGGGTTCGACCTCCTGGAGTCCCTGGACTGGATAGATCCACACAGGCTGGGCGTCATCGGCAACTCCCTCGGCGGTGCGGTGGCGGGCTGGCTCTTCGCCCTGGAACCCCGCCTGCGGATGACGGTGATCTCGGGGTGGGGGTTCTCGGACTCCCTCTGTGCCAGGGGCAAGCACTGCACGCGGGTACCCAACCAGAAGCTCCGGGCCATATGCGGCTGGGACCAGTACCTGCGACTGGGTGCCGAACACGGCGCACTGCTTGTGATGAACGGCGACTCGGATACGGTCATAGACAGCGACGGCAGCGGGGTCGTATGGAGGGATACCGAGGCAAATCTTGGATCGGCGGACCCGGGACAAGAACGTCTCGGGGCCTGGTTCTGCCCCGGGGGAGGGCACCGCCCCTACCAGGGATACAAGGACGCGCTGCTCTTCTCCGAAAGACAACTCGGCCCTCTGGGTCTCGGGAGCGGGGCGTTCGAGGCCCTCCCTGAATTGAACTTCGGGGAGTGGTGCGATCGCCACGACATCGAGCTGGAGGACCTCTACGGCACGGAGCTCCACTACCGGGGAGCGACCCTGCCCGATCTGGAATTACGGCCCGTACCACGGCAGCGTCTCGCGGTTCTCAAGGACGATGAGGTCGGCGGCCCGGATTTCACGATAGACGGCTGGCTGGAAACGGTGGGTTGAAGTTGGCGATAGTCAGAACGGAGAGCAAGCGGGACCCCAGACTGCGCTGGTTCGACCAGGCCAGATTCGGGATGTTCGTCCACTTCGGGATCTACTCACAGCTGGGAAGGGGGGAGTGGGTAATGTACGAGGAGGACATCCCGAGACACCGATACGAGCGGCTGGCCGAGAGCTTCAACCCCACGGAGTTCGACGCAGGCGAATGGGTCTCTCTCGCCCGGAGGGCCGGCGCCCGATACATCAACCTCACCGCGAAGCACCACGATGGCTTCTGCCTCTTCGATACCGATCTAACCGACTTCAAGGTCACAAACACCCCATTTGGACGCGACCTCGTGGGGGAGCTCGTCGAGGCATGCCACAGGGAAGGGATGCCGATCATCCTCTACTACTCGCAGCCGGATTGGCATCACCCCAACTTCGTCCATCGAAAGGGGGCGTTCAAGGACCTGCAGACGGAACAGCCGGACCAGGAACCCGATTGGCCACGCTACCAGGAGTACGTGGAGGGGCAGGTGGAGGAGCTCGTCACCGGGTACGGGCGGATAGATGGAATCTGGTTCGATGGCTCCCACAAGAGCGAGAGGGAGTGGCGCGGGAAGCGCCTCTACACGCTGATAAAGAAACACCAGCCCCGGGCGGTGGTCAACGATCGGGCCAGGCACGGCGACTTCTTCACCCCCGAGCGGAGCCTCCCCGACGACCTGACAGGCTACATGTTCGAGGCGTGCCAGTCGATACAGGTGGAGCACTGGGGATACGCACCGGACTCACCGCTCTACAGCACCTCATACCTGCTTGAATCACTGATCAGGATGGCGGCCGCGGGAGGCAACTACCTGCTCAACGTCGGGCCCGGGCCGGACGGCAGGATACCCACGGGTCAGAAGGAACGCATGATCCAAATAGGCGACTGGCTGAGGCGCAACGGGGACGCGATCTACGGGACCGAGGCATGCAAGCTGCCGGGGAGGGGCGACCTCTCCACCCGCAGGGACAACGAGGTATTCATCCACCTACTGAGTTGGCCCGAGAGGAACGAGCTGGAGGTCCCCGGCATCCGCAACGAACCCACCAGGGCACACCTGCTGGGTGAATCCCTCCGGTTGAGGGCGGAACTCTCAGACGGGAAGCTCAGGATATCCGGCCTGCCTCCACTACCCCCGGGTCACGGCCCATCGGTGATCGCGCTGCACTTCGAAGGACCGCCGGACCTGGAGATGGCCGAGCCGCCCAAACGTGAGGTGCCGATGATACAGCTCATAGCCGATGGAACGACTCGACTGAGGGCCCGGGACGCACGTCTCACGGGCAGGGGGGTCAAGGGGCATCGACTCCGCCTGAGGCCTGCCTCCGGGGGCAATTGTATCTCCGGTTGGGGCGCCCTGGAACAGGCCGCCCTGTGGAAGGTGGATTCTGAGACGGGGGGCAGATATAGGGTTTGCATCGAGTACTCGTGCCCGGAGCCGTATGCCGGTTCCACCTTCACACTGAGTTGCCGCGGAGACGAGCTGGAGGGCGAGATCCGGCCCACCGAATCCTTTGATCGCTTCGGCGTATACGAACTCGGCTCACTCACCATACCGAGCGGAAGGAGCGACATCATCCTGCAAGCCCGGCACATGCCCTACGCCTACATTTTCGCCGACGTCAAGGGGCTGAAGCTGGTGGCGGACTCACGGTAGATCGAGTCTCAGTGAATCCACCCGGGCGGACCATCCACCGCCAGAATCTCACCCGACCACGGCCCCACCCAGACACAGCCCAAGCATCCGTCCCTTATATCAACGATCTCGATCCTCCAAACCGGCCTCAATCTGGGATCCCGGCCGGTTGTAGTCTTGAATGCCCTCGAGATACCGTACGGCTTCTCAACTCCGAACCAGGCTCCAACGAGTTCGACGCCGTCCAGGGTGGGGAAGTAGTCCAGGCCCGTCTCGACCGCCTCCTGCCTCGGGACCCGAGTTCCCATGACGGCCCCAAACGCCAAGCACAGCGGGACAGCGACCAGAACGACCATCCTGCCAAGCCGCCTGTCATCAACCGCGGCCACGATAAGTGTCAACGCGATTCCGGAGACCAGGATCGCCAGGGGAAGCACGTTCCCGTCGATGAAGATGCTCAATCGATCGCTGTATCCCTGCCTCGGGTCGAACAGGTAGAGACCGGCGGCAATGACGCCCAGCCCGATCAGCCTGATCGTGGCTCTCGACCTCAACTCGATCTGGGGCCAGGGCCTGATGGCGATCCCAACCAGCATGGACACCAGCCCGGCAGCCCGTATCACGGCAGCGGCGAAGCCCCTTTCGAGCGCACCCCAAGCTGGTTGAGGGTCGTTGAGGAAGGCTCCAACTAGCCACACTGTGTACCCCGCGGCCAAGAGGATTTTCCTCATTTTCGACCCAAACGCCCGCATCAGGGCGGGCCTCCGATCCTATTAACTTATCCCTTGAATCAAACCAACCGTGTCGTTCAGGGATCTACCGGGGCGATTTACATGTCACCGACCTTTCGCGTAGTCAGCAACGGAAAAGGAGAGGAAACCCACCCCGAACAGGAGCTCTCTGGACTCCCAGACCCAGAGGCTGGGCACATCCGAACCGAGCGCCGAGAGCAGCAAGGCCAGCATCCCCACCAGCAGGATCAAGAGCACCTGGACCCTCGGGACCGCCACTCCCCGGAAGAGCCCCGGCACCGCACGGGATAGATACAGAGCCAGTGGCACGACGGATGCAAGCAGGGCGAGCTGGGAATCCAGCTGACCGAGGTCCAGGGGGCGGAAGAGATCGGCGATGATGAACACCGAGACCAGATCGATGCTCACAACGGGCAAGCCCATACTACCCACCAGGCCCCGCACCCTCGAAGATAGATGGCTGGAGAGCGGGATCAGGTAGCAGTAGATGAACACGAACAGGGTCACGAAGAGATTGAAGACCGATCCGTGTATGTTGTGTATGTTGGTCTCGCCTTGAAGGTTGAGCTCCCTCAGGAAATCCGGCGTCTCCCAGCCTATGAACCTCTGGCCCCAGCTTATCTCCTCCAAAGCCACCACGAAGAAGAGGACGGATAGCAGGACGTGGAAGAACCTCCTGGTTGATCTGACCTCCGAGGGACGCATGACGATCATCAGCTGGATCGATCCCGCCAGAACGTAAACCAGGGCCTGAAGGCTCTCCACCGCCGAGTCCTCACCCCAGATACCCGGGGTCTCCGGGAAGAGAAGCAGATCAAGCGTCAGCAGCAGGGCTATCGAGGCGGACAACACCAACAGCCCGGTCTCCAGCTTCAGGTACTCCACCACCTGTAGTCGAGCCGTCTCGCCGTGTGTTTAGATAGGTTGCGTTCACCGATCCCTCGGTCCTTGGGCTCGCAGGTGTTTCTCGGGGGCCATCAGGATGGGGCTCCTCTATACGGCCACCTCTCGGCCCGCGGGGATCTCTGCTGGATTGCTCTCTGGGTGAACTGGAGTACACCACAAAGCCCGATCACGATGAGCGGTGCGATCGAAACCTCGATCTCCAGCACCACGACGTAGACGGATGCCAGGGAGACCGTCAGGCAGATCAGACCTCCAAGCGTGGCCCTGCTCTCCAGATAGATCAGGGATAGACCGATGATACCCGGCACGGAGAGGCCGACGATGATCCAGGGATTGCCTGGGACATCTGGCGACAGAACCGAGTAGATCTCTCTCACGAATCTGAAAACCAGCCCGGGCCTGTCGACCGACCATACCCAGGGCGTGGTTGTCAGAAGGACGAGCCCCGTTAATCCGAGTATCAGGCCGAGGTTCGAGAGATTGCCCCTGACCGCAGTGGGCCCGGGTGCCCGTTGTCTCGGCCTGTACCTCGAACCGCACTCGGGGCACTCGGGGTTCTCGATGGGGTTCATATTCCCGCATTTACATCTCCAGTACTTGCGGTGGCTCAGCAGCCTGGCCGTGTGGACGGCCTTGGGACTGGACCTGGGGGTCGGGCTCTTGATCGATCTGTTCAGTTCCCTCAGTCCGCGAAGCCGGGACCGCCAATCCACGTGAAGTGATCCCCTCGTGATGACCAAAATCAGCAGCAGGAGCGTGAGGACGAGGGCTGCCTCCGCGGCTCTGGTCGGCAGGAACCCAGCGTCGCTCAAGCGCAGGGCCGCGAGCTCGTTCTCCGAAGCTTGCAGGATCTCCCTGCGACCGTCCCGGTCAAGGTCGATGAAGTAGAGCTCGCCCCAGTCGAATGGCGAACGCCCTCTCGCGATATGGCTTCCCCTCGCGTCGAATACGTGGATCGCCTGTCCTCCCCGGATTGAACGGCCGGTGGTCTTCGTCGATACGACCTCTTCCACCCCATCGCCCTCAAGATCAACGATGCCCCTTGCCCAGAAACCCCTCCTCACCCACGACAGTTCTCCCGAGAGGTCGTAGCAGGCCTCGTCCCCCACCAGCAGCGATTCTCCCGAGATGAAACCTTCTCCGCCGATGCGGTTGCCCGGGTCACCCCACAGCTCGGGGCCCTCGAGCATCGTGTCCGAGACGAGGAAGTGTGTCTCGCGACGCCCATCCCCGGTCTTCGATGTGAACCAGACCCCGAAGTTCTCACGTCCCCAGACACTGAGCAACCCGGGTATCTCCGTCTGGATCGTCTCGACCCCGTCAGTGGAGGACTCCTGCGAATCCACGAACTCGGTGAGGTTGAGGCACCCCTTCACTGACCCGTCGGGGGAAAGGAGGGAGATCAAACCATCCGCCTCGGCCACGAGTATGCCCGGTTCCCGGTCATTCAGATTCACGATCCGAGCGTTGGTCAGCTTCCCGGGGAAGTCCCTTGTCCAAACAAGTTTCAGCGACCCTTCCTCCTCTTGATAGGTGTAGAGGCTGACCCGAGACCCCGCCTCCCTCCATCCGGCAACTAGCACACGGCCATCATCAAGCTTCACCCAGTCCAGATCGGTAGGCGCCTGGAGGCCAGTGCCGAGGGGTTGCGGATCGGCCGCTCCGTCGAGGTGGATCATGTACACATCGTCGTGCCTGTAGCTCGGAGGAGCCGCCAGGGCGATAGCGGGCCGTTCGTCGTCCGGGAGGAGTATCAGCTCCCCGATCGGGAATCGAACCGAACCAGGCAGGCTACCCACCCTCTCTCGATCACCGTTTAGGAACAGGATCTCTCCCGGATCGCCTGCCAGAAATACGGCCAGCACTCGGCCGTGTCGCGGGTGCGTTAGTGCCGACAGGTGCACTACCTCACCGGAAAACTCCTCGGTCCACTCGACACCGATATGCCGCGGCATCGTCACCGTGTCCACCGCAAGCAGCGCGGAGAGGATCAGAAGCACCGCAGCTGCATACCTCTTCGCCAGACGGCGGTGCCTCTCGTCCCCGATCCTCCTCTCAACCCACAGGCAGAGCGGATGAAGCCCCATCGCGTCCGGGAAGGCGTTCACCTCCCGAAACCCTCCGGCCACGCCCTTCTCATAAGCTCCTCGGCTATCTCGGCGGGCTCCCGATCCCAGTCCAGCTCCCGGGTCAGGTCGAGCCTCTCGGCCTCGGCCCGCAGGGTCGAGAGACAATCCTCCCTCCTGGCGCAATCGTTGCACTGGCCCTGGTACTCGTACCAGGTAATGATCCCCCTACCAGGCGAGTAGGCCAGCACAACCTTGCTGCCCAGCGCCTGGCTGTAGCCGACCGCTATCCCGGTTTCCGGGTCCATCTTCTCCAGGTCTATCCTGTAGGTTCCCGCCACATCCTCGAAAGCACTGGACATCTCCCTGTCCGCCTTCAGAAGGGCCTTGTACACAGCCTGTCTAGTGACCCCCGTCTCCCTCCCGATATCGGCGAAGCCAAGGCCTCTGCGCCTCAGCTCCCAGAACCTCGATTCACTGCCGGAGAGGGGATCGAGAGCCAAACTATCCCACGTAAACTGCAGAAGTTTACAGGCATAAAAAGTCTTCGCTTGAGCCAGTATTCAGCAATGTAAAGTGACCCACACCACGGATGTCACGCAAAACGTTACCTATGCGATGTCAAAGCTGAAAGTGTTGGAGCCATTTATTTGGTGCATAAGAGGGAAGTATTGTGGTGGATATGGGGAAGGTAGTAGTCATAGTAGCTGTTCTTGCAGCAATCATGGCAACAGCCATCATTGCCTTCTATGTGGGCAGACCAGAACTGCCAGAGATCAACCTGATGCACCTCTATTTCAGCCACGCAAACCAGACCTACACCCAAGCCGAGAACATATCCTACTGGGCGAGTTACGCCCTTCGATTCAGAGGGACATCGGTGGAATTCAGCACGGAAATCATCGTGAAAGACGAGAGTGGGAAAGAAGTCTACAGAAACCCGGTTGTGAGGAAGTGCTTGTCTGTCACCCCTGTACCTTCTACGCCGCGGAACCATGTCTGGGAGTGTACAGGCACGATCAGGAGTGAAACATTCGCACTGCCGGAGCCCGGGGAATACGAGGCCTCGATCATTGCACGAGCCGGCGAAAGCTGCGACAGAGTGTTAGACACGTTGAGGGTTGTCGGGTGAGATGGGGAGTTGCTTGCCTTTTGACGCGAATCCACTTAGGTGATACTGCGAACCAGCCTAGAGCCCTCGGCCTCTCGCGGCTGCTGTGCCGTGCGTCTCTCAGCCCACGGGGCCGCGGTCCAGGGCCGGGCCAGGCCACGGGCAAACCTTTATATCTGTAAACCTTATTGGTTTACCTAGTGGATTGATTTGGGAGCGCCCCCGCAAGTCGAACGCGGAGCAAGGTGCAGATGCCGGCCGAGTATCCCTGATACCGAGGAGGCGATCCGGCATCGGCCGAAATGCCTTCGAATTGCCCTCGTCGCGCTATCTCTCCTGGCCATCCAGTGCTCGAGCTGCCATCAGGCCACGATGGTTCCCGGCACCGTCGAGGGGTTCGATAGGATCGATGTCCTGGTGATAGGTGATGTGGTGCCCGACGACTCCTTCTTCGGCTACGACCCGGCCCTCAGATACCTGCCCATCACGTACCCGAGCTTCGCAGAGTCGGCCTGGGAACCTGACCAGGTAGACGAGTGGCTGAACATAGGCAGGGCGCGGGGGTTCTTCAGGCCCGCCGATTTCGTGATCGAGTTGCCCTACCTCAAGTACGGCCAGCCTGATATAGAGAATAGGCTGAGGAGATCGGTGGAGGATTCTGTGAAGTACAGGGGAGCCAGCATCCTGCTCCCCGTGCCGCAGACCACCCTGCTCGCCCAGTTCGCCCCAGATGAAACCCGTATCGATATACCCCCCGCAGCGGAGCTGATAACCGAGGAGCAGGTCAACATAGCTGGACCCAGACGCCTCGAGACGCAGAACCACGACCCGCTGGGCGGGAACCTGAACACTCACTTCTCCATCAGCTTCCACGAGCCCATGTCCCGGTTCGAGATCGCCTCCCACTACCACGACGCCAACCTGTTTCTGATGGAGGCTCCCCACCCCGCGGCCGATATCGTGGCCACCGTACAGCCCACGGGCACGCTATCCCAGATACTGGCACCGGATACCCCCTGGATGGTCCGGCTCTCCCTATCGGCGATGCCGAGCGGAACGGCTCTCTCGGCGACGGGGTCGGTCTGGAAATGTGCCTCCCCGCTGACCGGCGTATTCTTCTTCCCGGAAAACGGCTGGGTGGCCACCCAGACCCTCACCGGGGGCAACTACGTACATGTCGACAACCTCAAGACCGGGGAGGACCACAGGTACGCCTGGGATCTGGTGTCCCACATAATCCTTCTCTCCGCCGGACGGGAACCGCCCGATCCGGTGATGGCCCACCAGGCCCGGGAGCTGTTCTCCGAGTACCACACCGCGTACTCTACGATCTACCGTGCCCTGGCCTTCGCTGAGATGGTGGCCTCCAAGACACAGACCTACCCTGTATGGGTGGAGCTGGCGAGGATGGGGAAGCAACGCGAGATGGCGGCCCAAGCGTATCTGGCCGGCGGAATGGAGAAGTCGATCTGGCTCATGGAGAGGGTCCTGAAAAGGGGACGGGCCGCCCAGGAGAGGGCGCAGGAAGAGCTCCGTAACTCCCTGTTCACCGTTCACGTGGTGGAGTGGGCGACTGTGGGCTTCACCCTTCTCATCTCCCTCTCAGCCACCCTCCACATCATGAGCAAGCCCAAGCCGAGACCCGTGGGATCAACTCGCTTCGCACCCCTTCGGCACGGGGAAAGAAGAATCACCGAACACAGAGCTGCGAAAAGACCCACTCGGCCAGACGGCAGGAATATACCGCATGGAAGGGCGATCATGGTCATTGCCCTCGTCATAGTCGCCACGCCTCTCGTCGTCCTGCTATGGGGGCCCGTCACCGAGATGGCCTCCTGGACATCGATCTCCAGGGACACCAAGGCATACAACCTGATCGATGAGGAGGAGCGGGTATACGAGGGAAGACTCGCCACAAGGGCCGAGCCCCGGGTCCATATCGAGGTAGATACGGAGAGCGGGGCCGCATGGATATCCCGGAACAGCGGGGTAGACGAAAGGTACTGGCCCTTCCAGCTGGTGATCGAGGGCAAGCCGACACTGCCCGTCATCTTCGAGGAGGAGGACGACCTCGCCCAGACGAGGCTGGCCAGGTATATCGGGAGGGTGGTGGAGATCAGGGGGAAGATACGGACCGTCACCACCACCCACCGGGGGTACAGGTATGCCGTTACCGGCGCCCGCGAGCTGGTCCCAGGAGCCGTAAGGGAGGCGAAGGAATGAACACGGCACACCCAAGCGCAGGCCGACCCAGTGAGGGCCAGGACTCAGAGTGGCTAAGATGGCTCGAGTCCGAGAGGGAGAGGAGATCGTTCAGCTATCTCGGCCAGAAGGTCTCCGTGACACCGGAGGAGATCACGATAGACACCTCGGACGGTGAGGAGAGATACGACCGGGATGAGTGCACGATAGATATCCACAAGGTCACCCAGGCGGCCGGGTACCTCATAGCTGCCCTGATCTACGGGGGGTTGATCTTCCTGGTTTCAGGCATGCTCACATTGGATCCGGGACAGGTCCCGAGCGGTGAGCCGACAGGTCTCAGACTTATATCGATACATCCACTCCCATATGCCTCCTTGAGCCACCTTGCCGAGAAGTTCGAGAACCTGGGCCTCGAGATAGTCAGGCTGGAAACGGGTCAGATAGAGCTGACGGAGTATCGGTGTCCCCTGTGCGGGCACGAGGAGATGAGCTCCAACACGGCCATCTGCCCCGGGTGCCATCAACCGATGCAGCCCACGGGACGGGTAGAGAATACACCGACGTACAGACACTTCCTGAAAGCGGGAACCGGACTTCAGGCCGGCATCATCGTCACCGCCGTTACTCTCCTGCTCCAGCCAGTTCTGATATCCCTCGTAGTTCACCCCCTGGCGGCGGCAGGGGTCTCGGCGCTCCTACACCTCTCCCTCTACTCCACGGGTCTTCTGGCCCTGCCTGCCATCGTGTTCATCAAGCTCGAGAAGATCTACGGGAGGGGCTGGACACCCCTCTTCTTCTCGGCCCTAGCCATATCCCTCATCGCCATCCCCCGGGTGCTATCCATGACCATGAGAACCTACTCCATGACCCTCAAGCAGGGAGACAGGAGGACGGAGCTTTACTGGGCAAACCCCGAGGGAGGAGCCCTCGCGGACGTGCTCCGAAGAAGATCAGCCCCCGAATCCAGGATCCGGAGAACGATATCCGGGTACCTATCCATAGGAAAGCTGGCGGGGTCAAGGCAGAAGAGATGCCACTACTGCCGAAGCAAGACGATGACCGAGTGTATCAGGTGCCACAAGCCCATCTGCCCCACCCACACCGCCAAGCTCAAGGGATACAAGGTCTGTCTGGAATGCTTCGTCCAGAGGAGGGGCAAGCACAGGAAACCACTAAGATGACCCCAGCCAAAGAAAGCTGCAGGGAAACCACTTCGATGAAGTGAAGCCGACCTGGTCAACATTCTCGGCCGCGTTGATCAGAGAAGAACATCCCTAGGGCATGATCAGCTGGGGAGTCTTCACGGCGATTGGATGGGGTCGCGTCTCTATGTTTTGGCGAGGCTTTGTCTGATTCTGGTGAGTGTGTCGGTTAGTTCGGATACTCTGTTTCTGAGTTGTTCGATTTCCTCTCTCTGGGAGGCTTCCTGGCTGAGGCGCGTGAGGTCTTCCGGTCCTTGTGTGAGGATCTCGCCGTCTAGGATTCTGAGGACTCTGTCGGCGTATCGTGCAACCCTGATGTCGTGGGTTGCTACGATGATGGTTCTTCCTTCCTCTTTGGAGAGTTTTCTGAGCAGGTCGAGGATGCCTGCTCCGGCTTCTGAGTCGAGTTCGCCGGTGGGTTCGTCTGCGAGAAGGATTGGGGGGTGGTTGGCGAGGGCTGCGGCTATGGCTATGCGTTGCTGTTCTCCTCCTGATAGTTGGCTGGGTTTGTGTGCGCCTCTTTCCTCCAGATCAACGAGCTCGAGCAGCTCCTGGGCCCGTGTCTCCCTCTCCTTTCTCCCGAGGTTTGAGATCCGCGTGGGGAGCTCCACGTTCTCTCTTGCTGTGAGTTCGGGCAGGAGGTTGAAGAACTGGAAGACGAAGCCAACGGTGTTGGCTCTGAAGTCGCAGGCCTGGTCCGTGTCCAGTTCCGAGAGGTCGGTGTTGTTGACAATAATTGACCCGACTGTTGGCCTGTCCATGCCTCCGATGAGGTTGAGGAGGGTTGTCTTGCCGCAGCCGGATGGACCCATGATCGCTACGAACTCTCCCTTGGAGACCTCTAGATTCAACCCGCGTAGGGCAACGACCTCTAGTTCACCTGTCTTGTAGATCTTTATCGCGTCATTTACCTTGACCGCAGCTTTGTCCGGTCCTTCGGCTCCGGTGCGAGGTTCGTCTCGTTCTCTTTCCATCTTCATTTCAGTCACCAGATCTCTGCCACGGATCAACCGTCTGGATGATGCTTCCCTCCCACTTTATGTGCAGGTAGGATGTGGCCATGGCTACTCCTATGAAGGCTGAGACTGAGAGCGAGAGTACCAATAGGAAGTCGAAGCCCAGCACGGGGATCGGCGTAACGGGTATCTGCGGGTTTGCGGACTGGAGGGCCCAGAGGTATCCGGCGAGGATCCCGGTTGCGGTCCCTACCGCGAGGCCGAGGATTATGGGGGACAGCCCCAAGGCGGAGACGAGGAGGAATCTCCTACGTCTTCTCAGGCCCCTCGCCGCCAGGTTCCAGGAGAGGGCCCGGGCATGGCTGAGAAGGGAGACGATGATCATCGTCACACCCAGCAGACTGGCGAGGAGAAGATAGTGTATCTCGGTGCGCACGAAGAGGGAGATCCCTCTTCGCGTGGATATGGGGCTTGCCTCGGTGATGATCTCGACGTCGCCCTCGTGCCAGAGATGGTCTGGGAGAAGTGCCATGGTCTCCTCCCTGATCTCTGCCAAATCGGTTCCTTCTGGGAGGTTGGCCACCATCAGGTATCTCTTGTGTGGGTGGGTCCTCAGCTGGGGGATCCTCTCCTGGAGCTCTTGATAGGTCTCCTCGGAGACGATGGTTGACTTGTAATTGCCGAGCCAGTTCCCGCCCAGCCCTGGCATGACCCTGTACTGGCCTGCGCTGGTCAGGGTGGTGTAGTTGAGCAGGTTCCCGGCATAATATCTCATCTTGACCTCCTCCCCGGGGGAGGTTGTATGCCCCCCGATCAGTGCTCCCATCTCGGTCTCCCTGAGCGCGGAAAGGCTTCTCTCCACCTCGTCTCGCAGCCCGGGCTTGATGCGGGGGTCCAGGGGGTAGTTTTCGGTATCGATCACGTAGAAGCATCCCTCGGAGAAGAAGGAGACAACCTCTATCGACACCGATAGGTCCGCCCCCCTGCCGAGGAGGTAGTCGGAGACTGTATCCACCTCATTGCTGTAGAGGTCTGTGATGCTGATGTCTCCCCCCGTTATGATGGGAGCCACATCCACTCGGTATCTGGCTACGCTGGCCATGGAGACCGTGATCAGACCGCCGAACCCTAAAGCGAGGCCGACGACGAAACAGGCCCTCCAGTTCTGTGATCTCACCGATGCCTGTGTCTTCTGAACCACGTGTCCAAGGCCGCTGGAAAGGGGTGAAAGGAGCTTGGTGGCAGCTCTGATGGATGAATCCCGACGTACAACTAGCCTGGTTAAGCCTATGATCAAGAAGAAGGGCACGAGGGGCTGAAGGGCGTAGAGGGCCGGTGCCACGGTTTGGATGATCATGGACCAGATACCCGTCAGGTGGAAGCCGGCTCCGGATCTGACCACGATTCCAGAGACAATGGATCCTGCAGCGAGACAGAGCAGCATCATATCGGTCTTCTCTCCCAGATAGTCACCCATTGCCTCTTGATCCCCGACACCCTCGAAGACCGCGGATCCCCGTCCCCCGGGGTGGGGCCGTATCTTGGTTGCTCTCCTCGCCCAGGCGATGGCGGGTGCAACGGCCACAGCGAGACCCGCACAGAGCGCTATCAGCGTTGTCTCTAAGCTTGGTGGGCTCGCCCACCCGTTCTCTGGAGACACGGCCCCCGCGCCGATACCTTGAATCGACGACACGGAGACCGCTGGTGCGAAAAGCCTGGAGGTACCCCAGCCAGCGAGGATCCCAAGGCAGGATGCCGCTGCCCCTATGAGGACGATCTCCAACAAAAGGAGTTCGAAGGTGCTTCTCGGCCTGAGCCCCCTGACCCGGAGTAGGGTTATCTCCCGCCTCCTCATAGCCAGGATGCTCTCCCCCGACACCAGACCGATGTATATTGACAGCCCGAGGAGCGGGAGAGAGACCGCAACGAACTCCTCCCTCATGCCATGTGAATCCCTCTCCACCTCACCCAGAGCATCCACCGCGTGGTTCTCTATCGACAGGTCGATATGGCTCCGGGAAGTTATCGCGCTCCCAAGCTCTGTGATCTTCCTACGCACCGATTCAGCGCCCTGGGTCCGGAGTAGCTGCTCTCTATCAAGGAAGAGAAGTACACGCGCACTCGGGGGGATCTCCAGCCCCGGAGGGTGGTGGCTGAAATCGTGATTCTGGATCTGGACTCCCAGCAGCTCCATCGCCCCGGGCAGAAGGTCGATAGGGATGATCACCGTAGGGGAGCCGTAGTAAAGGCTCGGGAAACATGCCCTGAATCTGGCAACCGGGTGCCTCACCTGGTCGTCCAGATCAACAATACCCTCGACATGCATTACCAGCCTATCCGTCATCTCTCCAGCCCCTCCAGTCCCTGCCGACAACGCGATCACGCTGGTCCTGCTCAAACCCATCCGGTTGGCCGTGTCCACATCGATCAGGCAGCCCTCACCTGGATCTGTATAATCGTCAATGCCGATGAGAGAAGCATCCCCTGGATCCAAGGAGGCCGGGAGGCCCAGCAGCCGGATGGATGTGACATCTCCCTCAGCCCCCTCAACCTCCTTTGCGTCTCCGGCCTCATCTCCGGCAAGCGACACGATCAGAAGGAACTCTACCACCGGGATGGCCGACGCAACGAGGGACTCATCCTCCAGCTGTCCGGAACATTCGACTAGATCCTCGAACAGTACACCCGGGTCACCCTCCACATCACTTGGTGAGAGAGTGAGATCCGGTACACACACCTCAAGCTCCTCCGCCAGGCGGTTGAGCTCGGTGTTATCCACCGATGTACCTACGCCGGAGATCAGGGCAACCGGCAGCATAAGTCCCAGCAAAAGCCCCAGTGATCTGAGCTTGCTGCTCGAGATGCTTCTCACAGTAAATGTCAATGAGTCCAGGGATCTCAAGGCCGCTCGATGCCCCCATGGCGAAATGCGGACCCCGGGGCCCGTCGCCCCGCTTTCCCGCTTAACCTATCTCGAGTCAATGTGAACTATTAAGGATTGTTCACCGCCGGTACGTATCGAAGATACGTATCCAGAGTGAGTAGTAGTTAAGAGGAACAAGCCAAGTCGATTGACGGGGCGAGACGTCAGATCTCGGATCCATCGACGCCTCGCGTTCATCTTCCTTCTGTTGGAGGGGATGCCTGGTGGAACCGGATAACAAGAACAGCGAAAGGCACGGCGGCGAGTCTCCCACGGTCCAAAGTCAGATAGAGACCATGCGTCAGCTAGTTGACGAGGCCGAGAAGTGGAGCGACCTACTCCTCAACTACAGCAGATCCATGCTGATCTCCTTCCTGCCAGCCACCGTGCTGGCGGTCGGGATAACGGTGCTCCAGCTGTTCTGGACCCTGGCCTCGTGGGCGCAGCTAACCGACCAGATGAGATTCCTGAACACAGCCGTCCTCCTCCTGCTGGCCATCGTCGCTCTTCTAGCAGTCAAGAAAGAGGCCGAAGCCGTGATTCGCTACGGGGCAAACAAAGGCAGACACCGCAAGTGGAGCCAGAAATTCCGGGCCCTCAGAGAAACCGAAACACAGCTAAGAGAGATGCTAACCACCACAGAGGAAACCGAAACCCATGCCTAGACACAAGTGAGGTATGCCTAGTGAGTGTCCAAGGCGCCGGGCCCGGATTCAAACCCGACCTCTACATCGTGGCAAGGATGATCGAGAAACTCCTCCAGAGCAGAGACCAGATGCTAAAACGCACCCAGCTCCAGATGAAGAGCGGTCTGAACTGGAACGTCTTCACCAAGTACCTGGACCTGCTGCTATCAAGAGAGCTAGCAGCGATAGAGACCCATGAAGACGGGGAATACGTCGAGGTCACAGACGAAGGAAGAAGAGCCTACAGACTGCTCATAGAATCGATAGCAGAGGTCCTGGGTGAGAGATGGATGGAACGGGAAAGAAAGAGGCTTTAACTAAGTACGAAAGCGCGATCTCAATCAAGCCCTCTTGTCGGATCGTGGTCAACGAACGGGTCGATCATTGCCATGTCATCGCCGTGAGAAAAAGCGTCACAACGCCCGGGCCGAGAGATAACGGAAACCTGGGGACGCTTTGCATATCCTCCCCCAGCGGAGATATCTCCGGCACTCTTGTCCATTTGAGTCGGCTCACAGCCGCTGGAGAACCCTTTACTCCTCGGAATGTGACTGCGCACGAGTCGGCAAGCGGTACTGCACCCAACTTGGGTTCGAATTGAATTAACAGCTCCGCCCGTGAACGCCCAACTCTTGTTCACGGTTTTGCGTGGATATCGGTGCTTTTTTATGGTTGGGGGGCGCCAGATCGTCTTGGCCCCGGCGGGTGTTCCCAATCACAGAGGATGGCTCCCCAAGGCAAGGACTAAACTCGAGGGATGAGATAAGGGCATCCCTCCGGAGCTCGGTGAAAGCCCTCGGGGACCTGGGCTTCGGCACGGAGCTACAGAGGGAGATACTGCGGAGAATCATCGATGGGAGGAGAACCATCACCGAGCTCGTGGAGCTCATCTACGGGACCTCCAGGGATGACCAGGGGTTCAAGGCCGATTTCATGAAGGTCAGCAGGGCCATAAGGAGGCTGGAGTCCAGGGGGCCTCATCGCCACGCGTCTCTTTGTCCGAAGAGGGCCTCTTCGTGGTGAGGGCCGAAAGCTCCGAGGTAACCGTCTCACAGGGTCAAGATGCGAGGATATTCGGCGCCATCATGGGGCTGACGGCCGAGGAATATAATGACCTTGAACGACTAGAGATAGCGTTTGACCTCTCGGTGCTGTTGAAGGAATACAGGCCCCCTTAACAGGTTGACACTCCAAGATAGAATCACAGGTATCTACAGGGGAAGAGGATATGACCGAAAAAGAGACCTTCTTCAAGCAGTTCCCCAACGGATGTCCCAGCTGCGGCGGACCAAGGAGGCGCATGACCTTCACCTCCCTTGTGAAGAAACCCAGGGGGTTCCTGGCGTCGATTCCGTGGCTTTCCATGATGGGCATGGCCGGGGGTGAGCACTCGCACTTCGCGGAGTGTGAGATCAGCCACGAGGCCTTCGTGTACCAGCAGCACAGCAACAGGTGGGTAAACGCCGATAAGGTCAGGAAGAGCAGAAGGCTTAAGGGCAAGACGACCAAGGGCCAGGGGAGGGCCCACGACAAGAAGGACGAATTCGATATAGGCAGAGTCTACTGACACCCGAGCCCTCCTTCTGCATAGGTTCAGAGCTTGCTCTTAGGCCGAATGGGCGATCTGGCACGTATCGGGGACCCAACCGCTATACGGGCCCCCCGTCCTCTTTCGGCCGTTTCCGGTGTCTGTTCGTTTCAGACCGTATCGTTTCACGACACTTGGATGTGGGTGGAATGCGATGGAAAGAAGACTGGTTGCGTTTATTTGCCTGGCCATCGCAGTGACCCTGGTTCTCGCGATGCTGGCGATGGAGAGTCCGGCCGGCCGGGTGAACGTTACCTTCTCGAACCTCTCCCACTCGACGTGGGCAGAGCTAAGGTGCGGCTTTGGGTCCGAACGCATGTGGGGAATCCACATCCTGGGAAGGGCGACCAACCACGGGAAAGGTGAGGGCTGGGTTACCGTGGTTGGGTACCTGGAGTGGAACGGCACCCGTCACGAGAGCGAGAAGAGGGTTCACTTCGAGCCCGGGAGCTCAACTATGGTGATCGAGACATTCGCGTGTATGCGCGGTGACGTTCCCCTTCGAGAGGACTTCGGCTACGGCTTTGAGGCAGAACAAGCCTGATCCAGATCCGAAAAGGATCTTGGCGTTCTATCGCCCTATTTCCCTCCTATATCCACCACTCGCCCCAACCGGTTGGCAGTAGCACGGCAACCAACTCCTTCCCCTTGCTGAAGAACACATACTGCGGATTCAGTTCGAACCCGTGTCCACCGAGGTTGCTGAAAAACTCGTCGTAGGAGAGCTCCATGGTGACCATGAAGCCGTCGAGGAGCATCTCAGAGCTATCGCCACCGTACCAGTAGCTGGGACCTCCACGTCCCGGGTCCCTCCAGTCACATCTCGTCTCGCTCCAGGATGCCCCGTCCGACGCGGTCACGGTGAGATTCCCCCGATCTTCAGTTATCACGCCCTTGAAACGATCCACGGTCGCCGAGTATTCCAGATAGCCGGACCTAGTGAAGTTCCTAGCCCCCCACTCGCGGATAAACATCTCATGCCTGGCGGCGAAGTAGTTGATCACTCCGTCGTTCACATACCGGGGTATGTCGAAATCGCCAACGCCGCTGAACGCTACGTTGAGGGGCTCTATACCGAGCAGGTTGGGGATATCGAGTTGCTCGGCCCTGTATATCAGCTCGTATCCCTCGTCGGCCCCCGGGAGCGCGAGCCTGGTGATATTCACTGGAAATCTCCCGATTCGATTGGACTCGATAGAGGCCAGCAGGGCATCGTATCTCGCCTTCCAGGTGCCCAGAGAGTCGTTCAGCTCCAGGACCGTCAAGGATAGCTCCCGGCAGCGAGACTCCAACTCCTGAATTGAGGAGTTAAGCTCCGAGGACTCGAGTAGAAGTTCCTCGTAGAGCGATCTGTACAGCCTGAGGCTCTCCTCTGTCTCGTCCAGCTCCCTGTACGCCTGGTATAGCGCGATTCCCGCCAGCAGCAGGCAGACGGCCAGGGCCGCCACTGCCAACAGGCCGAGAAGGCATCTCCTGTCTTGGGTATTCCTCAAATCGAACCCGATCCCAGGCTGCAACTGGCTTGAACCGGTCGCACAAATATGTGCCGCCGTAGCCTCGTTCGCCACCGAACACAGGGTCCCGAGGGTGCCGCTCTCAGAGGCTGACCAGCTCCGAGCCCTGTTTCATCCACCCCTTCAGTATGGTGTCGTCATTCACCGACCTCCGGGCCACCGACCCGTCGGCGGCCTCCAGATCGATCTCCCGGGAAACCAGCCTCTCCTCGAAGTAGCCCGCCTCCTCCAGTACGTTGCCGTCCGGGTGTATGATCTTGCTGTTGCCGTGGGACTGGGAACCGCTGCGGATATGGTCGGGATTCGCCGGCGCGTTGGCCATCACCAGATAGATGCCATTCTCGGTAGCGCGGGCGATCGGCATCGCCCTGTACGCGCTGAGCTTGTGCTCCGAGAAGAGCCCGCTCTCGTTGCTGCAGAAGTAGCAGACCTGGGCGCCGCGGATCGCCGGGAGCCTGACAAGCTCGGGGTACCTTATGTCGTGGCAGACGAGGAAGCAGGATCTGGCCCCCGCCAGCTCGTATATCGGCAGCACCCTTCCGGGCGTTGACCAAGCTTCCGCAAGGTGGGTCTTCGAGTAGCGCCCCCGGACGACACCTCCCCTGTCGATCGCCAGCAGGCTGTTGTACCACTTGCCCCTCTCCCTGTTGGCTGTACCCAGCACCACGCCGATATCGTTCTCCCTCGAAGCCTCGACGACCTCCCCCTCCGCGGCCCTGAAATCCTCCGGGTCCGCGCCCTTCCAGTAGTCAGACTCGGAGGTGTACCCGCATAGCGCCGCCTCAGGGAAGGACACGACATCGATTCCCTCCTCCGACGCCTTGCCTATCCACTCGACGATCTTGCTCATGCTCTTATCGATATCCCGGTACGTATCTATCTGACACGCCGCCACCCGTATCCTCAAGCCAGATCACCTCGATCCACAGCTTCTCTCATATCAATCACCGTCTCCAAGGGAAAGATAACTGTCCTGTCCGCCCCGGCACTCGACCATCATAGGGTTATCGACCCGTTCATAAAACCATCCCGTTCGGCAAGTCGTTCCCGGGGGGCACTGGGATATATTTTTGAGGTCTATCCCCGAGCAGTATCAAGGCAGTGAACCTGATGAAGCAGGACATTAAGGACATAGTTCTGAATACCAGGCCCGAGGAGCTCTACGAACCCGAGAGCCTGGACCACGCGGAGCATGTGGTCCTACTGGCCCTGGACGGAAACACGGGCGTGGCAGCGGACCATCTGCTCCACCCCGAGATGAAGGGAAACCTCATCGAGACGGTCGGCAACGTTACCAGGCAGCTCAACCTGCAGCTGATGTGGGCGACGACCTGCGCCGAGGACACCGACGAGGAGTTTGAGGAGAAGATACTCGCACGGGCCAGGGCGTACGAGGTCATGATCGAGATCGGTCTCAACCTAACCGGCATGGAGCCCAAGCTAATCGGTCTCTCGGAGACCGAGTGCGAGGACGCGTACCAGAACGTTCTCGAGATCCTGGATCGATGGACGGAGCGCGAGTGCGGGGAGTTCGAGGGGGAGGCCCCGGTTGGCAACGCCGTAGCCAGGAAGATGCTCGTCGACATGAAGAAGATCATGGCCGGTGACGGCATGATGGCCAAGCTGGCGGAGGAGATCGAGCCCAACATAGACGAGAAGTCCCCGGTCAAGTCCTACCTGCAGTCGACCAGCAAGGCGCTGAGGGAGAACGTGTACTACCAGATGACCTATCAGGGCCTGTGCAAGCTGGGCAACGACTACGCCATGGGGCTGAGGTGGCTCAGGCACCTCGGATACGTTCAGGTTTCGACCAACCCCGTTCTGGCGGCGAAGGCCTACGTGGACATCCCCGAGCTCTGGAACCAGTTCGAGCAGGTGGTGCTGGAGAACGAGCAGTGGCACGACTCCCCGGAGGATTTCGAGGACGAGATCGCCATGGAGGCCACCCAGGTGGCGCTGTGGCCGAACCTCATGGTGTTCAGGCCGCTCTTCCTCTCCACCAACCGGCAGCACGGCATGGTCAGCTACCAGCTGAACCCGAACGTCGCGGACAGCTACGAGGGAAGCGTGGAGGACGCCCTCAAGATCTACTCGGCGGCGACCCACTTCCTCAGGGAATACGACAAGAACCTGGTCTGGGGGTACTCCGAGATCATGGAGAGGTCCCGGCCGAACATCGTATTCAAGGTCGCCGGCAGCTCGCCGGCATCGCTCGACATAACGACCACCCTGGATAGCCTCGGTATCGGTACCAACAACACCGTGACCTACAGCGTTGTGCAGGAGACCTCACTGATCATCCGGGCCATAACCGGCATGTCCCTGGCCCTCAAGGCCGGGATACCGATAACCCAGGCATACGAGACCAACATGGGCGGCCGGCTGGAGAGCCACCTGCGGGACATAGAGTCGGAGAGGATCCTCAGGGAGGCCCTGACCAAGGTGGACGACGAGACCGAGCTGCTGGACGAAATCGTCCAGGGGATGGAGATAGAGGAGGACCTGGAGACCGACGAGGACAAGATCTCCGCTATCTGCTCCTACTCGTACCTCAAGTCCCTCGAAACCCCGGCGTTCGTCAATGGTATCCGGAAATCCGGGGCCTTCGGCGACGAGGAGGAGACGGCGAAGTACCTGGCCGATCTGGAGAGCGATATCGGGATGTCCGGAACCCTGGTATGCCAGCGGGTCTACTGGGTCTTCTTCAGCGAGGAGAACAGGCCCAAGTGGATCGAGTACCTCCGCGGCAAGTTCGACCTGACCCAGGAACAGGCGGAAGAGGTTATGGGGAAGATCGACATGCTCCCCGCCTCGAAGAGGAAGCCGATGGACACCTACCTCACGATGGCCAGCAGGGGCATGACCAACACCGAGTTCCCGAACCACCAGTACAACGTGCTCGAGGCCTTCAGGGAGGAGGGATTCGAGCTATCCGAGTTCGAGGACGCGGTCCTGAGCGAGCACGACCCGGAGATCGCCGAGCGCCTATTGAATCTAGACGATTTCAAGAAGGCCTACGAGATGAACCCCTGGCTCTACGAGCAGCTCAAGGAGGCGGGCATAGAGCCTGACTTCGGGGACGGCGGTATGATGCCCGAGGAGTGGCCCAACTTCGGCTCCGTGGTCAAGACCTCTAACCAGTTCAAGAACGCTTACGAGGAGTTCAAGGAAGAGTGCGTGGAGTTCGTGAAGAAGATCGCGGCAGAGTCTGAGTGAAGTTCACTCGCCGGAGGCGGCCCCGCGCCTCTTGAACAGGTCGTAGACGTAGATCTCTATAGCCAGGACCAGAAGGACCACGCCTATCACGATCGCTAGGTTCATCGCCGCCTTCCAGGGGTTATCGATCGACCACTCCAGGACCCTAGCTACCAGCCGTAGGCTGTTGACGACCTTCTGGCCCGACCAGTCGATGAGCCAGGTGGCCCTGTAGAAGAACCACCTGCCCGACTCCAGCACCAACTTCGATGTGGTGTCGACCAGCCAGACGACCGTGTCGGTTATGAAATCCATCTCGAGAACGTAGGTGGCTGACGATCTCCGATAATAAATTTATCGGGGTTCCACCGGGTCCGGGCTACGAGTTACCCGATCTCATCTCGGAGAGCAGCTCCCTAGCCCTGTCCAGCCTGACCTTGCCCTCCGAGCCCAGCTTCTCGGCCAGGGCGTCGACCTCTTCGCCCTCCGCCCCAGCCAGAATCGCGATGTTCCGGGCGTGCAGCGCCATGTGGCCCCTCTGTATACCCTCGGTTGCAAGGGCACGCAGGGCCGCAAGGTTCTGGGCCAGCCCCACCGAGGCCATTATCTGGGATAGCTCCTGGGCGCTCTCGACCCCCAGTATCGATATCGCGGCCTTGGCCATGGGATGAACCGCAGTCGCCGCGAGCAGGCCGACGGCGAGGGGCATCTCGATGCTCCCGGCGAGGTCCCCGGAACCGGTCCTCTCCCAGAACGTCAGGGGCCGGTAGACCCCGCTCAGGCTCGCATACGCGTGGGCCCCCGCCTCCAGCGCCCGGGTGTCGTTCATGGTGGCGTTGGCAACTGCGATCACGCCGTTCATGATGCCCTTGTTGTGGGTGGCGGCGCGATAGGGGTCGGCGGCGGCGAAGGCGTACGCCTCCAGGATCCCCTCGACCACGTCCTCGCCTCCCAGGGCGTCACTGGGAAATACGGCGGATGCGCGTGTCAGCCTCTCCGTGGCCAGGTTGCTTATGATCCTCAGGTAGACCCGTCCCCCGGTCAGCTCCTCTATGTATGGGGCGATGGCCTCGGCCATGGTGTTCACCGCGTTCGCACCCATCGCGTCCCTGGTGTCGACGAGGAGATGCACTATCAGCATCCGGCCCCTCTCGGTGTCAAGGACCCTGCATCTCAGGTCCCTCGCGCCTCCGCCTAGCTTGACCAGTATGGGATCCTGCTCGTTCGCCATCTTCAGGATCTCCCCCCTGTGCCTCATGACCGATACCGACTGTGCTTTCGGATCGGTCAGGCCGCAGACCTGTATCTGCCCTATCATCACCGGCTCTCCCCCCTCCGCCCTGAATCCGTACCCGGCCCTGGCTATCTTGGCCGCATTGCTTGCAGCGGCCACCACCGAGGGCTCCTCGATTGCCATGGGCACGAGGACATCCCTATCGTTTACGACGAAGTTCGTCGCGACCGCGAAGGGCAGCTCGGTGGTACCGATCACGTTCTCGATCATCCTCTCCGCCTGAGAGGCCGCCAGGCCTCCCGTCCGGCTCAGGGCGTCGAGGGCCTCTCTCTCCAGACCCACGGCATCCGCGATGACCTTCCTCCTCTCCTCCATCGAGAGCTTGTAGAATCCCGGGATTCGGCTCTTCAAGGTCAACACCTAGGCAAGCTTGAACTTGTATCCGTAGTGGATTATGCCTGCGGATCCGTCCTCGTCCACCTTCCTGAACACCGCCGCGACCTTCGAGCCTATCTCCACATCGTCCGGCTCGCAGTCCACTATCTGTGACGTTATCCTCGGCCCCTCCTTGAGCTTGACGATCGCGACGACGTACGGGGCCTGCTTCTCGAATCCCTCGGGCGCAACCCGGACCACGGTGTAGGTCATTATCTCGCCCTCCCCCGAGAGCTTGACCTCATCGACCTCACCTGCCCCCCGGCAGTTGGGGCATATCGACCTCGGTGGGAAGAACGACTCCTCGCATCTCGAGCACCTGGTCCCTATCAGCTGGTACCTGTACGGGATCTCTCTCCAGAATCTCGGCACTCCCATCTTTCATCACCTTCCCAGTATGTGTGTGACGCAGGTACCCCCAGACCCGCCTATGTTGTGGGTAAGCCCTATCTCCGCGCCATCGACCTGTCGGTCGCCGGCCTCGCCCCGGAGCTGCATAACCGCCTCGACCACCTGCGCGACCCCGGTGGCACCGACGGGGTGTCCCTTGGACTTGAGGCCGCCGCTGGGGTTTATCGGGATGTCCCCGTCGATCTCGGTGAGGCCATCCTCCGTCGCCTTGCCCCCGTCTCCCTTCGGGAAGAAGCCGAGGTCCTCGATGGCGCAGATCTCGGCGATGGTGAAGCAGTCGTGTACCTCGGCGAAATCCATATCCTCCGGACCCAGCCCGGCCATCTCGTAGGCCTCCCTCGAGGCATGGACGGTGGAGTCGATGGTGGTGATATCTCGCCGATCGTGGAGCGCTATGGTGTCCGAGGCCTGCCCCGATCCCAGCACCCATATGGGCTCGTTCTCGGACTTCCTCGCCATCTCCTCCGAACAAACCACCAGGGCCGCCGCCCCGTCGCTTATCGGCGAGCAGTGCAGGAGACGGATCGGGTCAGCTATCAGCGAGCTCCCCATTACCTGTTCCAGGGTGACCTTCATCCGGTACTGGGCGTGGGGGTTCTTCTCCCCGTTAATGTGATTCTTGACCGAGACCTGCGACAGCTGCTCCTCGGTGGTCCCGTGCTCGTACATGTGCCTGTTGGCCATCATGGCGTAGAGGCCCGGGAAAGTGACGCCCTGGAACGCCTCCCACTCCCGGTCGGCGGCGCACGCCAGTGCCATCGTGGTCTGCTCGGTCAGGATATCCGTCATCTTCTCCACCCCTCCCGCGATGACCACGTCCTGCATCCCGGACGCGACAGCCATAACCGCCTGTCTCAGCGCCAGACCGCCCGAGGCGCACGCCCCCTCGACCCTGGTGGCGGCCTTCGGAACCAGTCCGCAGTAATCCGCCAGAATGCTGGATATGTGCTCCTGCTTGACGAAGATGCCGCTCGACATGCAACCGGCGTAGAGGGAATCGATCTCCTCCCCGGCGAAGCCTGAGTCCCGTATGGCCTCCAGCCCGGCCCTCACCGTCAGATCACGGAGGGACATATCCCAAAGCTCGCCGAAGTCGGTCATGCCAATGCCAACGATCGCTACCTTCTGCATTCTGATCACTCCGCAAACATCAGTTTCTGTCTAAGCTTGACGTAGGTCGCATAGTCGATGTACCTCTTCCTGTTGATGATGTCCCAGGTCAGCGGCGCCAGATCGCGCTTGGACTCGATTCCGTCCTGGACCGTCAGGGCGAAGCTGTCGCTCCCCGCTCCGGAGCCGTAGCTGGTGAGCAGTACGGTATCGCCCGGCTCGGCGACGTCGAATACAGCGCACAGCCCGAGTGGCGAGCAACCGGAGTAGGTGTTCCCTATCCTCTCAACCACAAGCCCCGGCTTGACCTGGTCCATCTCGAACCCCAGGGTCTTCGCGGCACGGACCGGGAACTTCCTGTTGGGCATGTGAAAGACAGCGTAGGTGAAATCCGAGGGCTCCAGGCCCATATCGTCCATCAGTATCCTGGTGGCGCCCACCAGGTGTTTGAAGTAGGCGGGCTTCCCGGTGAACCTCCCTCCGTGTCTCGGGTAGGGCTTCCCCTCCCTCCTCCAGAAGTCGGGGGTGTCGGTTGTCACCGAGGTGGTGTGATCGATCCTAGCGACGTTGGAGTCGTCATCCTTGCCGATCACGAATGCCGCCCCTCCAGCCGCTGCCGAGTACTCCAGGGGATCGCCCGGTGCCCCCTGGGCGGTATCCGCCCCTATCGCCAGGCCGTAGGGTATGGCCTCCGATGCAACGAGCCCCATAGCGGTCTGGATGCCGGCGGTACCGGCCTTGCACGCGAACTCGTAGTCAGCCACCGTCAACCGTTCACCCGTCCCCAGGGCCGCGGACACGACGGTCCCGCTCGGCTTGACGGCGTACGGGTGAGACTCCGACCCTATGTATATGGCACCGATATCGGTTGGGTCTATCATCGCCCGCGCGAGGGCATATCTCGCGGCCTCGACCGATATGGTGATGGTGTCCTCATCGATGCCGGGTACGGATTTCTCGATCACACCCAGTCCGTTTTCGACCGCATCTGGGTCCTGCCCCCACATGACGGCGATATCCCTAGACCTTATCCTGTAGATCGGGACATACGCCCCGTAACCGGTTATCCCTGCCTTCACTCCATCAGCTCCAACTTCAGCCTGATTCCTATCTCGGCAGGTGGGATTATTCTTAACTGTATCGACGAAGAACGATTCTATATTCGACGATTGCCGAACTTCGGCACTTCGAGATCTGAGCAGCCATAAACGGTATCTGACGGGCCTGATTCCCCCCATGAGACGGGCTCCGCCGTGACAACATGTGTGAATACGGGGGGATATTTTTATCCAAATCGTCAACCAGTCAGAGCAATGAGAATTGATTTCGGTACCGATGGATGGCGCGCTCGCATGGGCGACGAGTTCACCATGGACGGCGTGGAGGCCCTGGCGAGATCTATATGCAGGTTTCTCATAGAATCGGGGCACTCACCGTCGCAGAACAGGATCATCGTTGGCTACGATACCCGGAAGAACTCGAACGAATACGCTGACGCCGTGGCCAGGATAGCATCCTCCGTCGGGTTCCACGTGCTGATGCCGGAGAGGGACTCCCCGACCCCGGTCATCGCCAACGCCGTGAAGTACTGGAACGCGTGCGGGGGCATAATGATAACCGCCTCTCACAACCCGCCCGACTGGAACGGGGTGAAGTTCATACCCTACTACGCCGGCCCCGCGAACGAGGAGATAACCAGCACCATCCAGCAGCTCGTCTCCCTAAAGGGGGAGGAGCCTCTGGAGGAGGCCGATGACCCCGGGAGGATCGAGAGGATAGACCCCTTCCAGGCCTACTTCGAGGATATCAGGGCCATGCTAGGCGCCGTGGTCCTCTCCAGATCGGACCTCAAGATCGTCTACGATCCCATGCACGGGACGGGCAGGGGGTACGTTGACCGTCTGCTCAGCAGCTTCGGCGTGGAGGTCATAACGATAAACGGCGAGGCCGACGAGGATTTCGGGGGCGTTCAGCCCGATCCCTCCGAAGAGAAGCTCGGGGACCTCATGGAAGCGGTTCAGAGCAATGGGGCGGATCTCGGCCTGGCGACCGATGGCGATGCCGACAGGATCGGTGCTGTGGCGCCGGACGGAACCTACGTTTCACCGAACATGCTCTTCCCGCTCCTCGCCTCCAAGATACAGGACAGCAAGAGGGGCGGTATCGTAAGGACCGTAGCCACCACCAGCTCGGTGGATGCCCTTGCCCAGTCGCTGGGCGTCGAGGTACACGAGGTCCCGGTCGGCTTCAAGTACATCGCCCCCTACCTCATGGACGACAAGGCGGTAATAGGCGGGGAGGAGTCCGGCGGGTTCGGGTACTGGGACCACGTGCCCGAGAAGGACGGGATTCTGACCTCCCTGAGGACCGCGGAGCTCCTGGCCCAGCGTGAGAAGTCGATAACCGAACTGCTCGAGGACTTCTTCGCCAAGCACGGCAGGTTCATCAGCCGAAGGACCCAGGTGCCGATACCGGAGGAGATGACCGAAGGCATAAAGAGGTCTACCAAGGACTTCACCGAGGCGCTGGGGCAGAAACCGGCCAAGGTGGTGAGAAAGGACGGGCTCAAGGCCTATCTGGATAATAAGACCTGGCTATTGCTCAGACCGTCCGGAACCGAGCCCGTGGTGAGGATATACGCCGAGGCGGAATCCGAGGATCGTGTCCTGGAGCTGCTGGAGGCCGGAAAGGGCCTCATCTCTGGCGACTAGGCTTTCTCCTGATCCCTCACGACCATCGAGACCCCCTCGCGGAGGGAAATGGTGGACTCGAATCCCAACCCCTCCCTCGCCTTTCGCGGGTCACCTAGCGTGTGGTCGACGTACATCTTCAGGGGATTCTCCACGTACCGGGGCTCGATGCTGGCATCTATCTCGTCGTTGATTATGTTGACCAGCTGATTGAGGCTGTAGCTCTTCCCGGTGCAGACGTTGAAGACACCTCCCGCCGCCCCCTCACTCCGGGAGGCGAGTATCAGGGCCCTGCAGACGTCGGAGACGTGCACGAAGTCCCTGGTCTGGGAACCGTCCCCGTAGATCACCGGCCGTTCATCGCTCAACATGGACCAGATAAACTGGCTGACCAGGTTCGCGTATTTCTTCTTGTGCCACTCGTTGGATCCGTAGACGCTGAAGAACCTCATCCCAACCGCCTCGATATCACGGGTCGCGGTGTAAATGCTGGCGATCTGTTCCCTGGCGAATAGGTTCTGCTCGTACAGCGTCCTCGGGGTGACGTCCATATCCTCGGAGTGCGGAGGCTCAATACCGCTGTATATGCTGCTGGTCGAGGCGTACACCACCCTCTCTACACCCTCCTCCCTCGCCGCCTCCAGGACCCTCAGGAAGCCGCCCACGTTGACCTCCTCCCCCAGCACGGGGTCGTCGATTATCATGGTCAGCGAACTCTTCGCCGCGAGGTGGAAGACCGATTCAACCCCCCTCATCGACTTGGACACGGTTCCGGCGTCGCACACGGACCCGTCCACGAGCTCGACCGCGTTCACGAGGTTGGAAGGAACCCCGAGACTCAGGTCATCAAGCACCACTACCTCGTGACCGTCGGCGCTCAGGGTGTTGGCGAGGTTGGATCCTATGAACCCGGCCCCGCCCGTAACTAGGACTCTCATACCGGAACAGAAATCCTCGGACATTAAAGTGTTCCATGAGGATTTCCCGGGCGAATGTGAATCCAGCGGGCTAGAGGAAACCCATGGCTATCACGATCGCGACCACCGAGATCACGAAGATAACCAGCCCCTTGAGCGCGTCCACAGGTTCCATGAGAAACGCGAGCATCATTCCGCTTCCCATGCCAGCAAGATGAGCGAAGTGGCCCACCGGCCCGGTGTCCCCGGCCTGGATCATGGCCACCGTGACTATGGCGTATACCGCGGATATCAGCATGATCGGGACCGGTATCACGATCAATATCACGAAGCTGGTGGGGTACAGGAGTGAGAGGGTGCCCATCACCCCGAATATCGCCGCCGAGGCGCCAACCGCCGGTCGGGTCGAGGCGGGGTTGAGAGCCCCGAAGGCCACCGCTGCCAGCACGCCGCAGAGTATGTAGAGGGCCATGTACCTTGCGTGGCCGACGCGGGACTCCAGCGAGGATCCTATGAAAAGCAGGGCGAGCATGTTTGACCCCAGATGCATGATCTCGGCGTGGAGGAAGATGTGTGTAACGGCGCACCAGGTGCAGCTGCCGTCGAAGAAACGAGAGGGCACAAAGCCGTATCCCGTCGCCACCTCATCCGTCAGCAGGAGGTTCGAATCTACGGTGGCCGTAAATACCAGCACGTTGATGGCGACCAACGCGAATGTGACCCAGGGGAACACCCTCTTGGATTTCAACATGCCGCCGTTCGCAACCGTGGTTCTTCTTTATTTCCCCCGCTCTCGAATCATGATTACGACCCATGCAACCCTGGCCCACAACGCGCCCGGGATACCCGACATCCTAGACGCGGGAAACTGGATCATAACATTTATATCCCAATCCACAGCCCCAACAAGGGAAGCTAACCAAACCAAAAAGTATCTACGGGGATGGAAAAACAATGAGAATGAGCGGACTGTTCATAATAATAATGTTTATGGTTATTTTCATTTCGATTGCGCTGATGTTCTATTCCTGGCTGCTTCTCCGCCCCACCGAGGAAGAGGAGTAGCCTAGGCCACCTCGCGTAGCCTCTCTATCAGGGCGCCTACAGTGCTGCACCTCGAGACCACGATAGGTATGTTCTCCTTCTCCGCGATCTTCTTTCCCAGTTCGTCGACCAGCGAGAGCCTCTCGCCGTGAAGGACAACGAGGCCCGGGTTCATCCCCCCCACCTTTATGGCCACGAATGGTGACCTGCCTGTCGCGACCTGGGTGAAGATAAGGGCCCGCTCCGATGTCAGGCCGTAGAACTTGATGAAATCGCCGCTCCTCATCTCGAGTATGGCCTTGACGCTGTCTATGACTGTGTAGCCGAATATATTCCGCCCCATCAGCTCCTCCCCTATGATTACATCCCCGTCTATCCCCTCGGCCAGCACCCTGGCCTTAACCGGGAACGAGAACTCCTTCATCGCCAGAACCACCCCCTCCGGAACCTCGGGTATCATCATCCTCTCCAGTGAGTTCAGCGTCTCGCCCCCCCGGGAGATATCGATCTCGAAAACCGAGTCTATGATCCGGTGGATGGTGTCGATCCTGGGCGACCTTCTCCTGCCCGACTCGTAGTCGCTGATGACCGACGGCGATACCCCCATCTGCCGGGCAAGCTCGACCTGAGAGATGTCGAAGATACCCCTCCACTTCCTGATCGTGTCCGAGGGGTTCGGCGACATCACTATCTCGCCCGCTATTCTCCTCGCCAGTCCGCGGGATTTCTGGTCCTCCATCCAGGACCTGCTATCGGCTCTGTCTCTTTAACAGTTTTCGTTGCCGGAAGAAGAGAGGAAAAGGTCGATGCATCATCAGGAAGACCGCCTCTTGGGAGGTTTGACGGTGTTCCTTCAGCATCCTTTCTTTGGGAGATTGGCGGATTGATGCAAGGGTTGTCCTTGCAGAATTATATAAATTTGAAGAATATATAAATGAAATCCCGTATCAATACTTATCAAACGCGAGGGGTATGTTACCGACATGACGACCACCACCCTTACCCTGGAGGTCTCGACCGAGCGCGAACTCGACGTCGTCAATCTGACCGATCGGGTCCAGAAGGCGATCGAGGAATGCGATTTGAGCGACGGCCTGGTCACGGTGTTCGTACCCGGTTCAACCGCCGCGGTCACCACCACCGAGTTTGAGCCGGGCGTCTTCGAAGATCTGCCGGCGGCCCTGGAGAGGATAGCGCCCAAGGACGCGTACTACAAACACCACGAGACCTGGGGGGACGACAACGGGAGGAGTCACGTCAGGGCCAGCATCATCGGCCCAGATATCACCGTACCCTTCAGGGACTCCAAGCTCCTCCATGGAACCTGGCAGCAGATCGTCCTGGTCGAGCTCGACACCAGGCCCAGGAAAAGGACCCTCTACCTCCAGATCGTCGGTGACTGAATGCCGGGATGCCCGCTCGCGCGAGAGTTCTACCGGAGGCCCACCCAGGAAGTGGCACGGGACCTCCTCGGCAAGGTGCTGGTACACCGTACAGATGAAGAGACCTTATCCGGGATCGTGGTGGAGACCGAGGCCTATCTGGGAAAGAACGACCCTGGAAGCCACGCATCCACGAGGCGGACCCAGAGGAACTCGGTGATGTTCGGCATGGCCGGCGTGGCCTACGTGTACTTCACCTACGGCATGCACCACTGCTTCAACGCGGTCGCCAAACCGCCGGGGGAGGCGGGGGCGGTCCTGATCCGGGCCCTCGAGCCCCTGGATGGCATATCCGTTATGAGGGAGACACGTGGAAGGGATGACTTGAGGGAACTGACGGACGGCCCTGCGAAACTCGCCCAGGCGCTGGGGATCGACCGCAGGCACAACGGGACCGATCTCACGGGCGACGCACTCTTCTTCCGCCCCGGGGACCGCGAGGTGGGCGGGATAGAGGTTAGCGGGAGGATAGGGCTTTCCAAGGGAGAGGATCTGCCCCTCAGGTTCTACGTGGCCGACAGCGAATTCGTTTCGAGAAGATAACGTACGACATATATTCCCCCCCGCGAATAGCGGAGGCAGGTGGTCACCATGGCCAGGATCCTGATCTGCGACCCGATCCGTGGAAAGGCACTGGAAATCCTAGGCGAGAACAACGAAGTGGTCAACAGGCCCCAGATTGAGAGGGACGAGATCCTGAACCTCATAGGTGACTTCCACGCCCTGGTTGTCAGAGCGAGAACCAAGGTGGATTCCGAGATACTGTCCAGGGCCAAGAACCTTCAGGTCATCGCCCGGGCCGGCGTCGGAACCGACAATATTGACGTGGACAAGGCCACCGAGATGGGCATACTGGTGGTCAACTCACCCGACCCTTCCATAACGCCTGTCGCGGAACACGTGTATGCGCTCCTGCTCTCGGTACTGAGGAGGGTACCTACGGCCCATGCCTCCCTCTTGAGGGGGGAGTGGAGGAAGTCCGACCTCATGGGGGGCCAGCTTGAGGGCAAGTGGCTGGGCATCATCGGCCTGGGCCGCATAGGAACCAAGGTAGCCAAGATCGCAAAGGGCTTTAACATCAGCGTCCTCGCGACCGATCCCTACGCGTCCGAGGAATACGCGCACGAGATCGGAGCCGACCTGGTCGAGATTGAGGACCTTCTCCGGAAATCCGACTTCATCACCCTCCACGTCCCCCTGACCCAGAGCACCAGGGACCTGATCGGTGAACGGGAACTGGAGATGATGAAGACGACCGCCATACTCATCAATACATCCAGAGCCGAGGTCGTCGCCCAGGACGCCCTGGTGGACGCTCTCCAGAGCGGACGGATCGCGGGCGCCGGCCTGGACGTGTTCGACCGGTCCAGTATCGAGGAGCTCTCGGCCTGCAGAAACCTGGTCCTCACCCCCCACCTAGGGGCATCCACCACCGAGGCTCAGAGCGAGATAGCCGAGGCGATAGCCGAGGAGGTCCTTGATGCCCTCCAGGGCAGGCCCACGAGGAACCCCGTTAACATGCCCTACATAGACAGGAAGTCCCTCGACAGGCTGCAGCCCTATCTTGACCTAACCCACAAGCTGGTGTCCGTTCTGTCCAGATTCGTCGACGACCGCCCCAGGACCCTCTCGCTCTCCCTCATGGGCAAGGCCAGTGAGCTTGAGAACGCCGAGTTCCTGCTAAGGACCTTCGCGCTCGGGATCCTGTCCCAGTTCCACGAGGTGAACGTGGTCAACGCCATGACAGCCGCGGAGAGGATGGGGATCGAAACCGAGATCGCGAGAATAAGCGGCGGGGGCGCATATCTGAGCTGCGTGGAGCTCAGCGTCCAGACCGCCGACGACACCTTCACCGCCAAGGGAGCGCTTCTCGACACCAACAAGCCCAGGATCGTGGGTCTCGCGGGATACGACCTGGAGTTCGTCCCCGAGGGGAATCTGCTGATAACCGAACACCTCGACGTGCCGGGCATGGTCGGAATCGTGGGCACCAAGCTGGGTTCGGCCGAGATCAACATCGCCACGATGGAGGTATCACGCAGGAAGATGGGCGACCTGGCGATAATGGTCATACAGACGGACAGGGAGGTCCCGGCCGATCTTGCCGGGGAGCTCAGGTCCATCAAGGGCATGAAAAGGGTGGAAACCCTGAGCCTCTGAACTATCGCCAGATACTCTTGATCCCCGTGTCCAGGATGAACCTCTCCTTGTACCTGGAGAAGTAAGAGCTGACCAGATAGGAATCTGAGTAGTCCGACTCCGGCTCCAGCTTGGGCTTCACCTGCTTGGACAGGTCATCGGGCGTCACTATATGAAAACCGAAGGCCTTCCTCTGTCCCTGCAATAGCCTATAGACCCCCCTCCCGAGCTTGTTGTACGTGGCCGCCTCCGGGTTCCCGTACTTCGTCCTCCTCGGCACCTTGCCGTAGATGATCAGCCCGTAGTCGGTACTCACGTCCAGTGATCCCGAGACCCTGTACCTCCTCACCGAGAGGTACTCCTCCAGGAGACCCTGGGAGAGGTTGTCGAGGTCCTTTATCACCAGCAGAACCCCGCGTTCTATGCTGTCCCTCAGCACCGCCCGGTCCACATCCAGGCTCGGCTTGACCTCGAAGTTCATCTTCAGGTCGCAGAGGCGATCCACGTACCTGCTGACCTCGTCAAAGGCCTCCTCGAAGCCCGCAACCGTGGCGCATCTGCCCTGACCGACGCAGGACTGGGTCAGGTCGACCCTCGTGGCCTGCGGCAACCTACTGTTGGGCTGAATTATGTAGCTGAGGTAGGTGACCCACTGATAGGGCGAGAGGGAGTTGACGTACTCCAGAACAGCCTCTTTCGGTTTCAAGGATACCCCGTCCGACAGGCGCTGATAAGATTATTAAGGTGACTCTCTTAAATATGTGCCAAGTATTATCGGAGCAAGGATCCATCTTGATCGCAAGGATCCGCAGAATAATGGATGAAACGCCCTTCCAGCCAGCCCAGCTCGACAGGGAGACTATAGAGAAGCTGGGGTCATTCAAGCCATCCTACCAGGACCACAGAGAGGCCAGTGACCTAGCCGCAAGGATCATCAGGGACGTGGTCAGCTCCATCGAGTCCAAGTCGGGACAGGACTACAAGGATTTCAAGGAGCTGATGGAGATGGGGATAAGCTACAAGGACAGCATACTGGAGATAGTGAAGAGCAAGGTTGACATCCTTACCGAATGGATGGAGAATATGACCGTGGCCGAGACGCGCGACGATGCCCTCGGCCTCATAGTCCGATACTACCTCGGGGCCAGCATAAAGAACTTCCGCCGAAAGCTCTAGCCCGTCAGCCCTGACACATACCTGCCGATCCTATCCAGTGCCTCCCCCAGTATATCCTCCGGGGGAAGAAAGACCAACCTGAAGTGCCCCGCACCATATCTCTCGTGGAAACCGCTGCCGTGAACCAGCAGCACGTGGCAGTTCTCCAGAACATCGAGAACGAACTGCTTATCGTCTCCGCTGACCTCGGGATCTATCCTGGGGAACATGTAGAAGGCGCCGCGTGGCTTGCTGACCGAGAGCCCCCCTATCTCATTTATCATCTTGGTTGCCAGATCCCGCCTCGGTTTGAGAGCCTCACACATCTCCCTGATATGGTCCTTGGGCCCCTCCAGCGCCGCCAGCAGGCCGTACTGGGCAACCGTATTGGCGCAGAGCCTCGCCCTCGCCTGCTTCAAGACGCCCTCCCGGATATCGGAGATAGCGCCCTCGGGGTCGTGAAACGCGATATAGCCCACGCGCCACCCCGGGCTCAGGTAGACCTTGGACAGCCCGTTGACTATGACCGTGGGGACGTCCTTGTTGAGGGCGGCGGGCCTCACCATCTCCCCCTCGTAGATGATCCTGTCGTAGATCTCGTCGGATATCACGAAGAGATCGTTCTCCCCTGCCAGATCCATGATGGACTTCATATCTGATCTGGTGTAGAGGGCACCGGTGGGGTTGTTGGGTGAGCAGACTATCAGGCACCTGGTTCGAGGCGTGATCTTCTCCCTGACATCATCGATATCCGGCCTCCAGCCCTCGGATTCGAGCTTCCGGTAGGCAACCGGCCTGGCTCCGAATAGCTTCGCGTACTCTATGTAGGCGGGGTAGGAGGGCCCGGGGACCAGGATCTCGGAGGACTCGTCGAGCGCCGCCGCCAGGAGCATCTCGAGGCCCTCGGTCACGCCCGTGGTGGCCACAACGTTTTCCGGGGTCACATCGATTCCGTTCTCCCTCTCGCTTCTCGACACCGCCTCCAGTAGAGGAGGTATACCCTCGGAATCCGAGTATCCGGAGCTGCCGTCCTCTATCGCCCGGATGAACGCGTCCTTGATATGTTGAGGGGTGCCGAAACCGAACTTGACAGGGTCCCCGATATTCAGCTTGATGACCCGGTGGCCCCTCTTCTCGAGCTTCCTGGCATGTTCGACTACCTCACGTATAGCATACGACATGGACCTTACACGTTTCGACCCCAAGTACGGCAATCGAACAGCAACCTGCCTCGAGGGGGTCTGACTGCCCCCGGCCGAGGCCTTCCCGGCCTCGAAAAGCACACTTTTATATCTTACCGGACGACCGACCCCGTGATTGCATGAAGGTCCTAGCTCCAACCGCCGGCCCAGAACCCGCATCCAGGAGCGCCAGCTTCATCGCCGGGCTATGCAAGGACATCGACGCCGAGATGGTGGTCATACACGTCAGGAACAGGAAGTCCCAGCTCAGCGAGGAGGAGGAGAACAAGGCGCTTCGAATATTCGAGGACGCGGCCAGCGAGGCCGATGTCGGGGTTCAAACCCACCTTGTCGAGGGGGATGTGGTCGAGAGCATACTCAACTTCGCGGAGGAGGAGAAGGTGGACCTGATAGTGATGGGGGCGACAGCAGAGCCCACCTTGAAGAAGTGGATAAAGGGAAACGTCCTCATTGAAGTTATGGAGAGGGCCACCGTCCCGGTAACGATAATTCCCTCCGCGCTGAGGCCGGATCTCTACGACTGACCCTAGAGCCAACGGATCTCCGCGCCCAGGGACACCAGATCATCGATGAAGCCGGGGTACGACACCGCAACGCAACCGGCATCACGGATTATCAGGCCCTCGCTCCTCAGCCCCATTACCGTGAGGGCCATCGCGATTCTGTGATCCCCATGGGAGTCAACCTCGCCCCCGCCGATCTCGCCCCGGCCGGAGACGATCAGCCCGTCCCTCATCTGTGACACCTCCACCCCCAGTTTCTTGAGCTCCGTGTCCAGGACGTCGAGCCGGTCGGATTCCTTGAGCCTCGCGTGCTCCACGCCCCTGATGACCGTTGACCCTCCGGAGACCGCGCCCAGAACGGCGGTGGGGGGCACGAGGTCAGGGCTGTTCGAGAGATCGACCTCCAGCCCAACGGGCTCGCCGCCCATCACCAGCAATTCGCCGTCCGACCACTCGAGGCTGACCCCGGCCCTCTCCAGCTGATCGAGGAACGCCTCATCCGCCTGACCCGACCCCCTGGTAAGCCCCCCGATCCCGATACGGGACCCGGTAACGACCCCCGCCAAAATCAGGAACGAGGCAGACGAGTAGTCCCCCTCAATTACGTATTCCCGGGGCGCATACTGGGATCGATTCACCTCAAACAGGTTTTCGCGGGCGTCGACATCCACCCCGAATTCGGCCATCATCCTCCTGGTGAGGTCGACGTATGGTTTCGACTTGAGCCCCCCGATCACCTTGAGCCTGAGTCCCTCGTCGAAGTAGGGTCCGGAAAGCAACAGGGAGGAGACGTACTGGCTGCTCACCCCCCCGCCGATCCGGGCCCTGCCGCCCTCTATCGAGCCCCTGCCGAGGACCTCGATGGGCGCCCTCCCCGCCTCTCCCAAAGTCCTAACATCTACCCCGACCTGTCTGAGGCTCGATAGCAGATCCGACATCGGTCTCGATCTCAGCGACCTGTCCCCGGTCAGCACGCATCTGCCGTCGACCAGCCCCGCGAGGGTGGTAAGGAAACGCAGGCTGGTTCCCGAGTTGCCGAGGTCGACGGGCGCCTCGGGCTCCGAGAACGAGCCGCCGCGTCCATGAACCGTGACACGTCTCCCCTCTTCGACCATCTCGATGCCCAGGCTTCCCAGGCCGTCCATGGTGCTGGCGGTGTCCAGAGCGTCAAGGCAGTTGTCGATTCGGGAGGTTCCATCCGCGAGGCTGGAGATCAGCAGAACACGATGGGTCACGCTCTTCGAACCCGGGGCGGTCACGGTGCCCGAAAGTTGCGATTCGCTGACGTAGAGATCTCGCCCCACGTCAAGTTGGCAAATGTACACATTTATAAATGGATCGTGACACCGTGTATCACTATAACACGGTGATGCCGTTGCCACAGATAGGCAAAGCTATACGCATGGAAAGGATCATGAACAGGGACACCGGCAGGACGGTCATAATCCCCCTGGACCATGGTGTGAGTCTCGGGCCCGTCGAGGGCATAATCGACCTCAGGGATACCATCAACCAGGCTGCGGAGGGCGGTGCCAACGCGGTGGTCGAACACAAGGGGATGATCACATCCGGCCACAGGGGATACGGAAAGGACATAGGGCTGATAGTCCACCTCTCCGCCTCGACCGTCCTTGCACCGGACCCGAACAACAAGGTGCTGGTGGCGACCGTCGAGGAAGCCATCAAGAAGGGAGCGGATGCGGTTTCAATCCACGTCAACGTCGGGGCGGCTAACGAGGACCTCATGCTCCGGGACCTGGGCGCGACCTCCGAGAGGTGTCAGACCTGGGGAATCCCGCTACTGGCGATGATGTATCCCAGGGGCGAGAAGATAGGCGACCAGAACGACGTCGAATTCGTCAAGCACGCCGCCCGCGTGGGTGCCGAACTCGGTGCAGACATCGTCAAGACCAACTACACCGGGGACCCAGACTCCTTCAAGGAGGTCGCCCAGGGCTGCCCGGTCCCGGTCATAGCCGCTGGAGGACCTAAGACCGAAACCGACGAGGGCTTCCTTCACAACGTGAAGGGGGTCATCGAGGGCGGCGGGTTCGGCGTTGCAGCGGGACGTAACGTCTTCCAGCACCCGAGCACGGTGAAGATGGTCAGGGCGATTACAAAGATAGTGCACGAGGACTGGGAGGTCGAAGATGCCCTCAAGATCATCGACTGACCGGGCGGAGGGGAAATCCCTCTGGGTGAGGGTCGACCTCGAGAACTCCTGGGAATCCAGAAAACGGCTCGTGGAGGCCGCATCCGACCTGGACGTCGATATGCTGGTTGTCAAGGAGGAGGATATCCCCGGGGTCATGGAGATGGGCTGGGAGCGGGTCGCCGTCGTATCCCCCGAATCGGAGAAGCTACCGGAAGGGGTCAAGGTAGTGGACGACAATCCTTCCGAAGAGGGCTCACCCGACCGGGCCGCGATGCTCACCATCGCGACGGGAAAGGACCAGGATCTTGCCCTCTCCCTGGCCGACGTCTACTCCCAGCTGATCGTGCACTGTGAGGACTGGCAGGTCATCCCCCTCGAGAACCTCATCGCTGCCTGCCAGACCAAGGGATCGACCCTTCTGGCCGCCGTGTCGGGACCCGATGAGGCCAAGCTTGCCCTCGAGGCCCTGCAGAAGGGCGCGGATGGCGTCGTTCTCGCGCCGAAAGGGCCAGATGACCTGGCACCGACAGCCGCCATTGTTCGCTCTGAGCAACACAGGCTCGAGCTCACCGAGGTTGAGGTCCTCTCCGTCGAGCCCGCCGGCTCCGGCGACAGGGCCTGCGTCGATACCTGCTCGATACTCGAGAAGGGCGAGGGACTGCTCATAGGAAGCCAGGCCGACGGCCTGGCACTGGTTCACGCCGAGAATCTGGAAACGGATTACGTCGAGTCCCGCCCGTTCCGGGTCAACGCCGGCGCGATCCACAGCTACGTCCTCGACACCGACAACAAGACCCGCTACCTGAGCGACCTCCGCGCCGGCGACTCGGTGATGACCGTCAAGGCGGATGGTTCCACCAGGACCGTCACCGTGGGGAGGGTCAAGATAGAGACCCGGCCGCTATCCATGCTCGAGATGACCCACGAGGGAAGCAGATACAAGGTCATGCTCCAGGACGCCGAGACCATCAGGCTCGTCGACGCCGATGGGGAGCCCGTATCCATAAAGGACCTGGAGAAAGGGGATCGGATCTTGGCCTACCTCTCCGGCCAGGCGAGGCACTTCGGAATGGCGATAGAGGAGAAGCTCATTGAAAGGTGAACCCCAGCCGAGGATATGCGGCACGGTCGCGGTTCAGAAAAAGAGGCTGCTGCGGCCGGCGGCCGAGGCGGCGATATCCCAGGGCGCGGACCTGCTGGAGTTCAGGTTCGATTATCTCGAAACGGCGCCGGAGAACGACGAGCTGACTTGGCTTGAGGACCTCGAGTTACCGAAGATTGCGACTGTGAGATCGAGGGGCGAGGGCGGTGCCTACCGAGGGCCGGAGGAGGAGAGGATCCAGCTCCTGAAACGGTTCTCGGAGCTGTGCGAGATCGTCGATATCGAGTTCTCGAGCGCCCAACCGGATCTGATCAGCGACCTCGGGGGGCGGGCCCAGATACTGATCTCACACCACGACTTCAGCTCCACTCCATCGAGGGATCGGCTTCTGTCGCTCGTCTCGCGGTCCGTATCGCGCGGCGCACGCCACACCAAGCTGGCAACGAAGGTATACGGCCCCAAGGAAGTCCTGCGGCTACTTCGCATCTCCGCGGAGGTCCCAAACGTAGTGGCCATACCGATGGGTAGGGCCGGAAGGCTCGGCAGGATAATGGCCCCCATGTTCGGGTCGGAACACGCATACGCGTATCCGGTTGGATTTCCTCCGGTGGCGCCCGGGATGATCTCGATCCGAGACATGAGGATGATATACGGAAGGCTGTCCGGTTTCTGGGAGCCCCCTCCATGATAGCCTCAACCACCCGTGTATACGGGTTGATCGGGAACCCGATCGAGCACTCCATCTCGCCCCAGATCCAGAACGCGGCATACGGACAGATGAAGCTGGATGCCGTGTACGTTTGTTTCAAGATATCCTGCAGCGCCGCCCAGGCAGTGTCCTCGTTTCACAGGCTCGGTGTATCCGGAATCAACGTCACCATACCGTACAAGACCGAGGTGATGCCGGCCCTCGACGAGGTCGACCCCCTAGCCGAGCAGGTTGGGGCGGTTAACACCATCAAGTTCGCCGAAAGGGTATCGGGATACAACACCGACGTATCCGCCTCGATGAGATCCCTCAGGGAGGGCCTCGGCACCGGGACAGGCGGGAAGACCGCCACGATCGTCGGCGCCGGGGGCGCTGCCCGAGCGGTGGCCTTCGGCCTTGCCAAGGAGAGGTGTGGGATCATCATCAGCAACAGAACGGCCAGCCGGGCCAGTTCGCTCAGGGACGAGATCAGGGAGAAGACGGCGTGGACCGATATCGAGGTTGTTCCCTATAGCACCGGGGAACTCGGAGGGGCGATATCCAGGTCGGATATCCTGATCAACGCCACCAGCGTCGGAATGCACCCCAAAACCGACGAGAGCGTCGTTACGGCGGATGCGCTCCATCCCGAACTGACGGTGATGGATCTCGTGTACAACCCGCCTCAGACCAAGCTCCTCCGACAGGCGAAAGGGGTCGGCTGCAGGACCGCCAGCGGCCTTTCGATGCTGGTCTACCAGGCGGTGGAATCGATAGAGATATGGACGGGCGGGAAGGCCCCGGTGGACCTGATGCTCTCCGAGGCGAGGAGGGCCCTACGCGAATTCGGGCCAGACAGGTGATTTCTACAGAGAATATGTGTAGTTACACAAAACACCTAGAAGGGCTAACAAGCCTCCTTCAATCAAAAAGAGAAACGAGGTTTACACAAAATCAATCGACCGTTTTCTAACCTTTTCAGAATGTGATAAACAAGCCGAATCCAACTTCATCATCCGATGTGAAACGAAGCCGCCTGCAACGGGATGCTTCACCCTCAAAACCTCGGTATCGGCCGGCGGATATCCGCCGGATCGAATCCCGGTTCTTTCGAATCTTTACTTCAAGGCCGTCGGCTTGTTAATGGGTCATGCTCAGAACGGCGAGTAGTTACGAAATACATCTGAACCTGGTCCCTGACCGCCCTCGGACATGGAAGCGAAAGGACCGATTTTGAAGGGCAAATGCATCACGGATTATGTTGTACAAGGCGGTGGCGATTCCTTTAATACGCCCCCTCCCTAAACGATGGGATGCCCTTCTCGGTGTATCAATGAAAGGATTGGAGGAGATACTTCGCAGGGTCCAGATGGAGGAGGATTACTCCCTCCAAGGGCTGGAAATGCAGCCGTTCAGGATAAGCCCTATAAACGGTGAGCTTCACTACTTCGTGGGGCGGGAGCGGGAGCTGCAGGAACTACTGCATTCGATCTCCAGAAACAGGAACGGCTTCCTGGTTGGCGAGATCGGGATGGGGAAGACCAGCCTCATGAACGTCGCCTCCCTCTGTCTCCGGGCCAAGTGGAAGGAGCGATATCTGGTTTCGATGGGGTCCTACTACCCCTCTATCAGGAAGATGATCATCTCCCTCGCCCTCGACCTCGTGAGGCGAAATCGTCTCGTCGATACCATAGACCGATCGAAGATGAGCGACCTTCGCAAGATAATCGTGCGAATGACCAAGTACGCTAAGTCCCCCGTTCACTACGACCTGCTCTCTGTGGAGGAGGACCTCCTGCTTCTCAGGGATATGCTCGACCAGGACTTCGTCTTCCTCGTCGACAACTCACACACCATGACCAAGTACGACTGCCAGGCCAACCTCCCCTTCCTGGATAACCTCCTCTTCGAGCCGGAGATGACCTGGATTCTGGCCGCCTACCCCGGGACGCCAAACAGCCTGGAGAGGAAATCGCCGTCGACATACGCCCGGATAGGGGGCGAGATCAACCTGGAGCCGTTCACCAGGATCGAACAGGTGGAGATCATGAAGTCGAGGCTGAAGGCGGCGCGGCGTTCGGACTCCACGAACTCGCACCCGCTGGAACCGTTCACCGAGGAGGCCGTCGAGGTGATCATCGAATACACCGACGGGAACCCCAGACGCCTGATGCAGATATGCGAGAAGGCGATCGAGACCGCGCGGCAGGCAGGCAGATCCGAGGTCGATACCAGCATAGTGGAACGGGTGATCAAGCAGGCCAGGTTCTCCTTCACCTGGAGGATCCTGAGACACCTGACACCCAAACAGACCGAGGTGCTGGAAACCCTGGTAAGGTCCCACGACGGGAGGGCCTCGCTGGGGGAGCTGGTCTCCGACCTGGAAAGGACCAAGGGAACGATCTCCCTCCACATGAGCAATCTGATCGAGAAAGGCCTGGTGAAGCGGGAGGGTGACCGCTTCAACATGTCCTACGTCGTCAACTGGGATCTGGACGAGATCAGGGACTTCCTCTCGGACAGGAGGGGAACGGAACCGGTAGGGGCACTGAACCGGGATTGATCACCGCCCGCTTGGAACATTTTTCAGTGGAAGACCTCCATCTCCCCCGGGAAACCGAATTGACCCAGTTCATCCTGACCAGTAAGATCGACATGAATGGCAGATACTTCGTAACCGGGTTCCGTGGTATAGGCTGGACCGGGTACATCGCTAACCGGTTTTTGATAGATCAGCTGGGCGGGGAGAGGATAGGGTACCTCGAGTTCGAGGGAATGAGCCCGGTTGTGAGGCTGTGGGAGAGGAGGATCAGCTACCCCTACGACCTCCTGCTCGCGGGCGAAAACGTGTTCATGGCTTCGGAGGCATCCTTCCCGCAGGAAGAGGTCATGCAGATAACGGGGGAGATAGCTAGATGGATACTGGAGTCTGGTTTCAGGGCCGGCATCGTGATCGGGGGGCTGACGAACGCGGTGAAGAGGGATGAGGATCCCCCCCTCATGGGAGTCGCTACCAGCAGCGCGAGGCCTTTGATGGAGGAGTACGATATCGAGTGGATGCTCGATGACCTCAACATCGTGGGGCCACTGGCGGGCCTGCTCTTCCACGCCGAGAAGATAGGTCTACCCCTGCTGGCGCTCCTGCCCTTCGCCGAATCCAGGCCCGACAGAAAGGCCGCCAGCGTGGCGATAGACAAGCTGGCGGAGATACTGGCCATCGAGGTGGACACAGAGGAACTCATACGGGCGGAACACCTCGAGCGGAAGATACAGCAGATGATAACCGCTCAGATCAAGAGCGAGGACAGCGCGGACCATCACTATATGTAGAACCAAGGGGGCCCGAATCGGTCGCGGTATCCGGCCTTCTTCCCTCAGGACTGACCTTGAGCTAGTTCCTCGGCCTTGCTCTCCACGTACTTGTAGTAATCCCTTCTCTTGAGCAGCTCAGAGGCCTCCTCATCCGCGACTATCGTCACCTTGGGGTGCAGCTGGAGAATCGAAGCCGTGAACTCCGCGGACACCGGCCCCTCGATGGTTGCACGGAGGGCCTCGGCCTTCCTCTCCCCGGAAGCGAGGAGCAGTATCTCCCTCGCCTCCATTATCGTTCCCACGCCCATGGTGATAGCGAACCTGGGAACGTCCTCTCGTTTCTCGAAGAAACGCGCATTGTCCTCTATGGTCTCCGGGGCCAGGGTCTTCAGCCTGGTTCTCGAGGCCAGAGACGAGCTCGGCTCGTTGAAGCCGATGTGGCCGTCGCGGCCGAGTCCCAGCAGCTGGAGGTCGATCCCTCCCGAGCCCTTTATCTTCCACTCGTATTCCTCGCACTCCCTCTGCATGTCGCTGGCGAGGCCGTTCGGTATGTTGACGCTGGATTCCGGGATGTTGATGTGCTTGAACAGGTTCTCCTCCATGAAGTAGTGGTAGCTCTGGGAATGTTCCTCGGGAAGACCGAGGTACTCGTCGAGATTGAAGGTCGTGACCCTCGAGAAATCGAGGTCCTCCTCCCTGTGCATCCTCACCAGCTCCCCGTAGGTACCGATCGGCGTGCTACCGGTGGCCAGCCCCAGCACGCTGCTTGGCTTGCGCTCCATAAGTCCCGCGATGATGCTCGCTCCCCTCTTGCTCAGCCCATCGTAATCCTCGCAGATTATCACCCTCAAGTCGAGTTCAGCTCCGGTCCCTTCTGTGGTTGAGTGGGATTAAATTTTTTTGCAGTGTGAGCACGGTCAAACAACGACTTGAGCCCTTCTCCAAGCCAGAAACCGGATTTCATCTCCAGGATCGAAGAAGCCTGCTCCCGTAACCCGATGAGGATAATACTCCCCGAGAGCTCCGATCCCAGGGTGCTGGAGGCCGCGGTTAATGTGGAAAGTCTGGGGCTCGCCACCCCGATCCTAGTGGGCAGGGTGGAGAACGTGGCGCGGGCCGCGGAGGGGGCTGGACTGACCCTCTCCGGCATCGATATCGTTGACCCGGAAAGGAGCAACAGGCTGGAAACCTACGTGGAGAGATACCTGTCTCAGCGTGAGGGACGGCGGATCACTCCTGCGATCGCTCGAAGGATAGTCACCAAGGGGCTGTTCTTCGCCGCCATGATGGTCAGCACCGGGGATGCCGACGGCATGGTCGCCGGCGCAGAGAACCTGACTGCGAGCGTGATAAAGGCCGGGAAGCTGATCATAGGTCTGGAGGAGGGGCTCAGCGAACCCTCCAGCTTCTTCATAATGGTGCTGCCCGACCGTGGGCCGCTGGTGTTCGCCGACTGCGCGGTGAATGCCGACCCCGATGCGGAGCTGCTCTCCCGGATCGCGACCGCCACAGCCCTGAGCGCCAGGCGGATCCTCTCGATCGAACCCGCGGTAGCAATGCTCTCATTCTCCACCAAGGGATCCGCTGACCATCCCCATGTGCGCAAGGTGGTTGAAGCCACCGAGCTGGCCAGGAAACACCACCCCGACCTCAGGATAGACGGTGAGCTGCAGGCGGATGCCGCGCTGGTCAGGGATATAGCAGTTAAGAAGAATGCGGGCGAGATCCTACAGGGGAGGGCCAACGTGCTCGTGTTTCCTGACCTGGATGCCGGAAACATCGCTTACAAGCTCGTGCAACACCTCGCCGGGGCCAGGGCCTACGGTCCCTTTCTACAGGGATTCGCCAAGCCCATAAACGATCTATCGAGGGGATGTAGCGTGGAGGACATCGTGGGCACGATACTGATCACCTCTATCCAGGCCGGTCGGACGAAATGAAGGTCCTCACGATAAACACCGGCAGCTCGTCCCTCAAATATCGGCTGAGCGACCCTTCAGAGGAGACGGTGCTCGCAAGCGGGCTCATCGAGCGTATAGGCACCGATAGCTCCGCGGTGACACTCGAATCCGCGGGGATGACGACGAGCCACGAGCTGGAGATTCCCGACCACCGCAGGGCCTTCAAGGTCATGATAGATCTCCTCACGGGGCCAGATTCGGGGGTTATCGGCGGCATCGACGAGGTCGACGCCGTCGGCCATCGTGTAGTGCATGGGGGCGACAGGTTCTACGAATCGGCCGAGATAACGGATGAGGTTCAGGAAGCGATACGGGAGTTCCAGGACCTCGCCCCCCTTCACAATCCGATCAACCTCCTCGGTATAGAAATAGCCAAGGAGCTTCTACCCGGAATCCCCCACGTGGCGGTCTTCGACACCGCTTTCCACCAGTCGATGCCCGAGACCGCCTATCTCTACGCGATACCCTACCGGATGTACAGGGAGAACAGGATAAGGAAGTACGGATTCCACGGTACGTCCCACCGGTACGTCTCCAGGAGGGCGGCCTCGTTGCTGGATCTCCCCCTGAAGCGTGCGAGGATGGTGACGTGTCACCTGGGCAACGGATGCAGCGTGGCGGCAGTCGATGGGGGCAGGTCGATCGACACCAGCATGGGGTTCACCCCGCTCGAGGGACTGGTGATGGGCACCCGGAGCGGCGATCTGGACCCCTCGATCGTGTTCTTCCTGGTCAACAAGAGGGGATACCGCCTAGCGGAGGTTGAGGATATACTGAACAGAAAATCCGGAATCCTGGGCATCTCCGGGATATCGAACGACGTCAAGACCGTTCTCGAGGCTGCAAAGGGAGGCGACAACCGGGCCTCGCTTGCCCTGGAGATCTTCGCCTACAGGGTGAAGAAGTACATCGGTGCCTACATAGCGATCCTCGAAGGCCTTGACTGCCTGGTATTCACCGCCGGAATCGGCGAGAGATCGCCCGACCTGAGGCGGATGATCTGCGACGACCTGGGGCACCTCGGTATCCGTCTCGACCCGGATCTTAACCAGCGATGTGTCGCCGAGGAGATGGTAATCAGCCCCGAGGGATCCGGCGTGAAGGTGGTCGTCGTGCCCACGGACGAGGAAGAAGTTATAGCGCAGGAGACCTACCGCATAGCATCAGAGGAACGTGAATGAGATGAAGATCGCCGTATTCGAGGACGAGAGTATCGAGACATTCGAACCCCTTACCCTGACCCGACCCGTCTTCTCACTCAAGATGGGAATGGAATCCCTGTGCACCAGATACTCGAGGGTGCTGGATCTGCCGCTGGGCTCGGCCTTCACCAGGGAGTATCTGGCGGAATCGACCGAGGCCTCCATGGGAGTTCCGGTGAATCCAACTGTGTCGGATCTGCAGGGCGATTGGCTCTTCCTCAATGGGAGGATCTCCGATCCCACCGAGATACGGCTCGAGGGGCCGGATGAGGTGGGTATCAGCCGGGGATCCGTGGTCTACGCCCGGGTTTGTTCGGAAACCATCAGGGAGAGCGGGTGCTCGGATATGTCGAGCTTTCTCGATTTCCTCAAGAAGAAGTGCAAGCAGGAGGAGACCGAGGTCCCGATGTTGGGGAGCATCTGGGAGCTGATGCTTGAGAGCCCTGATATGATCTCACGTGACTTCAACGAATTCGACAGGACCGGGATACACGGCAAGATCTCCGAGGGTTCCTACGTCGTGGGGGAGGAGAGCGATATCTACGTTGCACCGACGGCGGTCGTGGATCCCCTGGTGGTCCTGGACGCCTCAGAGGGCCCGATATACATCGATGAGGATGTCCGGGTGTTCCCCCACACCAGGGTCGAGGGACCCAGCTACATCGGGAGGGGGACTCAGCTGGTGGGGGGCAAGATCCGGGAGGGATGTTCGATAGGCCCAGTCTGCCGCGTAGGCGGAGAGGTCGAGGAGAGCATCTTCCACGGCCACTCGAACAAGTACCACGACGGGTTCATAGGGCACAGCTACGTCGGCGAATGGGTGAATCTCGGCGCTCTGACAACGAACAGCGACCTCAAGAACGACTACACCGACGTCAAGATATACGTCAACGGAAGCCCCACGGATACCGGCAGCACCAAGGTCGGATCCTTCATCGGTGATCACGTCAAGACCGGAATCGGCAGCTTGCTCAACACGGGGACGATGATAGGTGTCATGAGCATCCTGATGCCCAGTGGCGAGGTCTTCCCCAAGGATATCCCCTCCTTCTGCATTCTCCACAGGAACAAGGTGAGGCGCGGCCTGGGACTGGAGAAGCTGGTGGAGACCGCCCGCAAGGTCATGGGGAGACGGGGGGTGGAGATGCAGGAGGCCGACGTCCGGGTCCTCCAGCACGTGTACCGTACGACCGCGGAGAGGAGAGAAACCTTGATTAAGAGGGATAGGAGAAAACGGGCCAGGTGAGACAAGTGTCGGTCGAAGAGAGGATGCTGAAGATCATAACCGATGTTCTGGGTATCGATAGGAACGAGATAACCATGGACTCCAACCTGGTGGAGGACTTCGGTGTTGAGAGCATAGACACCATCGAGCTCGTCGCCGCCGCCGAGGAGGAGTTCGATATCGAGATCCCCCTAGAGGATGCCGAGAAGAACACCACCGTCGGGAAGACCATAGAATACCTGAAGAAGAGGCTGAACGAGAACTAGAGCCCCGATATGACGGCAACCGCCACCGCCAGATCTCCGGTGTGAGAGATGCTCACCAGTATCCGGCCCGCCCCGACCTCGCGAGCCACGACGACAGCCTCTCCCCGCAGCTCCACACCCGGCCGGCCCTGAGTGTCCGTGGTTATCTCGATATCGACCGGGTTCAGTCGCCTGCCGATTGCCTTGATCACGCTCTCCTTTGCGGCGAACCTCCCCGCCAGGTGGGACCACGGGTCATCGTATCGACGGCAGTACTCGGATTCGCGATCGGTGAAGACCTTTCTCAGAAAGACCTCCCCCGTCCTCTCGCAGGCCTGCCTGACCCTGGAGATGCCCACGATATCCACGCCAACTCCAAGAACGGGCAAGGCTGACACCTAGGAAGAGAGACCGAGCATCCGCATGGCCTTGTCCACGATCTTCTTCTCCTTCCTGTGGCTCACTATCCTCATCGCGTCCTCCGCCGGGAACCACATCGCCCGGTCGAACTCCGATCCTACGTTCAGACCGTCGGATGCCGCGGCCATCAGGTAGAAGTGCACGTACTTCTGGTAGGGCGTGTCGGTGGACTTGCGGTAGAACTCGTAGCTGATCGTCCCGATCTTCTCCCCAAGCTCCACGTTGGAGATCCCGGTTTCCTCGAAGACCTCCCTCTTCGCCGCCTGTTTCTCGGTTTCGTTGTCCTCTATCCTCCCCTTGGGAAGGCACCAGTAGTTACCCCTACGACGGCCAACCAGTACGAAAAGCACCTGATCTTCGAAGCTACGGTATACCACCCCACCGGCGGACACTATCGTGGGCATGCCATCACATCTCGAGCGTACGATCCCGTCCCGGATCGGGTGATCGGCGGTCGATGGCCACCGGGCTATTCGGCTGACTTCAGCTATATCGGCTGTTCATGATCAGAGCGGAATCGTATTTGGACCTGTAGCCCAATTCCGGGGAAAACTAAAAAATCTAATTTTCGCAGGGGTGGCTAGTATCCACGAATTAGCATCCCTATACCCATCATCAGTATGAACACACCGGCCGCAGCCACGTACTCGAATATATCCAGATGCAGCATCGAGATGTCGGCGAAGGCCAAAACCAGTAGTATTAGCCCGATGAGGATCGAATACTTGCTACCTGACCCGACCATGTACCCAGGTCTCCCCTGCACCTCTATTATGACTTTTCCCGGGACGCCTCGATATCCCGGCCTCGAAGAACAATATACTAAGCGGCGAACCGGCCCTAGCCCAAGGCGGATGGAATGAAGGACGAGGAGACGGCAATCATATTCGACTATGACCTTACGCTGGTGGATCTGAAGCTGAAAGGCGATATCATCCTGTACCATCTCAACCGGGCGTGCGAGATCCTGGGGCTTGAGGACCACGTCCGGGGACGTACCAGCGCATTCAGAGCCTACAAGCAGATGGTGGATGTTGAACTCCGGGATTCTCCAGAACTGCCCAGCGTGAAGCGGATGCTCGACAACGCGATGGCGGCCGGAGAGATGGAGGCGGCGGGGAGAGCGACACCGGTCAACGATTCGAGGGAGGTGCTCGGCATGATGCACGCCGCCGGGGCCGAGATAGGTGTGGTCAGTTCGAACTCGGTGCGCATCCTGGAGTCCACAGCGAGGAGACATCATATCTGGCCCATGTTCGAATCGGTGTGGGGGAGGGAGAGCCCTGGGCTCTCAAAACCATCTCCGGACAAGTTGCTCGGATGCGCCCGAGAGCTGTCGAACAGGCCCCTGATCTACGTGGGCGATGACCCCGGGGACATGGTCGCTGCCAAGGCCGCGGGCTTGGTCGGGGTCGCTATCCGTCGTTCAAGCGATAGGGTGAACACGCCGGAGGATTCCTTATTAAGGGAATCGGGAGCCAGCTACATCCTGGACACTCTCGGCGAGATCCCCTCCGTCATGACCCTCGTCGCCGAGAACGCATCGCTTCGAAGGCCCCCCAATTAACCTTTTTTAGTGTCTCCGCACAGTGATCCCTATAAACCAACGGTGTAACCGCTTGCAAACTCTGATGATAAGCGTCTCAGGCGTTCGAGGTATCGTCGGCGAGTCACTTACCCCCGATATCGTATCCAAGTTCTCGGCTGCCTTCGGCACCTTCTGTCATGGGGGCAAGGTCGTGGTAGGCAGGGACGCGAGAAAATCCGGGCTGATGATGACGGACTCGGTGACGGCCGGCCTGAGGGCCGTGGGTTGCAGCATAGTCGATCTCGGCGTGGTCACCACGCCCACCATCCAGTTCTGTGTCAAGGCCCACCGGGCGGATGGAGGGGTGGCGATAACGGCCTCGCACAACCCGATCCAGTGGAACGCCATGAAGTTCATGGACCGGGACGGCGTCTTCCTCGATTCCCGGGCGGGAAGCAGGCTGATCGATCTGTACGAGAAGGGGCCCATCGACTACGTCCCCTGGGACAGGATCGGCGACGTCTCCAGGGACCCCCGGGGAGCCGAGAGACACGCGGACCATATCCTGAAGGTCATCGACGGTAGCCTGGTGTCCGATCTCAAACCCTCCGTGGCCATCGATTGCTGCGATAGCTCGTCCTCCTCTATACTGCAGATCCTCCTGGAGAGGCTTGGATGCTCCGTAACCCCGGTTCACTGCGACCTCAACGGGGCATTTCCCCGAGGACCGGAGCCGACACCGGTAAATCTCACGGAGCTGTCCGACCAAGTCAGGGAGACCGGCGCCGACATAGGCTTCGCAACCGATCCCGATGGCGATAGGCTCTCCATAGTTGACGAGAAGGGTCGGCCGCTGGGGGAGGAGTACTCCGTCACCCTGGCGACCAAGTTCGTGCTGGACAGGTCACCAGGACCGGTCGTCACCAACGTAGCCACGACCAAGGCGGTGCAGGATATCGCCGAGGAGTTCGGATGTGATTTCTACCGGGCGCCGGTGGGCGAGGTCAACGTTGTGAAGAGGATGATCGACACCGGAGCGATAATCGGCGGGGAGGGAAACGGCGGCGTGATAAACCCGGCCATTCAGTACGCCCGGGACGCCCCCGCCGCCATGGCGCTGATACTGGACGGTCTGTGCAGGTTCGGGGACGAGCTCAGTCAACTCATGGGCGAGATCCCCCATTACGTCATGATCAAGAAGAAGGTGCCCTTTGATCCCGGGAAGTGGGAGAATCTGCTTGAGGAGATCAAGAACTACTTCGAGGGAGAGCCCATCGATCTGACGGACGGGATAAGGGTCGAGAGGGACAGCGGCTGGATATATGTCAGGAAGTCCGGCACTGAGCCCATAGTGAGGGTCATCTGCGAGGCCAAGACCAAGGGCAACGCGCTGGCGCTGAGCCGGGAGACGACGCAACTGGTCACCGAGCTGCTCGAGGAATGAGATGAGGTGTGTTGGTTTGTCTGGTAAGCTGAAAGTTGGAATCGTGGGGCTGGGGACGTTCGGACAGGTCCATCTGGAGGCCTACAGCGGTTACCACAGGTCCGAGATCGAGGCCATCTGTGATCTGGATGTCAAGAAGGGCGAGGAGTTCTCCCTCAAGTACGGGTGCGATTTCTACTCCAGCTACGAGGAGATGTTCAGTGAGGCCGATATAGAGGCGGTTTCGATCGCCACTCCCGACTTCCTCCACCGGGAGCCCGCAGTGCTGGCCGCGGAGGCGGGGCTGGATATCCTGCTCGAGAAACCGATGGCGACGACGGTACAGGATGCGAACCATATCATAGAGGCGGTGGAGAGGGCAGGATCGACGATCATGATCGATTTCCACAACCGGTTCTCCCCCCCGTTCGTGGCCCTGAAGAGGAGCATCGAGAGGGGAGAGATGGGCTCACCCAGATACATCAGGGCGAACCTCAACGATACCATATACGTTCCAACCAAGATGCTCAGCTGGTCCGCAAAGTCCAACGTCCTGTGGTTTCTCGCCAGCCATCTGATCGACCTCTGCAGGTGGATTCTCTCCAGCGATCCGAGGAGGGTACTGTGCAAGAAGGGGGAGGGTGTGTTGAGTTCTTCCGGGATAGACACCCCCGACTACTACCACAGCCTTCTGGAATTCGAGTCAGGGGCCGTTGCCTCGCTCGAGAACTGCTGGATACTTCCCGAGAGCCACCCGTCGGTCTACAAGCTGGAGATGGAGTTCGTGGGGTCCGAGGGCAGCTACAGCGCCAACGTCAGCCACAGCAACATGTCAAGGAAGTACACCAAGGATCGCCAGGAGAACCCTGACATGCTCTTCGACATCGACCTCCATGGCCGCCCGCGGGGTTTCGCGGTGGAGAGCATATACCACTTCGTCGACTCGGTGATGGACGGTGAGAGGCCCCTGGTGGGCCCGGAGGACGGCCTGTGGGTTACCAAGACGATCACAGCCCTCCTTGAATCGGCCCGTAGCGATTCCTGGGTGGACCTCTCCCAGCTATAGGGTGGAAAAACCTATTTCAGACGCCGGAGGACCACGTAACGAGGTCACAGATATGAGCTCCGACAAGCCATCGGTGGGAATCATAGGCGGAACCGGCGTTTACGATCCGGAACTCTTCAGCGACACCAGCATGAGGAAGGTTTACACGCCCTACGGGGATACCTCTGACCTGATTCAACTGGGAACTCTGGGGGATAGACGGGTCGCATTCATCCCCAGACACGGTCGGGAGCACCGGATCCCTCCCCACGCCATCAACTACAGGGCGAACATATGGGCCATGAGGGAGTTGGGGGTCACCGCGATCCTGGCACCCGCCGCCGTCGGCAGCCTTCAGGAGGGCTACGAGCCTGGCCACTTCGTGTTCGTTGATCAGATGATCGACAGGACGAGGGGCAGGAGGGACACATTCTACGACGGTGGGCAGGTCTGCCACGTCTCGACCGCCGACCCGGTATGCCCCCAGATCCACGAGCTTCTTGTCGACAGGGCCAAGGCACTCGATCTGGAGTTCCACGACAAGGGGACGTACATCTGCATACAGGGCCCCAGATTCTCGACCAGGGCCGAGTCCGAGCTCTTCAGGTCCTGGGGAGCCTCGGTGATCGGAATGACCATGTACCCGGAGTGTACACTGGCCAGGGAGGCGGAGATCTGCTATGCCACCATAGCTATGGTCACCGACTACGACTGCTGGATGACGGGGAGGGTTGTTGACGGGGAGGAGGTCGTGAGGACCATGCGGGAGAACGTCGACAAGGTGAGGGATCTCATCGCCGATGTCATCCCCAGGATACCCGAGGAGAGGGAATGTCCATGCGGTCACGCCCTCGACGGCGCGGTAATGTAGGTGTCGATATGACTTCGAGGAAGGAGCTGAAGAGGAGGACATCCCAGGAGGAGCCGAGTCTTCGAATCGGCAAGTCGAACGTCACGCCCGGGATAATCGAGGAACTGGAGAGGCAGCTGGAATCGAGAGAGCTCGTCAAGGTAAAATTCCTCAGGAGCTCTGATGCGTCGAAAAGAGAAGAAATGGTGTCCCGATTGTCGAAAGAGACGCGATCCGAGCTTATTGAGGAGCGCGGGAACACTATCACGCTTTTCAGGGCCAGGAAGGGTATCAGGAAAGATATATAAGCGGAAATCGGCCCCTGTGGAATGAGGTCCACTCGGGGCCATATCCACCACAAGGTGGTCGAACTTGACCACTCCTTTTGACGTAGAACCAAATTCCCTAATAGGTATCCTTTCGGAGAAACTGAAGAGCGACTTCGATGCGCTCGAGCCACCGGAATGGGCACCCTATGTGAAGACAGGCATGCACAAGGAGCGAGTACCCGATGACGAGGACTGGTGGTACGTCCGGTCGGCCGCTGTGCTTCGCACTATCTACATAGACGGTCCAATCGGCATAGAGAGGCTGAGGACCAAGTACGGCGGAAAGCGTGACCGCGGCAACGCGCCGCCCCGTTTCGCCAAGGGAAGCGGCAACATCCTCAGAAAGGTCTGCCAACAGCTGGAGGCCGCCAAGCTGGTCGAGAAGGTTGAGAGAGAGGGGAGAAGGATAAGCCCCAAGGGAAAATCCCTGCTTGACAAGTGTGCGGAAGAGGTTGCCGGTGGGTGACCCGGATGGAGGATATCGACGAGATCCGTCAGAAGAAGCTACAGGAGCTCCAGAAGAAGATCGACAGCGAGAGATCGCAGGAGGAGGCCGAGGAGAGGGCCCAGCTCCAGAAACAGGCCATCTTGAGGTCCATACTCACCCCGGAGGCAAGGAGCCGGTTGACCAACCTCCGCCTCTCCCGACCGGATTATGTGAAGTCCATCGAGTCGAGGCTCATCACGCTGGCCCAATCCGGAAACCTGAGGGCGAAGGTCACCGACGCCCAGCTGAAGGACATCCTGCGCAAGATAGCCCACTCGAGATCGAGGGACATAAAGATCAAGAGAGTGTGAGATGATTGTCGAGACATAAATCTAAACCGAAGAAGAAGAGGCTGGCGAAGAGGAATCGCCAGAACAGAAGGGTCCCCGTCTGGGTGATGCTGAAGACTGATAGAAGGGTGAGAAGGCATCCCAAGATGCGCTTCTGGAGAAGGTCCAGACTCAAGGTTTGAGGGGGTTACGAAATGGCCGAGGAGAGGATCTATGTCGTGCCTCTGAGGGAGGCGAAGAAGGCATCCAGGAGAAAGAGGGCACCCAAGGCCGTAAAGGAGCTTAGGTCGTACCTTGAGCGCCATCTGAAGACCAACCTGTTCGTGATAGACGAGGATATAAACGAGAGGATCTGGGAGCGGGGCATAGAGAAGATCCCGTCTCGGATCAGGGTCAGGGTCACCGCCGGCGAAGAGCTGGAGGAGGGCGAGGCGGCCTTCAGGGTCTCGCTGGCCGAATAGGTGCGCCTATGCATTTCATGAGGACCCATCTCAACGGGAATCCCTATCTGGGCATGTTCGCATCCTGTAGCGACAGGCTTATCGTGCTTCCGCCGGGTATACCGGAATCCAGAAAGAGGGCTATCGCGAATACGCTGGAGGTGGATACTGTCACCACCACCGTAGCCGAAACGGAGCTCGTGGGGATGTTCATGGCGATGAACTCGAACGGGGCGGTTCTCCCCCAGGACGCCACCGATAACGAGATAGAGGCCTTGGAGAGCGCGGATATTCGGGTCAGCCGTCTCGATTCGCGGTTCAACGCCTTCGGGAACCTCATCCTGGCCAACGACGAGGGCGCGGTCGTGGACAGCATGTACACCGACCACGAGGAGGAACTGATCTCCAGGGTTCTCGACGTGGATGTGGTCGAGGGCTGCGTGAACGGGCTGGCGATAGTCGGTTCCCTGGCATGCGCCAACAGCCTGGGGGTGCTGGCCTCGCCGAAGGTGGAAGAAGAGGAGGTCAAACTAATCAAAGACACGCTGAAGGTAGAGGTTGGAAGAGGAACCGCCAACTTCGGCGTGGAGTACGTCGGAACGTGCATACTCGCCAACAGCAACGGAGTTGCGGCGGGACAACCCACAACGGGAATAGAGATGGGCAAGATCGAGCAGGTGTTTGAAGGCGATATCTGGTGATGACGAAATGACGGATGAAAATCCCAAGGTATATCGGGTAAAGGGCAGATTCCTGATGGGGGAATCCCAACAGCCCTTCAATATCGAAATGGTTTCGATGAACCCCGACCAGGTTAAGGAGAAGGTGTACTCGGACATTGGCAGTAGACACAGGGTTCGAAGAAGGGATATCCAGATCCACAGCGTCGAGGAGATAGACAGCTCGGAATCCGAGGATCCAACGGTCCGTTACATCACTGGTGATTAGCTTGGAGGAAAAACAGGAGGAGTTCCAGCGCCTCTCGTCGGAGATAGAGGTGCTGCGGAACCAGGCGAACGTCCACAACCAGAACCTAGAGCTGCTCAATGCCTCCCTGGACGAGATGAAGCAGACCTTGGAGAGTTTGGAGGAGCTCAAATCCGCGGAGCCCGGGACCGAAACCCTGATTCCCCTCGGCTCCGGATCCTTCATTAGATCATCCCTTAAGCAGAATGACAGGGTGATAATCGGCGTCGGATCCGACATCTCCATAGAAAAGGACGTCGATGAGGCCAAGGCGATAGTGGACAAGCGGGTTCAGAGAATGGAAGAGGCTACCCAGAGGACCCAGGAGCAGCTAGAGGAGATCTCCGGCCGTCTTGAGGATCTGACCCCCAAGTGGCAGGAACTCTATTCGGAGCTCTCCGGTGAAGAGGGATAATCGTCACGACCTCCTCGTGGTGTGTTGATTCAGTTGTTCGATAACCTAAAGAACAGGGTATCGAGGTTCACGAAGCAGATAGCGGGCCGAAGCCTAAGTGAGAAGGATGTCCAGGATGTCCTGGATGATCTCGAGATGGGGCTGCTCGAGAGCGACGTCGCGGTGGAGGTGACGGACAAGATCATCGAGGACACCCGCAAGGCACTCACGGAGACCAGCTTCGGGGTCACCGATAGCGTACCCAGGAAGGCAAAGGAGACGGTCAAAACCGCCATTCAGGACACCCTGCAGACCGACCAGTTCCCGTTTCTGGAGGAGGTGGAGAGGGCGAGATCGGAGGGAAGGCCCTACGTTATCCTGTTCGTGGGTTATAACGGGACGGGCAAGACGACCACCATAGGCAAGGTGGCCCACCTACTGATGAAGAAGGGGTATTCCTGCGTGATCGCGGCGAGCGATACCTACCGGGCCGCCGCGATAGAGCAGCTGCAGTATCACGCTGATCGCCTGGGGATCAAGATGGTAAAGCACAAGCGCGGGTCGGACAGCGCCGCGGTCGTCTACGACGCCAGGCAACACGCCAGGTCGAAGGGTATAGACGTCGTCCTGGCCGACACCGCTGGCCGCGTCCACACCAATATCAACCTCATGGACGAGATGAGGAAGATCGTCAGGGTGAACAGCCCCGACGCGGTCTTCTTCGTCGGCGACGCCCTTGCCGGGAACGATATAGTACAACAGGTCAGGGAGTTCAACGAGACCTGTGATATCGACGCCATCATACTGACCAAGATCGATGCTGACGTTAAGGGAGGGGCAGCGGTCTCCGTCTCACACACAGCGGACAGGCCGATCCTCTTCGTGGGTACCGGACAGGGGTACGAAGACCTTCAGGAGTTCTCGGCCGATTGGTTCGTCGATCGTATCTTCGAGGGCTGAGAACGCCCTCGGTAACGCTTTCAGCGAAAACTCACCAGCATGGACAATAGTTTTCAGGCCCAATATGCCACTTCGTGGGTGTTGACGAATGGTTCTAGATAATCTCGGCAGGTCGCTTCACAAGGCCCTGACCAAGCTGACCGGTTCCCGAAACATCGATGAGGAAGCGGTGCGTCTGCTCAAGAGGGATATCCAGAGGGCTCTCCTTGTCGCGGACGTCAACGTCAAGCTGGTGGGTGAGCTGACGACCAGGATCGAGGACCGCGCCCTGAACGAGGAGCCCCCAGCAGGCATATCGAAGAGGCACCACGTCGTGAACATCGTATACGAGGAGCTTACGAACTTCCTCGGCCGGGATCGCAAGGGCATCTCATTCGCCCCCGCAAACGAGACCACGACCGTCATGCTGGTGGGAATCCAGGGGTCCGGCAAGACCACAACAACCGTCAAACTCGCGCGATACTTCCAGAAGAGGGGTCGGAAGACGGCGATCGTCTGTTCCGATACCTGGAGGCCCGCAGCCCTCGAACAGCTCGAGATGCTCGCCGAGGGGCTGGGAATCCCGGTCTACGGGGACCGCGAGGAGGGCGACGCGGTCAAGCTTGCGCAGAAGGGACTCGCGCACTTCGACGAGAAGGACTATGACCTGGTGGTTGTAGACACCGCCGGGAGGCACAAGGAGGAGACGGGCCTCATACAGGAGATGAGGACCATCGCCAGCGAGATAAGCCCCGATGAGATAGTACTCGTCATAGACGCCACGCTCGGACAGCAGGCCCGCTCCCAGGCGAACGCCTTCAGCGAGGCCACGGAGATCGGGTCCATACTGGTGACCAAACTGGACGGCAGCGCGAAGGGCGGTGGAGCCCTGTCCGCGTGTGCGGAGACCGGCGCCCCGATAAAGTTCATTGGGGTGGGGGAGACCATCGAGGACCTCGAGCCATTCAACCCGCCGCGATTTGTCGGTCGCCTCCTTGGGATGGGGGATATCTCCACGCTCATCGAGAAGTTCGAGGAGGCAACCCGCCACGAGGAGCTCACGGAGGAGTACATGTACAAGTTCCTTGAGGGCAAGTTCACTCTCCAGGACATGGCCAAACAGATGGAGATGCTCTCAAACATGGGTCCCCTGTCGAAGGTCATTCAGATGATCCCAGGCATGGGCTTCGAGCTACCGGACGAGGCGCTGAAGGTCGGCGAGGACAAGCTGAAGAGGTTCAAGATCATCATGAGCTCCATGAATAAGGGGGAGCTTACCAAACCCAAGAGCATCAACAGCAGTCGGATATCGAGGATAGCCAGGGGTTCGGGATCGAGCGAACAGGAGGTCAGGGAACTCCTCAAGCAGTACGAGATGATGAAGAAGATGATGAGGAGCATGGGCAAGAGCCGAAGGTTCAGGGGTCGTGCCATGAGGAAGATGATCGGCGGCCAACCCGGCGGAAAGATGGGCACCTAGACCTCGAGCTCAGTCGAAGCAGAACACCGGGCTCTCGAACCCGGACCGCAGTCGATGGACCTCCTCCCTGACCCGGTCCGGGCTCTCTCCATCTATCAGGACCCTCCCCACCAGCTCGGCGATCGCCTCCATCTCGGCCTCCTTCATTCCGAGCCTCGTCACCTCACATGTCCCAAGCCTGCCGACACAGTCGATTATGATGTCGGCCCTCTCCAGCCTCTTGGCAATGACCTCAAATGAGCTCTCGCCGAATCGACTGGCCACCTCACCGCCAGCGAGGCCAACCTGATGGGAATCGGTGTATCCCCTCTCCCCGCATTGAACCGGGAAACCGATCTCATCAAGGCTTCGGGCCAGATGCCTGGCGTTCGAGACAACCTGGGCGGCGTAATCAGGTCCGAATTCCTCCATCTCCATAAGGGCCTGTGCCAGGCTGGCTATCCTGTTCCAGTGGGCGTTGTCTATCGTTCTCCAGTGGAGGCTGGATTCCACGGCGGAATCGATCGTCTCGTCATTGGTCAGCGTGATCCCTCCCTGAGGCCCGAAGAGCGTCTTGTGTGTGCTGCCGAAGAGCAGGTCGACCCCTTCATGTAGCGGGTCCCCGAACCTGCGTCCGGCTATCAATCCCAGAACATGCGACCCGTCGTATAGCAGACGGGACCCGACCTCGTCACACGCCCTTCGGATGCCCCCGGTATCCGGTGGGAATAGCATCTTTGACGCGCCGAGGACCACCGCGTCGGGCTCCACTTCCTCGATCGCGAGGCACGCCTGTTCGTAGTCCAGGTCGCAAGCCTCCTGGTCGTACGGAAGATGGTATGACTTCAGGCCGAGTAACCCGGACAGCTGGTCGTCGCTGTATCCTGGGTACCCACCATCGGCGAAATCGACGGCCATAACGGTGTCCCCCCTCTCGCAGGTAGCGCTGAGGGATATCATGGCCGATATGTGGCCCGAGATGGGGCGCACGCACGCGTACTTGGCATCGAAAACGCGACGAGCCGCCGACCCGGCCATCGATTCAACCTCATCCATGTACCGGGTCCCCCGGTATGCGTTCTCGACCCTCCTTCCGTCCATCTCCCTGATACCCGGCAGCGTGTAGCGGTGAACCATATCGGAGGCCAGGAGAGACCTGGCAGCATGGCTCATGACGTTCTCGGACGGTATGAGGTTGAGGCATCTGGACCTCCAGCCATCGTGGGCCTCGACGATCGAGAGCGGATCTTCAAATCCCATGAACAGTCACCGATCGAGTTCCAGGCCGGTGCTTATTTGTGCTTCCAGAGGGGCGGGAGGGCGGGATCGCAGCCCCTGAACGCATATTCGACACATTTATCAGACGAACTGGGGGCGGCGTCCCAGATGAGGCTGTACCTGATCAGGCACGGTCAGTCCGAGGGCAACCTGGGTAAATCCATCCCCGACCCGGACCTAACCGACCTTGGCAAGGAGCAGGCGAGGCTGACGGGGCGGCGCCTCGCGGCCGAGGATATAGAGATCATCCTCTCCAGCCCTCTGAAGCGGTCCATCCACACCGCCCGTATCATAGGGGAGGAGATCGGGGTCGTCCCCAAGCTCCTGGCCGAGGTGATGGAGAGCTGGAACGGGTCCGAGCTCCGGTCCCCGGCCGAGATCGCGGCACAGTATCCCGATCTGGATGTGGATCTTCCTGACAGGTGGTGGCCCGACGCGGAGAACGAGGAGGACCTGTACAGGAGGGCCAGAGAGGCGGAGATCAGGATCAGGGAGATTGGCTACGAGCGTGATATCGCAGTCGTCAGCCACGGCACATTCGGGGCGGTGCTGATCAGCACCTTCCTCGGAGCGCCACCCTGCGGGTATACCCGGTTCAGCCAGCACAACTGCTGCGTGTCAATCCTGGTGCTGCAACCCGGAAGGGCCAAACTGTACAAGGGGAACGACGTCTCCCACCTGCCGCCCGAGTCCTGGACCTGACGGGGAATACACATGGAGGACTCAGACAAGAAAATCATCTCTTGGTGGAAGCAGAAGAGGGAGGAGATCGAGGGCCGGCTGGAGGATTTCGAGAGGGTGGGGTCCGAGCCCAAGGAGCGGATCTTCGAGGAACTGTGCTTCTGTCTATTGACCCCCCAGAGCTCGGCCCTCTGCGCGGATCGCGCTATCAGGCACCTGTCCAGGACCGGCCTCCTGGGGTCGGGGACGCCGGAGGAGATAGAGAAAGTGGTCTCGGGGTGCGGGATACTCTACGCGAATAACAAATCGAGATACATCGTTGAGGCGAGGTCGAAGCTGATGTCCGAGAACCCGGAAATCGAGCTGTCCTCCATCCTGGTGCGAGATGGTTTCGAGGCCAGGGAGAGGTTGGTGAAGAACGTCAAGGGGCTGGGGTACAAGGAGGCCAGCCACTTCCTCAGGAACATCGGCTACAAGGGGCTCGCGATCCTGGACAGGCATATCCTGCGCACAATGTGCCAGTCCGGGGTGATCGAGGAGATCCCGAAGACGCTCACCAAGAGGCGCTATCTGGATATAGAGACGAAGTTCCTGAGCTACTCCGAGAGGATCGGCGTGCCCCCCGACGCACTCGACCTTGTGATGTGGAGCGGCAAAACGGGACGAGTTTTCAAGTGAGTTTGCGATACGGCATCGTACCTATTCCTGAATGATTCCGATCGAGGAGTGGGCCTGCCGGGATTTGAACCCGGGTATGCACCTCCGCAGGGTGCTGTGCTCTCTGGGGAGTCGATCCAGGCTACACTACAGGCCCCCGCAGACGGCAATATCGGCGTTCAACATCGGGCCGATCTGGCGGATGATCTCGTACGGATCCGAATCCTTGGAACACTGGACCTCGGTCTCGAGAAGGCCAAGCCTCTTAGTCCTAACGACTCGCTCGGCGTTTCCGGTTTTTTGAATAGCGTATTTAATCTTTCTCCGGGTCTCGCCGCATACGTAGAACCTGTGCCTTCCTCGCCCGATGCGCCTCGCCTGGGAGTTGGTGAGCCTTCCCTCGACCTCGAGCTTAACCTCGTCTATCTTGAATATCCGGGTGTCCAGCGGGAAGTTCTCCAGTAGGCCCAGCCTCCCTGCCAGAGCCTTGACGGAGATGCTCCCCCTCACGCCCAGGTGCTTCTTGAGGCTGTAGGCAGGGAGGAGTACGTCGACCGGCGAATCCCCCTCATCGAAAACGCCCACGTCCACGTATATCCCGTAGCCAACATTTCCCAGATCCACTATCTTGCCCCTCCGGATATCCCCCTCATGCAGCTCCGACAGATCGCATGTCCTCCCCCAGTGCTCCTCCACGTACCTCTCGGCAACTATCTCGTCCTCGCCCTCCAGCGATACCGTGGCCCAACCCCTCTCACCGATGCCGACGGAGACAACCTCCACACCCACCTTCAGGCTCCTATCAAGCATCTCGCGGAGGCTCCTCTTGGCGTTCGACTGGTTCCTGTATATCTTCTCAAGTATCGTGATCTTCCTCAACGGCCTCCCCTGCCAATCTACATACCTCGTCTCCGAGACGGACGATGCGCCTGACGATGGGGCTGTCATCGCCGAACCTCCCACGAAAACGGCGTCTGCTATCCTCCACATCCAGCACGCCATTCCACACCAGGTTGTCGGCGTGGGCTATGATCTTCTCCTCCAAGGTCTGGGGGATATAGTCCTTCCTGGGAAGGCCGACCGCCTCGGCTTCAGATTCATTCAGGCCGGCCCCAATATGTCTTTCACATATCCTCGCCAGCCTCTCTCTTTCCTCTCTGTTGCAGAGATGCTCAAGAAATCCCCCGTCACGAAGGATCCTGGCACCGACGATCCCGTGGTCCATCCCATGTGTCTCGCTCCTACCCAGGTCGTGAACCAGGGACCCGATCGAGACCAACTCGAGGTCAACTTGAATACCACGTTCGGAGATCCTCCTGGCTATCCGGTCCGCCTCACTCTCTACCTTGAGGCTGTGGGAGATAACCCTTGGTGGAACGCCAACACGCCTCAGGAGATCCAAGACCTGTTGCCTACGCGGCCTCATTCCGCTTCTCCGCTCAGGGCCCTCTCAATGTCTTCGATCTTCGACTTAAGGTTGGCAACGATCTTGCTGTTGTCGTGATGTTCCAGCATTGAGCCGCAGTTCGGACACTTGAATCCGTTATCCGCCGCGACCTCGAAAGTGAAGCGTGAGCAGTTACCGGTCTTGCATACGAAGAAGATGTTGCTCTCCTCGTATTCCAGCCTCGATTTCAGCACCCCGAGGTCCTTCTTCTTCTCCCCGTCAAGCACCTTCTCCCGGCCCTCTGAATCCATCCTCCAGTGATAGACGTACCAGCCGGTCTTCGGATCACGTGATCTGCGATAAAAGGCCAGCCTCTTATCGTATAACTGGTAAAGGGCGCTGCGAACGTCGTTTACCCTGATCCCCAGTATCTTGGAGATCTCCTCGTCAGTCAGCTCTCGAGCTGAAATAACATCGGCAACGGCCAGAACGTCATCGCCCAGGTTGGCCTCTATGTATTCCCCTAGGTCCGTATCCAAGGCGCAAGCCCTCGATGAACTCTTGATACGATTACTGGTTTCAAAAATATTTAAATGTTGTCAATAGGCTTTTTGGACCGAAATAAAGTCTCTCAGGCCTCCTTTTCATAATAAAAGAGCTCCCATATCAGGTTTTTGCATATGAAGGTTGATATTCTCAGATTAGGGCACAGGATGAGGCGTGACAAGCGCACCACCACCCACGTCGGCCTCGCTGCAAGGGCCCTGGGAGCCAACAGCATGATCTTCTCCGGCGACGATGACCCACGCGTGAAACGCTCGATCGAGGACGTGGTGACCAACTGGGGAGGGGACTTCAGGATCGAATACCGCGAGGACTGGCAGAAGTCGATATCATCCTACCCCGGGCTGAAGGTGCATCTAACGATGTACGGCCTGCCCGTACGAGTTGTTATAGACGAGATCCGGGATCGGGCCCGGGCGCAGGGTATACTGGTCATCGTCGGGGGGGAGAAGGTTCCAGGGAAGGTCTACTCGATGGTCGAGTACAACGTATCGGTGACAAACCAGCCCCACTCCGAGATAAGCAGCCTGGCCGTGTTCCTCGACAGACTGCTCGAGGGACGGGAACTGGAAGCCCGTTTCGAGGGGGCCGAGAGGACGATCAAGCCGTCGGCTCACGGAAAGGAACTCGTAACCGGGAACAGGGATAGCAGTTGAAGGTCGGGTTCGGCCCAGCTGTCGCCTCAGGCCTTCTGGGCCTCTATGTACTTCTCGATCATCTCGTCGGAGACCTTCTCGAACTGTCTGCTCTCGGTTCTGATGAGGGCCATCTCGACGTTCTCCTTCGTCACCGGTTCCTCCATCGAGGTTGAGATCGCCTCGAGTGATACCCTGATCGCGTCCTCAAGGGTCTTCACCTCGCCGTACTTCTTCTCCAGGACGTCGTTGACCTCCTTGTTGTTCTGGCCGATGGCCTTGGCCTTGTACTCGTATAGGGCCCCGCTTGGATGGGTCACGAACACCTGTGGGCCGTTGTCGTCGACCCCCGCTATCAGGAGGGATGCGCCGAAGGGCCTTATCCCGCCGTACTGGGTGTACATCTGCTTGTGGTCCCCTATTCGCTTGGCCAGCTCCTCTACACTTATGGTCTCGCTGTAGGTTAGCTGATAGATCTGGGAATCCAGTCGGGCCTTGTCAACCAGCACCCTGGCATCCCCGATAAGTCCCGACGTCGCCGTCCCTATGTGGTCGTCGATCTTGAAGATCTTCTCGTAGCTCCTGGGCTCTATCAACGGGCTGGCGAACCTCTTCTCGACCAGCAGGACGATTCCCTCGGGGCACTTGATCGAGATCGCGGTTGCGCCCTTCTCTATGGCCCTCTCCGCGTACTCAACCTGGTAGAGCTTCCCGTCGGGGCTGAAGACGGTTATCGCACGGTCGTATCCCATTGCTCCCTGTTGTGGCATGAATGACATCGATATCACCTCAGTATTTCTGCTCGGGAACCTTGTCCAGGGCCTCTTTCACCCTCTCATCTTCCAGCTTGCTGAAGCCTTCCTTGTCTATCACGGCGGCCTCTATGGTGTTGCCAGTGGCCGAATCACGCTCCAGCGCGGCTTTCAGGGTGGCCACTGCGAGATCTATTCCGTCGTCCTGAGACATCTCAGGGTCGTATCTGTTCTCCAGCAATCCGTACGCCACAGGTGACCCCGATCCGGTGGAAGCCATCCTCTCCTCCGATAGTCCTCCCCACAGGTCTATCATGTACAGGCTGGGACCACCCTTGTCGGTCCCGGCCATCATGAGTTGCACCAGGTAGGGGAAGTACCTCTGCCCGTGAACGACATTGGCCGTCAGCGTGGCGAGTCCTTTGACCGTTATCGGGCCCCGGGTCCTCATCCGGTAGAGCCTGGCCTCTGCCCTCAGGATCGAAACCAAAGCCTGAGTGTCTCCCACCGCTCCGGCTGTCGTGAGACCTATGTGGGGCTCGATCTCGAATATCTTCTGGGCACGCTTGCTGGCCACCAGGGTGCCAGCTGTGGCCCTGGTGTCTGCAGCAAGGACCGCTGACTCCGCGCATATCAAACCGACGGTTGTAGTCCCCTTTCTAAGCGCTGTTTCAACTTCGTTCATCTAGAATTCCACTTCCCGGAGTGTCGATTCGCTATTCTCCTTCCTGGGTTCTCGGCCGGATTTTTGTGCTTTAAATGTTACCCATTGTGCGATTAGCGTCACCGGAAGGGAATTGTGGTCGATTTCGGGTCTGTTGAGGGTCCAGACCGCATGGCAAAGAGATATTAATCGATGAAGGGCCAGTGACCAGGAGGACTCAAGTTGTCCAGACCCTCGATTCTATCACTCTTGGCAGCCCTGGCGGTAATAGTATATGCCCTTGGCCTGCTTATTTCACCGTACCTGAGTATGTCAAGCCAGGTAGGTGTGGTCCAACTCGTCGGTCCTATATACTCCTTCCGGGACATAACGCAACAGATCAGCTCCGTCAACGATGACAGCAGGATCAAGGCCATGGTCCTCTACGTCAACAGCCCGGGAGGCGGCGCCTACTCCTGCATGGAGATCAGGAGGTATCTGGACAACATGACCAAGCCCAACATAGCGGTCATAGACGAGATCGGCGCATCAGGCGCCTACTACATCGCCTCCGCCGCTGACGAGATACTGGCCCATGAGAACACCGTCACCGGGTCGATCGGCGTCATATCGATCTGGGAGGACTACAGCGAGTGGCTGGAGAGCGAGGGGATCAAGTACTGGGTTTGGAAGACGGGAGACGCCAAGGACCTATTCGAGCCGTGGAGGAGTCCCACCGCCGAGGAGAACAAGACGATAGAGACCCAGCTCAACAGGACCTACGAGATCCTGATAGGCGACATCGCCTCCGGGAGGCAGAACCTCACGGTCGAGGAGGTGAGGGAGTTCGCCAACGGCTCCGTCTTCCTCGGGTCCGAGGCTCTGGAGCTCAAACTGATCGACGAAATCGGCGACTACAAGCAGGCCGTGAAGATGGTCTCCTCGCGGATAGATCTCGGGGCGTACATCACCAGGGATATGGCTACCGGGGACAGGGCGGTCCTCGCCTCCCTCATGGAATCCTACATCTTCTCCGGGCTAACCGTGGGGCTGATCGTGCTCCTGGTCGTTCTCGGCCTTCTGGCTATCCTGACTCGAAGGCGAGCCGAAACCAAGGGCGAGCCCAGTACTAGATTCGGCATCTGAGCGGTGTATGTCCATGGGAGTTAAGCAGATCGTGTTGACCCCCTCCCAGAGCAAGAGACTGATCGGAATGGGGGTATCGAGTTTCGGACCTGTCAGAGAGAGGATGGAATCCGGAATCATCGTGGTAACCAAGGGGACTACCAACCGTTATGTCGCTGAGGAGCTCCTCGGCATCGACCTCTCGCGGTATCCTTTCGCGTGGGGCGTCGTCAACTCGCCGAAAGCGCGCAGGGACAAGGACGACATAGGGGAGATCGTCATCGTTGACGGCGAGATGACGGAGATGGATCTCTCACAGGCGACGAGCTCGCTCTCCACGGGAGATATATACATCAAGGGTGGGAATGCGCTGGACTACAGGGCAGGCAAGGTCGGGATTCTCTCGACCAGCCCCGTAGGGGGGACCATAGGGAAGGCCTATGCCAAGGTAATCGGAACCAGAGTTCGGCTTATCCTGCCCATAGGGCTTGAGAAGTGCATATCCACCCCGGTCGATACCGCATCCCAGATGCTCGGTTCCCCCGACATCCAGGCCACCGGCCTGCCGACCATGTACCCCGTACGGGGTGACATCTTCACCGAGATAGAGGCCCTCAAGGAGGTCCTCGGAGAAGTCCAGGTCCACCACGTGGCCTCGGGCGGCATATCCGACTACCAGGGGGCCGTCCGCCTTCTGGTGAGGGGGGATGACGAGGCGATAGGTCTTCTGGAAAAAATCGAGAAACGGCTGTCCAGGGAGCCGCAGTACCGGGGCTGAAGAACGCCGTTCTGGCCGCTTATAACTGGATACACAATACATAAATAACGATGGCGCTGCTGATGGTTACCGCGAAATGGAGGAGTATGCGTGCCGTACATAGTATTTGACACTGAGCTCGATTTTGCCTACGCCAAGTCGGAGATAAGGGACCATATCAAGAAGTACTTGATGGGTAAGGAGGCCAAGAAGCAGGGGCACAACGTCAAGATGTGGCAGGTTCTCGTTGAGGTCGACGATGAGGCCAAGGATATCCTGGAAGAGAAGGATATAGGGAACTGGAAGGACCTAGAAGAGTGAGGATCCCGAGATGGAGGAGGGGGAACTCCTAGACATCCTCAGGGATAAGGCAAGCGAGGCCGCAGTTGAGAGAGGCCTGAGCCTTGCGAACGGAGGTGTCAGGCTCGAGAAGGACCACCGCATGGTCAGGGGAAAGGGTGGGACACAGGCATTCAAGGATTTCGGCGTCGCCTCTATATCGAGGACCGAGTCCAAGGTCGAGTTCCGGATGGATTCCCCAGTCCCAAAGTGCGGCGTCTGCCCCCTATCGGCGGGGGCGATATGCCACCATCTCATCGCGGCCGTTATCGCCATCAACAGGCAAGGATTCCTGGACGATGACGCGCTCAGGACGATGGTTGAAGGGATGTATCGCGCCGAGGACCGCGGGTCCTCCGCTGCCATGAGAGTCTGCCCGAACTGCAAGAAACCGCTCGACATCAATGCCCAGGTCATCTGCCCGGAATGCGGCAGAGGGGTGTGCAGGAACTGCTACAGGGAGGAGGACAAGATGTGCACCAAGTGCTACAAGATCAAGGTCCTCGGAGAACGGCCCCAGGGGAGTCTGCTTGACTCAATAAAGGGATTCTTCTCCCGGGGCTGATAGCGCCCGGCGAGCTCATCTCCTTTTGCGTCTTCCGGCAGGCGGCATCACCACTATGACAACCACGAATGCGAGGAAGACCAGTCCGCCGATGATGTACAACCAAGGTAGGCTCATCTGCAACTCGATCTGGGAGTTGCTCGTTATGTTCGCCGTGCCGGAACCCGAGAGCAACCCCTTCACGGCCTTGAAGGTATGCGGGTCGTAAACCTCGAGACCGGAATCCTTTGCCCTCGCCACCGTCATTCGGAGTTCGGCAATCCCGGTTTCGTCCGTAGTGCCCTCGGCCACCAGCGTCCCGTCGGAATTCTCTACCTTGACGATCGCATCGTCGACGGTATCGTCACCCGACAGGACCTTGAGCCATATGTACCGATCTATCTTGATCTGCGATCCGCTCTTCGCCTGCACCTGGCTAACGTTCAGGCCACAGTCAAACATGGTTACCATCGCTCCCTCCCTTCCCTCCAGGACGATGTACCGCCCCTCGAAGTTATCGTGGGTGAACTCGCACTCGGAACCGCTCACGTACACAACGTACAGGCCCTCCTCGTAGAAGCTATCGGTACTAGTGAACTCCGTGGTGTTCACCACCACCAAGCCCGCCATCCCGGAGAAGTTGACGGAATTGCCATCGTATTCCACCTTGTCGCAGCCGCGTATCAGGACCTGTCTATCGGTGTTGTTGTAGAAGATGTTGTCCTTTACTAGCCCACTCGAATCATCGAGCGTCAACCCCGTGGAAGTCCCTGAAACCATGTTATCGATGAATGTCACGTTGTTTGAACCCTGAAATCGAATGCCGAATCCATGGGCGTCCAGGAATTTCGAGCCGGTTACCACCGGATTGTCGGAGAATATCCGGAAACCACCGACCCATTCGTGGGCGATGTATTCGTCATATATGCCCTCGAATCTGGAATCCCGGATTTGCGTCCTCCCGTAGGAAGAAAAGGCGAAACCGATGGTCTTGTTCGTGGCCCGAATCCTGGAGTTGGTTATGGTTATCGCTCCACCCTCCTCGACGATAACACCGTAGTGCTTCTGCTCGGTGGAGTTGAACACGATAACGCTTCCGGCTAGGTGCAGCTCCCCACCTGCAAGAACCGAAATATTCCCCTCGTAGAGCTGTGTGACGTCCCGGATCTCAACCCGGTCATCAACGACCAGATCCGGCTGGGGCTCAAGGTCGGAGAAATCGGCACCCGACACCTGCATGGCCCCCACGACGGCCACGAACAGTAGCAGACAGAGACGTGTTAGAATTGAAGCGCGCACGACCCCTCCGTCACCGGGGCCCTCAAAAATGTCACCTGATCCCTGAGCTGACAACATTTTTCCGAGGTAGCCCCGGCGGCAGTCCATGGCAAAGGTCCTGGCCTGCAGGGTGCTCGCCCCCGAACTCGATTCCCTTGGAGGGGAGATCGAGGTGGACTACTTCGAGCCGAAATGCCACCGGCTGTCGTCAAAGGGTTTCGTCGAGTACGTCAGATCCAGGATCGGGGGCCACGATGCCCTTGTCTGTGGCGATTGTGGTGGCCTGGCGGAGGTTGCGCGGGAGGCGGGACTGCCGATTCCGGAGGCATCCGACTGTATAGACCTGGTGGTTGACAATCTCCAGCTTGAAGATGACGTCATCTTCATCACCAACGGGTGGCTGCAGTGTCTCCCTCAGATATTCGGCCTGGTTCGCCTCGACGCGGCGGCGAGGGAGAAGGTCATCCCCAAGCTGTTCTCGGGCATCAACAAGGTCATCTATGTGAGAGATCCCAAGCTGCCGGATAGACAGTGCGAGGCGGCCGAGCTGGCCAGGATGATCGGCGCCGAAGTCGAGGTTACCGAGGGTTCCACCCGGAGACTCGCGGAGTACCTGGATGAGGTGCAACCTTGAATCGCGGATTGCTGGGCTTGGATCTGGACGGGGTCCTGATCCCGAATGATAGCAGCTGGGACCTGTATCACAGAATCCTCGGAACCGAGGAGGGACGGAAGAGGAATATGGATCTCTTCTTCTCGGGCCGCATAGACTACCGGACCTGGGCCGAGATGGACGCCGACCTCTGGCGGGGAATGAGTTACCGGCCTATAGAGAGATACCTGGAAGGCCTCACCGTGAACGAGGGCGCAATCGAGCTGGTCTCCGAGATGAGGGAGATGAGCGTTGAGATAGCTATCGTTAGCACCGGGATATCATCGTTCGCGGAGAGAATCTCCCGGATTCTCGGCATCGATACCGTCATAGCGAACGAGGTCGAGACCAACGGGGGAGAGATCACCGGAGAGGTCAGAGCCGAGTGCGGTTTCGATGAGAAGGGCTCAAAGCTCCGCGAGCTGGGGGAGGGAATGGGGATACCTAGATCCCGTTGGTCCTGTGTCGGTGATGATGAGAACGACCTGTCCATGTTTCGGATAGTGCCCTTCTCCATCGCCTACAACCCGAAATCGGCCAAACTGACCGAGATCGCCACGTTGACGATCGAATCCGAAAACCTCCACCAGGTGCTCAGGAGCCTCGTCCGTCACTACAACCAGTTCGATGTCTAGATACCATCCCAGAGCGGATGACGGCCCTTCATGTCGTGTACTCGGAGTTAATCTTCACGTACTCGTAGGATAGGTCACAGCCCCAAGAGGACGCCTCGTAGTCGCCAAGGCCCAGATCCACGTTCACCTTGAATTCGGGCTCCCCGAGCAGTTCCTCCGCCCTCTCGTTACGCCCCTCGGACACCTGCTGCCCCTGCCTGACCCATTCCAGCGGCGGTCCCTCCCCGGCCTCCAAGGTGATATCGACCCTGTCCTGATCGATCTCGGCCCCGGAATAGCCTATCGCGGCGAGTATCCTGCCCCAGTTGGGGTCGCGGCCGAATATGGCCGTCTTCACCAGGTTCGACCGGGCGACGGCCCTGGCGGACCTCCTCGCATCATCTTGACTCATGGCCCCTGTTACGTGCACCTCGAACAGTGTGTTGGCCCCCTCGGCATCCTTGACCATCCCCTTGGCCAGCTTCACACAGACCTCGGTCAGGGCCCGGCCAAAGAGGCTGTATCCCTCCGTCCCCGGCTCGACCTTGGTGCTCGAGGCACCCCCGCTTGAGAGGGTGATGAGGGTATCGTTGGTGCTCATGTCCCCGTCGACGGATATCATGTTGAAACTACGGTCCGCAGCAAAGGAGAGAGCCTCGCGCAGGGGACCAGGATCGATATCGGCATCCGTGGTCAGGAAACCCAGCATGGTGGCGAGATGAGGATGGATCATCCCTGCACCCTTGGCCATCCCCCCCAACGTTATGATATCGCCGTCGAATTCGTAACTCAGCGCCGCCTGCTTTGGAACCGTATCCGTGGTCATGATCGCCCTTGAGGCCATCAAGTCGGCTTCCCTCCCGGCCGAGAGGCGGGGAACGAGTGTCTCCAGTCCCGCCAGTATCCTGCCAGTCTGCATTGGACGCCCGATAACCCCTGTCGATGCCAGAAGAACGCTCTCGGGGCTGGTATCAAGGAGCTCCGCCGACCTACTCGCGATCGCCCTCGCGTCCCGCATCCCCCTCTCCCCGTTACACGCGTTCGCGTTGCCCGAGTTGGCGACAACCGCCCTGGCATAGCCGCTGGAGCTCCCCAGGTGTTCCATCGATACTAGAACCGGGGCCGCCTTCACCGAGTTCGAGGTGAAGAGGCCCGCGGAGCTGGCCCCCCCGGGGCAGTCGAGAACGGCGAGGTCGAGCCCGTTCTTCTTGACGCCGCTGCGGCATGCCCAGGCCCTGAATCCCTTTGGAGCGGTTATGCCTCCTTCGATGTAATTCATTCAGACACCTACGGATACAGCCCGAGCACGTCCAGCCCCTGGGATTCAGGCAGATCGAGCATGATATTCATGTTCTGGACCGCCTGCCCCGACGCGCCCTTGGTGAGGTTGTCTATCGCGGAGACGATGATCAGCCTTCCCGTCCTGGGGTCCACCTCGAATCCGATGTCACAGAAATTCGATCCGACCACACCCCTGAGATCCGGTATTCGGTCCCTGATTCTGATGAACCGGCAGCCCCGGTAGAAACCCAGATAGAGTTCCTCTACGTCGTCTACCGAAACTCGATTCTTGGGAAACACGTGACAGGTGCTCACTATCCCCCTCGAGATCGGCACCAGATGGGGTGTGAAATTCACCCTTATGTCGTTCCCGGCCAGGATAGATAGCTCCTGATCCATCTCCACGATGTGTCGGTGATCGGATACCCTGTACGGCCTTATCGACCCGTGGACCTCAGGGTGATGGGTCTCCAGGGTGGGCTTGATCCCGGCTCCTGAACTACCGGATTTCGCATCGATAACCAAACCCTCCTCCCTGACCATATGTTCCTTTATCACCGGTGCGAGAGCGAGTATGGCCCCCGTGGGATAGCACCCTGGATTGGCGATCAGGCGAGCCGATGATATATCATCGCGATGAAGCTCGGGCAGTCCATACACCGATTCGAGCTCGGGGCTGGTGTGTTTGACGCCGTAAACCTCCTCATAGACCTTCCTGTCGCGGATCCTGTAGTCCGCCGACAGGTCAACCACCCTGCTGGACCGAATGACATCGGGGACGATCCCCATCGCGGCAGTGTGGGGAGCACAAACGAAAACGATATCCGATTCGGAGAGGATATCGCTCTCCGGGTCCTCGAACACCATATCGGACTCCGGCAGATTCGGTAGCCTCTCCGATACCCGCGTCCCACGTAGCTTCCTGGAGGTGACGTGAAGAACCTCCACAGCGCTGTGTCCGGACAGGAGCCTCATCAGCTCCGCGCCCGTATATCCGCTTCCGCCCACTATCGACGCCGAGTATTCCGACATCTGCTCACCTCGATTCACCCTTCAGGTACTCCTCCAGCAACTTGATGGCACAGAGGTCCGAGCACATGCTGCACACGCTCGGGTCATTCGACGGCCTGCTGGACCTTCTGCGATCGAATTCATCCGGATCCAGGGACCGTTCCTTGTGCATCTTCCAGTCGAGATCCCTGCGCGCCCTCGATATCGAGTCGTCCCATTCGGATCCGCCCTGGCTCGCTATCCTCGCCGAGTGCGCCGCTATCCTGGCGGCGATGACCCCCTGCCTAACGTCCTCCTCGTCCGGCAGGCAGAGATGCTCCGCCGGTGTGACGACGCACAGGAAGTCGGCACCGGCCAGGGCCGCGATCGCGCCACCTATAGCACCGGTGATGTGATCGTACCCGGGCGCTATATCGGTCACAAGCGGGCCGAGAACGTAGAAGGGCGCCCCCTCGCATACCCTCTTCTCGACCCTCACGTTCGACTCTATCTGGTCCATCGGGACGTGCCCAGGTCCCTCGACCATAACCTGGACATCGCGCTCTCGTGCCCTCTTGACGAGTTCGGAGGAGACTAACAGCTCCTCAAACTGCGGGCCGTCAGAGGCGTCGTGAATCGAACCAGGCCTCAGACCGTCGCCCAGACTGATCGTAAAATCGTACTCCTCGGCGAGGTCGAGAAGGTGATCGTAGTTGGAATAGAGGGGATTCTCCTCACCGGAGTTGATTATAGCCGCAGCCATGAAGGCCCCCCCGCGGGAGACCACGCCCAGGATTCTATCTGACCTCGCCAGGGCCTCCACGGTTCGCTTCGTGACCGCCGCATGAAGGGTCAGGAAATCGACCCCGTCCCGGGCGTGTCTCTCGACAGCTGAGAAGATATGTTCCTCGTCCATATCGGCCATATTCCCGGACTTCCGGCGCGCCTCTATGGCGGCGTCGTAGACCGGCACCGTTCCCAGAGGGCACTCTAAGTTCGATATCAGATAACGTCGAAGGGATCCATGGTCCTCCCCCGTGCTCAAGTCCATCAAGGTATGGGCCCCGCTCCCGATGGCGGTCTTCGCCTTGGATATCTCCTCCGACATATCGCTTATGTCCTGGGAAGTCCCGATATTGGCGTTTATCTTGACCTCCATACCCTCCCCTATCGCCAGGGGCTTGACGTTCGCCCTTGTAGAGTTGCGGGGAACGACCACCCTTCCCGCACAGATCAGCCTCGCGAGTTTCGCCGGGGAAACGCCTTCGCTCTCCGCCAGACCCTTCAGCTCCTTGTCGAGCCCTTCCTTCCTAACCTGACTGACGAACGTGGCCAATTTCTATCCTACCCCGTCGGAAATCTGGAGGTCCCTCTAATCTGCGTTTGACCTCGTCTCGGACTCCGGGAATAGGGGACTCCAGCTCCATTGGGTCCAGAGATGGATCTCTTATTTGTTTTCGCAGCCCGGAGATCGGTACACTCACTGGACCATCCTGGTGGTCTCTATCGCCTTGTACAGCCTTCGCCTGACCATCAACGTCCAGAGGACGAAGCTGGAGAGTATCAGAACGGAGGTGGTCACAGCCCACTCGATAACGTAGACCCAGAGCAGGGCGCTATCCTTCACCTTCTTGGCCTCTTCGTTGGCCTCCGAGAAGTAATCAAAGGCCTCGTTCATCGACTCCTCGCACTCCACAAATTCCCCGTTCATGTAGTGGTCCTTCCCCTCCCGGCCCATCTGATCGAGTTCCCATATCATATCCTGGACCTTCCTGGTGTTGGCGCCGAACTTCTCCACGAAATCCTTGAGGGATATCAGGACCGCCATCCTGTTCCTGAACTCCGTCAGAGAGGACTTGACCCTGTGGAAGACCGCCACGTCATCTATGAGGTCCCTGCCCGTGCAATCCAGTATCAGGTTCATCAGGATATCGGCGGCATATAGGTTGTCGGTGGTGGTCTGTGGACGACTGAACCAGCCGCCGGATGCGTGCATACAGTCACCGCAGGTCACGGTTCTTCCCTCGCCGTAGTCCCAGATGATCAGATAGGGAACCCTGGCGATTCCGGGGAAGTTACCGATCTGCCAGGCTAGTGTCTCCGATGGCTCCTTGGGGATTACGAACCTGGAGGTGTCGCCAGGCGTGTCCTCCACGCCGAAGGGGATGAAGACCTTGAGCACCGGGTCCTTGGCATCCCTGTTGATGACAACGCTGAAGAAGTTGAGCAGGGCTTCGCCGCCTCCCCCCCTCGCCACAACAGCGGGGGCATCGTTTGGAAAGGTCCTCTGCAGCATCGAGTTTGCCCACGCGTTGTGTATCTGCGCAATCTGGCTGAAGACGCTGGCGTCATTGAACCCTCCCGCGCCCTCTACTACCCGGTCGTACATCCACTGATCCTGCTTGGTGGTGAAAACGTAGTACTCGGGAGAATTCAGGAAGATGAAGTCGTAGCCCTGCATCTCCTCATATGTCCTCGGGAAGTACTGCCGGATATACTTCATCAACACCCTCATCCCCCCTGAGACACCCCTGGTGGGGACGCCCGTGTACTCCACCAACGGTTCTTCGCTGAAGAAATCCGGTAGCTGGTTGGAGTGTCCCTGGAAGTGCCCCGTCAGAAGGATATTGATCTTCTCCGCCCCTTCGGCACCGCAACCGGAGAGCAGGAGCGATACGGAAAGAAATAGGATCAGAACCCGGCCAGCTCCAGCCGGGAGCGCTGACTTGTCCCGCGGCAAGATCTCATACCCCTTCGTGAGATATCACTCGCTTAATACCCTGGACCGTGGACCTATTAGTCTTTTGTCCATATTCGGGGCCTCGGTGACAATTAATAGCAGGGGCCGGGAGTTGTCCCCATGGGAGATTCCCTGGTGGAATCCAAGGGCATCATCGTCGCTAGAGAGGACGCCGAGAGGGTGAAGGAAAAGCTGATATCACTCAACCTCCTGGATGGATCCAGGAAGGCGGCCAGAACCGGCGAGAAGGTGATATTCCCCCTATCCCCCGGTGCCGAGAAGGATCTGAAGCTTCATTCTATCCCGGGAACCGAGATGGTGACCCACGAGTTCGAAGCCCGGCCCACGCGGCCCAGGAGCATCGAGGACCTTCTTGAAGCTGTTCTCACCCCAGAGGAACTGGAGTTGATGGGCTCGTCCTACGACCTGGTCGGCCGGATAGCCATCATAGACCTGCCCCCTGAACTCGCCGGAAAGAGGAAGGAGATCGGAAACGCGCTCCTCTCGTGGCTGCCCGCGGAGACCGTCGCCATCAAGATATCCGAGACGTCCGGTTCATCCAGGGTGAGGGGCCTGGAGGTGATCGCCGGGGAACGCACACTGAGGACGACCCACAGGGAAAACGGACTCAGATTCTCGGTAGATCTGTCCAGGGTGTTCTTCAACCCGAGGCTGGGAACGGAGCGCCTGAGGGTGGCGCGCGCCCACCGTCGGAGCGAACTGGTGATCGACATGTTCGCCGGCGTCGGGCCCTTCTCGATCACGATATCGAGCTTCTCCGGGGTCGAGGACCACTCCATCTTCGCGATCGACTCAAACATGTATGCGATCGAGCATCTGATCCGGAACATCGACCTCAACAGCGCCCCAAACGTCAAGGCGATACGCGGAGACGCCAAGCGCGAAACGGCCCGAATAGCCGGTGAACACGGCCTCGCCGATGGGATAATCATGAACCTTCCCAAATCATCCAACACCTACCTCGGCAGCGCTGTCGGAGCCCTGAGGAAAGGTGGCGTTCTCCACTACTATCGCTTGCTCTCGAAAGCCGATCCTCTGGGGGAGATCAAGCGGGAGCTCCAACCATGGGGACAGTTCGAGGTCCGCGACTGGCGTCAGGTAGAATCCTATTCCCCATCGAGATCTATCTTCGTTGCGGACGCGGTGCTCTCGGATCCGGCCTAGAGCACCAGAAATAGACCGATCGCCGTCAGCCCGCCCACCAGTGTGGCGACCAAGTTGACCTGAGAGTTGGACATCTTCCCCCTCCGCTCGAAAACGGCCCCGAGAACGCTATCGGCCGCACAACCGACCATACCGCCCACAACGCAGAACAGCGTCACCGGCAGCAGATTCCAGCCGGTGGGCTCCATCCTGAGGTACCATGCGATCGCGCCTAGAAACACGCACCCAACCAGACTGGCGACCGTTCCGAGAAGGGAGATACCCCCATGCGTCCCAGGCTTCACGCGCCTGAAGCTGGTGATCAGGTGAGGATCCGTCCTGCTGGTCAACCCTATCTCGCTTGAGAGGGTATCCGCCAGGGCGGTTGAAACCGCCCCCAGATAGCCGACTAGGAAGATGGCTCCCGGGTACACGAACTCGGAGAGCACAAATAGCAGCGGGGATACCCCATTTGCCAGCACGTTTCTCCAGGACCTGGCACCCGATTGCGACTCCGCGACTCCCATCTCCTGCTTCGAACCGAGCTTGTACCTCGTCGCGGCCGCACCCAAGACGAAGAAGACAAAGATCAAGACCAGCCAGTCAAGGCCCACCAGCAGTATGATGGCCATTCCGAGAATCCAGGCCATGACCGCACCGCTAGTGTTGAGCGCACGCTTTCTTTTCCCTACGCCCGCTAGAACACTGCAGAAGATCAGGCCTAAGACAAGCCTCATCGCCACTTCTTCGGTTATAAATCCGAAGAATATCTGCATTTTGTTACCCTACTCCCGAGCTCCGCTTGGCAGAGAGACACATATAAAGCTTTTTTTCGATCATTTTAAAGGAATCCATAATGGCCACTTCGACCGCGAAAACTGCCCAAAATGACGTCAAGATAGGGCTGGAGTGCCATGTCCAACTAACCAAGCTGAAGACGAAGCTCTTCTGTGGCTGTTCGGCCGACTACAGGGACAGGGAGCCGAATACCTGTGTCTGTCCCGTCTGCCTCGGCCTACCGGGCAGCCTCCCAGTCCCAAACGAGAGGGCGGTAGAGATGGCTCTCATGATCGCCCAGGCCCTGGGCTGCGAGGTCCCCGAAAACTCCTCGTTCTTCCGCAAGAACTACGCCTACGTGGATCTCCCCAAGAACTACCAGATATCGATGTATGAGGCCCCGGACGGGTCCAAGACGATCGCCAGAAACGGCCACCTTGACCTGAACACGGACGGAGGCAGGAAGCGCGTAAGTATATGGCGAATACAGCTGGAGGAGGACCCCGCCAGGAACGTCTTCAAGGGATCTATAACCACATCCCCGGAGACATTGGTAGACTATAACAGGAGCGGGGTCGCCCTCTGTGAGATCGTAACCGCCCCGGACATCTCCTCTCCCAAGGAGGCGAGGCTGTTCGCTCAGAAGCTCAGAAATATGGTGGAACACCTCGGGGTTACCGACGGCAGCCTTCAGGGGTCCATGAGATTCGACTCCAACATATCCATCGCCGGCGGAAACAGCGTCGAGGTGAAGAATATCTCCAGCTTCAAGGCCATCGAGAAGGCCCTGAGCTTCGAGATCAGCAGGCAGCGAAGCCTCCAGAAACGCGGTGCCTCGATCAAGAGGGAGACCCGCCACTACGACGAGGTCAGAAAGATCACCGTCTCCCTCCGATCCAAGGAGACCGTTGAGGATTACCGGTACTTCCGCGACCCAGATCTGATGCCCATAAGGGTTGAGGAGTCCATGATCGAATCGGCTCGCGACCTGATGCCCGAGCTGCCTGACGCCCGTTCACTCCGTTTCCAGCGGGACTACAGGCTACCCCAGTACGATGCCGATGTTCTCACGGCCAGCAAGAAGCTCGCTGATTTCTTCGAGGAGTGTGTCGAGACCTACAACGATCCGAAGAGGGTGTCAAACTGGCTGATGACGGAGCTACTCGGCTACCTGAACGAGAAGGGCCTCGAGATCGATGAGCTGGAGATCGAGCCGCCTCAGATCGCCGATCTGATGAGACTTATCGACGAGAAGAGGATCAGCGGGAAGATGGCGAAGGGCGTTATGAGGACTATGCTCGACACCGGCAGGGGGCCCCTGGATATCGTTGAGGAGAAGGATCTGAGGAGGATAGGCGACAGATCGGAGCTGGATCTTCTGGTGGAGGAGGTTTTCGGAGAGAATCCGGAAGCGGTTCAGGACGCCCTCGCCGAAGACAAGGCCAAGAACTACCTCGTGGGGCAGGTCATGAAGAAGACCAAGGGGACCGCGGATCCGGAGATCACCAACAAGCTCATATCCAGGCGTCTGGAAGATCTCAGGCAGGGATGATACTCGGCCAGCGAGGTGAACGGCCGCTTGCAGGTCGCGGCAGGAATCAGGGCATCCTGCAGATCCATCCGGGCTCCCAGCCTCCGCGTCCGACTCACAGACCGAGGATATATGGGCAGACGGCACTCGCGGTTGACAGAGACCCCGGAACAAGCCGTTGGTAGACGCTCCTCGACAGGATTTCGATCGAAAACAGGCTCAGCAAATACCGTGATCGTTCCAGCCCAGGTGCAGGCCCCCGAGAAATCTGTGGGTATCTCAAGCCAGAACCAGCCGTTACACATATCAGATCGAAAACGCGGCAATCATCAGGTTGTGATGATGAAGAAGGCGATGAATGCCTGGGGTTTTCCCGGGAACACCAAACTAGAGGAGATGCTGGATCAGACGAAGCGAGCTGGGTTCGACGGCATCGAGCTGGCGATATCGGAGGACGGTCTCCTGGCCCTCGACACGGAACCCGGGCAGATAAAGGGCTACAGAGGCGAGATCGAGAGCTTCGGTCTCGAGTCCCCGAGCCTCGCCAGCGGACTGGGCTGGAAGTACCCGCTTTCCTCCCCCGACAAGGCGGTACGGGAGAGGGGTAAGGCCGCTGTGGAGAGGAGCCTGGAAGCCGCATCTATACTGGGAGCAAGAACCGTCCTAGTGGTCCCCGCCGTCGTCAACGAGGAGGTGCGGTACCAGGAGGCCTATCAGAGATCTCAGAGCTGCCTGCGAGAGCTGTCCGATAAGGCCGAGGATCTCGGCGTGAATATCGGCGTGGAGAACGTGTGGAACAAGTTCCTTCTCAGCCCCCTCGAGTTCCGGAGCTACATAGACGAGATCGAGAGCGAGTACGTGAAGGCCTATTTCGATGCCGGGAACGTTCTGGTGAACGGCTATCCCCAGGACTGGATCCGGATTCTGGGGGACCTCGTATCATGCGTTCACGTGAAGGACTTCTCGACCAAGATCGGGAACATCACCGGCTTCACATACCTCCTTCAGGGCGATGTGAACTGGAAGGCCGTTATCGAGGCCCTCAGGGAGATCGGATACGACGACTACCTGGTGGCCGAACTGAGCGCATTCAAGTTCTTCCCGGAGAAGATGTTGGTCGACACCGCATCGAGTTTGGACAGGATCCTATCCCTCTAGATCGGCGAGACCGGTGGCGTCAAACCAAGAGGAGCTTGTTGCCTGCCTGGGGCGGAACGGCAGCTTCTTCCCCGCGACCAGGAAGGAGGCTCACTTCCGCAGGATACCTCACCTGGTGGTGAGGGTATTGGCCTTCGATGCCCGAGGGCGGTGCCTGGTCCAGTGCAGGTCCGAGACCCGGCCCACTCATCCGGGCCACTTCACGGACTCCGCGTCGGGCCACGTGTCCTTCGATGTCCGCCTGCTCTTCGACCCTCAGACATTTCTCCGCATGGAATCGATACGCGAACTTAGAGAGGAGACCGGCCTGTCAGTCCTGGACGGCTACAAGATCAGGGAGTTCGACCAGCCGACATACTCCGACGAGGCCTTCGAGGAGAACCACTGCTACGTTGCGCTGGTGAGCGGGGAACCGGTGCCCAACCAGGAGATAGACATATCGAGAACGGGTTACGTGACTCCGGAGGAACTCAGAGCCAAACTCGAGGAGGAGGATTTCGTTCCCGAGGCCAGGGACTACTGGAGGCGGTTCCTGAAGCGCGTCGGCAGACGCAACCCGGCGGATGTCTTCTTCCCGTCCTAGAGATTCCTGAGTTCTGCCGCCCTCTCCTCGGGGGACGAGTCGTTTATGAACACCCCGGCCCCGAGCTCGGATCCCGCCAGGTACTTGATATTGTCCCTGCTCCTGTGTCTGGGCATTATGTCGACGTGAAAGTGGTGGTAAGGGTATTCCCGGCCATCCGTGGGCGAGTTGTACAACGCCATCACGTAGGGCAGGCTGAAATCAAAGAGGTGGTTGTACCTGGAGAGGATGCCCTTCATGATTTTGCCCAGGTCATACAGCTCGGGCTCCCCCATCTCCGAGAGGCTGGATACGTGCCCCAGTGGCACGATGTGGGTCTCGTATGCGAACTTGGCTGCGAATGGGACGTATACCGCAAAGTGATCGTTTGAGTCCACGAGCCTGGGGCCGTCGATCTCCTCCTTCACCATATCACACAGCATGCAACGACCCGTTCCAGCCCTGTATTTGGCCTCGCCATCCAGCTGGTCCCGGATCACGGGCGGGATGAAGGGGAGCGCGTAGAGCTGACCGTGCGGGTGATGTAGCGTCACGCCTATGATCTCCCCCTTGTTCCTGAAGATGTAGACGTACTTCACCTCCCGTCTACCCCCCAGCTCCACATACCGATCTCGATACAGCTTCATGAGTTCGAGGAAGTTGCCAAGGGTTAGATCGGCCAGATCGATCGAGTGCTCCTTGCTCTCGACGATGACCTCGCAGAAACCCTCCGCCCTCGCCCTCCGATAGAGGCCTTTGTCGTCCCGTACCTCCGGTGCCTCCGGGGTCAGGGGAGGGAACATATTCGGTAAAGCCTTCACGGTCCACTCGCCCCGTACCTCGGGAGAGCCCGGGCAGAAGGGGCACGTCGACTTGAGTACCGGCCTGTCGTGCCTGGATGAGGCGATTACCACCCATCTGCCGTATATCGGGTCCCAACGAAGTTCATGCATTCGCCTCCCTCCTCAGCCCATCGTCAACCGAGACCACATATGGTTTCCCTCCCTGCCCCTCAATCGCGTCAGCGACCTCGGCCTCCCGTCCGGGCGCAAGCAGTATGACGCACCCCCCCAGACCGGCGCCGGTTAGCTTTCCTCCGATCGCCCCTGCCTCAAGGCCTGCGTTCAGCAGTGTCTCGATCATCGGGTGGGAAACCTCGTAGTCGTCCCTGAGATACCCCTGGTGCAGGTTCAGGAGTTCGCCTATCTCCCCCAGTTCTGGATTCTCGCGTCCCAGCATCCTCCTTGCCCGCCGGGTGATATCACGGTTCTTGATGGTGGCCCTGACCCTCCTGCGCCCGATATCGTCCAGGCTCTCAAGATGGTCCTCGATCTCCGCCCAACGGATCGTCGCTAGATCGATGGGATGTCCCGCGGATTCCTCCAGCTCAGCAAGCGCCCTCTCCATCTCGGCTGTCCTGACCTTATGGACATCGATAGTCCGCTTGTGCACCCCGGTATCGCCGATGATCAGGCGGGGAAGGACCGCTGGCAGGCGCTCGATCCCGGGCGGTTCCCGACACTCTATCGCAACCAGACCGCCCAGGCTCGACGATATCTGGTCCATCATCCCGCAGGGTATTCCCATCACCTCCCTCTCGGCCCTATAGCAGGCCATCGCGAGCTCGATCGGGTCGTAACCGAGGTCGAAGCCCCAGTTCAGGAACCCCGCCCAGGAGACTAGAAATGCAGCCGAGCTTGACAAACCCGATTCGATGGGGACATGGTTCCTGATCTCCACGTCAGCACCTTCAGGTCGGCGGCCTTGACCGATCATAACGGAGACCACGGCCCTCAGGTAGTCGAAATCGTCGCCTCTGAGCTCCAGGTCGCCTTTCTCGAAGAGACAACGCTTTCCAGTAGTGACATCGAGTATCCGGAACTCCCCGTTCTGGACGGTGCTGCCGGTCACCGTGCAGCGCATGCTCACCGCGCAGGGGATCACGGGAAGGCCGAGATAGTCCTGGTGTTCCCCGAAAAGACACACCCGTCCCGGGGCGCTCGCCGATAGTCTCAAGTTATGGTACCTCCTCCGGCAGCAGATGAAGCAGATCCGTGATATCGGTTATGACCAAGTCGGGATTCGCCGCCTCAAGCTCCTCCCTTCCCTGAACCCCGCCCGTGAAGCCGATGGCGAACATACCCGCACGCCTCGCGGCCTCCATATCGAAAGACGTGTCCCCCACAACGGCGCAATCATCTGACGTGACGCCTAGCTTGCTCCTCGCCAGAAGGAAGATATCGGGTTCAGGCTTCCCTTTCGCAACCTCCTCCTGACTCGCGATCTCGTCGACTACCTCCCGCAGACCGACCACCCTCAGGCTCCTCTCGATCACCTTGAGAGGGTTGGAGGACGCGATGGAGATCATGTAACCCCTCTCCTTGAGTTCGCGCAGGGTTCGATCCGCTCCATCTATGACCTCCAGGAAATCGGGGATGATATCGTAGTATATCTCGTCCTTGGTCCTGGAGGCCCTCTCCAGCTCCCCGAAATCGATCTCTCCCAGAAGGGCCCTCGAGATATCATGGCTGGATTTGCCCATCTGTAGCCGTATCTCCTCCCGATCCGCCGACCCGCCAAACCTCTCGATGGTTCGAGTCCAGGACTCCACGTGACCCGGAAATGAGTCCACAATCGTGCCGTCCAGATCGAGAACCAATGCCCCGATGCATTTGAACCTTTCCAAGACAACCTGTCCTCCAGCGAGAGATAGACTAAGAAATGTTACAAGCGCCGTGGCGGTATCTCATCCCCGAAAGATGTATCTGTGAGAAATAGGAATCTACGGAATAGCCGTCGCCGATCTCCGTGAAGTTGATCTCTCCATGTATCTCGCATTCCTGGCGGTGGGCATCCCGATGATCGGGTTCGGGCTCTACCTGCACGCCCTCTGGCGATCCGTCTGGAGGGAGCACGGAATGCGTCACGTCGAGCTCAAGCCGCAGGACCGGCTGGTTACCCGCGGTATCTACGCCCACGTGAGGCATCCCCACTATCTGTCCAACATGGTTGTGGCGAGCGGTATCTCCTTGGTTATCTTCTCCGTATTCCAGCCACGCCTCCCCCTGGCGATCCTTCCCTTTCTCCCCTCCCTCATCCTGATACCGGTGGAGTACTGGATCGCTATCCGGGAGGAGAGGGACCTGCTGAAGAAGTTCGGAACCGAGTACAGGGACTACATGGACCGGGTGCCCAGGATCATTCCAAAGCTGACCACAGAGGATGAATAGGTTGCCGGTCGATCAATCCGAGATCCCCAAGATCTCCCCCACGTCCTGTCTCTCCCGGTAGATACCCCGCCAGGGGTCCTTCACCTCCTTCAGGCGCCTGGGCACAGATTTGATATTGAAACAACCGCGATCCACGCACTCCTCGCACTCCTGCCACGTTATCGGCGTTGAGACGGTCGCCTGGGGGGTCGGCCTGAGGCTGTACGCCGAGACCAGGCTGCGCCCCCAGCCGTTCTGGGACGGGTCCAGGAACACCCTCCCCCTCTTCTCCTCAGCACTCCTGCTCATCGTGAACATATCCCCAAGCTCACCGGAGATCTGTCTCCCCACCTCGCGAACGAATGACCTGACCTGGTCGAAGTCAATCCGCTTGATCACGGGCAGGTAGACGTGGAGACCCCTCTTCCCCGATGTCTTGACGAAGGTCCTGAATCCCGCGTCCGACATCACGTCACGCAGCGTCACCGCCACTCGACACGAATCCCGGTATCGGGCTGGGCTGACGGGATCCAGGTCGAATGCCAGCAGGTCCGGATGTTCGGGGTCATCGGCCCGCGCCAGCCAGGGGTGCAGCTCGATGCAGCCCATGTTGGCAAGCCACGCCAGTGTCTCCTTGTTCTGGCAGAGGACGGTGTTGATCGATTCGTGGCCCTCCCTCTCCACGGTCGTGGATCGAATCCAATCCGGGGAGAAGTCTGGGAGATTGCGCTGATAGAAACCCTCATCCTCAATCCCGTCCGGCTGCCTGTGAAGGGTGAGTGGCCTTCGCTCCAGGTGAGGGAGTATGTAGTCCGCCACCCCCAGGTAGTAGTTGAAGAGGTCTATCTTGGCGTAGGCGGCCTTCGGCCAGAACACCTTGTCCGGATTGGAGAGGGTTACCCTGCCGTAACTCTCAACTGCCTCCCGGGTTTCATGTGTATCGGCCTCCTCAGGCATCTTTACCTCGCTGGGATCCTTGTCCGGCCGCAATCCAACATACACCGGGAACCTCAGGGCCCCCGGAGCGCGATCGGAGAGCCTGACCTCGCAGACCAGTTCGGGCTTGGCCCACCTCGCGCCCCGTTCCCCCGGGTCCTCCACGAAGGGCCTGACCCCGCTCTCAAGTGAATGGAGGGAGTCCCGGAGCCTACGCAGTTCATCGCTGTCGAATCCAGTGCCGACCTTTCCAGAATACTGCAGATCGCCATCATCGTACTGGCCCAGCAGCAGAGCCCCTAGGAAGCGCTCTCTCCCACCCTTCCCCGGGGTCCAGCCCCCGATCACGAACTCGTCCCGCCGCTCTATCCTAATCTTCAGCCAGCTCGAGGATCTGGCCCCCGGCTCGTACCTGCTCTCCTTCCTCTTGGCCATCACCCCCTCTATCTCCCGCTCTTTCGCCGCACTGAAGAACTCCCGGCCGTACTCCTCCACATGATCGGAGTAGACTATGGTCGAGGAGTCGGGCATGATCCTGGCGAGTTCGGACTTCCGTTGGCTCAGGGGTAATCTCGTCAGCACACGCCCGTCGAGGTAGAGCAGATCGAACGCGTAGAACTTCACCGGAGTCCTCGTCATGGCGGATTTGATTCGACCATCGGGGTGAAGATGCATCCTGCCCTGGAGAAGCCTGAAGGACGGCTTCCCGGAGTCGTCCAGCGCGACCACCTCGCCGTCGATAACCGCCGATTCCACATCGATGGCCGCAGCCGCGTCGGTTATCTCCGGATAGGTCCCGGTGATATCCCTCAGGCTTCGGGACTGAAGCCTCGTCTCCCCGCTCTCGAGGTGTATCAGACACCTGACGCCGTCCCATTTCACCTCGAAAAGCCAGCCGGGATCCGAGAAAGGCCCCCTCCTCACCTCGGCCAGCATGGGCTTCGTGGGCCAGAGCGGCCATTCCCGACCCTTCAATGCCGATCGCCTTCGGAGTCACGCGACATCCTAGCGGCGAGCTTCAATGCGGCATCGACCAGGATATCCTGAGTGCCGGGCCCGACCTGGCTTGACCTCGCCGGTCTGACCTCGTATCCACCCTGATCGAAGGCTATATCCGTGGGAAGGTATCCCACGTAGTCGTTTGCCAGCTCGACGACCGCGTTGTGGGCGAAGGGTGACCTCTCCTTTATTTCGAGGCCGATATCCACAAAGGCTTCGCCTGGGAGGCCGAAAAGGGCGATATCCGAGAGAGTCAGGCACTGGACCAGGGTCGGGATTCGGGGGGCACGAGCATCCACCGCTAGCACCTCCCTGGCCAGGACCGTGACCAGGCTCTCCTCGTGCGATTCCTCAAGGGTCCTCCTGGCGTCGGTGATCACTTGATCGGGAATCTTTCTCCGAGGCAGAACGACCTCCTCTACGCCGCCCTCGAGGATGTTGCTGGTCAGCGGCCGGGTCCTGCCCATAATGTCGGTTAGCCTCGAGAAGAGGACCTTCGCCATCTGCTCGCTCTTCTCCGGTCCGCCCTGCTTCCTGGGACCATGTATATCGATATGGTTCACATCGCCGCAGGCGCCGTTGAGGTAAACCAAGTTGGACCGGTCGCCGAAGCGGGTCCTGAACATCCGGGCGACTGATCCGGGGTAGTCGGAAGTGATCAGGTTGCCGCCAAGAACATCGACGTGATTCGAGTAGTTGAGTATGCATCCCATCACCCCACCATCCCGCCTAGTCAGCACTATCGCAAGCATCCCGGGGTCTATCCCGGCAACCGGTCTGAGTACCTGAGGGTTGCCGATTCCGGGGTTGGTCTCCACCCTTCCGTCCCTCATGAGATACCTGCGATTGAAACCCAGCGTCTCCTCCCTTCCCGTCGCCGCCGATATCAGAGCTGGACTCAAACGAGCGTATGCATCGGCCACGGCATCGGAGATGGCGGCCGGTATCCCGGCCAGGTATTCATCATCCGCCCGGGATGAGAAGATGGATCCGGTGTTGGGGCCGGTGTGGATATGGGTGCAACTGATCATAACCCTTTCGGGGCCCATTCCGCATCGGTTCGCAATCGAGTCCTTTGCGAGGTCGCAGATCTCCCTACCGAGGGCTATCAGATCACAGGAGACCAGGACCAGACCCTCTTCCCCGTACCTGAGTACTGCCGCAGTGGCATACAGTGGATCCCTTACTCCCTCTGAGAACCTCGGAGGGAATATGTAGCCGGACAGCTCCGAACCCACTTCCGGGGTTATATCG
>Ga0180432_10000117_pt1 | contig 118916 bp, 97 predicted proteins | sample SS_ome_10_FD_132414 | JGI IMG/M metagenome (GOLD analysis project Ga0180432, IMG submission 132414) | Hypersaline lake sediment archaeal communities from the Salton Sea, California, USA - SS_1_MS_2 metaG | ecosystem: Environmental > Aquatic > Non-marine Saline and Alkaline > Hypersaline >... | reverse complement strand
GTCGCCGCGCTGGTGCCCCGAGCCGAGATCGAGGGCGAGATGGGGGACTCCCACCCCGGCCTCCAGGCACGCCTGATGAGCCAGGCGCTGCGCAAGCTCAGCGGCGCCATCAAGCAATCGAACACGGCGCTGGTCTTCACCAACCAGTTGCGGGAGAAGATCGGGGTGATGTTCGGCAACCCGGAGACGACCTCGGGGGGACGGGCGCTGAAGTTCTACGCCTCGGTGCGCCTGGACGTGCGGCGCATCGCCGCCATCAAGGACAAGGGCGAGGTGATCGGGAACCGCACGCGGGTGCGGGTAAAGAAGAACAAGGTCGCGCCGCCGTTCCGGGTGGCGGAGTTCGACATCATGTACGACGAGGGCATCAGCAAGGCCGGGGACTTGCTGGACCTGGCGGTGGAACTGGAGACGATTGAGAAGCGAGGCTCGTACTACTACCACGAGGGCGAGAGCCTGGCACAGGGGCGGGAGAACGCCAAGCAGTTCTTGCGCGAGCACCCCGAAGTCGCCGAGCACATCGAGGCTACCGTGCGCGAGCAACTTGCGCCGGAGAGCGACGTTGTGTCTGAGGAGGACGACGCGGACAGTGACCGTGCGTCCGCGGACATTGATCGTGCGTCCGCGGACAGTGATCATGCGTCCGCGGACAGTGACACAGACGAGGCAGTGGAAGCGCAGGAGCTGTTGTTCGAGTCGTAGTCTGGAGACGTCAAACGTCGCACGACAGGCGCTAGAACCTCCGTGATGGGGTCGCTTGACATCCCCAGCCAATTGGCGTACCATCCGCACTATGATCACGGCAGGCGTGGATGTGGGCGCAATCACAGCCAAAGCAGCCATCATCGACGATGGGGAACTGCGCGCCACGGCGCTCATCTATGCCGGGTATGAGCGGGCCGCCGCTGCCCTGAAGGTGCTCAATCAGGCACTGGCGCGCGCCGAACTCACCCGCGAGCAGATCACCCGCCTGGTAGCCACCGGGTACGGCCGCGTCCAGGTGCCCGGCGCCGACCGGACCGTCACCGAGATCACCTGCCACGCCCGGGGCGCGTACCACCTCTGCCCCAAGGTGCACACGGTGATTGATATTGGCGGGCAAGACAGCAAGGGCATCGCCGTCGGCGCGGGCGGCAGGGTGCTCGATTTCGTCATGAATGACAAGTGCGCCGCGGGTACCGGGCGCTTCCTTGAGGTGATGGCCCGCGCGTTGGAGGTGGATCTAGCGGACTTCGGCGCGTTGGCGCTCTCGGCGTCGCGCCCGGCAAAGATCTCCAGCACCTGCACCGTCTTCGCCGAGTCCGAGGTCATCACCCACCTGGCCGCCGGCACCCCCAGGCCGGAGATCGTCGCCGGCATCCACGAGGCCATCGCCGCCCGCGTCGCCACCATGGTCAACCGCATCCCTGTGCAAGACGCGGTCGTGCTGACCGGCGGCGTGGCCCAAGACGCTGCCGTGGCCCGCATGCTGGCGGACAAGCTGGGCCACGCCATCACGGTACCCAAGCAAGCTCAACTGGCCGGTGCCATCGGCGCCGCTCTCATAGCGGGTGAATGACGTGGAGTCCCCCTCGTGAGTCCAGGAAACCGCCCGCCGATCGGCTTCATCACCGCTTACGTACCCCAGGAAATTCTCCACGCGGCCGGGTTCACGCCCGTGTTCATCTTCCACACCCCGGAGGATCGTGGCTACGCCCGCGCTCACTTGCCAGGATTCACCTGCTGGGTCGCCGCTTCAGCCCTGGACCAGGCCTTGGCGGGCAAGCTGGACGGAATGGCCGGTATGGCACTGGCCCACACGTGCGACACGATACAGGGCTTGACCGACATCTGGCGGCGGAACGTGCCCGGCATCCCTCTGCTCCACTTCGGCATGCCGCTGCAACTAGAGCGCCCATCCGCGCGTGCCTATCTCCTGGCGGAGCTCCGATCGCTGTGCGAGCGCATCCAGGCCCTGACGAGCCGTCCCATATCCGCCAACGCACTGCGCGAAAGCATCGCGCTCTACAACCATGCCCGCGCGTCGGCCCGACGCCTCTACGCCCGCGCCGCCGATCTGGCCCCAACCGACCTGTACCGGCACGTACGCGCCGCTCTCCAGGCGCCGGACGTAGCGACAGATGGCAAGGCACAGGATGCGGGAAGCAAGACGTACGACACGGGAGGCAAGGCGCAGGAGGCAGAAGGGCCACGGATTGTTCTGGTCGGCCCTGAGCTGGGGGATCCGGCCCTGTTTGAAGTCCTTGAGCAAGCACGGGCTCGCGTCGTGGGCGATCTGTTCGATATGGGTGAGCGCTACTTTGCATCGGATGCCGCCGAGGACGGCGATCCGCTCGAAGCTCTGGCCGACAGGCTGCTGGCGCTGGTGCCCACCCCGACCAAGCACCACGGCCAGCGCATCCGCACCGCCCATCTGCTGGCGCTCGTGCGGGAGCGAAACGCCCATGGCGTCATCTTCGCCCGGCAGAAGTTCTGCGACCCGCACGGCTTCGACACCGCCCAACAGGCGCGCGTGTTGCGGCAGGCGGGCGTGCCCTATCTGGTGGTTGAACTGGAGCAGGCATCTCAGGCCGGCCAACTGCGCACGCGGGTGGAGGCGTTCACAGAGATGTTGACTCACGGCTAGAGCAGCATGCCAGAATACCCACGTCTTCAATCGCTCAAGAAGATCAACCGTGTGATGGCGCGCTACATCGTCGAACGCAAGGCATTGGCCCGGGTGAGACCGCTGGCCTACGTCACCAGCGGCGCACCGGTCGAGATACTGGAGGCCATGGGCATCCTCACGCTCTACCCAGAGAACTACGGCGCGCTGTGCGGCGCGCGCAAGGCAGCCGTCAGCCTGTGCCGCATCGCCGAGGCGAGTGGCTACCCGGCCGACCTGTGCTCGTACGCACGCAGCCACATCGGCGCTGCGCTGCGGCCCAAGGAAGCACCGCTGCGCGGGTTGCCCCGGCCCGACCTGTTGATCTGCTGCAACAACATCTGTGGCACCGTACTCAAGTGGTACCAGGCGCTGGCCTCGCTGTACGACGCCCCGCTCTTCGTCCTGGACGTACCCTTCCAGCGCACCACGCCGGCCGAGCCTCACATCGTCTCCTACGTGGCTGAGCAGTTGCGCGAACTCGTCGCGTGGCTCGAAGCGCACACCGGACGACGCCTGAGCTCCAGGCGGTTCCACGCCACGCTGGCCCGTTCCCGCGAGGCCATCGCGCTGTGGCAGGAGATATTGACGTACGGAGCGCATCGTCCTTCCCCCCTCAACGTCCCCGATCTGTTCATCGCAATGGCCCCCATCGTGACACTGCGCGGCACAGGCCGAGCATTGCGCTGCTACCATCACCTCAAGGCCGAACTGGCGAAACGCGTCGCGCAGGGCATCGGCGCAGTCCCCGGCGAGCGGCATCGCCTCCTGTGGGATAACATCGCCATCTGGTACCGCCTGTACCGCTTCTTCCGGCCTTTCATGGACACAGGGGCCTGCTTCGTCGCCGACACGTACACGAACGCCTGGACCATCGCACCCGACCCCGAAGAACCCCTCGCCGGGCTGGCACGGGCGTACACCGGCGTGTTCATCAACGTGGATCTGCCGACGCGGCTGCGCACCATCGCCGGGCTGGCCCGGCGCTTCCAGGTGGACGGGATAGTGATGCACGCCAACCGCTCGTGCAAGCCCTTCTCCATGGCACAGAGCGACATCCGCGACAGGTTGCGTGAAGAACTGGGCCTCCCGATCCTCATCCTGGAGGCCGACCAGTGCGACGAGCGCCTCTACAACGAGGGAGCCATACGCGAGCGCGTGGCCGCATTCCTCGAGATGCTGTAGACGACGTATCGGATGCAGAGGCCCTGCCCTGGGGCGTGGCCCGGGCGGGCGCTGTGGCCTCGCCGCGATTGACGGCACCTCGGTTCTTGGCTATAATATCCAGTACAGATAGACGTAGTACCCGGTGGCCAAGCGATTGAAGACCTGGCGATAACTACCCTTGGGAGCACCTGACAGGCGGTGGGGAATGGCAGGCCTGAGTGCGCAAGCATTTGATACGGCTCCGGACAGGAGTGTCCTGAGACGGAAATACCTGGCCCAATTGCGACAGGTGATCGAAACGTGTTTCAGCGAAGGCGAACTGCGCACGTTCTGCAAGGACCTGGGCGTAGACTACGGTGCGCTGCCGGGCCGGGGCAAGGCAGAGAAGGCATACGAATTGGTCGGCTATATGGAGCGCCGTGGCCTTACCCCCGAGCTCGTAGAGTTCGGCAAACGCTTGCGCCCTCGGGCCTCCTGGGACTACATGCCACCCGAGCAGATGCTGGCGCGGATGAAATCCGCATCCGGGCCCACCAACGGCTTCCCGCCTGCACGCGCGGGAGAACTCACCCTGGACGGGGCAATGGCGACCATCGCCAGCATTCACGATAAATGGCCGACGGCTGATCTGAGCGCCGTCCGTGACTGGCTGGGAACGATCAAGGATCAGTTGAATAAAGCCGATCATGCGAGCAATCAACTGACTACTAGACTGCAAAGGTGGATCGATCGGTACAGGAAAGCCTGGAGAATCGCCCAGGACTGCATCTACTTTCAAAGCTGGCTTTCGCTCAGAATGGACCAGGCCGGGAGAGAGAACGGGCCGGCGTTGGCTCTGGAGATCAACATGGTCTTCTCACCCATCCGGAGCGATTGTGCGAGCTACATGACGGAAATCGAGAGTACCCGGCTCCTCACACCCAGGGAGGCCGAGATTATGCAGACACTCGGCCGTTTCCGGGAGACCATTGAGCGCATCGAAGCCAGCCGGTCTGTGCTGCGAAAGGCCCGACAAGACACGGTTTGTGCACAAGAGCTTGAGCAAATCCGAGACGACGTAGAGAAACTGTCCAACTGCTCGATCCAACTCTGTCAGTGCCTGCACACGGCCATCAAGGAGATGGTGAACAGAATGAGCGAACCCATAAGGGCGCTGAAAGAGCTTTGAGCGCAGGCGGGAGAATGCGATGAAGGATATGGAAACGATCCGGAGTGAATTGGTCGCCCTGAAGATAGCCCTCTCAGCCAGCGCAGAGCTCACATTTGACGAGGCCCTGGCGCGTATCAGTGAGACCGCCGAGAAGGCGGGGGAGAATGCGCTGGCCCTGGAGGAGAAGGGGCAGACTGCACAAGCGGAGGTCCTGTACGAGGCGCTCTCCCAGGTCTTCGAGACGGCCGCGCAGCAAGTGCCGGAAGCGGACAGACAGAGAATGGCCGCGCTGGGCAACTACTGGTCGCTGAAAGCGCAGATGGCACGCCTCGCCCCGGAGCCCACGACCGAGCCCCCAGCACAGCCTGTGCCGCGCATCGAGTTTGACGCGGATTGGGAGGCTCCGCACAAGCCCTACTCTCGCCTTTACCCGGTGAGGCCCCATGGCCGCGTAAACTTCGGCCCGGACGCAATCCGCGTCGTCGGACGGACTGGAACAATCCGCGACACCGGAGAACTCAGGCTGACCGCTAAGATAAGTGTGGTGAGGCCCGATCTGAAGAAGCCGTCCGATCTGACAACATCGATCAAGATAGACTTCCCAACGTCACCGCCGTCCGGTCAATTCGAGATAGGGCGCGCAAGACGGCGGCGGCTTTCTCAGAAGAGGTTCAAGTCAGGGGGAGTCCTTGGGGACCTCGGTAATCCGAAGAAAGGAGCACCGTGATGGACGATCAGCAAGGCATGCCACGCCAACAGCCTGTACCTCCCAACCTACCCTACCCAGCCGAGGCCGAGGCCGAGGCCGAGGACGTGGAAACTCGGGTTCGGAGGGACGCGAGCCTGCTGGTCCAATTCCTCCAGGAAAACCCACGGGCACAGGCGACCATCGACCGCACCCTCCGGCAGCAACTTCAGGGCGGAGTGAACCCAGAAACGTGGGGAAACATCCTCGGCGGCCTGACGGTGTACGCCGGAGAGGACATGGCACGTTTCGTGCTCACGACCTTGCTCAGCGCAGATGAGCTACTCAACCCGGAGAACGCGGCAGGGTACCTGGCGCTGATCGAGCAGCACGTCGGGGCAGAAACCTGGTCATACCTGCGCAGCCTGATGGCCATGTACAGCCCTGGCGTCAGGGAGGCCTATGCCATCGCCGGCGAGAACCCCCAGGCCTCCCGCATCATCAACCGGCGGGTGTTTCTCGACGAGGTCACGGGAGCGTGGCAGGCCTCGTTCGAGATCATCAAGTACAACGGCGAGCGTCTATACCTGGAGGAGACCCCCACCACGGCCATCGGGCTATGCAACGCGATATTGGACACCTTGAACTTCGCGCCCACTGAAGGCACGCAGCAATTCGTTGACCCAAGCGCACTCGAATCCCTGATCAGCCTGGCCTATGCCTTCGTTGAGCGCTTTGCCCCCGAGCTACTGGCGGAAGAGACGGATTAGGCACCCAGCCCCCGACGCTTCCCCGTCTGGACATCTCAATTGACGCTCCGGCAATCGCGGAGCTGGCGATCACGCGGACAAACCACATCCAAACGATGACAGCCGGTTTCTTCGAGCGGGTGTACCGACTGGTACAGCAGGTGCCGCCCGGCCGGGTTACTTCCTACGGGGCGATTGCTCGTATGCTGGGCTACCCTCACGCGGCGCGCACCGTTGGCTGGGCACTGCACAGCCTGCCTGAGGGCACGGACGTGCCATGGCATCGCGTCATCAACAGCCGGGGACACATCCCTGCCAAGGGCCGGGAGAAAAGCGCCGAACACCAGCGGGCATTGCTGCAGGCCGAAGGAGTGCATTTCGGTGAAGGCGGCACCGTGGACTGGGAGCGCTTCGGATGGGAGGGGCTGGCCTGGCCCGATATCGAGGACTTGATGCGCGCAGATCTATGAAACCCACACTCTACTCTAGCATCTTCGCGGCCACAGCCCTGATCTCGGCGCTCGTCGCATCCATTGCCTGGCAGCGGCGTTCCATCCGCGGCGGGAGACCTCTCGCCCTGATGATGGTCGCTGTGACCGAGTGGGCACTGATGGCGGCGCTGGAAGCGGCGGCCGTCGAACTGCCGACCAAAATCCTGCTGTCGAAGCTGGAGTACGTGGGGTCCACCAGCGCCACGGTGTTCCTGCTCGTCTTCGCACTGGAGTACACGCGCCACGATGAGTGGCTAACGCCTCGCAATATCGCGCTGCTGTGGATCGTTCCAATCCTCAACATGGGCCTGGCAGCCACGAACGAGTGGCACAAGCTCGTCTGGACCGGCTTCTCGCCCGGTCGCGACGGGACCAACCTGCTGATCTACCATCACGGCCCCGGCTTCTGGTTCGTGATGGCGTCCGTGTATGTGTACCTATCTGTAGCAGCCTTGCTGCTGTTCAGAGCCGCCCTGCGTCCCTCAGCCCTGCACCGCCGCCAGGGAGCGGCACTGCTGCTAGCCTCTGTGGCTCCGTGGGTGGGGAGCATCATATACACGCTGGACATGAGCCCGATTCCCGGCCTGGACATCATTCCCTTAACCTTCACGCTCACCGGGCTGGTGTTGATATGGGGCATCCTGCGCGTTCATCTGCTCGACCTGGTTCCGGTGGCACGCGATACGCTGATCGAGCATATGAGCGATGGCGTACTCGTCCTCGACGCACAAGACCGCATCGTGGATATCAATCCGTCCGCGCAGCAACTGCTGGCGGGCGGCGACTCCTCGCTGATCGGGCGACCGGTCGGGCAGGTACTGGACACGTGGCCCGGCATAGCCCTCCAAGCCGAGCGCGGGCAGGCGTCGGAGGTCATCCTCGACAAGGACAGAACCGAACCCCGGTTCATGGACGTACGCGTGTCTCGCGTGTTCGACCGAGAGCACGTCCACATCGGACACCTGGTCGTCTTGAGAGACGTCACCGAACGCAAGCAAGCAGAGACCGCTCTGCAGGAGCTCAACGCGACACTAGAGGCGCGAGTGGCTGCCCGCACCGCCGATGCCCGCGCCGAGAAGGAAAAGGTTGAGGCTATTCTGCGCAGCGTGGGCGACGCCATCATCCTGGCCGATCTGGAGATGCAGATACAGTACGTCAATCGCGCCTTCACGACGCTCACCGGCTATAGCGCAGACGAGGTCCTGGGACGCCCGATAGCCGCGGCCGGGGTCGGGGTGGCGTCCGAGCAGGTTCTGGAGTCCATCACCAGCGCCCTGTCTCAAGGTAACACCTGGCACGGGGAGGTGGAAGGCCAGACCAAGGACGGGCGCACGTTCGACGCCGTGCTGACTGTCGCCCCTGTATACGGTGCGGATAGGCAGATCGAGGGGTGCGTCTCCAGTCTCCTAGATATCAGCCCACAGAGGGAGCTGGAACGGGCACGCACGCGGTTCATGACCAACGTGTCTCACGAGCTGCGCACGCCGGTCACGAGCATCAAGCTCCACTTGCACCTGCTGAAACAGGAGCGACGGCAGGACATGATTGAGCAGCATCATCACATGCTGACAGAGGAAACCACTCGGTTGGAGCATCTGATTCTGGACATACTGGAGTTAGCGAGGTTGGACAGTGGACGGGGTACGAGAGAGTGGCAGCCCGTCTCGCTGTCCGGTGTCATAGAAGATGTAGTCACGCGCTATGGGCAACAGGCCGAGGCAGCAGACCTGACGCTGAGAGCGCAACCAGCGCCGCCTGACCTGCCGCTGGTCACGGGGGATCGCGACCAGTTGCTTCGCGCCCTCGAAGAAGTGGTGGAGAATGCGGTCGCCTTCACGCCCGCGGGTGGACAGGTGAGCGTCGAGGCAGGCACCGTCGAGGAGGATGACCATCTATGGGTGACTGTCGCTGTGCGCGACACCGGCACCGGCATTTCAACAGATGATCAGAGGCAGATCTTCGATCGCTTCCATCGGGGGCACGTGGCCGAGCCAGGGCACATCTCCGGCGCAGGCTTGGGGTTAAGTATAGCTGAAGGGATCATGCGCTTCCACGGAGGGCGGATAACTGTCAAAAGCGAGATCGGGCAGGGAAGCACGTTCACCCTCTGGCTTCGGGGCTCTGGCGAAACGGCAGGCAGCGGACAGAACTGAGGGCTCCCAACCCAGAGGTGCCACGGGCCAATGGGCGGTTCTGCGCAAGTCGCGAGCCGCCTCGATTCTTGTCGAGACGCCAGCGCCCTCCACGTCGTGCCAAGGGGCGAAGCCTCGTGGCCGCCATCGAGAAAGGAGGACATCTTGGACTTTCACAGCCAACACACCGTTATCACCGGCGGTTCCAGCGGGATCGGACGGGCGACGGCGCGCCTGCTGACCAAGCGTGGCGCCCACGTCTCGATCATCGCCCGGCGGCAAGGACTGCTGGACGAGACATTGGCCGAACTGGAGGCACTGCGGCAGGATCCAGCGCAGCGGCTGCGAGCCGCGTGCGCCGACGTGACGGACTGGGACCAGACACAGAAGGCCATCGGCACGCTCACCACAGACGGCTACGCGCCCGACACGCTGATCAACGCGGCGGGCTTCGCCCATCCCGGCTACTGCGAGGAACTGCCGCTCGACATCTACCGCAAGACGATGGACGTGGACTACTTCGGCACCCTGCACGCGGTTAAGGCTGCTCTGCCGGCTATGATGGAGCAGCGCAGCGGCCACATCGTCAACTTCTCCTCGATGGCCGGGTACCTGGGGGTGTTCGGCTACACGGCCTACAGTGCCGCCAAGTTCGCCGTGCGTGGGTTTTCGGACGTGCTGCGCGCGGAGATGAAGCCCCACGGTATTCACGTCTCCGTCGTCTTTCCCCCAGACACCGACACACCACAGCTTCACTACGAGAACCAGTTCAAGCCTCTGGAAACCCGCCGCATCGCGGGTGCCGCACGGGCGCTGACGGCCGATCAGGTCGCCCAGGCTCTGGTGCGCGGCATCGAGCGACGGCAGGTGTACATCCTGCCCGGCTTTGAGGCCCAGCTCAGCTTCGCCCTCTGCAACGGCGTCTGCGGGCTGTTTCACTGGTACTTCGATCGGGTGGTGGCCAAGGTCGGCAATGACAGGCGGACGAATAACAAATGACAAATGAAGCAAATGACAAATAAGAACGGCTGAAGCCGTTACTACGAACAAATCCAGAAGTGGATTGTGTGTGGTCAGGAATGCAGAAAGGGGGATTCTCGATGAGGTTTGGCAGTATGGAGTACCTGGAGGAGATTAAGCGACGCAGCAACGCCGACGAGGCGTATCAACGCCTGGCCAAGGATGAGAGCGACTCCTACCTGATGGTCATCAAGGCGGAGCCCGACAAAGGCATCCAGGAAACACTGGCCGTGGGCTATGCCGCGGAGCACGGGACCATCACCGATATCTGGATCGGGGAGCGAGAGACAGATTTCACGCTGCAGGGGCCGTACGGCGTGTGGGTCCGGATTCTGACGGGTGATCTGGATGCCAACAAGGCCATGATGATGCGCAAGCTCAAGGTCAAGGGGAACCTGCTGCAACTGCTGAAGACAGCCGATGCCACCATCCGCTGGCTGGAGGTGCTGCAGACCATCCCCACCGAGTTCGATGGGGAATACGCCGAGCAGAGCTTTCCGGCTGCCCAAGACCCCAAAGGTCTCAGAGACCTTTAGGGTCTTCTGGATTCGAGGACGGAAACGGAGACCTGAACGATGACTGAGGGAACAATAGACCTGAGTGGCAAGACTGCGATTATCACCGGCGGAGGCTCTGGCATCGGAGCGGGCATCGCGCGCATGTTTGGTTCGCTGGGCGCCAACCTGGTCATCGGCGACGTCGAGAGCGAGACCGCCGACGAGGTCGCCGGTGAATTGGAGCAGGCGGGCTATCCGATCCTGACGGTCGAGGTGGACGTACAGGACGCCGAACAGGTGGACGCGCTGGTCGAACAGACCGTCGCCCGCTTTGGCGGGGTGGACATCCTGGTCAATTCAGCCGGCGTGGGCACCGTGTCGCCCATCGTAGACATGCTGGAGGAGGAATGGGACTGGGTAGTGGGTGTCAATCTCAAGGGCACCTTCCTCTGCACCCGTGCCGTGGTTCGCTGGTGGCTCCAGAACGAGCGGAGAGGCAAGATCATCAACCTTTCATCCATCAACGAGGCCGTCCCGCTGGCGGGCGAGGCCCACTACTGCGCCACCAAGGGGGGTGTGATGATGTTCACCCGCTCGGCGGCGCTGGAACTGGCTCCCTACGGCATCCACGTCAACGCGCTCGCCCCGGGGATGATCGAGACGCCGATGACAGAGGAAGTGACCGTGATACCCGAGCTCCACGCGGCCCATATGAAGCAGGTCGCTTTTGGGCGCTTCGGCCGACCAGAGGACGTGGCCAAGGTAGCCGCCTTCCTGGCGTCGCCCTGGTCGGACTGGGTCACCGGCGCGAGCATCCCGGTAGATGGCGGCATGCATCTGATCGGCGAGGAAAGCTACAACTGGGCCATCGAGCGCGCTATGGGGCACCACGACCAGATCCCCAGGGTGCCCATGTGCTGGCCACCGGGAGCGCTGGAGGAACAGGGCGAGGGGGACGGCTGAAGCTGTTGCCGCGAATGAATGAATCCAAGAACACTGAGAGGCCGGCTGAAGCCGTTACTACGAACGAATTGGGGAACGGAGGAAGAGACATGAAACGCCCGACAGGCATCACTGTCACTGCTGTATTGCTGCTTCTGACCGCGGTGGGCACGCTCCTGTTCTGGCTCACGTTTTTCGCAGACCTGGACGGCCAGCGAGCCGGCACGCTGGCATCCCGGTCCGCCGCATGGTTTGCCTGGGAGCTCTCGTTCCCGCTGGCTGACCTGTGGATGGCCGTGACCGCTATCCTGGCAGCGGTGGGGCTGTGGCGCATGCGACCAGGTGGGCTTCTCTTCGCGCTGGTCAGCGGGGGCGCTATGGTATTCCTAGGACTCATGGATGCGCTGTTCTTCCTGCAAAACGGCCTTTACCTGCCCATGACGGGCGAGATAGCGATAGAGATGTTCATCCACGCGTGGACGACGGGTTTTGGCCTCTTCACCATCATCTGGGTCTGGAACCGGCGTGCGGCGCTCATCTGATGGAAGAGCGACCAAGATGGTCGCGGTCCGGCAGCCCGCCTGTACGCACAGAGCGACCAGGATGGTCGCGGTCCGACGAACTCGCCTGCATGTGAAGAGCGACCAAGATGGTCGCGGTCCGTAGGAACGATCTTCGTTTTCAAACAGCTCGCAGCGCCCATTTTCTGATTTGCTGATCTGCTGATTTGTCCATTTGCTCATTTGTTCATTCTTCATTTGCTCTGCATCCACCTTGACTCTCTGCCCCAGACGCCTATAATTGACGTACGCTCGATCATCAGCAAAAGGAGACACACGACCATGCAAACGGATTGGACCAATCCGCGCCAATCACTCGCCAGCGCATGGCGATTCCGCCAGGCCGACAGCAACGAGAGCACTGAACACAACCAAGGAGAGTGGCTGCCCGCGCAGGTGCCTGGCTCCGTCCATACCGATCTGCTGGCCCTGGGCCGTATCCCCGACCCCTTCGTGGCCGACAACGAGCTACGCGTGCAATGGGTGGCCGACAAAGATTGGGAATACGCGCTCACCTTCAAGGTCTCGCCCGATTTGCTCGCGGAGGAGCACGTGTCCCTCGTCTGCGACGGGCTGGACACGCTGGCCAAGGTCACTTTGAACGGCGAGACAGTCGGGCACGCGGACAACATGTTCCGGTGCTATCGTTGGGACGTCAAGCCGCTGCTCGTCGAGGGGGAGAACGAACTACACATCCGCTTTTCGTCGCCCGTGGCCTACATCCGCGCCCGGCAGGCAGAGCAACCGCTGATCAGCCCAAGCCAGTCGATCCCCGGCGGCCCGCATATTCGAAAGGCCCCCTGCCAGTTCGGTTGGGATTGGGGACCGCAGCTTCCGCCCATCGGCATCTGGAAGGACATCCGCCTTGAAGGACACTCTGTGGCCCGGCTGGACGACGTGCACGTGCGCCAGCATCACGCAAACAACGCGAACGTTGCCGGTTCTGGACCGCCGGACGCACGATCAATGTCCGCCCCATCCTGGCGGCAAGATCGTGTGTCCGGCACCGTCACCGTCAGCGCCAGCGTGACGGTCGAACGCTGGCAGGATGCGGACTTGAGGATCGCCCTAATCCTCACCGCGCCCGACGGGCAAACGCAGGAGACCGAGACGGTGATGCAGGGCAGCGAAACCACCAACACGCTCGAGATCGAGGTCGCCAACCCGCAGCTCTGGTGGCCCAACGGCTATGGGGCGCAGCCATTGTACCAGGTCCAGGTCGTGCTCTACCACGGAGACACACCGCGCGACGAGCGGGCGTTTCAGTTGGGCTTGCGCAGGCTTGAGCTGCGCCAGGAGCCCGACCAGTTCGGTAAGTCGTTCACTTTCGTCGTCAACGGCGTGCCCGTTTTCGCCAAGGGTGCTAACTGGATCCCCGCCGACTCTTTCCCCACTCGTCTGAGCGACGCCCACATGGAACACCTCATCCACAGCGCAGCCCAGGCACACATGAACATGCTGCGTGTGTGGGGTGGCGGGTTGTACGAGGAAGAACGTTTCTACGACCTGTGCGACCGCTACGGCATCCTGGTGTGGCAGGACTTCATTTTCTCGTGCAGCATGTACCCCGAGGACGAGGCATTCGTAGAGAACGTACGCCTCGAGGCGGTGCAGAACGTGCGTCGTCTACGCCACCGCGCGTGCCTGGCCCTGTGGTGTGGCAACAACGAGATGGAATGGGGCTGGGTGGAGTGGTACGAGAAGGGATGGCAGGATCCCGCCTACGAGCACCTCCAGGACGCCTATCTGCACATGTTCCACCGCCTTCTGCCGGAGATATGCGCTACCGAGGACCCCGATCGCGCGTATTGGCCCAGCTCTCCCTCTTCCAACACGCCTTTCGAGAAGCCCAACGGCGTCGAGGCCGGGGACACCCACAACTGGATGGTGTGGCACGGTGGGCTGCCGTTCACCGGCTACCGCGAGCACGACTCCCGCTTCGTGAGCGAGTTCGGGTTCCAGTCCCTTCCCCCGTTGGACACAATCCGCACCTATGCCGATGAGTCTGAGTGGAACATGACATCGTATATCATGGAGCATCACCAGCGGAACGCGGCGGGCAACGGCAAGATCATCACGTATATGACCGACCACTTTCGGCTGCCCGAGGACTTCGAATCACTCGTCTACCTGACACAGGTGCTGCAGGCCGAGTGCGTACGCACCGGGGTGGAGTATTGGCGATGCAACCGCCATCGCAACAGCGGCACGCTCTACTGGCAACTAAACGACTGCTGGCCTGTGGCCTCGTGGGCGAGCCTGGATTACTTCGGGCGTTGGAAGGCCCTCCACTACGCCGCCCGGCGCTTCTACGCCCCGGTCTTGCTCTCGGCGGAGGATTACGGACCGGAAGTAGTGCTTCACGTGACAAGCGACCTCACCGACGAGTGGGAGGGAAACGTCCGCTGGTCGTTGGAGACACTGGCGGGCGAGGTATTGGAGCACTCCGACAAGGTTGTCACAGTGCCCCCGGTCAGCTCGAAGTGCGCCTACACGCTGGACTTCTCCCACCAGCTCAGCGCGGACAAGCGGCGCGAGACCGTGCTGGTGTACGAGCTGTGGCAGGGCGACGAGCGGATCAGCATGGGGCTGGTGCCCTTCGTGCGGACCAAGCACCTCAAATTGGCCGATCCCGAGCTGCACTACACGGTCACGGAGACGGATGGAGGCATCGAAGTCCAGGTCACATCACAACGACTGGCCCGCTTCGTCTGGCTGGAGCTGGCAGGCAACGATGCCCTGTTCAGCGACAACTACTTCGACCTGCCGGCAGGCAGGACGGCCACGGTGACGTTCGCCGCCCCCGATGGGTGGACCGCGGAACAAGTGCGCGAGGCACTGCGCGTGCGGAGCCTGGTGGATTCGTTCTGAGTATCAGATTGCCAAAGCGAAGCTAGGGCCGGATCGTCGCGTCGGCCGGCATACCCGGCTTGAGCAGGTGGTCGGGGTTAGGAACGGTCACCTTGACAGCGAAGACCAGGTTGACGCGCTCCTCCTGCGTCTGCACGTTGCGTGGAGTGAACTCCGCTTCGCCCGCAATGCTGCTTAGGTCCCCCACGAACACACGGCCTGGGAAGGAGTCCACTTGCACCTCCACCTCCTGGCCCAGCCGCACCTGCCCAATACGGTTCTCGGGAATGTAGATCACCAACGTCACGTCGTCCAGGTTGGCAATGGTCAAGAGCGGCATGCCGGCTGTAGCCGTCTCCCCAGCCTGCCCGCTGCGACTGGTGACGATACCGTCCATAGGAGCGGTCAGGGTGAGCTGGCTAATCTGCGCGTCAACCAGCCCCACCGCGGCCTGCGCCTGCCGCACCTGCGCCTCGGCCATCGCGACCTGCTCCCCGGTCGGACCGGCCTCCAGCTCGTCCAGTGCTGCCTGCGCGGCGAGCACCCGCGCCTCAGCCAGTTGGTGCTGCGTCTCAGCGCCGTGGAGCTCGGCCTCCAGTGCAAGTGGATTGGCGCGCTTAGCACGGAGCAAGCTCAAGTAGTTCTGGGCGCCCGCAAGCTCAGCCTGCGCCTGGACCACTGCCGCCTGAGCGGCCTCCCACTGGAGATTCCAGGAACGCTCTACGTCCCCGCCCTGGTCAGCATATACGTTACGCTTGAGTTCTACCTCCGCGAAGTTCGCCTCCGCCAGCTCGACGTTCTGCTCGCCCAGTTGCACCTGGGTGCGAGCAGCGCTAATCTGGGCATCGAGCGAGATCGGCTTGCTGATGGCATCTCGAGCGTTGATCACGGCCTGGACCGCCCCATCCTTCTCCGCGTTGGCCTGGGACACAGCAGCCCGGGCAGCAGCGATTTCCTCGGGATGCACACCAGCCAACACGCGGTCCAGGTTTGCGCGGGCCACAGCCAGGCCGGCCTCGGCCTGCAGCCGCTGGCTCTGGAGCACAGCGTCGTCCAGTCGTACCAACACGCCGCCAGCCTGCACATCGTCCCCGCGACCCACGAGCATCTCGGCAATGCGGCCCGAGGTCTCGGACACCACCGCCACCTCTTCGCCCTCGATGAAGCCGGAGGCAACGATGGAACTATCCGTTTGAGCGCTGGTACAGCCCACTATCAAGACCACAAGTCCCACAAGCGCCAGACGTCCAACCCGGAGTTTGGAGTTTGAGATTTGGGGTTTGGGATTTGGGATTTGGTTTTTTTCCACGCTACTGCTCCTCGGTGATGATCACGGCATCGGCGGGCAGGCCCGGCTTGAGCGCATGGTCGGCGTTAGGTATCTCCACGTCTACCGCGAAAACCATGTTCACCCGCTCCTCCTGCGTCTGCACGTTACGCGGCGTGAACTCCGCCTCGTGAGCGATAGCTGTCACGGTTCCCATGAACCGCCGGTCCGGGAAACTGTCCACACGCACCTCCACGGCCTGGCCGATTTGCACGTGCCCCAGACGATCCTCCGGCACATACACCGTGAGCGTCACCTTGTCCAGGTCGCCCAGCGTGAGCAGGGTGGCCCCCGGCGCTGCCAGCTCTCCGCGGTGAATACTGCGCTCCAAGACCAACCCACCGACCGGTGCTGCGATCGTCAGCTTGTCGCGCAACACCAGCAGCGCGTCAATGGCCGCCTGCGCCTGCTCCACCTGCGCCTCAACGGCAGCGATCTCCTCCGCCGTGGCCCCTGCCCGGAGCCCGTTGAGTTGGGCACGTGCCATCTCTACCCCAGCCTCGGCCACGTGGTATTGTGCCTCGGCCGCATGCAGTCGGGCGTTCAGTTCCTGGGGCTCGCTCCGCATGGCATATAGGTCGTTCAGAGCAGCGCGTGCACCATTCAGTCCGGCCTGTGCCGTGTTGACACCGACCCACGCCTTCCAGTAGGCACTGGGGATGAGATGGAAATCCAACTGCAAGCCCGGCAGCGATGGGCGCATAGACACGGGGATCTCTTTCAGCTTCTCCTCCGCGTCCGCCATTGCTTCCTTTGCCTCCCAGTAGTTGTCATAGGCAATCTCAGCCGCATCCTTCAGCTTGGTGGCCTGAGTCAAGGCAGCCTCAGCGGCGGCCACCTGCGCCTTTGCCTGTGCAATCTGGGCATCCAACTCCTGGGGGTTGTCGCGGATGGCAACGGTGTCTTGCCAGGCCTGATACGCCCCATCCCGGGCGGCCTCTGCCTGAGCCACGGCTGCCTCGGCCTGACGAATCTGCTGTGGGCGCGCTCCTGCCTGTGCCTGATCCAGGCTCGCTTGGGCCACTTCCAGACCGGCCTGGGCAGCCTCGATCTGAGCATCCAGCAGCAGGCCATCCAGGCTCACCAGCACCTGCCCGGCCTCGACCTCGTCGCCCTCGTCCACCAGTAGTTCAACGACGCGCCCTCCCAGCTCCGGAGCGACGGCGATCTCCTCGGCCTCGATGAAGCCGGAGGCCATCAGATCGCTGGTCTCCTGGCTACCCGCGCCCAACTGCTCCGACACCTGGTGCCGTGCGTCCGGGCTGACGGCCAAGACGATGCCGCCGGCCACCAAGAAGACGAGCACGACAGCCACGGCGATCAGAGCAACTCGCTTACGTTTCATAGGTGTTCACTCCTGCTTTCTATGGTTTCGCACGCTAGAGATGAAGACGTCCTCCAGGGACGGGGCAATGAGGTCCATCGTGTGCACCTCGACGCCGGCCTCGGCCAAGGCCTGCCCGATCCGGGGCTTCAGCTCCGCGACCCCATCGGCCACGACGTGTACCAGCGCGCCATACAGCGCCACCTCCTCGAACCCACCCATGTCGCGCAGTATGCCGATGGACACGTCGGGTTGGGCACAGTCGATCTCCAGGACCTGTCCCCGCATCTTCTCCAGCTTGATCTCCTCCGGCGCGCCCTGAGCGATGATGCGCCCGGCGTGGATGAAGGCCAGGTCCTGGCAGTGCTCTGCCTCGTCCATGTAGTGGGTGGTGACGAAGATCGTCGTACCACCCTCCGCCAGTTCGTATAGCAGGTCCCAAAAGGCACGCCGGGAGATGGGATCCACGCCGGCGGTCGGCTCATCCAGGAAGAGCATCTCCGGCTCGTGAAGGATCGCCGCCCCCAGAGCCAGGCGCTGCTTCCATCCACCGGAGAGATTGCGCGTCAACTCCCGCTCTCGCCCCTCCAGCCCCGCCATCTCGATCACGAACCGCTTGCGCTGCCGCAACCGCTCCCCGCGCACGCCATAGGTACGCCCGTAGAAGTCCAGGTTCTCGCCTGCGGTCAAGTCCTGGTACAGGCTGAAGCGCTGGGACATGTAGCCAATGCGCTTGCGAATCTCCTCCGGGCGGCGCACGATATCGTATCCCAGCACGGACGCCCGCCCCCCTGTGGGCCGCAACAGGCCCAGCAGCATGCGGATCGTCGTCGTCTTGCCGGCCCCGTTGGGCCCCAGGAAACCGAAGATCTCCCCATTCTGAATGTGGAAGGTGACCCCATCCACAGCGGTGAAATCGCCAAACGTCTTTGATAGGTTCTCTACATCGACAGCATAATCACCCATAGGTTTCAACTCTCACGGAATACACGATACGCAACCCGCAACACGGCATTCGCAATCCTTCACGTGTTGCGTGTTGCGTGTTGCGTCAGCCGCTTGCGGATAAGCGAGATGAATGCCTCCTCCATCCGCGGCCGGGTCTGGCGCAGCCCCACGACGGCGATGTCCGCCTGGGCAAGCGCGCTCTGGACGCCGGGCGCGCGCAACCCGGCGTCGTCCACGAAGACGTGCAGCAGGTCGCCGTAGGTCTGTACCTCCAACACGCCAGGCAACCCTTGGATCACACGCCCCGCGTCTCGCAGCCGGTCGGGGCGAAGCTCCAGCAGATCTCCCTTGACCAGCCCCTTGATCCGCTCCGGCGTGTCGCACACGATGACACTGCCCTCGAACATCAGCGCCACACGGGAGCAACGCTCGGCCTCATCCATGTACGGCGTGCTGACGAACAGCGTCACGCCTTGCAGGTGAAGCTCTGTCAAGATGTCCCAGAACTCCCGCCGGGAGACAGGGTCCACACCGGTCGTCGGCTCGTCTAGGAAGATGATGTCCGGCTGGTGAATCAACGTGCAGGCCAGCGCCAACTTCTTCTGCATCCCGCCCGACAGGTGCGCCGCCCGCCGCCCCTTGAACTCGGTCAGTCGGGCGAACTCCAGCAGGCGCTCAATGCGCTCCGCGCGCTCCACCCGCCCCACCTCAAAGATGTCGGCGAAGAACACCAGGTTCTCGAGCACCGTCAGGTCGCCGTAGAGCGAGAACTGCTGGGCCATATACCCAATGCGCTTCTTGATCTCCTCGGGCTCCTTGACCGTATCGAAACCAGCCACGCGGGCGCTGCCCTCGGTGGGGTCCATTATGGCGCACAGCATGCGGATGGTGGTTGTCTTGCCCGCGCCATCCGGCCCCAGGAGACCGAAGATCTCGCCATGCCGGACCTCCAGATCCAGGTGGTCGACGGCTACGAGCTTGCGGAATCTCCGCGTCAGATTTTCGGTTCTTATAGCCATACGGTTCTCATTCATCGCATTCAACTGTTTGACGTCAATCCAGCCTCTTCTGCAAGCGAGCGGCGGCCAATCCGTACAGCACGACGCCCAAAATCGCCAGGGCAATGATCTGTGGCCACAGGTCCGCCAGCGTCGATCCTCTCAACATAACGTATCGCGTGATGGCGGAGAAATGCGTGCTCGGCATCAACTGCGCCGCCGCCTGAACAGCACCCGGCATGTTCTCCACGGGCAGGATCTGGCCGGAGAGTATGCTCTCCAGCATCAGCCAGAAGATCGAGGCAATGAAAGCCTGCCCCTGGGTTCTAACCACGGCCGAGATAACCAGTCCCCAGCCCATCTCCACACAGATGAAAAACGCTCCTAGAATCAACAGCAGCCCCAGAGACCCTCGCAGCGGCACCCGGAGGTAGAGGGTGGCAACGGCCAAAGCCTCCAGGAACCCCAGGAACGCGATCATCGCGGCCAGCGCAGCCTTGCCCGCGATCAGCTCAATCGAGCGGAGCGGGGTCACGAAGAGTTGCTCCAGCGTGCCGCGCTCGCGCTCCCGGACGATGGCGACCGCGGGCAGCAGCGTGGCCAGCCAGGCGACTGCGGCCGCCATCTCGGCTGGCACCTGGAAGTCTTCCTTGCGCAGATCCTCGTTGAACCAGATGCGGGAGCGCGGATCCACCAGCTCGACCTGCCCCACGGAGACGGACAGCGTCGCCCCAAGGCTGGACCCCGTCCCACCTGCCAGCCGCCGGGCATAGACGTAGGAAGCGCCCTCCAGGTAGGCCCCACTAATCATAGCCGTCAGGGCCTCGGTGCCGTCCTGCAAGGCCTGGACCGTCGTGCCGCGCCCACCGATCAGGTCGGCGCCGAAATCCGGCGGGATGACCAGGCCGACTTTCACCGTTCCCTCCATCAGCAATCGCTCCAGTTCCTCCTGACTGCCGACGTAGACGTCAGGGGCAAAGAGGTGTGAACCGCGCAACATCCCCACCAGTTCACGGCTATGCCGGCTCCCATCCTGGTCATAGACGGCCGTGGGTATGTGCATGATCTCCGCCGAGACGGCCTCCGCCACACCAAACATGTCCAAGGCAGGAAACACCAGGAGAAAGGCCAACAGCAGCTTGTAGCGCCAGAACTGAAGTGCCTCTTTCCAGACTAGGTTGAGAACGCGCGTGCTCATACGTCCCTCTCCATCAGACTTGACCAGTCCGTGCTCTATCCCGGCCAAACCGCGGCAGCAGTTTCCTCACCCAGGACTCCACCCCCAGCTTCTTCTTGAAGCGCCACACGGCCAGCCCGCTCAGCGCAAGCCCAGAACCCAGCAGGTACAAAGCATGGCCCATCAGGGTCTGCATGCCAGCGCCCTTCAGGAAGATGGCGCGCGCGATGATGACATAGTGCGTGACCGGCCACATCAGCACTTGCATACGCCCGTCCGAGGTCATCGAGTAGAGTGGCGTGACAAGCCCGGATTGAGTGAGCGGCACCATCATGACCAAGCCACTGACGATCAACACCGCCATCTGTGTGCGCAGCATGCTGGCGATGACCAGGCTGACGCCAATGTTGGCCAGCAGGAACAGCGCAGAGAGAACCATCAAGTCGCTCACTCTTCCCCGGAACGGCACATCGAAGAGAAAGACCCCAGCAGCAGTGAGGATGAGCGTATCAATCAGCCCGATGAGCAGGTAGGGAATCGCTTTGCCCGCCACCAGTTGATAGCGCCGGATCGGCGTGCTGAGCAAGCTCTCCAGGCTGCCCTGCTCCCGCTCCCGCACCAGGGCCAGCCCGGCATACAGCGGGGGGAGCGACATCACGAAGCCGATCATCCCCGGCAACAGGGCGTCAAGCTCCCGGTTTTCCGGGTTGTAGAGCGTTCGGACCCGAAACTCCAGGGACGCCGCAACTTCGTCCGGAGCCGCTCCAGAGCGCGCCAGCCACTCCTTCAGCAACTCCACCGAGTGCTCGGTCGAGAGCGCCTCCGCGTGGCCTGCGATCTGCGTGGCGATGCTGGGTTCCGTACCATCGGCGATAATCTGCACCGGAGCGCCTTGGCCCCGTTGCAGCGCCTCGGCGAAGCCTGCCCGCACGATGACCGCGCCTCTGACCCGGTCCGCGCGAAGCCACTCACGGGCCTCCGCGCTACTGCGTGCCCAATGGGCTACTTCGAAGAATTCCTCGTTGACGAAGCGCTGCAGGTAGGCCCGCGAGTGCGCCGTGAGATCGCCGTCATAGACAACAATGGGAATGTGCTCAATGTCGGCAGACACCGCATAGGAGATCAGGATCAGCAACAACACAGTGCCCAAGAAGACACCCCCCAGCACGTAGGGATCACGCATCACGTGGCGGAACTCCTTGCGCAGGACAGCGAGAAAACCGGTCATTGGTGCGTTTCCTCTTCCCCAGGTTCCAGAGCGTCGAAGACGAACGCGGTCAATTCCTCTACCAGCTTGCCGCTCTCCCAATCGGACTCGATGACCGGGTCATTGATCAAGAGCAGACCGAGCAAGCCAAGGTTCATGGCCGAGAAGAAGCGTGAGACCAGCGGCACGTCCACCGCTCGTATCTGCCCCAGCTTGGCGCGAGCCCGGATGTGTTTCTCAAACACGTCCATTCCCGGCATCAGAAGCTGGCGGGAATAGCGCTCGGCGAAGTCCCGATTGACTATCATCTCGGAGAGGACAGCCTGGAGCATCGCCTTGTTGCGCGCGACGAAATCCTGCCGCGCCCGAAGCACTCCCCGGTAGAAGTCACGTAGGTCCTGCTCGAGCCCTCGCTCCAGCAGGTCGGGTGTGATCTGCATCGTCCGCAGTTCCTTCTCGCCCAGGTGGGTCATGATGCCGATCAGCACATCCTCCTTGCTGTCGAAGTAGTTGTAGATGGTGCCCTCCGAGACGTCGGCAGCCTCGGCGATCTCCTTCGTGGTCGCCCGGGCGAAGCCCTTCTCGGCAAACACTCTGGCAGCGCCATCGAGGATCTGTTCTTTGCGGGCGGCAGCACGTCGCTCGCGCCGGGCGGCAGTCTTGTCATCAACCATGGTACAATCTCCTGTATGAATGACTGCTCACTTTTTAAGTGAGCGCTCATTTTATGAGCACACACTCATTGTACCACATCCCAGAGCGCGTGTCAAGCCCCTATATCGGTTTTTAAGGTTCAGCCAACAACCAGACGATCAATCCAGCCGCTTCTGCAGGCGAAATGCAGCCACGGCATATAGGATGGCACCCAGCGCCCCCAGGATCGCAACCTGGGGCCAGAGGTCGACCAGTGTGAAATCCTTGAGCATGATGCCGCGCAAGATAGCCGTGTAGTGTCTGTTCGGCATCACTAGAGACACTGCCTGGGCCGCGCGGGGCATATAGGCCACCGGCAAGACCCGACCGGAGAGAATGATCTCCACGACGCACAAGACAAAGGCCGCCATCAGGCTTTGCCCTTGTGTCTGGGCGATGGTTGAGAGCAGCAGTCCCCACCCCATCTCGATCAGGACGTAGTAACCCGTCAAGGCCATCAGCAGGATCAACGAGCCACGCAGGGCAATCTGGAAATGGAAGACGAGCAGTGCGAGCATGCCTACAAATCCCAGATAGGCAACGATGAATGCCAGCACCCCCTTGCCAACAATCAGCTCAATGGGGCGCATCGGCGTCACAAAGAGCTGTTCCAGCGTGCCCCGATCCCTCTCCCGGGTGATGAGCAGGGCCGGGACGAAAACGGCCAACAGAACCAAGGAATCAGCCAACTCGTCCGGCAGATCGAGGGTCTTCTTGCGCAGATCCTCGTTGAACCAGGCCCGGGATCGCGCATCCACGCGCTCCAGTTCCGCGAGGGCCATCACCCCTCCACCCATCCCCTGGCCCGGCGCTCGCGCCACATACTCGTATGCCATCTCCTCCAGATAGGCCTGAGCCAACAGAGCCGTGCTCGTCTCTGTACCGTCCAGCAGCACCTGGGCCATCGCCCCCCGATCTTCCGACGTCAACTCGGCTCCGAAACCCTGCGGGACGACCAAGCCCACCTTCGCAGTGCCTTTCTCCAGCAAGTGTGCCAACTCCGCATGGCTGCTCACGTGATAGTCCGGGGCGAAGTAGCGCGAGTTGCGCAACACATACACCAGGCGGCGGCTGGCCGAGCTGAGATCCTGATCGTAGACGGCCGTTGGAATGTGCTTGACCCCCTCCCCAATGGAACCCGCGGCCGAGACGAGGTTAAGGATCGGAAAGGCCAGGATGAAGACCAGCAGCAGCCTGTAGCGCACGAACTGGACGCTCTCCTTCCAAACCATGTTCGCGATGCGGTAAAGCATCTCTACCCCCATTCAACCCAGCTTCTTCTTGAAACGCCACGTGGCCAGACCGTTCAACACCAGGGCGAAAGCCAGCAAGAAGAGCCCGTCGGGCAGCAGCACGCGCGTCCCCACGCCCTTCAGGAAGATCCCCCGCGCGATGGTGACGTAGTGGGTCGCAGGCCATAGCAGGGCCTGCACCCTAGCACCGGGCGGCATGGCGTACAAAGGGTGAAACAAGCCCGACTCGTTGATGACCGGCAGCGTGAGGACAAAGCCCGCGATGACCAGGGCAGCCATCTGTGTACCAACCAGGCTGGAGATAAACAGGCTGATGCCCAGATTGGCCAGCAGGAAAAGGCCAGAGAAGAGCAGCAATTCCCCCAGACGGCCCCGAAATGGCACTCCGTAGGCAAGCAACCCCACTCCAGTGAAGAACAGGACGTCCAGCAGGCCGATCAGCAGATAGGGCACTGCCTTGCCGGCCAATATCTGGTACCGCCGAACCGGTGTGGCAATCAGCCTCTCCAGTGTACCCGTCTCTTTCTCCCGCGTCAGGGACAGCGCCGCGGAGATCGTCGGCATAGACAGAGAGAGGGCCATCAAGCCCGGCAACACACTGTTGATCTCTTTCAGATTTGGGTTGTACAGCGCCCGGGTCCGAAACTCCAGGCGCTGTGTGTCGTGGCCTGACGCGGCCCCCATCCGGCCCAGTTGCTGCTCCAGCAGCCGTATCGAGAAGTTCGCCGAAATCGCCCTGACGTTGCCCAAGACCTGAGCGGCCACGTTCGGCTCAGTGCCGTCTACGATGATCTGTACAGGGGCCTTCTCTCCGCCGAGGACCGTGCTGCCGAATCCGGCCGGCACAACAATGGCCCCATGTGCCTGCCCCAATCTGACGGTCTCGCGTGCCTCGTCAAGCGTGTGCGCCCAATACCTCACGTCGAAGAACGCGTCGTTGATGAAGGCCTGCATATAGACCCGCGATTGGTGACTGTGGTCGCTGTCCAGCACAACGATCGGGACGTGCTCAACGTCGACAGAGAGCGTATAGGACATCAACACGATCAACAGCACCGCTCCCACCGTGACGGTGGTCAGCAGCCAGGGGTCGCGCAGCATGTGATAGAATTCCTTGCGCATGATCGAGATGAGGCAGTTCACGACCTCGCCTCCTCTCCAGGCCACCGCAAGCTATCATCCCCTTCTGTGCGGAAAGCCTCTAGCACCTCCATCCCCCGAATCAGATGAAACAGGTGCTCATAGCGATCGCTCTCCACGTCCAGTTGGTCAGCGAGGCGAGTAAGTACGTGGATAAGCTCGTGGGTGCGTTGGCTGGGCCAATCGGAGGGAAGCAGGCCGTCCGGCAAACAAGGATCCTGCACCAGGATGACCTCGAGAAGCTCATTCTGCAGGTTCATCGCCTCGAACAAGAGCTCCTCGGCGGTTATCTCCTCTCCCTGCTCAGCACGCCCCAAGGACGCCATGAACGCCTGGATGCGGCGGTTGAGATCACGATAGTGAGCTTCCAGGTCGTCCAGCTTCCACACGCGGCGGGCCAACGCGACAGCCCCATCCACGCCCGGTACCCATGCGCTCTGACAACGCAGCAGCGTCACATGGCCCGCGAGGTCTAGTTCTTCGACCAGCGCCGTGACCTCAGCTTCCTGGTCGAAGGGCGAGATCCACACACTGGGATGCAGCAGACCAAAGCCCATATCCTCCAGCCGCGTGCGAAAGGCGTCGCGCTTGCTCCGCCGGCCCTCAGGGATGCTGAACGTGACCACCAGCCAGTCGCCCCCCCAGGTCAGTTGCCCCTCCAGCGCCATGTGCCAACGCATGGTCTTCGAGATGAAATACCGGATGAGGACCTGGCCCTGCTGGCCGACCTTGTAGCGCACAGCGCCACGCCCACGCCCCATCTTGGCCAGCATCCCGGATCGCGCCATACGGTTGGCCGCTGCCCGAACAGCGTCGGGCGAGAGCCCGAACTTCTGCCCCACTTCGGCCAGATCGACGCTGCTGATCTCCCCCCATTGGGCTACGACGCGCAGGATCAGGTTCTGGGTTAGAGCCATACTCAGCCTCTGTTTCTATCGCTATTGGATACGAGCGTTTTGACTTTCGACCGTATGGATTATAGCCCACAACCTCGCAGTTGTCAAGCGATCTGTTTGGATTGGATTGTTAAGGTACCTCGTACCAGATCGGGTATGTCATTCCAGCCGCTTGCGAAAACGACTGGCGGCCAGCAGCACGATGGCGACGCCGAACGCAAGCAGCGCAAGCACCTGCTGCCCCAGGATCTGCAGCCCCACCCCTTTGAGGATGATACCACGAAGAACGACGAGCATGTAACGCAACGGCACGACGTAGGTGAGCACGCGCAGCCACGAAGGCATGGCCTCGATAGGAAAGAAAAGCCCACCCAGGAAGACCGATGGAAACACGGTCAGAAACGTGAGCAGCATCGCCTCCTGTTGCGTGCTGGCGATGCTGGATATGAAGATGCCGATACCCAACGACGTCAGCAGAAAGATCGCCGACACTCCCAGCAACAGGCCCAGGTTGCCGTTGATCGGCACACCGAACCAAAAGACACCGATGGCAAGCACCTCCAACACATCGAGAAACGAGATGAACACGTAAGGAATCACTTTGCTCACGATCAGCTCCAGGGGCTTGATGGGCGTCACAATCAGTTGCTCAATCGTGCCCTGCTCACGCTCGCGCACGATGGACATCGAGGTGAACATCGCCGTCATGAAATAGAGAATCATGCCGATAATGCCGGGAATCATGAAGTTGGAGCTCTTCATCTCCGGGTTGTACCAGACGCGAGGCCGCACTTGCACGCCCGGCATATCGTCGAGGTCAATCCCCATCTGCCTCTCCACGATACCCGTCGAATGCGCCTGACCGACGGACTGAGCGGCAGCGAAGACCGTGTTGGCCACACTGGGATCAGACCCGTCAATGACGAAGGCAACCTGCGCCCGGTCTCCGTTCGCCAACTGCCCACCGTAGCCCGCCGGGATGACGAGCCCGGCGCGCGCTTCATCGCTATCCACCAGACGCTCCAGATCGCCCTCCGATTCGACGTAGAAGTCAATATCGAAGTAATTGGACGCCTGATAGGCCTCGATCAACTCGCGACTGGCCAGTGTCTTGTCGGCGTCGAAAACCGCGGTGCACAAGTGCTCAATGTCGGTGGTAGCCGCGTAGCCCAGGAGCAGAAGCTGGAGGACAGGCATCATGAACATCACCCCCAGCGCACGTGGGTCCCGGAGGATGTGCAAGCATTCCTTGCGAATGAGGGAGAGCGTGCGTGTGATCGCCATCTCACTCCTCTCCCCGGGGGCTGAGGCCGCTGAAGACGAGTGCGCCGATCACTTCGGGCACGTCGTCCCACCTCGCCTGGAGTACGTCATCGCCAAGAACGCGCAACACGAGCAATCCCAGGAACATACCCTGAACCGCGCGCACCGCCAGCGGCACATCAACCGGCGCCAACTCGCCCGACGCGGCGCGAGCCTGCACGTACTGCTCCAGCATGGACGCCAGCGGCAGGGCGAACTGGCGGTAGAAGCGCCGCCGCAGATCGGGGTGGACCAGCATCTCTGGCAGGATCGCTTGGAGCATCTCGTGGTTCTGCTGAATCAAGGCCGTCCGATGGCGAGCAACAGCGACAAGGAACTCCCGGGCATCCCTGTCCAGCGCATCCACAAGCTCTACGTTGAGGCTCTCGACACTGGACAGACGCATCATCAATCCGATCAAGAGATCACCCTTGCTGTCGAAGTAGTTGTAGATAGTCCCCTCGGCGATGCCAGCCGTCCGTGCTATCTCTTTGGTCGTGGCACGATGGAAGCCCTTCTCGGCGAACACGGTAGCGGCTGCGTCCAGGATCTGAGCGCGCCGCGCTTCTATCAATTGCCGCCGTATGGGATCGGCAGATCTCTCATCAGCGTCTAGATCGCGCGGGCGTTTTGCGTCCGCGGACGCACGACCAACGTCCACCCTATCCTGACCGCCGGGAAGACCACTGTCCGGAGGACAATATTCATCGATATGAGCCATCCCATAACCTCCCAACGACTGTCTGCTCTCATAAGGCGCATAATGAGTCTTGACTCATTAGAATGAGTTGACGCTCATATTGTACGCCCGATGAGGTTACGTGTCAACAGGCAGAAGAGGGCTTGCAGGGAGGTACATTGTTAAGGTGCAATGATATGCAGCAGTTCCTTCTTCGCGACCGTGAGTGCACGGTTGATCATGGCACTCCTTCCCCCGAGCCAGGCCCGAGCCCATGCAGGTACAACTCGGTCAGATCGCTCACCAAATCGCCCTCGGAGAGGCCGGCGAGAAACTGATCGGGAGCGAGGGCGTGAAATAGTGAAAGCATGACCAAAGAACCGGCAATGGTGGGGATAACGACCCCGACCCGGCAGAGTCGCGCCCGTCCCGCAGCAATCTGAGCCTCCAGGTAGCTGGCGCCGGTCTCGAAAATAGGGATGAGAACCTGGTTGAAGAACCGATCCTGGAGTTCGGCGTCAGTCCATATCTCGGTCACCAGTGCCTGGACGAAGGGCTGATTCTGGCGGACGAAGTCGAAGGTGTTGCGGAGCACGGCGGCGATGTATTCTTCTGCACCCAACTGGGCCATCTCCGCCTGCGTCTGTTCCCAGGCCTGCCCGATGAGCCGGTCGGCGATGGCAAGCAGGAGATCCCGCTTGTTCTCGAAGTAGAGGTAGATGGTGCCGGCCGCGATCCCCGCTTGCCTGGCAATCTCCTTCACCGTGGCTCGCTGGTAGCCTCTTTTGGCGAAGACTTCGGCTGCAGCGTTGAGTATCTGAGCGTGACGGGTTTCTGGATCCGGGCGTCGCTCCGAGAATGAGAGATGCCTGTCAGGACTGTGATGGTCGTCGTAGGGTGAACGCGCCATCTTGGGCCTCCTGCCAATTCCTCCAACTATCTTCACATAATGAATAGCCGTTCAGTGCTGAACGCTCATTCATTATAGCCAGATTGGCGCTTTTGTCAAGGCGACGAAATCCAGCAGCGGTTGACACACGGGGCCGCCGATGATACACTGAGGACACAGATTCGCAACCAGGGGGAACTAGAGCCCGAGGATTTTCGGAATCTCTAAAACCTGCTCCCAGGAGGTGGAGCCCTATGCAGGCTCAATCAGACTACGCCGTAGTCCGGCTGCGCCGCCACGATGACAGGATTCTCGACAGTCTCAAGGAGCTTCATCAGGCTCTCAGGGCCTACCATAGTGCCGAGCCGCAGACAGAGCAATTTGCAGAGTTCGTCGCCAAACGATTGGCCGACGAAGACATGCTGTTGGTGTTCAGCCTGGCCGGAGACACACCCGTCGGATACGGGATGGCCTTCGACGTGAGCAAACACCCGTTCATGCCCGATTGGCAACGCGCGGGGTACATCACACAGCTCTTCGTGGCACCCGAGCACCGCCAGCGAGGTGTCGGACGTCTGCTGCTGAACACCATCGTCCAGTGGCTGACGTCCCGGGGCGTCACGCATGTGCTACTCAACGTATCCGTGGGAAACGAGGTCGGGGATCGGTTTTGGCGGGCGAACGGCTTTGCACCCTACCAGATTCGGATGAAACGTACTACAGAGCCCTGACGCGAGTCAAACCTGGAGGACGGAGGTCGCCGTCAAACTTCTTCGCCTTCTTCTACCTCTGCTGTCGCGACCGGCACACTAAATGTGAAGGTTGACCCCTTGCCGATCTCAGTCTCTACCTCGATTTCGCCCCCCTGAAGCTCCACGAGGCTCTTGACAATGCACAGGCCCAGTCCCGTCCCCGGCACCTCCCTAACGGCCTGGGACTCGGAGCGGAAGAACTTGGTGAACAGGCAGGCGCGATCCTCCGGCGAGATGCCGATGCCGTCGTCCGACACAGCGCAGTGCACGTGCTCATCCTGCAGCCACGCCTGCACGCGAATACGACCACCTTCTGGGGTGTACTTGTAGGCGTTGCTGAGCAGGTTGATCAGGATCTGCACCAGGCGTGCCGGGTCGGCGCGAACCAACGGGAGACCTTCCGGCACGTCCACGGTCAATTGCTGCGATCGGGCCTCAATCTGCCCTTGTGTGGCCTGGAGTGCGTTCTCCAGCGCGCCGGGCAGGTCAGCGGACGTCACGTTGAGCTTTATCTGTCCGGTCTCAATCCGGGAGACGTCCTGCAGATCGGAGACCAGGATCTGCATACGCTGGACGTTCCTGGTGATGGTATGCACAAAGGACATCTGGTTCTCACCCAACGAGCCGGCCATTCCCTTTTCCAGCATTTCGGCATAGCCGCGGATAGACGTCATCGGGGTGCGGAGCTCGTGAGCGACGAAAGAGACGAATTCAGACTTGGCACGGTCCGCCTGCCGCACCTGTTCGTACAAGCGAGCGTTCTGGATAGCAACGGCAGCGTGGTCCGCCAAACGGCCGGCGAACTGGGCATGGTCATTCGAGAATGCAACACCATCACCGGTCTGCAGGTCCAGCAACCCCATCGCACGATCCTCGTAGCGCACAGGAACCAGCATTCGCGTGCCGCCGGTGATGACGGCCTCGTGACCAGCCATAGCCTGCTGCACCGCGTCTGACTCCCAATCCACCCCCACATCATCGCCCACGCCAGAGGCCGCGCAGACCGAGCGCTCCTCATCCAGGATGCTCAACATCCCACGCGCCGCCCCCGTGGCCTTGAGTGCCCACGAAAGGGCTAGATCGAGAACCCGCTCGACGTCGAGGCTGGCGTTCAGTTCCCGGTCAATCTGTTGCAGGGTGGTCAACTCATCCAGGCGGGCGGCCAAGGCCAGGTCGGTCATGGTGTACAGGCGAGCGTTCTCAATGGCAACGGCGGCTTGATTGGCGAACGCCGTCAGGATGGGCATGTCCGCCTCAGAGAAGACCCCGCTGCGCATCCTGTTGTCGAGATAGAGTGCGCCAATCACTCGCTCTCGGACGTGAAGGGGCACGCAGACGATAGACCGCAGTTGATAGCCAACGACACTCTCGCGACCAGAGAAGCGTGGGTCGCGCTGGGCGTTGGTGGTCAGCACCGGCTGTCCGCTCTCCATCGCTTCCTCAACCACCGTGTGACTGAGCTCCAAGTCAGATGCGTCAACGCTATCCTGATCGAAATGCTGTGCCGCCCGGGTTTCCAGGTTCCCTTCATCGTCCAGCAACACCAGGCAGGCCCGCTCCGCCCCGGTCAGATGGATCAACGAATCCATCACCAAGCCCAGCGTCTCCGTCAGATTGAGCGATGAGTTCAGAACCCGGATAATCTCGTAGAGAGTGGCCAGCTCAGCGCCCTCCACCGTCCCGCCACTCAATTCCGCAACCTGCTGCTGCCATTCCTGAATCCGGCTGCTGAGTTGTTCGGGGGGGAGACCGCCTGGCTGCATCAGTGCGTACTGCACTGCCCGCATGCTCTCCACCAGCGACGCAACAACCGTCGGGTTCACACCTGCATCAGCACCGATATGATTCTTCACGGCCCCTCCTGCCTCCAAGCGATGCAGTCACAGAATCAACGAGCCAAACCTACCACGACCAAACGCAGTGCCACCAGAATACCACAAAAGGTCGCGGGAGGAATTGCAATAGGATTAAGGTTTGGTTAACACCACACCTTCAGCCCGACACTGAGTTTATCACAAAAGGACACAGCGGACAACTCCACCAGCGCCTTCACATCGAGCCAGTCTGTGGTATACTCCAGACCGTTGAGCAACGGCGTGATGTTCGTCTTACCCATAGCGTGATGAATTTCACTGGCAAGACGGCCATCCTGACAGTAGTATTGGGAAGCGAGATGGAAAACGACATATTACTCAAAGTGGAAGACTTATGGGTCCAGCGTCCCGGCGCGGAAGTGCTGAGAGGCGTCAACTTGAACGTTCGGCGCGGCGATATACACGTGCTCCTGGGTCTCAATGGCTCAGGTAAGAGCAGCCTGGCGTACACACTGATGGGAACTGATGGATACCAGGCTGACCGCGGGCGCATCACGTTCGACGGGAAGGATATCACCCATCTTTCGGTAACGGAGCGGGCCAGGTTGGGGCTGACGTTGGCCTGGCAGGAGCCTGCGCGCTTCGAGGGACTGCCGACGGCGGACTATCTGGCCTTAGGTATGGCGAAGCCATCACGGAAGCGCGTCGAGGAAGCATTGATGTCAGTGGCTCTCTCACCCATCGTGTATATGAGCCGCGCGGTTGACAGCGCCCTATCCGGCGGCGAGCGAAAGCGGATCGAGCTAGCGGCGGTCTACACGATGCAGCCCCGGCTGGCAATCCTCGACGAACCGGATTCCGGGGTTGACGTGCTCTGTATGGACGACATCCTGGCTTTGGTGCGGCGCATGGCAAAAGAGGGCACGGCGGTTCTCCTGATCACACACAGGGACGAGATGGCCGAGATGGCCGATGTCGCGTCACTGATGTGCGGAGGCGCGATTGTGCAGACCGGCTCGCCCAAGGACCTGCGCGATTACTTCGCCAAGCGATGCCGGCCACACGGGGACCTGTTGGGCTATCAGCCCTGGGGGGCGGAAGCCGGCGGCACCTACCAGCGCGTGGTCGCAGAGGAGGGGCAGGAATGAACCAGTCATCCCCCTCCCGCGTCACATCGTCGGTACTAGAGCAGCACGACCCGGCCTGGGCTCGCGAGTTCGAGGCCATGCTGGAGGCATACGAGCAAGCCGGCGGCATGCCAGATATGTTACGCATGCCGCGGGTCGCCAGCGCCGTCATCAGCGGCAATCAGGTGCTGGCAGTCAACCTGGTGGAGGGTGTGGACATCCAGACGGAAGAGCAGGAGAACGGCGTCCACGCCCGCATCACCGTTGCCCCGCACACGAAAATGGACTACCCGGTACACCTCTGCTTCGGGATGACTGCCGAAGAGGGGCTCCAGGAGATCACGTCGGAGTTCGAGATCGGGGAAGGATCCAACATCGGCTTTCTAGCTCACTGCACGTTTCCGAACGCGACGAACCTCAAGCACGTGATGGACGCCGACATCCACGTCGGACCAGATGCAACGATGCGATACAGCGAGAGCCACTACCATGGCCCGCAGGGCGGGATTGAGGTGGTGCCCACCACACACGCACGGGTGGACACGGGCGGTTTCCTCGAGATTGATTTCAACCTGGTACACGGTCTGGTAGGACGCCTCGACGTCCAGTTCGAGGCGGATGTGGCTGCCAGGGGTACGGTCGAACTGAGCACCAAGGCATATGGGGCGGCCGACGACGAGATCAAGGTCAACGAGGTTGTGCGCCTGAACGGTGAAGGGGCCCGTGGCCTGACCAAAACGCGCGCCGCCGTGCGTGACCGGGCGACCAGCGAGGTGTACACCACAGCAGAGGGGAACGCACCGGGCGCGGTGGGCCACATGGACTGCACGGAGATCGTGCGCGGCGACGCGGTGGCCCGCAATGTGCCCATGGTCGTTGTGCGCAACGACCGCGCGCACGTGACGCACGAGGCCTCCATAGGCAGCGTCAACAAGCGGGAATTGGAGACACTGATGGCCCGTGGGCTGGCCGAGGAGGATGCTGTAGACATCGTTATCCGGGGGATGCTGAAATAAGCAAGATGAAGAGTCGAACGCGAATGCCACACGGATGTAGAAGACTCATTACACACAAGTTTGATACAGAGAAATCCTGTCCACTCAAGGCAAGAACCAATACTCGGCCCGGATGGCCCGATCCAGGCCGAGCCCCGTTTGTGCTCCTGGGACTCCTCGTGATCCTGTTGCTATGCCTCGGTGGGTGGACAGGCACGGCCTACGCCGAGGACTCTCCACTCCTGCGGATTGTGTACTTCACCGCTGAGGACTGCCCCCATTGTAGGGCCATCCTCAACGACCTATTGACACCGCTGCAGACCGAATACAGCGAGCGAATGCAGATCAAGATAGTCGAGATCTCTGACCCGGCGAACTACGAGATGCTGATGTATGCGGAGGAGATGTTCGAACTGCCTCCGGAGGAACGTGGGCTACCAACGCTGATCATAGGCGGAAAGGTGCTCGTCGGGGAGAGCGCGATCCGCGAGCAGTTGTCCTGCCTGTGTGACACGTGCGTCCAGGCGGGAGGCACGTCCTGGCCCGACATTCCAGGCCTGGAACAAGTAGGAGTTAACGGGCTGGAGGAAACCGGCCTGATCCTCGACCCACAGGGTGAGCTGGCACAATGCGGCCCGGAAGATGCGGATGTCTGCCAGGTGCCTGAATCGGCGCCGGACGTGACAATCTGGGCCGCCTATTTCTACGAGGTGGGCTGCCAGGAGTGCAGCCGCGCTGAGTACGACATTCGATATGTCCAAAGCCAGTATCCTCAGTTAAGGGTCGAGGAATACAACGTCCAGGACGACGCTGCCCTGGCGGAGTTTCTGGCCTCCCGCCTGGAACTGCCCGAGAGCCAGCGCCTGGCGACCCCGGCGCTCTTCATCGGCGAGGACTATCTGATCGGCACCGAAATCGCCGCCGAGGGCATACTGGCACTGGTGGAGAAGTACGCACCATCCGGGGCAGAGCAGTCGTGGGCCGAATTCGATCCCGAGGCGGCCGAGCAGAGCATCATCGAACGCTTCAAGTCATTTGGCATCCTTACCGTCGCCTTCGCCGGCCTCGTTGACGGTCTGAATCCCTGCGCGTTTGCGACGCTGGTCTTCTTCGTCTCCTACCTGGCGCTCAGTGGCCGCAAGGGACGGGAGGTCCTGTTGGTAGGCGCGGCATTCACGCTGGGCGTGTTCCTCGCCTATCTCTCGGTGGGACTGGGCTTCTACAAGGTGCTCGATCTGATGGGCGACTTGCTGACGAACCTGGGACGCTGGGTATACGGCCTGACGGGTCTCTTCTGCGCGGTGCTGGCGGTATTCAGTTTCCTGGACTTCCTCAAAGCTCGTCGAGGCCAGATAGGCGACATGACGCTGAATCTGCCTCACAAGCTGCGCATGCGTATCAACGCGGTTGTTCGCCAGGGACGCCAGTCTAGCGCGTTCGTCGCAGGCGCTTTCGTCACAGGCGTCGTGGTCTCCTTCCTCGAGTTAGCCTGCACGGGGCAGGTCTATTTGCCCACCATCATCTTCGTGATGAGCCAGCCTGAGATGCGAGTGCGCGCGTTCATCTTCCTGGCGCTCTACAACCTGCTGTTCATCCTGCCCTTGATCGTGGTTTTCATCCTAGCCTATTGTGGCACCGGATCCAAGCAGTTGACCCAGTTCCTCCAGGAACGGGCGGCGACGGTCAAACTGGGAATGGCGCTGCTCTTCGCCGCGCTGGCGACCTGGCTGGCTGTGTCCGTATTGACGTAGTACAGGGGCGTGCTGAGTTTGCCCGGCGCCATCACGGTACGCCTCAACGGAGCAAGGAGATAGGGCCGTGAACACGCAATCGACGGAGCCCAGGGCTCTGGGCAAAGCATATCACGCGGCGACAGTGGAAGCTGACCTGGCGCACCACCGCGAACTGGCGCTTGCGCTGGGTGCCTCCCAGGCGGTGGTCATCCCTGCCAACTACGTCACGATAGACGAGCGTGTGCGACTGAAGTGTCTGGTGCCGCGCTGCCTCCGGGCAGGCGAGACACCGAACTGCCCGCCGTACGCGCCAGACCTGGACCTCGTACGCCGAGCCATTGACCGGTTTTCCTGGGCAGTGCTGTTCAAGTGCGAATTGGATGCCTCGGACTACGTACCGGGAAAGGGCGATACCAAGGCAGAGCAACGCCGGACGCTCTCATTCCACCGAAAGAGCGCCGACATCGTCTTTGAGGTGGAGCGCCAGGCCTACAAGAATGGCTACCACCTGGCCATGGGATTCGGCGGAGGCTCGTGCAAGGACTACTTGTGCCATGGAATGATATGCCAGTTCCTGGATAGCGGCAGATGTCGCTTCCCGCATCGCGCTCGACCGGCGATGGAGGCCATGGGGATAGACGTCATCGCCCTGATCAACCGAGTTGGATGGGAGGCATACCCGCTGTTGGACGACATCAGCCTCGTTCCCTGTGCCATCACCGTGGGTATCGTCTTCATCTGCTAGGAGAGGTGAAAATGGCCCAGGACGTGGCCGCGTTGGTAGAAAGATATCTTTCGGACGATCCGCTCAAGTGGGGAAAGCTGGCCAGCGACGTTCAGTGGCGACGACTGCAACTCCTGCTCCTGCGAGAGATTCTCCTCGAACTCAGACACTTGAACGGCAAGGATTCGGAGCAAGGGCAAGCTGAGAAGTAGCAGGCCGCCACGGTGACGAGCCCTACGGCAGCCGGCGGCGCAGACGAGAGCGGGCAAGGTCTATGGACAATCGTGTTCTGCGTAGTAGACCTTGTGCCACACGATCTCGTACCCTTCAGGGCTCACATACCGTCCGTAGTCGCCGAGGCAACAATCACCCGGCACCGGCCAGGAAAGCGGGCCCGAGACGGTGAAGTAGCTCATCACGTGTGGGAATCCTGAGAACGAGTGATAGGGACCTGACAACTCGCTGTCCGGGGCCACGGTGCCGAAGAAGTAGCGATACTCCTCGCTCGGGCCTCCCCCACTCCCCCACTCGATCCGTCCATCCGCCTGGCCGCCGGTGCACCAGACCAGCCCCGGCACAGACATCCACAGCGGTTCGCCCGGCGTCGGAGTGATCTCCGGCGTGGGTGTGGCAGTGGGCGTCGCGCTCGGACGAGGCGTCTGTGTCGGCCCCACGCGACAGACAATGTCTAGCTCTTCCCCGATGGGGGTCCCGGCGCCATCCTCCAGACGCCACACGCTGGTGTGCCGATCGTATGCCGCCGGGGCCCGCAGAGTGACGCGCACCTCAGTGGTCTCACCCGGCGAGAGCTGCTCGATCTCCGGCTCCCGCACGAGATCGAGTTCCCGACCAGACGCAAAGGCCAGGTGAAGTCCCTCAGGCCAGGCACACGACCCGGTGTTCTCTATCACCCAGCGCTTGGTGAACCGCTGACCAGGCATGAGCACGATCGGCCAGACCGTGTAATCGTTGACGACCTCCATGTCGATAACACACGCAGCCAGCGAGGTCGCGGTGAGGTCAGGGGTAGACGTAGAAACGGGCGTGGGCGACATGGTGGGCGAAGGAGTCGGAGTAACCCCGGTAGTTGCCTCGTAGGTAGCCATCCAGGCAGCAAACTGGGTCGCATTCAGCTCGTACGTGGCGGTGAGATCGGGGGAGGGCAAAACCGTAGGCGTACGAACTGCGGTAGGCTTCGGCGTCTTCTCCGGTGAGAATAGGGCCGCGAGCAGCTGCCTCGGCCTGTCGGCGACGAGAAGAATCACGACGGTGAACAGGATCAGAGCCAGTGCAAGAGCCACCGCCGCCATCCACTTCCACGCCGAACGAATCGCGGCAGCAGGCTGGGGAAGGGGCGTACCGTTTGGAAAGGGCGTCACCGACCCCTGGACAGTGGGCAACTGCCACGGCGTCACCTGATAGCGTTCACCGGGTGTGATCGTCATCTCGGACGTAACAGGCGACAAGACATGGACCGGCGTGGTCAATTCGACAGGTTCACCCACCAGGCATTTCTCCAGATCGGCGGCGAATGCACCGGCGGTCTGATAGCGACTGTTGGGATCCTTGGCCAACGCACGCGTCACGACTGCCTCAAGAGAAGGAGACAGATTGGGCTTGATCGCGGTCGGCGGCATCAAGGGAGCGTTGATGTGCTGGAGGATGATTCCGAGGGGTGTATCGGCCTCGAAGGGAAGTCGGCCGGTAAGCAGTTGATATAGAACGACGCCCAAGGAGTATATGTCGGCTCGCTCATCACCGGTCTGGCCGACACCCTGCTCGGGAGCCATATACGCGGGCGTGCCAACCATCGCGCCACTGGCCGTCAGTGTCGTGGTGTTCACCATTCGGGAGATACCGAAGTCAGTGAGGACGACCTGGCCGTCCTCGGTGAACATCACGTTGGCGGGTTTGACATCCCGATGCACCATACCGTGCTGGTGAGCGTACTCCAACGCCCGGGCAACCGCCACGACGATCTGAACCGCCTCCTCAGGGGGCAATGACTGCCCGTCCTGCGCCATCTCCTCCAGACGCGTCTTGAGGTTTGGCCCATCAATGAGCTCCATCACCATGTAGTAGACGGCGTCTTCAGCGTCGAAGTCGAAATCGTGAACCCGGACGATATTGGGGTGGCGGAACGTGGCGACAACCCTCGCCTCGCGCTGGAAGCGAGTCAGGAAGTTCTCATCCCTGGCCAGGAACGCGTGCAGCACCTTGATGGCCACGTATCGATCGAGGCCCGGATGGTGGGCCTTGTAAACCTCAGCCATGCCACCGCTGCCCAGGTGCTCGACGATGCGGTACTTACCCAGAGTTCTGTCTATCAGCGTCCTTACCCCTCTTGGCCTCTTTGTACTCCAGTGGACTATCTCACAAACACAGTGCAAGGAATAACGTCCGCTGTATCACCAGCGGATAGAATCCGCTGTTCTTGTCGGAAGCATGGCTCCGTGTCCACTTCAGAATACACCAGAAAGATTGAGAACCCGTTGCAAGAAAGCTAAAAAAAGGCTACAACGGGGGCGCAGGGTCCTTTTCACACTACCGCGCCAACGGGCGACCGAGGCAAGCTCCTCACCCCGTTGGCGCGCTCCACGGGTCTCCTAACCGGGGTTATTCTACCACACATTGGCTCCCCCGACCAGAGAAAACCAGAGACCCCCCTCTCTCTCAGCATGGCGATCTTCTCTCGGATCGGCATAGGGCGCTGCACTCATCCTTGAGGCAGGAAAGGTGCAGCCGCACAGCAGGTGGCGCGCCCACTTGTCCCTTGCACGCGGGGGGACTATAATATCCACGCGTGAACGCTTCAGCTGCGCAGCAGGATCACGTGATCGGCCAAGGCGGGATTTCAGCCGGGAGGCTGGCTATGGGAGACTCACACAACACAGACAGGATCGAAGTCGGATACGGTCTGGGACACGAAGATGACGCCTTCTGCACGGGGGTAGAGGCGACCCGGCAGGCCACGCAAGGCCTCCGTGAACACTCCCTGTCAGTGGTGCTGGTATTTGCATCGGTGCGCTACGACCTGGAAGAACTGCTGCGAGGTGTCCATAGCGTGGCCGGCGAGGTGCCCGTCATCGGGAGCACGACCGCCGGTGAGATTTGCAATCGCCAATTCCAGGAAAGCGTCGTTGTGGCGGCCCTGGCCTCCCCATGTCTGAGGATACGGGTGGGAGTGGGCCAAGACGTGTCCAAGGAATGGCGACAGGCCGTGTCCCAGGCGCTGGAGCAGCCCGAGATAAGGCCATTCTTCTCCGCCGAGGATAGCAGCATCTGGCCGGAGCTGACCCGACAGGGCAAAGCTGCCTTCGCCCTCCTGTTCTCGCCGGGTAACACCCGCCAGGCAGACTCGCGCAGTTACGAGATCCTGGAGGAACTCAAGCGCCTGTCACACGGGATGTTGCCCATCTTCGGAGGCAGCTCGGCCGACGACTGGAGGATGGAGCGCAACTACGTCCTCCTGGGCCAGCGAGCCTATCCCGACAGCGTGCTGGTGGCCGTCTTCGAGACCCAGTTACGCTTCGGCATCGGGTTGGCCCACGGCCTCCGGCCCACGCCCCGGCGCGCGACCGTCACCCGGTCGCGCGGGCACGAGGTGCTGGAACTGGACGGGAGACCGGCTGCCGAGGCATATACTCAGTTGCTGGGTTCGACACGGGAAGCACTACAAGGCAAGCACCTGACCCTGGCTACAGGGCAGCCGGCCGGCAGCCCCGACCCCTACGGGCAATACAGCATCAACGTGGCCAGCTTCCTCACACCTGGGGGAGGAGTACGGTTCGCCCAACCGGTGCGCGAAGGAACCGTTCTGGCGATCATGGAAGTGGACAAAGAGAGGATGATCGCCGCGGGGCGGGAGGCACTGCGGAAGGCCATGCTGCGGGGTGGGATCACCGACCCGGCCGCGGTCCTGGTATGCCCTTGCGCGCTGCGAACTCGCCTGCTGGAGGAGCGCGCAGGGGAGGAGATCCGCGCCCTGAGGCAGATGATCCCGAGCACGCCGGTGGTGGGTTTCTACAGCTTCGGCGAACAGGGATTGGCCGACGACGGGAGCAACCGGCACAACAACGAGGTCATCACCACGCTGGTGCTGGGGCGCGAGCTCTCTTACGCGGCCCAGGTAGCCATGGAGAACGAACGCCTACAGAAGAAACTCCGGGAATCTGAAGAAAGATACCGGCTGCTGGTCGAGACCGCAAACGCGGCCATCTTCAGCGTGGATTACGATGGTGTTTATCTTTACATGAACGGCGTCGCGGCGCAGGAACTCGGCGGGGTGCCGGATGATTTCGTCGGAAGAAGCATATGGGACGTTTTCCCCCGGCACGTCGCGGAAAGACATATCGCGGGGGTCCGCAGGATGATCCGGTCGGGAAAGGGACGAATCCGGGAGAGCGAGACGGTCCTGCAAGGTGAGCCCCGCTGGTATCGCACCAACAGCCAGCCCCTCAAGGACGGTACGGGCAACATCTACGCGGTTATGATCATCGGCACCGACGTCACCGAGCACAAGCGGGCAGAGGAGGAAATCCGCCGGCAAACGGCCCAATTGGAGGCACTGCGAGAGACCGGATTTGCCCTCACCGCCCAGTTGGACCTGGACGCCCTCCTTCACGCCATCGCATTGCGCGCCGTCGAACTGGTGGGGGGAAGTGAAGGCGGCCTGTACCTCTACCGGCCAGACCGGGATGTCCTGGAATGGGCCATGGCTATCGGCCCCAACATGGCTCCTCTGGGGACCGTCCTCCACCGCGGTGAGGGCCTCTGCGGCAGCATCTGGGCCACCGGCGAGCCACTCATCGTGGACGACTATAGCCGTTGGGAGGGGCGGGCGGATGTCTACGAAGGGTATCCGTTCACGGCCACCATGGGTGTGCCGATCCGCTGGGGCGAGGAATTCCTGGGCGTGCTGAACGTCAACGCGGGCGACCCGCACACGTTCTCCTCGGACGACGCCGATCTGCTGGGCCTCTTCGCCACCCAGGCCGCCATCGCCATCCGCAACGCCCGATTGTACGAGGAGAGCCAGCGCCAATCAAGGCGACTGGGCCAGACGCTGGCGACCAGTGAATTGCTGCACCAGGACCTGAAACTGGAGCAAGTGCTGACACACATCGCTCAAGGCGCTACCGAGCTAGGCTTCCGACGGGCGGTGGTCAACATCCGCGACGCGGACGGAGAATTGGTGAGAGTCAAGGCCGTAGCCGGCCTGGAGGGTCGTGAACGTGAGGTGCTCGAAGGCGCTGTGTACCGTTGGTCCGATTTCCAGGTGCTTATGCAGGAGCAGTTCCAAGTCAGCCGCTCCTACCTGATCCACCACAGGGCATTGGATTGGGAAACAGAGTTCCAGGGGGTGATTGTCAGGTCCGGTGTACCTGACGGCAGGCCCGGCTACTGGCATCCCGACGATATGCTGCTAATCCCCCTGTGGAGCACTCCGGGCGAACCGGTGGGACTGCTAGCGGTGGACGAGCCAAGAGATGATCGCATCCCCGACCTGAATACGATCCAGACGCTGGAGACCTTCGCGAACCAGGCAGCCCTCGCCGTCCAGAACGCCCGCCTCCTTGCGGCAGAGCGTGAACAGCGACAACTGGCCGAGGCACTGGAACAGGCAGCCGCCGCCGTCAACAGCGCCCTGGACCTGGAGGAGGTGCTAGACCGCATCCTTGAGCAGGTGGAGCGCGTCGTTGCCGGAGATGCATTCAACGTCATGCTGGTCGAGGGCCAAGATGCTCGCGTAGTACGCAGTCGATGCTATGAAGAGATGGGAATGGCAGGCCAAATCGTCGGGCTCTCCACTCCGATTGCCGCATACCCCAGCTTGGCACAGATGGTGAATACAGGAAAGCCTGTCGTCGTGGAAGACACGAGGGTAGGCGTCGATTGGACACCCAGGCCGGGTTGGGAATGGCTGCTCTCCTACGTCGGTGCCCCAATTCAGGTGAACCGCGTGACGGTGGGTTTCCTAAACGTAGACGGCACAGTGCCGGGCCAGTTCGGGCACGCGGACGCCCATCGCCTGAAAGCTTTCGCCGACCACGCGGCCACCGCCATCGAAAACGCACAGCTTTACCAGGAAGTGCGCCGCTACGCCGATCAACTGGAAGAACGGGTACAGGAGCGCACGACGCAACTGCGTGACCAATATGCCCGGCTAGACGCGATCCTACACAACACCGCCGACGGCATCGTCGTCACCGACGCCAGAGGAGAGATCATCCAGGCCAACCCCGTCGCCCAGACATGGCTGACCCGCACGCTCTGCCCCGAGGAGGCAGGCCAACTGCGTGGTGCGGTACGCGACGTGGCAGGACAAACGGTGGAACAGCCCGTGGCATTGCTGGAACTCAAGGGGCTTGATCTAGAACTGAGCGCAGCGCCCATCTCGGAGCCCGCGGAAGCCAAGGCAGGGCTTGGCGAGAGCGCACCCTCAGACCGATCGGGAAAGCAGGGTGAAGGGGAACCAGCGGCCGTGGTGGCAATCCACGACGTCAGCCACCTGAGAGCCTTGGACCGCATGAAGACTCGCTTCGTCACCAATATCTCCCACGAACTACGCACCCCTGTCACGACAATCAAGCTGTATGCGGAACTGATGCAGCGTCTGTCACCTGGGGACCAGGATTGGAGACGGTATCTGGACACCCTGGCTGCGGAAGCGAACCACCAGGCACGGCTTGTGGAGAACATCCTGCAGATCTCTCGCATAGACGCCGGCAGGCTGGAAATGCAGCCTCGCCCGACGCCGCTCACGAAGTTGACCCAGGCAGCCATCGCCAGCCACCGCCCGTCAGCCCGGGAACGTGGACTGACGCTGGAGCGCAGCCCGGCCGAGCCAGACCTGGTGGCGTTGGTGGACCCAGACCAGATGGAGCAGGTGCTGGACAAGTTGATCAGCAACGCCATCCGCTACACGCCGGAGGGAGGCCAGGTGACAGTCTCCACGGAAACGCGGGAAGCAGAAGGACGCACGTGGGCCACGGTGATGGTGTCGGATACAGGCATCGGCATTCCAGAGGAGGAACTGCCCCACGTCTTCGATCGGTTCTTCCGTGGACTGGAACCGCGCGCCAGGCAAATCTCTGGGACTGGCCTGGGGCTGGCCATTGTGCGAGAGATCGCTGAGTTGCACGGTGGCCGGGTGACAGTGCAGAGCGCGGCCGAGGAAGGCAGCGCTTTCACCGTCTGGCTGCCGTTGGCCGCACCAGAAAGGTCGTGCCAGGCGTGAGAAGAAGCTGCAAGGCGCGACCCAAGAAGTCAGAAGCGGGTGAGGGGATTCGAACCCCTGACATTCAGCTTGGGAAGCTGACGTTCTACCACTGAACTACACCCGCGCAGTCACATTATACCGAACCACGCTGGAATGTCAAATCGGCTTACTTGGTAACCGGGCGCCAGAGCAACCTTTCGCGAATCGCCAAGTCCGTGCCACGGACCTTGAACGCCAGATCGGCCGCGATGTTGCGCATCAAGCGATAGCCCATCTCGGAGTAGTTGTCGCACAACTTGATCAACCGCTCGCGGGGGATGACCAGCAACTGTGCCTTCCTTGAAGCACAACGCGCCGAGGCGGAGCGCAGCCCTTGATCCACCAGCGCGATCTCACCAAATGTCTGCCCGCGCCTGATCGTAGCGATGGTCCAGGGCCGAGGCGGCTCCCCCTTAGCGGACTGAACCAGGGCCGGGCTGACCAGGATATCCACCTCGCCACTGCCCACGACGTACAACTCATCTCCGGCGCTGTTCTCCTCGAAGATAACCTCGCCGGCCTTGGTCGTGACCTGTGAGCAGATGGCCGCAATCATATCCAACTGAGGGCGGGTCAAATCATAGAAGATATCCGCCTGACGCAGTATACTGGCAAACTCCTTGGTCCTGTCCACCGTCTTCGCCATGGGCACCTCCTTTCAAGGAAGATTCTATCACACTTCCGTCATGCGTGCAATTTGCCAAACGTCTCACTTTCGGTTATAATCATGCTCAGCCGGGGCGTGGCGCAGCTTGGCTAGCGCGCTACAATGGGGTTGTAGAGGTCCCGGGTTCAAATCCCGGCGCCCCGACAGAGAGGCAACCAATAGGGCGGTTGCCTCTTTTTGCTTCCTTGCCAAGTCTCACATTCTGTGCTACATTAGCGTGGGGAGGCGGCGATGTCAAAGAAGATCCTAATAGTTGACGACGAACTGGAAAGCGTAAAGCTAATCGGGTTGATGTTGCAGCGACGAGGATACGAAATCGTCGCCGCAAGGTCGGGGACACAGGCCCTGGAGAAAGCTGAAGCAGAGAGCCCAGACCTGGCCATTCTCGATGTGATGATGCCCGACATGGATGGCTATGAGGTCTGTCGCCGGCTGCGGGCCAATCCCGCCACGACGAGTCTGCCCATTATCATGTTCACGGCCAAGACGACGGTAGATGACAAAGTGGCCGGCTTCCAGGCCGGCGCAGATGACTACCTGACGAAGCCAATTCATCCAGACGAACTGGCATCCCGCGTCGAGGCTGTGCTGTCGCGGTCGGCTCGGAGGTTGCGTGAGGAAGGCGCCGAACTGCAAGCCAAGGTGATCGGCTTCCTCGGATCCAAGGGGGGCGTAGGCACTACCACCCTGGCAGTAAACGTGGCCACCGCGATGGCCCTCGGCACCGAGGGCGATAAGAGGATCGTGTTGGCCGACATGCGCGCCGGCATGGCGGCCTCGGCCATCCAGTTGGGCCTGCGACACACGGGGGAAATCACGCATCTGCTAGGTAAGCCGGTCGAACACATTGATGCGCGGATGGTGGAGGCTCAGTTGGAGGAACACAGATCCGGCGTACGCGTGTTGAGCGGCCAGATCGAGCCGCCGGGTGCAGCGATGGATATCTCCCCGGCCCACGCCGAGACGATCGTCCATCACTTGGGCAGCGCTGCGGATTGCCTCTTGCTGGACCTGGGAGTCGGGCTGGATGCGACAAACCGCCGTATCCTTCCTGGCTGCAGCCACGTCGTCGTGGCAGTCGAGCCACACCGTGTGGCGCTTGCATTGGCGCAGGCCCTGTTGGACGAACTGACGGCGTCGGTGCATCTGCCCAGGCACAGAATCAGTGTGGTGATGATCAACAAGACACACTCCGGCACCACGTTGACCAAGGACACCATCGAGGGCCTGCTGCAGCACGAAGTCGTTGGGACGGTCACCCCAGCCCCCGAACTGGCATTCCAAGCGACCGAACAAGGCATGCCCATGGCTATGATACAACCAAATAGCCTGGTTGCCCAGCAGTTCCGCGCGCTCGCCGACTATCTAGCCAGTGCCTGAACCATGGCTGTCTGCCCGGTTCTCGCCCATCCATGGGATGTCTCGCCAACCGAGGCCAAGGAGATACAGCAACAACTGCGTGCGCGCGCGCGGACGGAGGCCCTGGACTATCCACTGGCGACTGTCGCGGGAATAGACGTCAGCGTGAAAGGAGACCTGTCACGCGCAGCCGTGGTACTGCTCACATATCCCGAGCTCGTTCCCCTCTACGCAGCCACAGCAGAGAGGCCGACATCGTTTCCCTATGTCCCCGGACTGCTGGCTTTCCGCGAGGGCCCCGTCGTATTGGCTGCACTGGCAGAGTTGGCAGATAGACCGGACGTACTGATGTTTGATGGACAGGGATGGGCACATCCACGCCGCATGGGCATTGCCACCCATCTTGGCGTCTTGCTGGACGTGCCCAGCGTCGGGTGTGCCAAGTCGCGACTGTGCGGCGCACACGCGGAACCGGAACAACTGAAGGGCAGTTGGACACCACTGACCGATGGGAACGAGGTGATCGGCGCGGTTGTCAGAACACGAGACAACGTGCGTCCCGTTTTCGTGTCCACTGGGCATCGGGCAGACTTGCGCACGGCAGTGCAACTCGTATTGGGCTGTGCGCCCAGGTATCGCCTGCCAGAGCCGATCCGCTGGGCGCACCGCGTGGCCGGTGGTGAGAGCGTGCCGCAAGGGATTCAAGCACCACCATCTGCTGAATGAGGTCAGCATGAGTCGCATCACGGAGGACGGAGCCGACGATACATATACAGATGACGTCACAGCCGCCACAGCACTCCTGCGGGCAGCTCACCACGCCGTCGCACTGACCGGCGCGGGCATCAGCACTCCCTCCGGTATTCCCGATTTCCGCTCGCCGGGAACCGGTCTTTGGGAGCATGCGGACCCGATGGAAGTGGCTTCGATCTACGCCTTTCGGCGCAATCCCGAGGCATTCTACGCCTGGATACGGCCAATGGTGACGAAGTTCCTTTCAGCTCAACCGAATCCAGGCCACCAGGCGCTCGCAGCGCTGGAAGCTGGTGGGCGGTTGAAGTCAATCATCACCCAGAATATCGATAATCTGCACCAACGAGCTGGAGCGCGTGAAGTGCTGGAACTGCACGGCCACCTTCGGGAGGCGACCTGCATCAACTGCTACCAGGTCGTTCCCGTCGAGGACTTGCTGCAAGACCTGCTCGCTGATGACGGCGTGCCCCAGTGTGCCGCGTGCGGTGGGGTGATGAAACCCAACATCGTGCTGCTTGGCGAGCAGTTGCCCATCGAGGTGGTCAACGCAGCCATGCAACACGTCCGCCAGGCCGACCTGATGCTCATCGCGGGGTCCTCACTGGAAATGATGCCTGCATCACACTTGCCGAGTATCATTCTGGAGAACGCCGGGCGTCTGATCGTGGTCAATCTATCGCCTACCTACATAGACGACGCAGCCGACGTGGTCATCCGGGCCAACGTCGCCGAGATCCTGCCGCGCATCGCGCAGGCCTGCTCAGGGAGATAGGACAGTGGCAGATCGCCGCCCAACGAGACACAACGGAAATCGCATCGCCCAACTGGAACGCCTGATCAAGATCGCGCGCTCACTCAACTCGACCCTCAGCCTGCGCCCGTTGCTGCAGCGCATCGTCACCGCGGCCCAGGAGATCGCCGATACCGAAGAGGGTTCCATCCTACTGGTGGATCGCAAGAGTGGCCACCTGTACTTCGAGGCTGCGACCAACCTGCCCGGCGTGCACTCGATCCTCGTCCCCTTGGAGAGCAGTGTGGCCGGATGGGTGGTGCGAACCGGCGAGTCCCTGATCGTCCCGGATGCCCAAAGCGATCCTCGCTCCTATCACAAGGCGGACGAACAATCCACCTTCACGACACGCTCCATCCTCGCCGTCCCGTTGATCGCCAGGGACAAGGTGATCGGTGTACTGGAGGCAGTCAACAAGAGAGGTGAGGGCGAGTTCACCGAGGAGGACGTTGAACTGCTGACCGTGCTGGGCAATCAAGCGGCAATCGCGATACAGAACGCTCTGCTGTTCCAGCAGTCGGACCTCATCGCCGAGATCGTACACGAAGTGCGCACCCCGCTGACGTCCATCATCGCCTATACCGATCTCATGCAACGTCCCAACACGACGCTGCTCCAAAGCACTCAGTTCGCCCGGATCGTGCAGCGCGAAGCGGAACGTATCAACAAGATGGCAAACAACTTCCTCGATCTGGCGCGGCTGGAATCGGGCCGTGCCACATTGGACCGGGACCCAATTGATATCAGCACCGTGATCCTCATGTCGACGAACGTGTTACGGCCCCAGGCAGATGCCAAACAGGTCGCACTGGTGGCTGACATTGAGCCCAATCTACCGTCCATCCTGGGGGACGCGCAGCGCCTTCACCAAGTCATGCTCAACCTGCTCAGCAACGCGATCAAGTACTGCCGGGAGGGAGACCGCACGACGGTGATAGCCAGACGTGAGAGTGAACACCTACGCATCAGCATCGCCGACACCGGTCCGGGCATCCCGGCAGAGGCCCTGCCCAACATTTTCGGACGCTTCTACCGCGTGCCCGGTACTGAAGAGCGGGCATTAGGGACCGGGCTAGGGCTCACGATTGCACGACAGATCGTCGAGGCGCATGGGGGGGAGATATCTGTCAGCAGTGAAGAAGGCCATGGTGCAACGTTCACGTTCACGCTGCCAATAGCTCCTCCTGAATCAGGCGGGGCTTAGTTGGGTCTGGATAGGAGCTAAGTGACCAGGTCTTTGCCAATGATGAGGTTGCTTGGTAGACTGGCAGATTGGTAGATTGGTAGATTGGTAAACTGGTGAACTGGTAGATTGATCGAGTGGTAGGCCAAGAAGCCCGGTCTCGGCAGGAGGCGAAGAGAATGCGTATTGCTGTTGGCGCTGACCAAGGTGGCTACCAATTGAAGCAGCAAATCATCGAATCCCCCGCCCTTCAGGGCCACCAGGTGCTGGATCTGGGCATACACGAACTGAAATCTGTGGACTATCCCGATATCGCGGCACTGGTAGCCCGTGCAGTGGCCAATGGCGAAGCCGAACGTGGCATCATCATCTGCGGCACGGGCATTGGCGTGAGCATGGCGGCCAACAAGATTCACGGCATACGTGCCGCGCTGTGCACCGACTGCTATATGGCACGCATGGCGCGCGAGCACAACGACGCGCAGGTTCTCTGCCTGGGGGGACGCGTACTCGGCGCCGGGTCAGCGCAGGACATCGTCCAGGTCTTCCTCAGCGCCGAGTTCGAGGGAGGACGTCACGCGCGACGGGTGAACAAAATCATTGCACTGGAAGGATAGCACTAAAGGATAACGTAAGGAGCGACTTATGCGCAAGGGAACGGCTCTTCTGGCCCTCGTCTTCATCGTGCTCGGTGTCTACCTGTTGCTGGCCGAACTGGGCGTCGGTGTTCCTGGCTGGGACGCTGTCTGGCCCGTGTTTCCGCTCGCCGGAGGCCTGGCATTCCTGGGCATGTATGCCTTCGGGCAACAGCGCGACCCTGGCCAGGTGTTCGTGGGTACAGCCGCCACGCTGGTGGGACTGGCATTCTTCTTCATCACATTGGGACCATTGGAGTACCAAGACCTGGACACGTGGTGGCCCGCCTTCGTCCTGATCGGCAGCATCGCCTTCTTGGCCCAGTGGGCCGCGGCTGGCTTCCGGGATTGGGGCGCGCTATTCATGGCCCTGGTGGCACTCGTGGTCGGCGGCGCTGGCCTGACGGTGACGCTGCAGTTGCTCGGCCCAGAAACCCGCGAACTCCTGCCCAAACTGTGGCCCGTCCTCCTGATCGCGGGAGGCCTGATGGTACTCCTGCGGGCCGTGCTTGCCAAACGCTCACGCTAGATGCTGATCGGTGTTGACGCCAGCCGCGCCGTTGCCGCCAGACCGACCGGCACAGAGCTGTACTCTCAGCGGCTGATCCAGGCCCTGCTGTCAAGCGAGAGCCCGCACCGCTTTCGGCTCTATTTCCGCAGTGCACCGCCGGCCGGTGCGTTCGCCGGCAGCGAGGCTTGCGTCATTCCGTTCCCGCGTCTGTGGACCCACGCGCGCCTGTCGTGGGAGATGATGCGGCATCCACCGGACGCTCTGTTCGTGCCGGCCCACGTACTGCCGCTCGTCCACCCACCAACCAGCCTGGTCACTGTCCACGACCTGGGCTACCTTCATTTTCCAGGAAGCCATCCCCGGCTACAGCGGTGGTATCTAGACCTCACGACGCGCTGGAACGCGCGGGCTGCGACGCACGTCCTCGCCGACTCTGAGGCCACCAAGGTCGACCTGGTGGCGCACTACGGGACGCCTGCGGAGAAAATCACCGTCGCTTATCCGGGACCCGACGATACACTGGCTCCGGTGCGAGACGGCGACATGCTAGAGACCGTCCAGGCGAAGTATGGAATCGCCGGAAGCTATTTTCTCTACCTGGGCACGCTCCAGCCGCGAAAGAACCTGGCTCGCCTGATCGACGCCTTTGCGGCTCTCGCGTCCGACACCGTGCTTGCCCTGGCCGGAAAGCCCGGCTGGTTGTACGACGATCTGTTTGACCAGGTGCATCGAGGCGGGCTGCAAGAGCGCGTGCGCTTCCTCGGATACGTCCCTGCTGAGGACAAGGCCGCCCTGCTGAGCGGCGCATTGGCCTTTGTGTTCCCATCGCTATACGAAGGTTTCGGTCTGCCGGTGCTGGAGGCCCAAGCATGCGGGTGCCCCGTCATCACCAGCACAACCTCGAGTCTGCCCGAGGTGGCCGGAGAGGCAGCGCTGCTGGTAGATCCCATCGACACGCAGGCCATTGCTGCCGCCATGGAACGGGTCACAGCCGACCGCGCCCTGCGCCAGACATTGGTCGAGTGCGGTTTCGCCAACACGCGTCGTTTCTCCTGGGCCGCCTGTGCCCAATCCGTCCTGGGCATCCTCAATCAACCTGTGGTATAATCCAGGCCATGGAAGAAAACGTCTACCCCACCCCTCCTTGCCCAGCCTCGGGCGGCGTGATCCGCCTGCAAGCTCGCCTGACCGACGTCAGCGCGTGGATGGGGCCGGCGTGGGCAGCGCTGTGTGGCGTACTCGCGTCGGGCAACTTCGACTGGCGGAGCCAGGACTGGCTGCGTCTGGCCCTGTTGATCCTGCTCGTGGATGGTGTATGGGGTACCCTCTGGGCAGCTCTGGGAGGTACCAACTGGGCCACCCCGATGCGTCGTTGGCGCAACTGGCGCTTTGGCCAAGCACTCACGCCTCTTCCCTACACGCTTCCAAGCTCTCCCGGAGACCAAACAGCCCGGTGGCTGGGGCACCTGCGCACGTGGTGGCGAGATATCTTCTGGCCCACGTGCGGCCCTGCCTTCTCGGCGGCCATTGTCGCAATCCCGATGCTGGCAGTACTGGGAGCACTGTTGGGTATCGAGTCGGCACTCCTGAGTATGGCCGCGCTGGCTGTGATGCAGTTGGGCCTGGCGTGGGATGGGGGTCGGGGATCGATCTCTCCTGGATGGGACGCCTTGATCGCCGTGACACTCCCCTGGCTAGCCGGGCACGCGGCCTTCGCACCGCTCACGCTGCATTCATTCGGGCTGGCCCTGGCCCTCGCGCTGGCGTGGGGAGCGGCCTGGCGGGCCGATCTGGCCGGAGAACGCATAGTGGGCATTGGAGCCCAGATCCTGTCGGCTGTGCTCCTCGCCACGCTGTACCGCCCGCTGGCTGCCGGCACCGTCTTGCTCTTGATGATCCCACAACTCGCTATGTTCCCCTGGTTCAGCGAGAGGCAAGTCGCCGCACGCTACGCGCGATACGCCCGGCCCTGGCTGATGGCAGCGATGCTGATTGCCGCTTGGGCTCTGTAAATGGCAGGCTGGATCGCGCTCGTCCTCGGCCTCATAGTGCTGGGGCTCCTGCTCTACTGGCAACTGATCGTCGCTGAGGGCACCTACCTGGGGCCACGCGTCGTGGTGCTATTGTACGATTGGTCGGCACGGCTCTACGAACGCATCAAGCAATTCGACGTCGGTGCCGAGCAGTGGTTCCTGGGCCTCCCACTCACACGCGCGCTGGAGCTTATCCCCGCACCCCTGGTGCTCGATGTAGCGACGGGCACAGGCCGACTGCCCCGAGCGATCATGCGACAACCAATCTTCGAAGGTCGCGTCATTGGGCTTGACCTCTCACGCCGCATGCTACACGAGGCGACGAAGAACACCGCCCCATTTGCCAATCGGCTGACCTACATCTGGCAAGACGCCCGCTGTTTGCCCTTTGACGACGATACGTTCGACGCCGTGACGTGCCTGGAGGCCCTGGAGTTCACACCCAATCCGCAGGCCGTGCTGGCCGAGCTCGTGCGTGTCCTGCGGCCCGGCGGCGTGCTGTTGGCAACCAACCGCATCGGGCGCGACGCCAAGCTCATGCCAGGGCGGACGTTCCCACCGGACGCGTTCGAACGCGTGCTGCACGAATACCCATTGGAGAGCGTCAAGGTTCGGGCCTGGCAGATGGACTACGACCTGGCGTGGGCGGTCAAGGCCGGCGAGCCACGAGGGGGCGGCATTCGCCCCTTGCCGGAGATCCTGCGCTGTCCCGCCTGCAGCGGCAACGTGGAGCGAGCGGGCCAGGCGTTTCAATGCACGCACTGCGACCGCGTCTTCCCGATTGCAGAGGACGGGGTGATTGAGATAGCGCACCCGTGCACTGCACCGTGAGAGCCCCCAAGGCAACTGAGCATCCGCTTGCCTCCCCAGAAAGAATGAGTATAATATACGGTTAACAGTCATTAACAGCCTGTTAACAAACATAACGTTTCTCGTGGCCGTAATCCCCCGCCGCGGGGAGACTTCGGCAGTTGTACAGCCGATATGCGCCCTCAGATAGTGACCCTCTGCTATGCCTGGAAGCGCCCAGGCTCTGGCCACATGGTTGGTGAGGTGTGATTATGGAAATCGAGGCGAAATTCAGCCTACCCGACGTGGACACCCTCCGGCGCTTGCGGGCAGACGATCACCTGGCCACCTTCACGCTCTCAGCAGGCAAGACCAAGCAGGTGCATGACACGTACCTGGATACACCTGATCACGCGGTCCTGGCCGCCGGCTTCGCTCTTCGCCAGCGTGAACAGGAGGGAGGCACCCTGATTACCGTCAAGGGGTTGGGAGGTGCCCAGGGCGCTGTCCACCGCCGGGAGGAACTGGAGATCCTGCTGCCAGCGGATCAACCGCCTGCGAAGTGGCCCGCCGGCCCAGTGCGCGATTGGGTGCTTCAGACCATCGGAGAAACCCCGTTGAGCCCGCTCTTCGCGCTGCGCCAGACGCGGGTGGTCCGCCAGGTGACTCATGGAGAGCGAGCCGTGGCCGAGTTGAGCCTCGACGAAGTACACGCGGCCGTTGCACACACCGAGCAGAGCTACCTCGAACTGGAGGTGGAACTGGCCCCACAGGGCACCGAGGACGATCTGGCGGCGCTCGCGACCCACCTACAGGAGGCACTGGGACTGGAACCGGAACCACGGTCCAAGTTCGAACGGGCGCTGGCTCTTCTGCAGAGCGCGCGCTCGGAGGGCCGCTTGCTCACGCCGCGAGAGAACGCCATCTGGAGGCAGATCGCAAAGCGGGAGGACATGTACGCGCGACGGGCACGCGCTCTGCTAGCGCTGGACGCAGAGCATACGCAGGTGGAGGCAGGCGAACACGCCGGACTGTCAGAACGGCGGGTAAGATACTGGCTGGCGGAATTCCGGAAGCAGCGCCTGGGCATCTTCCCGGTCCACGTGCTGGCGGAATCCACACCTGCCCCCCCACCCCGGATGCCCGATCAGCGGCCACCCCAGCCAGCGCCGCCAACCCAGCCCCAGCGCCGTCCCAGAGCCCCCAGGCGACCGAAGGGCCGGGCCAAGCCCAAAGCTCTCAAGCCGCCGAACAAGCCGGGCCTGGAGGCAAGCGACTCGATGGCCGAGGCCGCTCGGAAGACGCTGAACTTCCATTTTCGGCACATGCTGTACCACGAACCCGGCACCCGCGTGGGAGATGACATCGAGGAGCTCCACGACATGCGAGTGGCCACCCGTCGCATGCGCGCAGCCCTACGGGTGTTCGGCAACCACCTGGATATGAAACGGATGGCCCCATTTGCCAAGGGGCTGAAGCGCACAGGTCGAACGCTGGGCGCCGTGCGCGATCTAGACGTCTTCTGGGAGAAGACTCGGCAGTACCTGGATACACTGCAGGCGGAGCGCCAAGGCGGCCTGAACCCATTGCACGCGGTGTGGCAGGCAGAACGCGAGAAGGCCCGGGACGGTATGCTAACCCATCTGGACAGCGAGCGCTACGTCGAGTTCAGAGAGCAATTCGGCGACTTCTTGGAGACACCCGGCGCAGGGGCACTGCCAGAGCTTTCGGAGAGCGGGGAACCGCTCCCCTATCGCCTGAGACACGTTCTGCCGGTGATTGTCCATCAGCGCCTGGCGGCCGTACGCTCCTACGACGAATGGGTGACAGGGGAGAGTGTGCCATTGGAGCGATTGCACCAACTCCGGATCGCCGCCAAGAGGTTGCGATACACCCTGGAGTTCTTCGAGGAGGTGCTCGGAGCAGAGGCCAAGGCTCTGATCAAAGAGATCAAGAGCCTGCAAGATCACCTGGGCGATCTTCAGGACGCGGTGGTGGCCAGCACCTTGCTGCGCGACTTCCTGACCTGGGGCACCTGGGGGCACACCCCAACAAAAGGGAAAGAGATGTCGTTCCCTACAGAACCGATCGTTGCGCCCGGCGTGGCGGCCTATCTGACCGTCAGGCAGACGGAACTTCAACATCTGCTGGATACGTTTCCCCAGGCCTGGGCGCGGTTCCAGGGCATAGATTTCAGCCAGTTGGTGGCGGCAGCCCTGGCCGTGTTGTAAGGGCACGGTCTCCGCGCTCAGGACCATGCACCGGACCGGGCAGCCAGGAAGCGCGGCAGGGAGCAAACTATGGATGTATTGGGTATAGACGTGGGCGGCACAGGTACCAAGGGCGCGGTGGTGGACACGGGGAGCGGCGAACTTCTGACCGAGAGACATCGCCTCTTGACACCCAAACCCGCCATGCCGAACAAGGTAATCAAGACGATATCGGAGATCGTTGAGCACTTCAGTTGGCAGGGACCATTGGGATGCGGGTTCCCGGCAGCAGTCAGACACGGAGTGGCCTGCACGGCTGCCAATATCTCCGAGAAGTGGATCGGCTACAACGTCGAGGAGGGTCTAGAGCAAGCCACTCACTGCGAGGCAACGGTGATCAACGACGCCGATGCCGCCGGCTTGGCGGAAATGCACTTCGGGGCCGGGCGCGACCATGAGGGCGTCGTGCTGCTCATCACGGTGGGCACCGGGATCGGCACGGCCCTCTTCGTTGCCGGTCGGCTGGTACCCAATTTGGAGCTTGGCCATATCGAAATCCGGGGCCAGGATGCAGAAACACGAGCAGCCGAGATCGTGCGCAAGCGCGAGAAGCTGTCCTGGAAGAAATGGGGCAAGCACCTGGACGAGTACCTAAACACGATGGAGCGCCTAGTCTGGCCCGATCTGATCATCATTGGAGGCGGTGCCAGCAAGAAGCATGAAAAGTTCTTCCCGTTCCTCACCGTGCAAACGCCCGTGGTGCCTGCCGAGATGCTCAACGAGGCCGGTATCGTGGGCGCTGCGCTTGCTTCGGTGACCTGACCTGCAAAGGATGCACAACCATGCTCGAAAAGGTAGATCTTAGCAAGAAACTGGCGAAGCAGGAATACAAAGCGCGAGTGCCCTGCCTGCGCGACCGGCTGTATGATCTGCAGAAAGCATGCTGGGATGCCAACATGCCCAGTGTAACCCTCTTCGAGGGCTGGGATGCTGCCGGAAAGGGCACGTCCATCAACCTGCTCACCCAGCGACTGGATCCACGCGGGTTCAAGCTCCATGCCATTCAAGCACCGCGCACCTATGAGACGCACATGCCCTGGCTGTGGCGCTTCTGGCTCAAGCTGCCAAACTACGGCGAGATGGCCATCTTCGACCGTAGTTGGTACGGACGGGTGCTGGTCGAGCGGGTCGAGGGACTTACCCCTGAGGGAAAATGGCGTAAGGCCTACCGGGACATCGTTGATTTTGAGCGCGCCCTCGCCAACGATGGCCACGTGATCGTCAAATTCTTTTTACACATCAGCAAGAAGGAGCAACGAAAACGCTTCAAGAAGCTGGAGAAGAGCCCCCTCGAGAGCTGGCACGTGCAACCGGAGGACTGGGAGCACCACCGGAAATACGACGAGTACGTGATGGCCATCGAGGAGATGCTGGAGCGCACTGACACCGAGTGGGGCCCCTGGACAATCGTCGAAGCGACCGACCGCCGCTGGACACGGGTCAAGATACTCGAGACAATCATCTGTCGCCTGGAAGAGGCACTGGAGAAGCGAGGCGTACCGCTGCCGCCGGTGCGCACGGCCTCAAAGCCTGCGACTAGAGAGGAGTCTGGCGAGGCCAGCGAGGACGCACCAGAAGACGACCCCAAGGAGGGATAGCCGTGCTGGGGACAGTGGACCTGAGTGAGAGCCTGACGCGAGACGAGTATGTGCAAGAACTGCTGAGCTACCAGTTGCAGTTGCGAGAGATGGCCTACCAGCTCTACGTGCACAAGAGAACGCTGATCGTCGTGTACGAGGGTTGGGATGCTGCAGGTAAGGGAGGCAACATCAAGCGCGTGACCGAGAAACTCGACCCGCGCGGCTACGAGGTGTTCCCTGTCGCAGCGCCCAAGGGAGAGGACGGCACGCATCACTATCTGTGGCGATTTTGGCGCCGATTGAAGCCCCCAGATGAGAAGCAAATCCTGATCTTCGACCGCAGCTGGTACGGCCGGGTCATGGTGGAGCGAATCGAGGGTTTCTGCTCCGAAGCGGAGTGGAAGCGCGCCTACCGGGAGATCAACGAGTTCGAGCGCCAGTTGGTTGACTTCGGCATGATCCTGGTCAAGTTCTGGATCCACATCAGCCAGGAGGAGCAGTTGCGCCGCTTCGAGGGCCGCCAGGACACACCCTACAAGGCCTGGAAGCTGACCGACGAAGACTGGCGCAACCGCGCCAGGTGGGACGCGTATGAAGAAGCGGTGAACGACATGCTGCTCAAGACAAGCACTGTCACGGCACCCTGGACGGTCGTGGAGGGCAACGACAAGTGCTATGCCCGGACGAAGACGCTGCGCACACTCGTTGAAGTTCTGAGCCGGGAACTTGAACACCAACCCACAGAGATCCTGGCATCAGGGGCCGAATCCAAATCCAAGAAGAAGAAACGCAAGAAGAGCAACGATGCCTAGCACAGCCGGGGCGCGGCGACCGCGCCCCTGGTATGGGTAGATGAGCAGAAATGGCGAAAGAAAAGACAGAATCTGTCGACTTGAATGACCCGAAACTGTACATCAACCGGGAATTGAGCTGGTTGGAATTCAACCAGCGCGTCCTGGAGGAAGCGCTGGACGAGCGTCATCCCTTGTTGGAACGAGTCAAGTTCCTCTCGATCTTCGCCAGCAACCTGGACGAGTTCTTCATGATCCGCGTGTCTGGGCTGAGCCGGCAGTTGGCGGCCGGGGTATTTGAGCTCCCTCCAGATGGCATGACGCCAGCCGATCAACTGGCGGCCATTCGGAAGGAACTGCTGCCCCAGTTGGAGCGCCACTCCGCGTGCTGGCACGAAGATGTGCTACCGAAGCTGGACGCCGCCGGTATCAGAGTAGTGCGATACGATGACTTGAAGAACAAGCAATGCAAGCTGCTTCGCCGTCACTTCGAACGCGAGATATTTCCCACGCTCACACCACTGGCGTTCGACCCCGGACATCCTTTCCCACACATCTCGAATCTGAGCGTCAACCTGGCGGTGGTGATCAACGACCCACGGTATGGCGAACGGTTCGCCCGCTTGAAAGTGCCTCGCGTGTTTCCGCGCCTGCTGCCCATTCCCAGCGAAGAGAAGGCCGGAGATTACGAGCGGCTGGGACTTGCGGAGGGTGTGTCCACCCATTTCGTGTGGCTGGAGGAAGTCATCGCCGCCAATCTCAATCTTCTCTTTCCGGGCATGGAGGTCGTGGCAGCATACCCTTTCCGCATCACGCGGGACGCAGACCCGGAGATCGAGGAGGACGAAGCATCGGATCTGTTGCTAGCCATTGAGGAAAGCGTGCGCCTGCGCCATTTCGGTTCAGCCGTGCGGCTAGAAGTAGAGACCCGCATGCCTGAGCGCATACGCGACATCCTGCTCAGCAACCTGCGGTTGGCTCCCTATCAAGTGTACACAATGAGAGCCCCCATCGGGATGGCAGATCTGATGGGATTGACAGCCATCAACCGTCCGGATTTGAAGGACACCGCGTTCGTTCCCGCGGTACCACCACCCTTGACCCGGGAGGAGAACATATTCTCCGCGATCAAGCGCCAGAGCATTCTGCTGTACCACCCTTACGACAGCTTCGTGCCGGTGGTGGAGTTCCTGCGCCAGGCAGCCAGTGACCCCAACGTGTTAGCTATCAAGCAGACTCTGTACCGCGTGGGACCGCGCTCGCCGGTCGTTCGCACACTGATGAAGGCCCGCGAGAACGGGAAGCAGGTGGCCGTGCTGGTGGAGCTGAAGGCACGTTTCGACGAGCAGAACAACATCGTATGGGCACGGGCGCTGGAACGAGCCGGGGTACACGTGACCTATGGCCTGGTGGGGCTCAAGACACACGCCAAACTGCTTCTGGTGGTGCGCCGAGAGGACGACGACATCACACGCTACGTCCACATGAGCACAGGCAACTACAACGACGTCACCGCTCGCATATACACGGATGTCGGCCTGTTCACTAGCGATCCAGACATCGGTGCCGACGTGTCCGACCTGTTCAACGCTCTCACCGGCTACTCGCTCAAGAACAAGTACCGCAAGCTGTTGGTGGCCCCGGGCCACATGCGCCAGGAACTCCTGGACCTCATCGAGCGCGAGATAGAGCGGCATCGGGAACACGGAGATGGCTACCTCGCCTTCAAGATGAACCACTTGGTGGACAAGACCTCTATCCAGGCGCTGTACCGGGCCTCACAGGCAGGCGTAAAGGTGGACTTGCAGGTACGGGGCATCTGCTGTCTGCGGCCGGGCGTATCCGGGGTCAGCGAAAACATCACCGTCACCTCTATCGTCGGGCGTTTCCTGGAGCATCCCCGCATCTTCTACTTCCGGAACGGTGGCGACGAGGAAGTACTGCTGGGTAGCGCAGACCTCATGCCACGTAACCTCGACCGCCGGGTGGAACAACTGTTCCCCATGGATGATGCCGACCTGCAGGAGTCATTACGCGACCACATCCTCAACGTTCACTTGAGAGACAACATACAAGCCCGACGCTTGTTGCCCGATGGCGGCTACGAGCGCGTGCAGCCCCAGGACGGTGAACCGGAACTTGACTCGCAGTTGTGGATGATCGACCACCGGGGGCTGTGGAGCGAAGAGGATTAGCAAAGAAGGTTAGGATTGAGGGGGGAGACCTAGGTCTGGAGGATCAAGGTCATGAGAATCGCACTGATTGGGGATATTCACGCCAATCTGCCGGCACTGGAAGCCGTGCTGGCCCACGCTGACAGCCACGACGTCGAGGCAATCTGGCACGTCGGTGACTTCGTGGGATACGGAGCCTTTCCGGATGAAGTCGTGCGCCTGCTTCGTAAGCGAGACGATGTCCTCAGCATTGTAGGCAACTACGATCTGAAAGTACTGAGATTCAAGAAGAAGAAGGACAAATGGCGCAAGACGAAGCAACCCGAGAAATACAGGGCCTTCGAATGGGCGTATGAGAATCTCTCCAAGAAAAGCCGCAAATACCTGCGCTTCCTGTCTCAAGAGCTACGGCTGAAGGTCAAGGGCCGCCGCATCTTGTTGACGCACGGCAGCCCTGCATCGGATGAGGAACCGATTACCGCAGACACGACAGAGAAACGACTGAGCGACTTGGCGCACGAAGCCAAGGCCGATATCATCATCAGCGGCCATGCCCATCAAGCCCTCGTGCGCAAGGTAGACGACGTGTGGTTCATCAACACGGGTAGCGTTGGGCGGCCCGACGACGGCGATCCCCGCGCCTGCTACGCCATCCTGGAGATCAATTCTGACCAGATTGAGGTAAACCACTACCGGGTGGCATACGATGTAGATAGGATGGTGGCCGCAATCCAAGAACACAGCCTGCCGGAGGTGTTCGCGCAGATGTTCATACAAGGACGCAGCCTGGACGCTGTGCTGGAAGCAGCGGCGGACATTGACCCCGACCGTCTGCGGTCGGCTGCGTCCGAGGTGTAGGCATTCGTGAACCCGGCACGCCTGGAGCACGCGCAGGCCGACGACCGCATGCAGGCCGTGCTTCAACTCGCACAGAGCTGTCGATATGAGACAGAACACGCCCACCAGGTCACGCGGCTGGCGCTGCGGCTGTTCGATGAACTGCAGCCCTTGCACAGCCAGGGCGATACAGAGCGCTTCTGGCTACAGTGCGGGGCACTTCTCCACGACATCGGCTGGGTCAAGGGACAGCAGAAGCACCACAAGACGTCGCTACAGATCATTCTCAACGCGCCGAGCCTGCCTTTCGATGAGCGAGAGCGGCTTATCATCGCCTCAATCGCCCGCTATCACCGCAAGGCGCTCCCTCACGCAGGACACGCGCACTTCGCCGCACTGGAGGAAGCAGATCAGCACATCGTAAAGGTGCTGGCGGGAATGCTGCGCGTGGCCGACGGCCTGGACCGGACGCACTGGTGCGTCGTAAACGACCTCTCGTGCGAGATCTCGGCAACCACGATCACCATACGGTGCGCCGTGAATGGGTACGCCGAACCCGAACGGCTGGAGGCACTCGAAAAAGGCGGGCTGCTCGAGCAGGTCTTCAACAGGCAGTTGGCCATCGAATGGCATCTCGATCGCGCCTCCAGGGCGTGAGAGTTTTGCCAGAACGCACCGGAGATGGTATAATCGCCCACAATTGAGTATGGAAATGCGTTGAGCGGGACGAGTACTATCCGGGCAAGGTCCCAGAGAGAGGGTGTCACCGGCTGAGAGCCCCCTTGACCGGACGGATGGGAAAACCCCCCGCGAGTGGATCCCCCAAATCGCCAATGCCCAGCGAGAGGCGCGGGCGAGAGTATGGAATCCCGGGACGGCCCGTTACCGCCGCAGTGAGTGCGACGACAGGCAAGGCCTGTCGCCTGAACTTGGGTGGAACCACGTGGGAAACCTCCGCGCCCCAGGGCACGGGGGTTTTTGCGTACATAGGAGGTGCAGGATATGACTACACTGATTATGAAGTTCGGCGGCACGTCCGTGGGCAGCGCCGAGGCGCTGGCCCAGGCCGCCAACATCGTCCTGGAGCAGGTCAAAGGATGGGACCGGCTGACCGTGGTTGTCTCGGCCATGAGTGGCGTCACCGACGCGCTCGTCAAGGGGGCACTGACCGCCGCCTCCGGTGACGACCGAACCTATCGCGCCATTGTCACCGACCTCCGGGTCCGCCACTACCGGGCAGTGGATGCCTTGCAGTGCCCCGATCCTGCTGAAGCGGAGAACGCAAACGACGAGCGCGCACAACTGCTGGCGACGATAGACCAACTCCTGGATGAGTTCGCCACCTTTTGTCACAGCGTGTACGTGCTGGGAGAGGTCACCCCGCGCGCGATGGACGCCATCACGTCGGTCGGCGAGCGCATCAACGCCCGCACGCTGGCTGCCCTGCTCCGCCAGCGGGGGGCGCGGGCCGAAGCAGTGGACGCAACTGAGTTGATCGTCACCGACGATCAGTTCCAGAACGCCGTGCCCCTGATGGACGCAACTCGCGCCCGCGTATCGGCCCGCCTGATCCCGCTGCTAGACGACGGCATCACCCCCGTCGTGACCGGCTTCATCGGTGCCACGGCGGATGGCGTGACGAGTACGTTGGGACGGGGAGGAAGCGACTACAGCGCCGCCATACTGGGCGCTTGTCTGGACGCCGACGAGGTCTGGACGTGGACCGACGTGGACGGCGTGATGACAGCCGACCCCCGGATCATGCCCGACGCGCGCGTCATCCCGGCCCTCTCGTACGGCGAGGTGGGTGAGTTGGCCTATTTTGGGGCAAAGGTGCTGCACCCCCGGACCATCCGGCCCGTCGTCGAGCGCGGCATCCCGCTGTGGGTGAAGAACACCTTCAACCCCTCGTGCCCAGGCACCCGCGTCGCGCGCGACGCAGAGAGCACGCCGGGCACCGTCAAGGCCGTCACCGCGATCAAAGGCCTGAGCATGGTGACGGTGGAGGGACGCGGCATGATGGGCGTGCCAGGTATCGCCGCTCGCACGTTCGCCGCCGTCGCCAGCCAGGGGGCCAGCGTGCTGATGATCTCCCAGGCCTCGTCAGAACAGTCCATCTGCTTCGTCATTCCCACAGAGACGGTACCGCCGGTCATCCAGGCTATCGAAAAGGCGATGGCCCTGGAACTGGCTCGCCGGGACATCGACCGCGTATGGTCACTGGACGACGTGGTCATCGTGAGCGCCGTGGGCGCCGGCATACGCACCACGCCGGGCGTTGCGGCCCGCATATTCGGCGCGCTGGGTCAGAGAGACATCAACGTCGTCGCCGTAGCTCAGGGCTCGTCTGACTGCAGCATATCTCTCGTCGTCGCAGCGGACGACGCCGCCCACGCAGTGCGGCAAATCCACGACGAGGCTGTCATCAACGGAGACTCGTCCCTCGAAGGGGGTACAGAATGAACAGCGCTGGGCGCACATCCGTGTCCGAATTCCTGGGCGACCTCATCGTCTACCGCAACCTGGTACCGGTTGATCGGCAGCTACCGCCTTTGGCGGCGATCAGGCAACAGGCGGGCCTGCCAGGGAACGCCGTCCCGCGCAAGAGCGCGCCGGAGTACGGTCGCGTCATGGCCCACCTGTTGACGCAGGCGCGGTCGCTGGATATGCCCAAGACTGCGATCGAGCGGCTGGCCTACGTGGGGGACACGCAACTCAACGACGTCACCGCGTTCACTAACCTGTGCCGGGCTGGCGGGTGGTCCGGGCGGGCCTTCATCGCAGCCGAGCAGGACGCGCCCGCGTCCACAGAGATCGTCGAGCAGGATGAAGGGACCCTCTATCTGGCCAACCGCTGGGCAGCGCTGGCGGATTTCGACCGCTTCTGCCGGGCTGGCGGATTCCCATTCGACGAGCGGACGGCGGTAGTCGTTGATCTCGACAAGACGGCGATTGGAGCGCGGGGCCGCAACGATCACGTCATCGACAGTGCGCGCGTCGATGCAGTGCGCCGCACCGTCGGCGACCTGCTCGGCCAGGGGTTCGACGCGGTGGGCTTTGAAGAGGGATACCAGTGCCTCAACCAGCCCGAGTATCACCCCTTCACCGCCGACAACCAGGATTACCTGGCCTACGTATGCCTGATCCTGGGGAGCGGCCTGTACGCCCTCCAGAACCTGGTAGCCGACGTGCAAGCCGGCCGGATGGACAGCTTCGAGCAGTTCATCGCCGCCACGGACGAGCGCGCTGGCGAGTTGCCCACCGAGCTGCGCCACACTCACGAGATGGTCTATGCCCTGGTGCGCGAGGGTGACCCCACTCCGTTCAAGGCGTTTCGCGCCACCGAGTACCTGGCCACCGTCGAGCGCATGGGGTGCCTGGGTGACGATGTCCCCGTGGCGCAACTGCTGGATCGGGAGATCACTATCACGCAGGAGGTGCGGGAAATGGCGCTGGCCTGGCAAGACCGCGGCGCGCTGCTCTTCGGCCTGTCTGACAAGCCGGATGAAGCCTCCCTGCCGACCGATGCCCAGGCGGCGCGAGGCTACCTGCCCATCCACCGAATGGAGACTCACGCCGTAGGGGCAGGTCTTGTGCCTGCCCAGTGAGTGAGAATGAGAGGTCAAACCATGTCCTACAACTGCTGGTTCGAATGCGTTCGCGGCTGCGGCCGCCGCTATTCCATCTACGACGTCGTCTATCGCTGCGAAGACTGTGGCGGGCTGCTGAACGTGGCGCACGATCTGGAGGCTCTGAAGGATCGCAGCGCCCCCGAGTGGCAGGCCCTCTTCGCGCAGCGCACCCACTCCGGCCCGTGGCCCTACGGCAGCGGCGTGTGGGGCAAGAAGGAATGGGTATGCCCCCAGATTGACGACGCCAACGTCGTCTCACTGGGGGAGGGAAACACCGCCCTCTTGCACGTAGAGCCGCTGGGACGCGCGCTCGGTCTGCCCGACCTGTGGGTGAAGCAGTGCGGAACCAGCCACACCGGATCGTTCAAAGACCTGGGTATGACGGTGCTCGTCTCAGCCGTGCGGCAGATGATGGCCGACGGCCAGCCGATCCGGGCCGTGGCCTGTGCCTCCACCGGTGACACCTCAGCTGCACTGGCCGCCTATTGCGCCGCCGCTGGCATCCCCGCCATCGTGTTCCTGCCTCGGGGCAAGGTATCCACGGCACAACTGGCCCAACCCATCGCCAACGGCGCACTCGTCCTGGCACTCGACACGGACTTCGACGGGTGCATGCGGATCGTGCAACAGGTCACCGCCGATCACACGATCTACCTGGCCAACTCGATGAATTCGCTGCGCATCGAGGGACAGAAGACAGTAGTCATCGAGATCGCCCAACAACTCGGCTGGGAGCCGCCGGACTGGGTGGTCATACCGGCCGGCAATCTGGGCAACGTCAGCGCCCTGGGACGCGGCTTCCTGATGATGAAGGAGTTGGGCCTTATCAGCCGCCTGCCACGCATCGTCTGCACCCAGGCAGAGCACGCTAATCCGCTCTACCTGAGCTATCTGACGGGCTTCAAGGAATACCAGCCTGTACCTGCGCGGAAGACACTGGCCAGCGCCATCCAGATCGGCGCGCCGGTGAGCTACGAGCGAGCGGTCAAGGTGCTGCAGGCATTCGAGGGCATCGTGGAACAGGCCAGCGAGGACGAACTGGCCAACGCAGCCGCCCGCGCTGACCGTGCCGGCCTCTACTGCTGCCCCCAGACTGGCGTGGCGCTGGCGGCGTTGTCGAGACTGGTGGAGCGAGGCGAGATCCTGCCCCGCGACCGCGTCGTGCTCATCTCCACCGCCCACGGCCTCAAGTTCACCGGCTTCAAAGTGGGCTACCACGAGGGCACGCTGGCACAGGTCGTCGCCCATCACGCCAACCCACCGCTGGAGCTGCCGGCCGACTGCGCGACCGTGCGCGACACGATCGACCAAGCCATCGGGGGCGGATTGAAGCAAGCCGCGTGAGCCGCGACGCGGGCACTCATTTGTGCCCGCGTCCCGATCAGGTTATAATCAAAATCTGTGGTCGCCCGTGTCACGGACAGAATGGCCCTCCACCGGCCAGATCGACAAGCAAGGAGGGAGGGAGACAACCATGTCAGAATGGCACAAAGTCCTCTTGGCACTTGGCATCATTGCGGTTGTCGTCTTGCTGGGGAGAACAGGACTTCGCAGGCTGGTTGCCCTGATCTCCAAACGCCCTGACAATCTCGGCGTGACAGACGGAAAGCTCGCGCCCTGCCCCGCTTCGCCGAACTGTGTCTCCACGCAGAGCGAAGATGAACGGCATCGGATGGAACCAATCCCGTACACTACCTCAACGGAGGAAGCGCGTCGGAAGATCGTCCAGATCATCCGCTCGATGGAACGAGCGCGCGTCATCACCGAGGATGATCGCTACGTCTACGCCGAGTTTCAGACCGCAGGCCTGCAATACACCGACGACGTGGAGTGCTACTTCGATGAGGACGCTCACGTAATCCACTTTCGTTCAGCCGCGCGACTGCCCTACTGGGATTGGGGCGTGAACAGAAAACGGATGCAGAGCATCCAGAGCGCGTTCTGGGAGGCACAATGAACGCAAGCGAGTACTTCGTGAAACCGGGCAGCAAGGTTGATCTCAGCGATTGGGACCCAAACGAGAAAAGGGAAGACAAGCAGAGCGGGCGGGCGGCACTGCTGGCGCTCAACGAGCGCCTGGAGGCGCTGCAGGAGATGCTCTACGCGGAGCATAAACATAAGGTGCTCGTTGTATTGCAGGCCATGGATACCGGCGGGAAGGACGGCGTCATCCGTCACGTCTTCGAGGGCGTAAACCCCCAGGGCGTCAAGGTCGCGAACTTCAGAGTGCCCACGGCCGAGGAACTGGACCACGACTACCTGTGGCGGGTTCACCAGCATACACCAGCCAAGGGTGAGATCGTGATCTTCAATCGCAGCCACTACGAGGACGTCCTGGCGGTTCGAGTGCTCAACCTGGCCCCGAAGGCCGTATGGAGCAAACGCTACGCGCACATCAACGACTTCGAGCGCATGTTGTCCGACGAAGGCACGACGATTCTGAAGTTCTTCCTGCACATCGACCGCGACGAACAGCGGGAACGACTGCAGGCCCGGCTCGACGAACCGAACAAGCGCTGGAAGTTCAACCGAGGCGACCTGAAGGCACGCAAGCTGTGGCCGGATTACGAGCGCGCCTACGAGGACGTGCTCAGCAAGACGAGCACCGAGTGGGCTCCCTGGGTCATCGTTCCGGCCAACCGAAAGTGGTACCGCAACCTGGTCGTAGCCACGATACTGGTCGAGACGCTGGAAAAGCTTGACATGAGCTATCCCCAGCCAGAGGAAGACCTGGACGACGTAGTGATTGAGTAATCACCCACCTCCGTACGAAACCAGGTCTCTGGCGATGATACATCGCATGGAAAACCTGGTTTCTCAGATACGGGAACCGCGCCCCTGCTGTTAAGGAGGATCACCGATGTCAACAACGTGTGACGTGCGCACACAGACCACGCTCTGGGCCCCCGCCGACACCCTTAGCCCACGCGTGCGCTGGCTGCGCGAGCAGTACTGGGATTTCTACAATCGCGCGTATACCAACGAAGTGCGCGCTTTCACTGCCGGCACACCCTGGGACCAGGTCTACGCACCGTGGAACTGGACGAACGTACCAGAGATGCTCATGTTCTTCGAGGGCTCCAAGGCCTATCTGCTGGCCGGCGCGACGGAAGTCGATCTGCCGGCCGGATTCTGGGAAGAGCCCCTGGTCGTGCGGCGGGCCATTTTCTTCAAGCGCGTGCTGGAGGCGTATCTGCCGGTGCAGGCGCTCCCGGGAGAGCTTGTCGTCGGCTCGCACTTCTCCGCCGCCCTGTCGCGCACGCTCAACCGCCGCGAGGCCCGCCGCTTCACGCGCATGGAGAAGCGCTTCATGCGGGAAGTGAAGCGGCTGAACAGGCTGGGTGTGGGGAACTGCGGGGCTGTGCCGGGCCATCTCATCCCGGACTACCCCCGGGTGCTGAGGACCGGCTTTCGAGGCATCCAGGCCGAGGCAGACACGGTGGTCAACGACCCGGGCGCGACTCCCGAGCAGCGCGATCTCGCCCGAGCCATCTCCATCTGCGCCGATGGCGCACGGGCCATAGCGGATCGGTACGCCGCCGAAGTGGAAAGGCTGGCTGACCAGGAGGCCGACACCACTCGCCGGGCTGAACTGGAGGAGATCGCGCGCATCTGTCGCAAGGTGCCATGGGAACCGGCGGAGACCTTCCCCGAGGCGCTTCAATCCCTCTGGTTCACCCACATGCTGGTCCTGATCGCCGAGAGCTATCCTGGCCCCGGCGTCTCCCCTGGCCGGGTTGATCAATACCTGTACCCCTACTACCAGGCCGACCTTGAGGCCGGGCGACTCACTCGCGAGCAGGCGAAGGAGTGGTTGCGTTGCCTGTGGATCAAGCACAACTACGCGTACGACTTCCAGGGCTGGGTGGGCACCAACCAGGGTATCAACGCCTCGTTCGGACAGCTCATCACGCTGGGAGGGATGGACGCCCATGGAAAGGACACGAGCAACGACCTGACCTATGCCATGCTGGACGTGATCCAAGAACTCAACCTGCTGGAGCCCAAGCCCAACGTCCGCCTGCACGCCGAGACCCCTGACCGGCTCCTCGACCGGATAGTGGACATGGTTGCGGAGACGCAGGGCAGCCCATTCTTGATCAACTTCGATGAGAACTCCATCGCGGGGTTGCGCTGGGAAGGCGTGCCGGAGGAGGACCTGTGGGACTATGCCCCCGTCGGCTGCCTGGAGAACACGCTGCAGGGCTGCGATCGTTCCGGCACCGTGGACGTCAACATGAACATCGCCAAGGCGGTGGAACTGGCCCTCCACAACGGTCAGGACGCGGCAACAGGGGAGCAGGTCGGCCCTCGCACCGGCGACCCGCGCGCTTTCGCGACGTTCGACCAGTTCTTCGACGCCTTCAAGGCCCAACTGCGGGCTATTATGGAACTTCTGATCGCCGCCAACGACATCGCCGACGCCGGCCGGGCACGCTTCGAGCCGACGCCGTACGTCAGCGCGCTGGTGGGTGGCTGTCTTGAGAGTGGCAAGGACGTCACCGCCGGCGGGGCGCGCCACAACTTCATCACCGTCGAGGGGGTGGCCCTGGCGACGGCGGCCGACAGCCTGGCGGCGGTCAACAGACTGGTGTACGAAGAACAGGCCGTGACGATGGATGGGCTGATAGAGGCGCTGGATGCCAACTTCGAGGGACACGAGCCGCTGCGCCAGATGCTGCGGAACAAGGCGCCCAAGTACGGCAACGACGACGCAGAGGCCGACTCCCTGGCCCGCCAGATCAGCCAGTTCTGGACAACGGAGGCGTTCAAGCACGTCACGCCCGAGACCGGCAAACGCTACCGGGGCGGGTATCTGTCCTGGAATTACTGGGTCTCCTATGCGCCCAGCACCGCTGCCACGCCCGATGGACGAATGCGCGGCCAATTCCTGAGCAACGGCGTCTGCCCCGTCAACGGCGCAGACCGGCTCGGACCTACTGCCGTGATCAAGAGCGTCGGCCACCTGGGGTTGGAGACCGTTCCCAACGGCGCATCCCACACGATGAGCTTCTCACCCACGATGCTGCACTCCCCTGAGAACCGGCGCAAACTCGCGGCCCTGCTGCGGGCGTATGGCCAGGTCGGCGGCACGTGTCTGCAGATCAACGTAGTCAGCCCGGAGACGCTACAGGCAGCCCAGCGGGACCCAGACGCCTACCAGAACCTGCTGGTGCGCGTCACCGGCTATAACGCCTACTTCGTGACGCTGGGCAAGGAGATTCAGGACGAGATCATCGCGAGGGAGAGCCACGCGCTGTAAGATGAACCTACACGAACTCTCCCGCCGCATGCCCAAGGTTGAGCTTCACGTCCACCTGGAGGGGGCGATCCGCCCGGCCACGCTGCTCCAGTTGGCTCAGCGCAATAACGTCACACTGCCAGCCCAAACAGTGGAAGAACTGCGCGAGTTCTACCGCTTCCGCGACTTCGCCCACTTCGTGACGGTTTACGAGGCGATTACCGAGTGCCTGCGCACGCCCGACGACTACCGGCTGATCGCCTACGAGTTCGGGGCCGATTGCGCGCGGCAGAATGTGCGCTACGCCGAGGTCACCTTCACCATCACCACAAACCAGCGGGCGACCGGTCTCCCCTGGCGGGCTATCCTCGAAGGGCTGAACGCCGGGCGCGCGCAAGCGCGCGCCGATTTCGGCGTGGACTGGGGGTGGGTCTTCGATATCTGCCGCGACTACTCCGAGACACAGGATCAAGTCGTCGATATTGCGTTGGCCGCCAGGGCCCAGGGCGTCGTGGCCTTGGGGCTAGGCGGCACCGAGTCCAAGTTTGGGCCGGAGTTGTTCGTGAGGGCTTTCACGCGGGCACGGCAGGCCGGTCTGCACCGCGTGCCCCACGCGGGCGAGACGGCAGGCCCGAAGAGCATCTGGGGAGCGCTGCGCCTGTTGCACGCGGGGCGCATCGGGCACGGCGTGCGCTGCGTGGAGGAGCCGGCCCTGCTCGAATACCTGCGCCAGCACCAGGTGCCGCTGGAGATATGCCCCACGAGCAACATCTGCCTGGGCGTGTACCCCGACTACGCCGCGCATCCGCTGCGCCAGTTGTGGGACACGGGGCTGCTGGTCACGGTCAACTCGGACGATCCGCCGATGTTCGACACCGACTTGAACCATGAGTACGAGGTACTGGTGGACCACTTCAGTTTCGATGCCGACGAACTCGAACAAGCTAGTCTGAACGGGCTGCGCGCCAGTTTCCTGCCCCAGCCCGACAAAGAGCGGCTGGAAGCAGACTTCCGCGCTCAGTTCGCCCGACTGCGGGCCGATCTGGCGGAGTGATCCCAGAGAGGAGGTCAAGATGTGCGATACCATGGTCGCCCTTGGTGAGGCCACAGCCGACGGCACGGTGATCCTGGCCAAGAACAGCGATCGCGAGCCGAACGAGGCCCAGCCCTTGGTGCACATCCCGAGGACCAGGCATCAGGAGGGAGCCACGGTCCGGTGCACGTATATGGATATCCCGCAGGTGCCGGAGACCTACGAGGTGCTGCTCTCCAAGCCCTTCTGGATGTGGGGCTGCGAGATGGGAGCTAACGAGCACGGCGTGGCGATCGGCAACGAGGCCGTGTTCACCAAGGAGCCCTACAACAAGGACACCGGTCTGACCGGAATGGACCTGATCCGCCTGGCACTCGAACGGGCAGACACCGCGCGCAGAGCGCTGGACGTCATTGTAGAACTCCTGGGCACCTACGGCCAGGGTGGCAGCGGCGGTTTCCAGCACAAGCTCTACTACCACAATTCGTTCATCCTCGCCGACCCCGGCGAGGCGTGGGTGCTGGAGACGGCCGGTCAGCATTGGGCGGCGGAACAGGTGCGCGATGTGCGCAGCATCTCCAACGGCCTGACGATCGGCAGCGAGTGGGATATGGCGTCGCCCGGGCTCGTAGAACACGCCATCGAACACGGATGGTGCAGATCGCGCGACGACTTCCACTTCGCCCGCTGCTATTCGGACCTGCTATACACCCGGCTGAGCGCTTGCCGTGCTCGCCAGCGCCGTTCGACCGAGCTACTGGAAACACACAAGGGCACGATCAACGTGGCGACGATGATGAATGCCCTGCGCGACCACGGCCCCCAGGCCGCTGCTGATCCTGCCTGGAATCCGGGCAAGGGCCTGCTGATGCGCACGCTGTGCGTGCACGCCAGCTTCGGACCAGTCCGCGCCAGCCAGTCCACCGGCGCGATGGTCGCGCAGCTTTCGCCCAACCTCCCGACCTATTGGCTGACGGGCACGTCGGGCACGTGCACCGGGATATTCAAACCGGTCTTCCTGGATGGCGCGGGGCTCCCGGACATCGGTCCCGAGCCTACCGGCACCTACGATCCCAAGTCGCTGTGGTGGACCCACGAGCGGCTGCATCGGGCGGTGATCCAAGACTACGCCACCCGAATGCGCGTATACCGGCAAGAGCGCGACGAACTGGAGGCGGCCTTCCTGGACGAATCCGCAGAGATAGCCGCGCCGCACCGCGCGGGCATTGACCCCACCGTTCGTAGTGAGGGCGGATGCAGACATCCGTGTAGGTCTGCCGGAGTGCCGTCTCCGTCCGAGCCAGACCCCAGCGCGCTTGCCGCCTTCACAGCCTCGTGCTTCGAGCGGGCGGCCGATGCCACAGCACGCTGGACCGAGGCCGTGTCGTCTGCGCCGGTGCAACACCGCCCACCGAGACTGTTCCGGGCAGCCTGGAACAGATTCGACCGGCAGGCGGGCTTCCCGTAGAACAGTGCCGGGCGCGGCAACCACACCCCTACAACGACGTGGTAGCCAGGATTGGAAACGATGCAGACACAGACAACCAACAGCTCCCACGCGGATTCAGGCCCCCTGGGGTTGACCTTTAACGTGCAACGCTTTAGTACCGAGGACGGCCCAGGCATCCGCACCACCGTGTTCTTCAAGGGATGCCCCCTGCGCTGTGCCTGGTGCCACAATCCAGAAGGGCTCTCAGCCCGACCAGAGCTGATGTGGTACGACGTGCGCTGCATCGGCGCCCGCGAGTGCCTTGCCGTCTGCCCGGAGCACGCGCTAGAGCTGACGCCGCAGGGGATGCAGATTGACCGCGCCCGATGCACAGCCTGCGGCACGTGCGCCAGTGCCTGCCCGGCCGGCGCGCTGGAGGTGATCGGGCGCACGTGGACGCCCGAGGGACTCTTTGCTGAATTGCAGAAGGACGCCGCCTTCTACCAGACCTCGGACGGGGGTGTGACGCTCTCAGGCGGCGAGCCGATGGCCCAGGCAGACTTCGTCGAAGCGCTCGCCGTCTTATGTCACGAGGCAGCCATCCGGGTAGCGCTGGACACGTGCGGGGCGGTGGCGTGGGAACGGTACCAACGCGTGATCCCGCTGGTAGACCTGGTGCTCTACGACCTCAAGATCTTCGACCGAGAACGGCACAGGGCCAGCACGGGCGTCGACAACGCACGCATCTTGGACACTGCCCGGCGTATCTCCGCTGCAGGGACGCCGATGTGGATTCGGACGCCCGTCATCCCAGGCTACAGCGCGGATATGGCCAACATCGCCGCACTTGGCGACTTCATCGCTCACGAACTCCCCACCGTCCAGCGATGGGACCTGCTGGCATACACCAACCTGGGCCAGCCCAAGTACCACCGGCTGGACCGGTCCTACGCACTGGAGGGAGTGCCACTGTTGAGCCACACCGAGATGGAGGCACTTCACGCGGTCGCGCGCCAGCAGGTTCCCCAGGCCGTCTGGTCCGGTGCCACGCGCCCGGAAAGCGCCCCCATCCTGGAAGAACGGACATCTGCGTCCTCGGACGCACGACTGACGCTTGACGTTTGACGTTTGACGATTACCGGTATGGAGGTATCAACACCTATGTCCTTGCTCACCACATATCCCGGTCTGATTGAAGCCCTTTCAGGAGAGATGACGCCCAAATTCCTCGCCACCCGCTCGGCCGATGGCATCCCCAACGTCGTACCGGTGACCTCAATAATGCCCTCTGGCGACGTAGCGGACCGATTGATATTCGGCAACTTCCTCCTGCGCAAGTCGGTGAGGAACCTGGACAGCGACGCGCGCGTAGGTATCATGGTCATCACGACCGACCTCGAGGGCTGGGTCCTGGAGGGAGAATTCACAGGCTGGCAGCGAACCGGCGCGTACGTCGAGCGCATCAACAGCACCGACCTCCTGCGCTACAACGCCTACACGGGCATCCGCAACGCGGGCATCATCCAGGTACAGGCGATCCGCCGACACTTCCGTATCTCCAAGCTCCACGTACTGGCCGACTATCTGATCGCGCGTTGTGCCGCGCGTCCCCACAACCTACCAGCGGAGGCAAGAACAATGCCGCTGCCGGTGCAGACAGCGTTCAGACCCATGACGGCAATTCGGGCGCTCGCTTTCCTGGACGGGAAGGGACATCCAATGATTGCACCCACCCTCTCCCTCCAACCCGCCGGAGAGCGTGCGCTGGTGTGCGCAGAGGGCCTGGCGACCGACCTCCTAACGCCGTTGGCCACCGGCGACCCCATCGCCGCATCCCTTCTCACACTCGACGTGATATCCTTTCAGGTGAAAGGGCAGTGGCTGGGAAGCCGCTGCTTGCTCGGAGCGCCGGTGGGGATGATGGCCACCACGGCCGCCTACGCCGGAGGACCGCCTATTCCCGGAGGGCAAGTGGCCTGACGGGGAGCCGACACACCATCACTCCTACAAAGAGACGCCATTCCGATGGGGCTCCGTCGGAACGGCACTCCGGCGGACCTACGTGCCTTACTACGAACTGGTGGCGCTCCATCATTGCTACGAAGACGCCATTCTGGTGGCGCTCCATCATTCCTACAAAGACGCCATTCCGGTGGCGCGCCGTCGGAACGGCACTCCGGCGGACCTACGTGCCTTACTACGAACTGGCAGCACTCCACTATTCCTGCAGAGACGCCATTCTGGTGGCGCTCCATCATTCCTGCAAAGACGCCATTCTGGTGGCGCTCCATCATTCCTACAAAGACGCCATTCCGATGGCGCGCCGTCGGAACGGCACTCCGGCGGACCTACGTGCCTTACTACGAACTAGTGGCGCTCCACCATTCCTACAAGGACGCCATTCCGATGGCGCTCCATCATTCCTGCAAAGACGCCATTCCGATGGCGCGCCATCATTCCTGCAAAGACGCCATTCCGATGGCACGCCATCATTCCCACAAAGCAGCCGCTTCGCAATGCGACTGTAACACAAATGAAACGGTGAGAACGCCTGTTGTGACATATACTCTCAGACAGGCAGACCTGTTTCTGGAGACCCTAAAAGGGGCTTCGAACGGGTTGTCCCAATCCGCCGGACTGGAACGACCCGCCGGATTGGGACAATCCGCACCTTTGGGGTCTCAAGGACTATGCAGTGGATTCGATCGTCGGCAAGACACTAGGGAAATACCAGATCCTGGAACTCATCGGGCGAGGTGCCATGGCTGAGGTCTACAAGGCCTATCAGCCAGCGCTGGATCGGCACGTCGCCATCAAGATCATGCACTCCTTTCTCGCTGAGGACAAGGGCTTCCTGGACCGATTCCAACGGGAGGCCCAGGCAGCAGCCCAACTGCGCCATCCCAACATCGTACGGGTGTATGACTTCGAAGTCTTGGGCGGCGTGTACTACTACATGGTCATGGAGTTCATCGACGGCCCCACACTGCACTCCGAGCTCCAGACACGGGCAGCAGTGCATGAGACCATGGCGCTGGAGGATGCCATCCACATCGTCAAGGACGTGACATCCGCGCTCTCCTATGCACACAGCCGCGGGATGATCCACCGGGACATCAAGCCATCCAACGTGGTGATAAACCAGGAAAACAAAGCGATTCTGACGGATTTCGGTATGGCCAAAATCATCAATGACGCGCAGTACACCGGCACCGGCATGATCACAGGCACGCCGAACTATATGCCGCCTGAGCAGGGATTGGGGAAATCGGCAGACGCGCGCAGCGACATCTACTCACTGGGGGCCATGTTCTTCCAGATGGTGACCGGGCGGCTCCCATATTACGCGGACTCGGCGGTAACGGTCCTACTCAAACACATCAACGATCCGACCCCCATACCCAGCCAGGCCAACCCGACCCTGCCGTCAACGATTGACCGCGTCATCCTCAAGGCAATGGCCAAAGACCCAGGTGACCGCCACCAGACAGCCCAGGAGCTCCTGGAACACCTCAGGCGGATCGAGAAAGCCCCATCCCCACTGGACACAGCGATATTCGCGTTCTCGACCGGCGCTCCCGCACCCCCCGACTCCACCGCAGACGCACGATCAACGTCACCATCAGACCCTAAAGGTTTTCTGAAACCTTTAGGGTCTGCCGCGGACGCAGGGTCAATGTCCGCGGACGCACAACCATTGTCCGCGGACGCACGACCAATGTCCGCCCCCACCACTCCGCCCTTCTCCGGCACACCTGCCGGCCCAGCACCACCCGGCGACGGACGCAGCCAACCGCAGACGGTCGGAGTCAATGTGCGCAGTGTCCGCAATGTCCATAATGCCCGCGCCGCGCCTGCCGCAGTAGACCTCGCGCCCTACACACTGTCACCCGGCCTCGTTGCCACAGACCCCGCCGATCTGCCGGGCATGTGCGACGCTAACTGGCAACGGGCCGTGGACCACTTCGCCAAGGGATACATCACTGACTGGCTGCGCGAGGGCGTCGACCGGTTACGAGCCGCCTACCAGCATGGCCTGGCCGACGAAGTGGAGCTGATCGCCGCCCGGGCCGAAGCAATCGTGCGACGGATCCAGGACGGCGACGAAATCGCTCGCAACGCCGGCCTGGAGGAATTCCTGGAATCACTAGGTGCGCCTCCCCCGACCGTGGCCATTGCCCCCCCGAGACTTGACCTGCCGGCAGTAGGGGTAGGCGAGGCCGGGCAGGCAGCGGCCCTGACCATCACCAACAAGGGCCGGGGCTATCTGTTTGGCAGAATCGTGTGCCGGGTCCCCTGGCTCGATCCGAGGCCGCGGCGCTTTGGCTGCACGGCGGGTCAAGGCTGCACAATAACGACGAGAATGGACACAAGCGGCCTGCCCGCCAGCAAGATCCAGTCACCCGACGCCCTTCAGGTGCGCACCAGCGGCGGCGACCGGGACATCCCAGTCCAGGTTGACATCCTGCCGTCCGCATTGCGCACTGACGCCTCCACGCTCGATTTCGGCACGGTGGGTAAGGGTGAGTCTGCCCAGGCAGCTTTCAACGTCCGTAACGGCGGGCGGGGCTACCTCATCGGCAGGGTCCGCTGCCGGGAGCCGTGGCTCACCGCATTGCCCCAGCGTTTCAAGGTGCCGGCAGGGAAGAGCGTCCAGGTAGTCGCGAGCGCCGATTCGCAGTCGCTCCCCCCGGGGGAGGTCGTCCACGATTGGGCGCTGGTGATAGAGAGCAATGGGGGCCACGCGGTCCTGGGCCTGGAGTTGGTCGTCCTGCCCCCTAGCCTGGAGGTCGAGCCGGCGCAGATACTCCTGCCCGACGTGGACCTGGCCGAGCCCAGGCCGGAAAGAAGCGCCGAGTTGACAGTGCGCAACGCCGGACCTGGGATACTGACCGGTGCAGTGAAGACAGAAGGCGACTGGTTGACAGCCGAGCCGGCCGCGTTCCGCTGCCGAAGTGGAGAGGCCCAGCGACTACGCCTGTCAACGGCCCAGTTGAGGTCAGGAGACCTCGCCCAATCCGTTCGCGTCGTCTCCAACGCAGGCACGGCCGAGGTGTCGGTGCTGCTGCGGGTGCGTTTCTCCACGGAACCCGACATGGTGCACGTCCCGGCGGGCGAATTCCTGAGAGGCAGCCAGGAGCAAGACAAACACGCGCCAGCGTCCGAGAAACCTCAGCGCCCGATTCACCTAGACGAGTATTGGATCGCCAGGTACCCAGTGACCAACGCTCAGTACGCTGCCTTCGCGCGGGTCACGGGGCGCCGCCCGCCGGACGGCTGGGAGGGAGACCTGCCGCCGGCGGGGAAGGAGCGCCACCCGGTGGTTAATGTAAGCTGGTGGGATGCCGTGGCCTACTGCCACTGGCTGGCCGAGCTGACGGGCAAGCCGTACCGGCTGCCGACAGAGGCTCAGTGGGAGAAAGCGGCACGCGGCACAGATGGACACGTGTATCCCTGGGGAAACAGGTGGGATAGCCGGAAGTGCAACTCGAGGGAGGGGCATCAAAGAGGCACGAGTCCGGTAGGGACCCACAGCCCGGCCGGGGACAGCCCCTTTGGCTGTGCCGATACGGTGGGCAACGTATTGGAATGGGTGGCCGACTGGTACCACGAGGCGTACTACGCCCGCTCCTCGGTGGACCAGAACCCATACGGCCCATCTTCAGGCGTGATCAAGGTGCTGCGCGGCGGCTCGTGGTCCGCCGACCGGTGGGGAGTTCGCTGCACCAGCCGCTACCAGGGCAATCGCAAAGCGACCAGCCCTGAAGCCGGTTTCCGCTGTGCGTTATTCGCGTCGCCGAAGACAGCAGACACTGACTCCGACCATCTACAGTCAGCTGCGTCCGCGGAGGATTCCTGACGCCCCGGTGGGATCGGTGTCCACGATCGACCGTGTCCGCCCCGGAGGTGTTGGGGCCACCCGCCGCGCCCCACCAAATGCTACTCCTCTGCTAACAGCTCGCGATCCACCCACACCCGCACCACGTCCAGGTCCAACCCATCCCTCCTTTCCCCAATCACATACCAATCGCACAGTGGCAGCGGGGAGGCTATCGCTGCCTCCCCGCGCACTCCATGTGCGCTACGTGGTTTTCAAGCACGAACCCTCCTGCCCAGACCACACGCCATTCGCGCTTGGCCAAGACCGGCTGCGCTACTCATAGTTGTTCAGCATCACAGGTAGGTAGACTTGGCTCTGCTCCACCGTGGGGATTGCGGCCAAGGCAAACCCGAACCGATCGCCGGTCTCGGGCGTCCCCTGCAGGCCGTTGTTGCCCTGGTACCAGAGCTGGTCACCGGCGGCGGTGAGTCCCGAATCCGAGCCGTATAGAACATTCACCGCGCCAGCCTGGTCTGTGGTTTCGATCGCCTCATATGGAACGCCTATAGCCAAGTCGGTATAATCATCGCCATCAAAGTTGCCGGCGGCCAGCGCATATCCAAAGCGATCGTCGGCCTCCTCCGCACCCTCAACATCCGAGATATCCTGACGCCACAGTTGGTCTCCTATGGCGGTGAGTCCGTCGGCCGTGCCGTACAAGACTTGCACGATGCCGGTGTCCGGATCGTTCCAGTGCTCGTAGGGCACCCCCACAGCCAGATCCACGTAACCATCGCCGTCGAAGTCGCCGGCAGTCAGGGCAAACCCGAACCGATCATTTTCCTCAGTGATGCTACCGATGCCTGAAACGTCCTGGTGCCAGTAGTCACTGTCTGAAGCGATGATCCCGGTGGAGGAGCCATACAGGACGTTCACAGCCCCAGCCTCCAAGACCGACGGGCTGCCGATGTCCTCGTAAGGCACGCCCACGGCCAGGTCGGCATAGCCATCGCCGTCGAAATCACCCACGGTCAGGGCCGACCCGAAGTAATCGTTCTCATCGGCCGTGTCTGCAACGCCTGAACGGTCCTGATGCCAGAAATCGTTGCTCACGCGCGTGATGAGCCCGCTGGCGCTGCCATAGTAAATGTCCACGGCACCCGTGTTCGGGATGCTTCCCAGGTCCTCAGAGGGAATGCCCACGGCCAGGTCGTCGTAGCCATCGTTGTCAAAGTCGCCGGCGGCCACGGCTTTCCCGTACTGATCGCCGGTCTCGGCCGCGCCTTCCTGGTTCCAGATCTTGTTCCCCACGGCGGTGAGCCCGCTGGCCGAGCCGTACATGACCTGCACGCCACCGGCATCGACCACGGAGCCGATGTCCTCGTCGGGGACGCCGATGGCCAGGTCGTCGTAGCCATCGCCGTCAAAGTCGCCGGCAGCCAGGGCCCACCCAAAGTGATCGTTTGTCTCGGCGGCGCCAGCCATGTTGGCCTCATCCTGGTTCCAATACTGGTTTCCCGTCACATCGAGGCCGCCGCTGGCCGAGCCATATATAACGTTCACGGCGCCGGCCTGGTTCACACTGCCAACGTCCTCGTGGGACACGCCCACAGCCAAGTCAAAGTAGCCATCGCCGTCAAAGTCGCCCACGGCCAGGGTCCTGCCGAAATACTCGTATGTTTCAGCATTGCTACCGTCCAGGTAGTTCTGCTGCCAGTACTCATCGCCTGTGCCGGAGAGCCCGGCGGATGAGCCATACACAACACTCACGCTACCTGCGTCTGTGGTACTCCCGACATTCTCGTATGGCACACCGATAGCCAGGTCGGCGTAGTCGTCGCCGTCAAAGTCCCGAGGACTGGCGGAGAGGGAGCCGGGGCCGGCTATCAGGGCCAGCAATAGCCCAAGAACCAATGCACTTATGAGGATTCGCTGACTTTTCATCGTTGCCTCCACAAAATAGACCAGCAAGCTACAAAATAGAACGCCAATATTATGGATTCTTTCACATCTTGCGTTTCACTTCCCCGTGCATCACCTCCTCGTATAGCATCGCGGATCCTCCCTACTCCTCCACGCTCCACACGTGTACGACAGTCTCCCCCGACGGACCGGCCTCCCGTTCGGTGGCGTATATGTGTCGCCTGACCTGGTCGTAGGCTACTGCACCAAACGTGGCGCACTCCCGATCGAGCACTTCATCCACCGGACTGTAGATCTCGTAGGGTAACACCTCCCATGGCTCCCGTGTCCCGGCAGCCACCTCTGCCAACTCGGATGGGTCGTAGAACAGGATCTGAGGCTCGTACGGATAGGCGTGGTACCCTTTGTACATGTCACAGGGGTCTCCACCGCACTCCGCCTGCGTTCCGTAGCAGTTATCCCCCAGCCCCTTTCTCCCGAATACGAGTACACCGCTTCGGTTGGCGGTCTGCACCCAAGCCCCGCCCCCCCAGCTATCCTTGGGCCGGTAGTCGGGGAAATGGCATTCATCCGGGTTGTCGAGACAACCGGGGTAGATCTCGGGATAGTACAACAGGGCCACGGCATCCAGATTCTGTCCAGACGCCGGCGGACTGCCGTCCTCCCACGGGGCGAAAGCGTAGAGCGTCGGTCCCTGGGAACCCCCGAGCGCCCCGGCCTCCCGATGGTTGCCCGCGATCAGCCATTTCCCATCCAGGTTCTCGCTGGCAAAGCCCTCAGGAGCCTTGAGGAGATAGTCGCACGCCTTGGCGTTGTGGAAAACGTTGCCATCCGACGGGCGTTCTCCTATGTGCCACACGCCTTGAGCGCCGCCCATGTCGAGATCGCTCCATCCCAAGGAATCCTGATCGTAGGCCGCGACGTTGTACCAGTCCCGCAGATTCCAGGCGACCTTGCCTGCATTCGGCAGGTATTCCAAACCGTCCACCTCCCGATACATGCAGTCGTCGTTGTACGAGCAGTTGTCTTTCCAGCCCGCGGTGATGTCGGTCAGGGACCGGAGTACGGAGGCTTCGGGCAGGTCCCCGAAGTCGTCGGACCGCACAGGTTCAGGGATGGTGATCTCTCCCACCAGATCGTACCACGCGTGGCCCGCTGCATAGAGCGAGCCCGGGTAGCCGTCGGCCGGGCCGGAAGGATCCCCGTCAGGGTAGTATGCCAGCGCGTGACCGCTGTAGGCCCAATCATCACCCGATGGATATGCGAAGGCCCCTCTGTAGGTGAGCTGCGTAGAATAGACCCGTTGACCACTCAGTTGGGGGACGTGGTTGTTCAGGACGACCGGCAGGTAGGCGGTATGGGTCAGCGTAGCGGGATCGTACAGGATGAACGGACCGCCGGTGCTCTGGATGCCGGGGTCGGCAGAGCTGACGACCCGCAGACGCGCCGAGCGAGTTGTGGCCGATGGCGTGGTCCAGGTGTAGACGCCGGTGTTGGTGACGCCTGAGTCAACTGTGTCGCTGGTCACAAAGCTGTTCGTCGAGTAGTACAGGTCCACCTGGGGCACGCTGCCGGTGGTGGCCCAGCGGATCAGCCGCTGACTGTCGATCGGCCAGGCGGTGCTGCCGGTAGGGGCGATGAGGCTGAGCGAAGCGCTCGGGGTGGACACGCCGTACTCATCGGCGCCCACGTCTGGGGCGCTGCCGTGCGGCCGGGTGTCTCCATCGTAGTCGTCGCTCACTTCAGGCAGCGTGGCAGCCCAGTCAATGGCGCCCGTGGCCGAGGCTACCAGGTGCAAATCGGCGCTGGAGGCGTCCACGAACCAACTGCTTTGGGCATTGGTGACATTCCCTATGCCAGTGCCGTGAGCCCCGTCTCGGTTGAGCCAAATGGCCATATTGCTCAGGTTGTAGGCGAAGGAGCCCGACGAGTCGGAAAAGCGCGCCTCCATCCCATGTGTGACGCCGTCCGGGCTGAGCAGCAAGGCCGTGTTGTGGGCCACGAGCCAGCCCGATGCATGGACCATCTCCACCACCACGTCGTGGGGCTGGCTGGCGTAGATGAAGTTGTTGCGTACGATGCCACCGGTGTGGTCGCCTGCACCGTGACTGGCGTTGCCGAAGGAGATGCCCTGATAGCAATCCACCAACAAATTGCGCTCCACCACCGTGCCCGACGAACCGGACCAGAACAGGATCGTGGGCACGGCGGCGTTACCCGGCGTGCGGATGCGATACCACGCGTTGTCACGCACAGTCCAGTCGTGGGCGTTGTGGGCGCTGATGCCGTTGGTGTAGTCCTCCGGCGAGGTAGTGGTGTATTCCAGGCGGGAGCAGGCGAGCAAGCCATCGTCGCTGCCGTCCCCGATGGGGTTGACCTTGACCAACTGGTAGCCGGTGTCCAAGATGCGCAGGTTGTAAAGCGTGGGCCGATCGCTGCCATTGATCGATACACCGTGCTCGTCGCCGTTGCGGATCGTGAGGTCGGCAATCGTGACGTCGTCGGCTTCGATGAGAATGACGTGGTAGCGGCCGGTGGCGAGCATACCTCCGCCGTCCAGGATTACGTCGTCGCGGTTCCCGGTGGCGCCCCGGATGGTGATATTGTCGTTGACGATGTGAATGACGTCGCCCATGTTGTAGATACCCGGCGAGACCATGATCGTGGTTCCTGCGGCGGCTGTGTAGGCCTGGCCGCGCAGCTCGGCTTCAGTCGAGACGGTGACGACGCTCCCAGTGGGCGGGGACAACGGCGGGCAGAGATCGCCGGACGCACATCCGCCCCCGACGGTCTGCGGTCGACCGGCCGTTCGCAGTAAGGCCCGGATGTCTGCATCCGCCAGGTCCGCCGGAGTGCCGTCTGCGTCCGGGTCAACGTCCGCGGACGCCTGGTCAACGTCCACGGACGCACGGTCAACGTCCGCGTCTTCCGTCAAGCTCAGGTGATTGAACGCCGCAATGCGCGTAACTGCCGCATCGGCACAGGCCAGGGGTGAGACGCCCCCTGGCCCGCCCACCATCGGACGCACGTCCAGCGTCGGCGACAGCAGCACCGTTGTGGCGACCAGGCCAAGGGCCAATCCCCAGAACGCTCGTAGTTTCACTTTTCACTCCTTTGCCTTGCACTCATTTGGAGGGAGGGGTAGCGGAAGTTCGTCTGGTGCTCAGTATAGCAAGAACCCGCGCTCAAGTCAATAATCCGCATTCACTCATCTATTTGACTTCTGCGCGAACCGGTCATATACTGAATTTGAGAACCCATCCTCTTGCGCACCTCCACTACGCAACCTTCCTAGCGCACCTTGACAGATTGGGCACATATCCACTCTTGGCGTCTCCATTGAGCATTCCAGTCTCAACGGAGCATGCAGTGCAACTGCCAAATCAAGCGCGAAAGGAGCTCGAAATGGAAAACAACTCTGTAACACACGGCATGCGATGTCTCAAGCAAGTGTTGACTGTTGGGCTCTTGCTGGTCCTGGTGGTCGGACTGGCTCCCATCTCATCCCAGGCTGGCAGCCTGGATGCAGACTCCGATTCAGCGACGGCCCCGGCGACGGCTTCCGCCACCTGGTGGGCCGCCGTGCAGGAGAACATCCGCCGCTCCGAGTACCACGTCACCTGGCAGGAACAGACGTACCTGACCGACGTAGCGGCGGCTTATCAGGCTCCCAATCGGGCACACAACCTGCGCACTTACTTCACCGCCGACGGACCGGTGACCATTCCTCGTGTCTGGCCCGAGGGCGCAAGTGTGCCTCCGTGGCGCTGGGGGCTGCGACTGGTTGCCTGGGGGCGGGAAGGCATCCTACAGCCGGTGGACGCTGCCAGTCTCCACACTGACGCCAACCGAATCGAATACCGCCGGGGCGATCTGACCGAGTGGTACGCGAACGACGAGCGCGGCCTGGAACAGGGCTTCACCATCCAATCTCCGCCGCTCGCCCGCTCCTCTTCTCCCCTGCTCCTGGAACTGGCCTTGAGTGGCGACCTGACCCCTCACCTGGCCGACGGCGGGGCGGCCGTCGAGTTCACCACCCCTCCTTCGACAGGCTCAGGACAGAGGAGCGGGGTGCGCGTCTTGCGGTATAGCGATCTGCATGTCACCGACGCTACCGGCCGCGAACTCGCGGCTCACATGGAGTTATCTCCGTCTCCCACTGCTCAGGACGACCTCCACATTGTCATAGAGGATGCCAATGCCGTGTATCCCATCCACGTGGATCCTGTCGCCACCACGCCCAACTGGACTGCCGTGGGCAACCAGACTGGTGCCCGGTTCGGTGTCTCGGTGGGCACGGCGGGCGACGTGAACGGCGACGGCTTCTCCGACGTCATCGTCGGGGCAGACGCGTACGACAACGGCGACGGGGGTGAGGGCATGGCTTTTGTCTACCACGGCTCCGTCTGCGGCCTCAGCACCAGCGCCAACTGGCGGGCCGAGAGCAACGAGTACCAGGCCCACCTTGGCGTCTCGGTGGGCACGGCCGGCGACGTGAACGACGACGGATACGACGACGTCATCGTCGGGGCGAATTGCTACGGCGGTGGCGCGGCGTGCCGGGGGGCCGCCTTTGTCTGGCGCGGCTCAGCGACTGGTCTGGGGGCCAACGGCACCCCATCGAACGCCGACTGGACCGCCAGCGGCGCCACAGGCCAGGAATCCAAGTTCGGCTCGGCGGTGGGCACGGCCGGCGACGTGAACAACGACGGCTACGACGACGTCATCGTCGGGGCGCCGTATTACGAGAACGGTTTGGCTGGGGAGGGAGCGGCCTACGTGTGGCGCGGCTCGCCCACCGGCCTGGGCGCCGACGGCACGCCGTCCAACGCCGACTGGTCCAAAGAGAGCGATCAGATGTTCGCCCACTTTGGCGTCTCGGTGGGCACGGCCGGCGACGTGAACGGCGACGGTTGCGACGAGGTCATCGTCGGTTCGCCCGACTACGACGCCCCCTATCAATTTGAGGGGGCGGCCTTTGTCTACGCCGGTTCGACCTCTGGCTTGGGTTCGGCGCCGTACTGGCACGCCGAAAGCGACAAGGTCAGGGGTGGGTTGGGCATCTCGGTGGGCACGGCCGGCGACGTGAACGGCGACGGCTACGCCGACGTGGTCGTCGGTGCCTCTATGTATACCGTCAACCACGAGAACGAGGGCGCGGCGTTCGTGTGGTACGGTTCGGGTACTGGCCTGGGATCCAACGGCACCCCGGACAACGCCGACTGGCACATCTACGGCGGCCATGCCGATGCCCGGTTGGGCGTCGCGGTGGGCACGGCTGGCGACGTGAACGGCGATGGCTTTTCCGATGTCGTCGTCGGCGCCAACAATCGCAATGACGACGGGGAGGCCTTTGTCTACCGTGGGTCCTCCGCCGGCCTGGGCACGGCTGCCATCTGGAACGTCGCAGGCGACGATGACTTTGGTGAATCGGTGGGCACGGCCGGCGACGTGAACGGCGACGGCTACGACGACGTCATCATCGGCGACACGAGCCACTCTTCCGGAGGGGCGGCCTATGTCTATCGCGGCTCGGCTTCCGGCCCCTCGCCCGACTGGATCAAAGAGAGCGACAAGGCTTACGCCTACTTTGGCTACTCGGTAGCGACGGCCGGCGACGTGAACGGCGACGGCTTTTCCGACGTCGTCGTCGGGGCGCGCAGCTACGACGGCGGGCAGCCAGGAGAGGGGTTGGTGTTTGTCTACACCGGCTCGGCCTCCGGCCCGGATCCGGTTCCGCACTGGCACGCCAAGAGCAACCAGGCCAGCGCCCACCTGGGCCAGTCGGTGGGCACGGCGGGCGACGTGAACGGCGATGGCTACAGCGACGTCATCGCCGGGGCGCACGGCTACGGTACAACCGACGTGGGCGCAGCCTTTGTGTGGTATGGCTCGGCCGCTGGGCTGGGCGCTGACGGCACCCCCGACAACGCCGACTGGAGCGCCGCAGGCGACCGCGCAGACGCCGACTTTGGCGCCGCGGTGGGCACGGCCGGCGACGTCAACGGCGATGGCTTTTCCGACGTCGTCGTCGGGGCGTCCCACTATTACTGGGGTTCCTTGGGTGAGGGAGCGGCCTTTGTGTGGCACGGTTCGGCCACCGGCCTCGGCGCCGATGGCACCCCTTCAAACGCCGACTGGTCCGCCGAGAGCAACCAGTACGAGGCCCTGTTGGGCATCTCGGTGGGCACGGCGGGCGACGTGAACGGCGACGGCTACGCCGACCTGATCATCGGTGCCGATTCCTACGATCATGACGGCGACAACGACCGGGGAATGGCCTTGGTCTGGCACGGTTCGGCGTCCGGCCTGGGCGCTGACGGCACCCCCGACAACGCCGACTGGACTGCCCTGGGCAACCAGGTGATGACCTACCTGGGCAGCTCGGTGGGCACGGCGGGCGACGTGAACGGCGATGGCTACGCCGACGTCATCGTCGGCGCAAGCAGTTACCGCGATGGCGAGTATGCTGAGGGAGGAGCCTTTATCTGGTACGGTTCGGCGTCCGGGCTGGGGGCAGACGGCACCCCGGCCAACGCCGATTGGGACGTCGAGAGCGACCAGGGCGGCGCCCACATGGGCTACTCAGTGGGCACGGCGGGTGACGTGAACGGCGATGGCTACGCCGACGTGGTCGTCGGGGCGGAGGATTATGAATACAGCTACGAATACGAGGGCCGGGTATATCTCTACTACGGCTCAGATTCCGGCCCGAGCGAGTCACCCGCCTGGACCGTCGAGGGCAACCAGGCTGACGCGCACCTGGGTGGCTCGGTGGGCACGGCGGGCGACGTGAACGGCGACGGCTATGCCGACGTCATCGCCAGCGCGAGCGAATATGACCACGGCCAGACGAACGAGGGGCGGGCCTATATCTTCTACGGCTCTGCCGCCACGCCAAGCACTTTTCTCGACTGGACCGCCGTAGGTACTCAGAAAGATGCCCACCTGGGTTATTCGGTGGGCACGGCGGGCGACGTGAACGGCGATGGCTACGCCGACGTCATCATCGGTGCGGACGACTATGACAACGGCCAGATGAACGAAGGAGCGGCCTTTGTCTGGTATGGCTCGGCGACGGGCTTGGGGACTTTCGGCATCCCGGCCAGTGCGCCTTGGAGCGCCGAGGGTGACCAGGCCTATGCTCAGTTTGGCACGTCGGTGGGCACAGCGGGCGACGTCAACGGCGATGGCTACGCCGACGTCATCGTCGGCGCCTACAAGCACGACAACGGCCAGGATGATGAAGGGCGGGTCTATGTCTACCATGGCTCTGCCACCGGCCTAAGTACCACCGTCAACTGGACTGCCGAGAGCGACCAGGCCAGCGCCTTCTTTGGTTCCTCGGCCGGCACGGCGGGCGACGTCAACGGTGACGGCTACGCCGACGTGGTCGTCGGCGCAGAAAACTATGACCACGGCCAGGACGACGAGGGAGCCGCCTTTGTGTGGTACGGCTCGGACTCCGGGCTGGGGGACAACGGCACCCCGGCCAATGCCGACTGGACCGCTGAGAGCGGACAGGTTGATGCCGCCTTGGGCATTTCGGTGGGCACGGCCGGCGACGTGAACGGCGACGGCTTCTCCGACGTCATCGTCGGGGCATACCGGTACGACAATGGCCATGAGGACGAGGGGGCAGCCTTTGTGTGGCATGGCTCAGACACCGGGCTGGGAGCCGATGGCACCCCAGCCAACGAGGATTGGTTCGCCGATGGCGACCAGGTCGACGCCTTCCTTGGTCTCTCGGTGGGCACAGCGGGCGACGTGAACGGCGACGGCTACGCCGACGTCATCGTCGGCGCCTACCGATATGATGGCGACGAAACGGACGAAGGGCGTGCCTATGTCTACCATGGCTCCAGTTCTGGCCTGAGCCCATTCCGGAGCTGGACCACCCTGGGTGGCCAGGAGGGGGCCTATTACGGCAACTCGGTCGGTACGGCCGGCGACGTGAACGGCGACGGCTACGCCGATGTCATCGTCGGCGCGACCAACTATGACATCTGCTACACAGACCAGGGGCGGGCGTTTCTCTACCTCGGTTCTGGCGACGGTCTGAGCGAGGTTGCCAACTGGACCGCCGAGACGGACCAGGATGTCGCCCGCTTGGGTCGGGCGGTGGGCACGGCGGGCGACGTGAACGGCGATGGCTTTGCCGACGTCATCGTCGGTGCCTACCGGTATCGTTTCGCCCAACAGAACGAAGGCGCGGTCTTTGTCTACTATGGAAATGGGGGAGCGGGGTTGAGCCCCAACCCTCGCCAGCGGCGCGCCGACGACAGCGGGCCCATCGCCCACCTGGGGGCGTCGCGCGAGGATGCCTTCCGCATAGCACTGTGGGGCCGCTCACCCTTTGGCCGAGGCCAAGTCAAGCTGGAGTGGGAGGTAAAGCCACTGGGAACGCCCTTCAGCGGCAGCGGCACCTATCAGACCGCCTGGCTGGATAGTGGCACGGCCGGGGTCACGTTCAACGAGCTGGCGAGCGGCCTGTCGGATGACACCGCCTACCACTGGCGGGCGCGGCTGCGCTATGACCCCGTCACCACGCCGTTTCAGCAATACGGCCGCTGGGTGACCATGCCCTGGAACGGCTGGAACGAGCAGGGTTTACGCGTACGAGTCGACGCCGCCCCGGCTAGCGGAGCTAAGAGTTTCCTGCCATTTGTCCTGCGGAACTATGACGGCGGTTAAGGGTGACGCCCGCCTTATGGGGGTACTAACTTGGGGGGTAGTCTTCGTGCAGCCGCAAGACGCGCACGAACTCCCGCGTGGCCTGAGACCTGGACAGCCGCTCACGCAGCGCAGCCAGATAGCGTGCGCTGTCCGCAGGGTGTAAACGATGGGCTGTCCTATCGCCCTTGACCAAGAGCAAGCCAACGCGTTACTCTCAGGTGGGACGCACTTCCTGGCTCGAAAACAGCGTTTGTAAGTCCTGGAAGTCGAATTCTCGAACGAAAACCAAGTGCGTCCCACCTTGGCTGAGTAGTAACGCCAACGCGCGGGATACTTGCACGAGTGAGCAGGGCAAGGTAGAATTGGCCCCATCATGGAGCCAGTTGCGGACCAGATCAGAGAGCTGAGGCAGTTCGACCGATTCCTTCCTCTCGACAATCCCACGTTCAACAACCGCCGGATTGGAACAATCCGCAAGTTCCGAGACGCTGGGTACCGGGTCTTGATCGTCAGGTTGTCGCCGTTCCGTGACGTGGATCGCTCGATACCCCATCTGTTCCTGTTTCAAGAGGTGCGTCGCGCACTGCCAGACGCGTTCATTGATCTGGCGTTCTTCCCCGCCACCTCGGAGAGGGCAGCACTTGAACGAGCGGGCGTTGCGCCCCTCATCGGCACCCAGTCGCTGCGGACGGCGGAGGACTTCGACCTGGTGTTGATCTCCAACGCCTACGTGCTCGAGCTGATCAACCTGCCCTACCTGCTCATCCGTTCAGGGATACCCCTCTTCTGCACCCAACGCGGGCCGGAGTGGCCCATCTTGATTCTCGGTGGGTCCAACAGCATGGCCACTCAGTCCATCATCCAGGAGGACGGTGACAGCCTGGTCGACGGTATCTTCTTCGGCGAGGGAGAGGGGCTGGTCGGACACGTAGCGCGCCTGCTACGAGACGATCGTGGTGCAGACAAGAAGAAGGCGTTGGCTCGGGCCGCGGCCCAGGTGCCAGGGCTCTGGGTCGCGGGGGCGTTCCACACCACCGCGAAGGCAGTATGCAGGCCACAGCCACAGTTTTTGCCGACGGAATACCCCATCCTGAACAGCCCCGAGGTCCACGCCGCCAACCTCCAGATCAACTACGGTTGCCCGGCCTTCTGCAACTTCTGCTTCGAAGGATACGACCGCAAACCGTATCGCGAGCTTCCTTTGTCCGACATACTGGCCGCCGCTGGCGAGATCAAGCTGGCGCAGGGCGTCGAGGAACTGAACCTGTACAGCTTCAATTTCAACACCCACAGCGACATCCTGGAGATGCTGCTAGCGTTGCATCAACTCTTCGACCGGGTGAGCTTCAAGAGCCAGCGGCTGGACGTTCTGCAACACACCGGAAGCCTGCTCGAGGCCGAGGTCGAGGCAGACAAGCGGGAGTTCACGCTGGGTATTGAGGGCATCAGCGAGCGTCTGCGCACGTGGCTACACAAGAGTCTGGCCACCGAGGACGTCACCGGCCTGCTGGAGCGGCTTCTCGGGCTCAAGGTACGCCGGGTGAAGCTCTTCTACATCCTGACCGGCTACGAAACCGCCGACGACATGGCTGAGTTCCGGCATTTCGTCAAGTGGCTCAAGGAGGCGCGCCGGTCGCGCAACCGCCACGTGCGCGTGGTCTTCAGTTTCGGGCTGCTGGTCCGCCAGCCGCGCACGCCGCTGCAGTACGACCGGCTCTTTCTCGACGAGCAAGATTGGCGGCCACTGATCGGCCAGGCAAAATCGGCATGCGAGACGAACGGGTTCGAGTTCCGCATGGCGTTCGACTGGCCAACCTATTGCGCCAACCAGGTATTGGCCATGGGCGGCTACTGGCTGCTGGAGCCGCTCGTGGCCCTGGCCCAACAAGGATACTTCTTCGACGGCACGCTGCCGGCGGCCTATTGGGACGCGCTCAAAGGGCAAATCCAGCGGGCAGGGCAATGGAGCGATACGTTCATGGGCAAGAAGGACGCTGACTACCCCTTCGCGCTGGAGTTTGTCGAGACGAACGTCTCGGCCGAGTTCCTGTACAATCAGTACAGGGAGGCACAGGCTGGCGTGGACAGCGGCTATTGCCTGGGGAACCGCGCCGACAACCGTGCATCCGCGCAGGTTGGCCGTTGCCTGGGATGCGGAGCCTGCGTGGAAGAGCAGCAGCGGCGAGCGATCACGCAGCACCACGTCCGCCAGCCGGAGAGTGAATCATACATGGCACGCCTGCGAGACGTGATGGTCCGAAAGCGGCGTCTGCAACCGGTGCACGTTCTGGTGCGCCTCGATCCACGGCTAGGCTGGGTGCTGCCCGAGTTCCTCAACGCTCTCGTGTTCCGCGAGATCCTCACACGCCACCCTGAACTGGTGGACAACCTCCTCGCCGTGCGGGAGGATCTGTTCGCGCTCAAGCCCAACAACCAGCGTTTTCCCATGATGGGCGGAGAGACGGTGTTCGCGCTGAGGGCCTGGAACACCGAGGCGCTGGAAGCCGCGCTTGCTCGCGGCAGACACGGTGAGCGTCCGGGCTCTGAAGCAGGCAGCATCCAGATCCTGGGACCAGCCGAGGGGTTCACTCCCGGCACGTTCGCCAGGCTGCGTCTGGACGTGTACCTGCCGGGCGACTACTTCCCGGAGCCACGAGTCCGTCTAGAGGAGCATCTGCGCTCCGCGTACCTGCGCTACTCGCTGAGACGGGAGGAGACAGCCCTGGACCGCGGCCATCCTGGCCGCACTACCGATGCCCGCACTATCCGCTATCGCTTCGACCTGCCCAAGGCGGCGCTCAAGAAGAAGATCCTGTTTGGCGGATTCTTCGAGCCCCAGACGAGCAGCGGAACCGGCACCCAGGGCGGGTTCTACGCCAGCCTGGACGTGGGGCCCAAGTTCGACCTGCTTGCGTTCTTGGGCTCTTTCGCCGGCGACGGGCACGCCCATCACGCGTGCATCCAGGCCTTGGATATACGGTGGTAACGTACGGACGGGGAAAAGCGCATGGCTCACGGTCGCGTCATCAAGGTCGAATGCCGGTGTGGACGGCTCCTATTCAAGTACTTCAAGGCCGGGAGGGGACGCCTGATCAAGTGCTACCTGGACGAGATCGTGAAGGACTACGTGGGCGTCTCAGGCATATCTGAGGATGCTCACCCGACGTGCCCCGGCTGTGGAAAGGAAATCGGAGCGCTGAGAATCATCCACGGGCGACCCGCGTTGAAGCTCAACCAGGGCACGGTGAAGGAAACGAGAACATAGTATGATCCAACCATATCACATTCAGGAGGCAATACAGTGAAGAAAGCGCATTACAGGGAGATTCCGGCTGCGTCGGTGAGCGAAGAAGGCGCCTCCGGCGTCACCGTCAGATGGGTCATCTCCAAGCAGGACGGAGCGCCCACCTTCTCGATGCGGGTGTTCGAAGTCGAACCCGGCGGCTACACTCCACACCACAACCACCCGTGGGAACACGAGATATTCATCCTGGAGGGCGAGGGAGCCCTGGTCCAAGGGGAGAAGCAGACCCCCTTCTCCAAGGGCGACGTGATCTACATGCCACCGGATGAACAGCACCAGATAAGAAACACGTCTGCCGAGAACCTGGAGTTCATCTGTCTCATTCCCAATCCAGAGTAGAAGAGAAGACCTGACAGGTTTTCCGAAACCTGTCAGGTCTCCAGGTCTCTACCTCAGCGTACCCAGGGGTTGGTGCGTTTCTCGTGTCCCACCGTCGTCTTTGGGCCGTGACCGGGATACAAGACCGTGTCATCGGGTAGGGTGAACAGAACCTGGCGGATGGAGCGCAGCAGCGTGTCCCGCGCACCACCCGGCAGGTCTGTGCGCCCCACCCCTTCGGCGAAGAGCAAATCGCCGTCGAAGGCCACGCCCTCCTCCTCCAGGTAGAACGTCACCCCACCGGGTGAGTGGCCCGGGGTGTGCAGTACTTGCAGGCGCAGCGTGCCCACTTCCAGCATCTGTCCGTCTTCGAGCTCTACGTCTGGCGCGGGACTCTCCGCGACCGACACGCCGAACCAGGCCGCGCCGCCCTGGGCCTGCAAGATCGGCAGTTCCGCCGGATGGAGCGCCAGTGGAGCACCAGTGGCAGCCACGATGGCCGCGTTGGCTCCCATGTGATCGAAGTGGCAGTGCGTGTTGAGGACGTAGCAGATGGACAGCCCGCTATCCTCAATCACCTTGAGGATGCGCTTGGGATGCCCGCCCGGGTCAATCACAACTCCCTGGTTTGTCTGCTCACAGCCGAGCACGTAGCAATTGGTCTGCGTGATACCGACGTGGACAGTTTGAATAACCACGTTACCCCCTCCGTTCAGTCTACACGCCCTCCCCGTAGGCCGGCTCTGGTATACACAATGGCGTTGCCCCGTTTCGCCACCGCTTCAATGACGCCCGTCTCGCGCAGGCAATAGGCCATCTGCTGGGCCAGCCGGCGGCGACAGCCCATCGCATGGGCCAGGTCTGCCGTCGTCCACGGCCCAGCTAACGCCTCGGGAATGAGCGTGGCCAGGTCGCCAGGCGATTCGAAGACCCGGCGACCCACCACATCCAGCAGCCTCCGCTCGTGCGTCACCCAGCCGCGCCTCCGCCAGGCGCGCTTCGGGTCGTGACGGCGAAGTTCCTCCTCCTGGATCAGCATCACCTCCAGTGAGAAGTGCGGATGCGACAGCAGGCAAGGGAAGCTCACCAACTCACTAAAGATCTGCCCGAACGTACCCCGTTTGGGCGACTTGCGACGGCTCAGCTGGCGATCTCCATGCCGCGCCAGCTTGACGATCCACTTCTCCTGCGCGACCGGATACACGAGCCGCACGGGATGGCTGGCGGTCAGCGCGTTCATTTTCCGCTTGATCGCCGAGAAGCTGCCGGTCTGAATCTCGACCAGCAGTTCGTCCCGCACGATATCCACGATGAAGCCGTCCACAGGGACCTCAAGCCGGTCACCTGGGCGCGCGTACCACGCCTTCAGCGCAGCGTGCAAGGGCTTCTCATTCAGCGTGCCGATTTCGTGCCTCTTGTCCTGCGATTCCTTGGACACCACACATCCCTGTTCAGACATCGCCAGACCTGGCAGGTTGTGGATACCGCTCCCCGCCCGGTCGATAGAGCACGCCCGGCAGATCCGCATCGCGAACCCCAATCTGTCGCAGCAGACGCAGATGCGGAGCCAGTTCACCGACCTCGGCCAGGTCGTGAGAGTCCGTGCCCAGTGCGATCTTGACGCCACGGGAGAGGCACTCCTCAACGAAACGGGGATCGGGCGTCTCGACCCCACAGGCACTGGTCGTGCGTCCGTGGAAATTCACCTCTGCTGCAACGCCACTCTGGAAGAGCATGTCGGCGACAGTCTTATACAGATGAAGCGGCGACCCCAGCCCAGAGTGGACGAAGAAGCGGAAGGGATGCCCCAGCACCTGGATTGGCTGCGCCAGCAGCCCCTCGACCTCGCGCAGGAACAGGGTCTCGAACTCGGACGTGCTCGTGCGCCCCTTCTCGAAACCCGGGATCCGGTGAATGGCGCCGACCAGCAGGTCCCAACCCTCCCGATCCTCCTCGGCCAGCAGCAGACTGCCATCCGCGCGGAGATCCACCTCCAGTCCCACGCGCACGTAGCCATCGCGCAGCTTTTCGGCGAACTTCCGATATGCAGGCATCCGTCCTCGGCCACTTGTCCAGGCTCTGCGAGCGAGAGCGAGGTCGGTCTGCCAGCGGTAGCTCCAGGCATCGTCCCGGTCGAAGTAGAGCTGGAACGCGTGCTCGATGAGGCACAGGCCGTGGATACCCATAGCTCTTGAGATCTCGACGTTCCGCTCAGCCACGACAGTGGTCCCACAGTACGCATACTCGGTATGGCAATGCACGTCTACCAGTCCCGGCGTATCCAGCCTGAGTGCGTGCTCCTGCACCTGGTCCACCTCGCGGCCCCTCAGGCGCACGTGCACGAAGCGGAACGGGCTATCGCATGCAGCCGGGACGCTACAGCACACCACGTTCCCCCTTCGATGGGCGGCCTGCCCGGCGTGATAGTGGCCGCTGAGCGACAGAATCACGCCAGCATCCTCGTAGCCGGACAAGACCGCATCGGCATTCGCCAGTACGTACGGGTAATCGCTCGCGATGGGCGGGTGCAAAGGGTTGTGTTGGAGAGCCACCAAGGGCAATCCGGGCCGCTGCGAAGCCACGTCACCAGGCAACCTGAGGCCATCCGGGGGCCTGGTCGCCAGATTCCCCTCGCCGAACTCGTCGCGGAATAGCATAAACCCATACCCACCGAACTCGTGCAGGCCCGGCGTGCAGTCGAAGACCTCGGCGAAGCGCTCGGGATCGCCGTCGTGATTGCCAGGGACAGCCAGAAAGGGGAGACCGGACTCCCGCGCTGCGTTGACCACGGCCAGCAGCGCCTCCTCCGCTCCGTCGGCCTCACCATCTTCCACGACGTCTCCCAGTATGATCAGAAGGTCTGGACTGATCCCCTCGTGCCGCAATCGCTGTAGGGCCTTGTGCAACAGCAGCGGGCCGAAGAAACACCCGCGCTCCTCAGCAACGCAGGTGTGATTCCAGGCTTGGGTATGCAGGTCGGAGATAACGAGGATGTCGAGTGCAGTATCGGGCATTTAGGTCCTTTCGCAATCGCGTGTTGGTCACCCCCTCACGGATCAGAGGAACAACCATAGCCAAAGTAAGTGGATTATAGCAAATACCCCCGCTTTGTCCAACCCTCAATATGTGCTACAATGTGGTTTCGCTATGATGGAAACGGCGCTCCGGCGGATTGCTGGACGGATATAGAGGTAAACATTGGCCCAAGATAAGATCATCGTGCGAGGCGCACGAGAGCACAACCTGAAAAACATCACCGTCGAGATCCCACGGAACAAGATGGTCGTCATCACCGGTATCTCGGGATCGGGCAAGTCGTCGCTGGCGTTCGACACGATCTACGCCGAGGGACAGCGGCGCTACGTCGAGAGCCTGTCGGCCTACGCGCGCCAGTTCCTCGGCCAGATGGAGAAGCCGGACGTAGACCAGATCGAGGGCCTCTCCCCGGCCATCTCGATTGACCAACGCGGAGCGTCACATAACCCCCGCTCGACGGTCGGCACAGTGACCGAGATCTACGACTATCTGCGCTTGCTCTACGCCCGCGTCGGCGTTCCTCACTGCCCCCAGTGCGGCCGCGAGGTCAGCAAACAATCAGCCCAGCAGATCGTGGACGTCATACTGGAGATGACGCCGGGCACCCGCTTCCAGGTGTTGGCGCCATTGATCAAGGACCGCAAAGGGCACCACCAAGCCATCTTCGAGGACGTGCGCAAGGCTGGATTCGTGCGCGTGCGGGTGGACGGCGCAGTGCGCGACGTGGACGAGGAAATCGAACTCGACCGGTACAAGATGCACACGATCGAGGCCATCGTGGACCGGCTGGTCATCCCGGACAAGCAAGACGACGGCTTTAGTTCACGGCTCACCGACTCGGTCGAGACCGCCCTCCAGTTGGGCGACGGCGTGGCGATCATCAACGACGTGTCACAGGACCCGCCGCAGGACATCCTGTATTCAGAACGCCTCGCCTGTCCGATCTGTGGCATCAGCCTGCCAGAGATTGAGCCCCGGACGTTCTCCTTCAATACACCCCACGGGGCATGCCCCGAATGCCAGGGACTTGGAACGCGCCTGGAGATCGACCCCGAGCTGGTCGTTCCCAACCCTGACCAGAGCATCGAGGACGGAGCCATCCAGGCGTGGAACATCCAGGATCGGGATGGCTATCAGTGGCACATGCTCAAGGCTGTCTGCGATCACTATAGCATCTCCACCGAAGTGCCCTGGCGAGAACTAAACCAGGCCCAACAGCACGTCATTCTGTACGGCAGCGGCGACGAGCGCATCCGCGTCCGCTACGTCAGGCGCGGGGGAGGCGGTTTCCGCAGCGATCTCATCCGCTTCGAAGGCATCATCCCTAATCTCCAGCGCCGCTACAGGGAGACGGACTCCGACTATATCCGGTCCAAGATCGAGGAGTTTATGACCCGTTTGCCCTGCGCGGTCTGTGGAGGCGCACGGCTGCGCCCGGAGGCATTGGCGGTCACTGTGGCGGGCAAGTCGATCAGCGAGATCGCCAGTTGGCCGGTGAACCGATTGCTTGACTGGATTGACGAGTTGTCAGGTTTCGTGTTTCGGACGTCTGCGCCGCCACCCAAGACGGGCGACGCAGGGACATCGGCTACCCACTCCGAAGCGCTGGAACACAGGACGTCGCCGCCCTCGGGTTCGACGCTCAACGAGCAAGAATGGCGCATCGCCCGGCGCATCCTCAAGGAGATCCGCGACCGGCTGGGGTTCATGGTCAACGTGGGGCTGGACTACCTCACGCTGGACCGCACCGCGGTGACGCTCGCCGGTGGCGAGGCGCAGCGTATCCGGCTGGCAACCCAGATCGGCTCACAGCTCACGGGCGTGCTATACGTCCTGGACGAGCCGAGCATCGGGCTTCATCAACGCGACAACTCCCGGCTTCTCCGCGCACTGGAGGAGATGCGTGATCTGGGCAACACCTTGCTCGTCGTGGAGCACGACGAGGCGACGATGCGCGCCGCCGACTGGATCATAGATCTGGGGCCAGGGGCCGGCGAGCACGGTGGGGAAGTAGTCGTCGCAGGCACGCTGGATGACGTTGTCGCGTGCGCCGACAGCCTGACGGGCGCGTATCTCTCAGGCCGCAGAGCCATCCCGGTACCCGAGCAGCGGCGTGAGGGCAACGGCGACCAGCTCATGATCCGAGGGGCGCGCGAGCACAACCTGAAGGGCATCGACGTGCACATCCCACTGGGCCGCTTCGTCTGCATCACCGGTGTCTCTGGCTCTGGTAAGTCAACGCTGCTGGTGGATGTGATGTATCGGCGACTGGCACAAATTCTGCAAAACTCCCGCCAGCCTGCGGGCGAGCACGACGACATCGAGGGCGTGGCGCACATAGACAAGGTGATCAACATAGATCAATCTCCCATCGGGCGCACGCCGCGCTCGAACCCAGCCACCTACACCAACCTGTTCACCCCCATCCGGGAGCTGTTCGCTGCCTTGCCCGAATCCAAGATCCGGGGATACAAGCCAGGCCGCTTCTCGTTCAACGTCAAGGGCGGGCGCTGCGAAGCCTGCCAGGGGCATGGGACACTGCGCATCGAGATGCAGTTCTTGCCCGACATCTACGTCCCCTGCGACGTCTGCCACGGACGTCGCTACAACCGGGAGACACTTCAGGTGCGCTACAAGGGGAAGAACATCGCCGAGGTGCTCGATCTCACCGTGAACGAGGCGATGGCGTTCTTCGCCAACATCCCCAAGATCCTAAACAAGCTCCAGACCCTGCAAGACGTCGGGCTGGGGTACGTCCGGCTGGGTCAGCCCGCGCCGACGCTCTCGGGCGGAGAGGCCCAGCGGATCAAGCTTTCGAGGGAGCTGAGCAAGCGGGCGACAGGCCGAACGCTCTACGTGCTCGACGAGCCAAGCGTGGGCCTCCACGCGGCCGACGTGGACAAACTGGTCGCCGTGCTCAACCGGCTGGTGGATGCGGGCAACACCATCGTCATCATCGAGCACAACCCTGACATCATCAAAGTGGCAGACTGGATCATCGACCTGGGGCCGGAGGGAGGGGACGCCGGCGGCGAGATCGTGGCCGCGGGAACACCGGAACTCGTGGCACAGGTCGAGGCCAGCTACACAGGACAGCTCTTGGACCGTGTGCTTCGAGACGGATAGAACTCGGTCGCGTCGCGCGTTGCATAGCTTTGGCTGTACGAATAGGAGGCTGCGATGGATAAGACGATTCCCCTCCCCTTCCGGCAGGTGCACCTGGATTTCCACACCTCACCCGATATCCCGGATGTAGGGGCCGAATTCGACGTCCAAGAGTTCGTCCACACGCTTCAGAGCGGGCACGTGAACTCGGTCACCGTGTTCGCCAAGTGTCACCACGGCTATAGCTACTACCCGACAAGGGTGGGCACACCGCATCCGCACCTCAAGCGCGACTTGCTGGGGGAGATGATCCAGGCGTGTCACAGAGCCGGCATCCGCGTACCCGTCTACACGACCGTCGTCTGGGACGAACTGGCGTGGGCCACGCATCCCGAATGGCGACAACTGTCACCGGACGGTCACATCGCCGGGCCCTCCAGCTCGCCCCTCGAACCGGGGTGGAAGAACCTGTGTCTGAACACCGGCTACGCCAACTACGTCATCGCCCAGATTGAGGAAATCCTGGAGATGTACGAGGGCGACGGCCTGTTTATCGATATCGTCCGCTACGGGGATCAGCCCTGTGTCTGCGCCACCTGTCTGGGCCAGATGCTCGATCAGGGTCTGGATCCAGCGGATATCGATCAGATTGGGCGCTTCGCGCTGCAAGCTGAGCGCCGCTTCATGGATCGCACAACACGGGCCATCCGGGCGAAAGACCCAAAACAGAGCGTCTATTTCAACAGCCGCTTGCGCATGGAGTGGAACCCGGAGATGGGCAACCGCCCGGAACTGCACAACTTCACGCACCTGGAGATTGAGTCGCTGCCCGGAGGATTCTGGGGCTACGATCACTTCCCGATGTACGTGCGCTACTTCCAGACCTTCGACCGCGACCTGGTGGGGCAGACGGGCCGATTCCACACCGCCTGGGGAGACTTCGGAGGACTGCGCAACCAGGCAGCGCTGACATTCGAGTGCTTCCAGGCGTTGGCCCACGGCGCTACGTGCAGCATTGGCGACCAACTACACCCTCGTGGTCGCCTGGAACCCGCGGTGTACCAACACATCGGCGCGGTTTACGCCGAGGTCGAACGGCGCGAGCCGTGGTGCGCGAACACGCAGCCTTTGCCGGACATCGGCGTCATCACAGCCAACGCCGGGCGACACATGCGCGAGGGCGGGATCAACGAGAGTGACCGGGGTGCGCTGCACACACTGGAGCAGCTCAAACATCAGTTCCAGTTCATCGACGCCGGCAGCGATCTCTCGCCGTACGCGGTGGTGATTCTACCGGACGCGGTGCCGGTGGACACGGCGCTGGCGGAGAGACTGCGGGCCTATCTATCTGCGGGGGGCAGGCTGTTGATCACCGATCGCTCCGGATGGAACGAGGAAATGGGCGACTTTGCGCTCGCACATGAGATGGGCGTGCACTGGGCAGGCGTGGCGACGCATACGCCGGACTATCTCGTGGTCGGACCTGAACTGAGCGACGGAATCGAGCCCATGCACCACGTATGCCTGCTGCCGGGCGTGCGTGTGACCGCCGATCCACACGCGCGCGCGTTGGCCTGGTCCGGCGTACCCTACTTCAACCGCACCTGGCAGCACTTCTGTTCGCACCAGTACACGCCGATGGACCGCACTACCGGCGATCCTGTCGCCGTGCAGAATGGAGCCGTCGTCTACGTGGCCCGGCCGCTGTTCCGCGAATACGCCGAATCCGCCCGGCGCGTGCACAAACAGGTGCTGGCGAACTGCCTGAACATACTGTTGCCACAGCCCAGGGTAGGCACGCACAACCTGCCCAGCACAGCGATTATCACCGCGCGGCAGCAAGGAGACGACCTGCTGGTACACCTGCTGCACTATATCCATCAACGACGTGGCCACAGCCTGGACGTGATCGAAGACGTCCTGCCGCTGCACGACGCTACGCTGAGCATCCGGGCGACACAGCGCCCATCGGCCGTGCAGTTGGTGCCAGAGAGGCAGGCAATCGAGTGGACCTGGGAGGGGGGATACGTGCGCTTCACGGTGCCACGTGTGGACGGCTATCAGATCGTACAGTTGGCCGGCGCAGTTGGACCGCGCCCACGCTAGCCCACAAGCCTGAGATGAGCCTGACCGCACGGATATGCGAGTTTGCGCGTGCCCTGGGGTTTGACCTGGTGGGCGTCGCGCCCGCCCGTCCTGCCCCGCGGCTCGACGCCTATCATTCGTGGCTCGCCCACGGCTACCACGGAGAGATGGGCTATCTGGCCCGACCGGACCGCGTCGAACGCAGGGACGACCCGGCCAGAATCGTGCCAGGGGCCCGGTCCGTCGTCTGCGTCGGTCTGAACTACTACTCCGGTCCACCTCCCTCACTCGCGCGAGACCCGTCACGCGGGCTGATCTCCAACCATGCCTGGGGCCTGGACTACCACAGCCTGATGATGCCCCTCCTGGAAGAACTGGCGGCTTTCATCCGTGCCGAGGCAGGAGGTAGCGCGGTAGGCGCGCGCCCTTCCAGGTTCGGGGCGCGCGCCTACGTGGATACAGGGCCGGTGCTGGAACGGGCCTACGCGGCCAAGGCTGGCCTGGGTTTCGTGGGCAAGAACACGTGCCTGATACACCCCCGGATGGGCTCCTGGCTTTTCTTGGGGGAGATCCTTCTCAGTGTCGATTTGGACCCGACGCCGGAACCGAAAGGCGTGAGCTGTGGCACGTGCACACGCTGCCTCGATGCCTGCCCCACGGGTGCCTTGATCGCCCCGTACGTGCTGGATGCCCGGCGCTGCATCTCCTACCTGACGATCGAATTGAAGGGACCCATCCCGCGAGAACTTCGGCCGCTCATAGGCAACCGGGTCTACGGCTGCGACGTGTGCCAGGCCATCTGTCCGTGGCAACGCTTCGCCATGCCCACCAAAGAGCGCTCCCTCTATGCCACGTCGATCGATCAGTCCGCGCCGGCGCTCCTGGACTTGATTGGGTTGACTGAAGAGGCATTCCACCAGCGATACGAGCGCACGCCGATCTTACGAACGAAACGCCGAGGGCTGCTGCGCAACGCGGCAGTGGCGCTGGGGAATTGGGGAGACAAGCAGGCAGTCACGGCACTGGTGAAAGCCCTCACCGACGTCGAGCCACTCGTGCGAGGCCACGCGGCCTGGGCACTGGGACGCATCGACGAACCGTCGGCTCGACAGATGCTCGGGAATGCCCTGCAACGCGAGCAAGACCCCTACGTGCGCGAAGAAATACGGACCGCTTTGACTACCCCGCATTCTCGGTGACGCCGCACCCCCTTGGCGTCCCCCACGCCTGCTGCCGCGACCAAGGCTTCCCGCAGCGACACAGCAACCGCGTCCGTCGCCTCTCACAATTGCGTCAACCCGTTCGTAACACAACCGTAACCCAACCAGGCGCATGAATACGGTATGATGGGCATGCTTATGGTTCCGATTGGTGCCTGCGGTTGAGCACCATGCAGGAGCGGGGAGAAAACCCGACACGCATTGCCGAGTGGCCCAAATGAAACCAATTACCGTTTTACTTGTCGATAGCAACCAACACTCCCTGCGCATCGTCACGCACTTCCTGGAGGTTCAGGACAACGTAGCCGTGATTGGCACAGCTCGTGGAAGCAGAGAAGCCCTGGCACAGACCCAGGCCCTGCAACCCGACGTCGTCCTGGTCGACGTTTCCACACCCAACGGGCACGGCCTGGAGGCCATCTCTCGTCTGCGCGCGACGAGCCCCACGCTCGGCATCATCGCTCTGGCGGCGGTTCACACGGGGGGACACTGGCAGGCAGCCCTGGCGGCAGGTGCGGATGACTTCATCCCCAAGTTCTCGATGAGCATCAACCTGCTTCCAGCCATTCATCGGATTGTGCAAGTTAGCCAGACCAGCAGAGCCATGGCAAGTGCCCGAGAGCCACAAGCTCTCTGACACAGCCCACGGATAGGAACACGATATGCGGAAAGGGAACGCACGTTCTACACCTACGGTAGGGGCTACGTCATGAAGAAGACTGACAAGACAGTGCTGATCATCGAAGATAGTCCGGCTCAGGCACTCGCGCTCGAGAGCCTCCTGAGGGAAGAAGGACTTGGGGTACTCTGGGCACCTGATGGGAAAGTTGGCCTGCACCAGGCCCAGGTGCATGCACCAGACGCGATTCTGCTTGACATCGAGATGCCCGAAATGGACGGTTTCGAGGCGTGTAAGCAACTGAAGCGCGACGATCAGACGGCTGGCATCCCGATCGTGATGCTGACCGTCCGTGACGATGCTAGCACGGCGCTCCATAGCATGGATCTGGGAGCGATTGACTTCGTGCCCAAAGACGCCTTCTGCGGCCCCATACTCCTGGAGACCCTGCGCCAGCTCCGCATCTTGCCAAGGTCTGACAACCGCGTCCCAGTTACAGAGGGCGATTGGACAATGGCGGATGAATGAGTCCCAAACGATACCCGTTCGCACGGAGTTTGACGTCCACGTGGCACGGATGCACGTGCGCACGCTTGCCCGCGCGGCGGGTTTCGACGTCACAGAGCAAGCCCGCATCGCTATGGCAACGTCATTCCTGGCTCGAGCACTGGGATTGGGGGAAGTGTATCAAGGGCAAGTCAGCGTGGACTGCCTGGACGACGGAGGCACCCCATGTGTGCGGGTGGTCTGTACCGCCGTTGACGGCGCGACGAGCGATCTCACGTCTGGTGCACTTGCAGATACCAGATGGCTGGTGGACGAGCTCACCATTGAAGAGACACCGCCCAACAACCTGAAGGCCACCCTGGTCAAGTGGGTTACGCAAGGAGAAAGCTATGCACAACACAGCATGCACACACGACGCAGATAGCAGGAGCGCTCCGATGCTCGAAGACAAGGCGATGCTGGGGTATCAGGCATTGGACTCCCTGTCAGACGGCGTGGTGATCAACGATGTCACGGGCCAGGTGGTCTTGCTCAACCCAGCCGCCGCACGCATGCTGCACATGGATTCCCAGACTGCAACGGAACAGACTGTCCACACGCTCTTCGAGCCGCTTGCTGCCCAAGGCCGTCTGAGCATCGTGGACGCAATGGAGCGTGTATACGCCAATCCGCACGCCTACGGACGAGACGGGGAACCTGCCGAGACAGTCATCGAGGCCAACACGCGCTATATCCAGGCTCATCTCTCTCCCATGATGAACGACGCCGGGGACTTCTTGGGAGTTGTGACCTTGCTGCGCGACGTCACGCGCGAGATCGAGGCCCATCGGGTCACCAGCGACTTCGTCTCCACCGTCTCGCGCGAATTGCGAATGCCATTGACCGCCATCAAGGGCTACTGCGACCTGTTGTCGCGGGATTCCCTGGATCAGCTCGGCGAGGAGCACGGGCGCTTCCTGCAGATCATCCAGAGCAACGCCGATCATCTCGTCGCGCTCATCAACGACCTGCTGGAGATCAGCCGCATAGAGAGCCACCGCCTGGATCTGGACATCCAGCCCATCCAAATGGAGACGCTCGTCCGCGATATCGCAGCCAATCTGATCCGACCGCAATGCGACCGGAAAGGCCTACGTCTCACCGTGGAGATCGAGCCCGACCTTGGCCCAGTACTGGGCGACCTGAGCAGGCTGAAGCAGGTGATCACCAGTCTGGTCAACACCGCCTGCCGCTACACACCGGAAGGGGGCCGAATCGCCCTCTCCCTCTCACGTGCAGAGCAGGGGGTGAGGGTAGATGTCACCAACACAGGCACCGGAATCTCCCAACAGGATCAGACCGGCATGTTCCGGCGTTTCTACCGCCCAGAGAACTCACTCACCCACGGACTCTACGGCACCGGGCTTGAACTACCGATCGCCAAGATGCTGGTCGAGATGCATGGCGGACGTCTTTGGGTAGAGGGTACACCGGGGCAGGGCAGCACCTTCACGTTCATGCTGCCCCAACACGTCGTCTCTGTAGGTGCGAGCGCCCGCGAGAAGGCAACACAATCCAGGCAAGCACATACCGTGCTGGTCGTAGAGGACGACACCGACATTGCTCAACTCATCGCCCTTCAGTTACGTCGGGAGGGGTTTGAGGTGATCACGACCGCGTATGGCAAGGAGGCCATTTCACTGGCACACTCCCACACGGTTGACCTGATCACGCTGGATATGATGCTTCCTGACATCACCGGCACAGAAGTACTGCATCGGATCAAGGCCGACCCGGCGACAGCAGAAACACCCGTGATCATCGTCTCGGTGCTGCTGCCCGAGCAGAGCGAGGCCGGAGGGCTTGGAGCAGTGGACTACATCACCAAACCATTCGCGTTTGAAAAGCTCATGGAGAGCATCCGGCACACACTGAAGACTTCGGGACGGAGACCAATGGCGCGGGTGGGGATGAATAAGTGAGCAGTCACTCGCGCACTTGGTCTCGATAGACCTCTTCCTTCAACACGCCGATAAACGGAAGGTTTCTGTATTCCTCGGCGTAGTCCAAGCCGTATCCGATCACGAACTCGTCCGGCACCTCGAAGCCGACCAGGTCCACCGGCACATCGATCTCGCGCCGGGAGGGTTTGCTCAGAAGTGTGCATACCCGGAGGCTAGCCGGGCGGCGTGTCCGCAAGTTGCGCGTGATGTAGTCCAGCGTGCGACCCGAATCAATGATGTCCTCCACAATCAGCACGTGCCGCCCCTCGATGCTGCGCTCCAAGTCCAACAGGATACGCACGACTCCGCTGCTCTGCGTATCCGCACCATAGGAAGAGATCTCCATGAAATCCACCGCATGGCGCACTTCCAACTGACGCATCAGATCAGCAAGAAATATGAACGCTCCCTTGAGCACGCAGATCAAGAGGAGCCGGTCTGCGTCGGTGTACATGGCGTTGAGCGCATGGCCCAACTCCACCACCCGTGACTGCAGCGCTTGCTCCGGGATCAAGACCTTGGCGACGTCATCTCGGAATCCCATACTTCCCTCTTTCCTCCCGCCGCCACCAGATCCCCGCATCCAGCCCTGGGCTACTCGTACACCTCTGGCTTCAAAGCCCCGATATACGGCAGCGTGCGGAAATGATCGGCGTAATCCAGCCCGAAACCCACCACCCACACGTCAGATATCTCGAAGCCAACATAGTCCACAGGCACCTCAACCTCACGGCGCTCTGGCTTGCTAAGGAGAACGCAGGTGCGCAGAGAGGCGGGCTGACGAGCGCGAAATGCACGCAGCAGATACTCCAGCGTGTGCCCCGTATCCACAATGTCCTCTACGATCAGCACGTGGCGACCGGTGACACTGATCCTCGTGTCCATGATCAGCCGCACCGCCCCGGCACTCGCGCCCTTGTTGTAGCTGGAGAGGGCAATGAAGTCCACGTGGTGGGGCACAGTCAGCCCACGGACCAGGTCGGCCAGGAAGATAAAGGCCCCCTTCAACACACCAATCAGCACGAAATCCTCGGCATCGGCATAGTCGGCGCTGATCTGCGCGCTCAGCTCCCTCACGCGCACTGAGATCGCGTCCTCGTTCAGCAGCACCCGTTCAATTGGGTCAGATAGTATCATCGCTCAGTGTCACCCGCTTCTTTGAATCTGCCTCGGCGTTGCCACGCGAAACCACGTGACAGCCCCGGCAGCGAGCCTCGTACACCTCACTGGCTCCCACCAGGATAACCGGGTCGTTGTAGGCCGCCGGACGACCATCAATGAGCCGTTGCGTGCGGCTGGCAGGCCCGCCACAGACCAGACAGATCGCGTGGAGCTTATCAACCTTCTCCGCGCGGGCCATCAGTTGCGGCATAGGTCCGAAGGGCTGCCCTCGAAAATCCATGTCCAGCCCCGCGACAATGACGCGCACGCCCCTGTCGGCTAGTTCCTCGCACAGATCGACCAGGTCGTCATCAAAGAACTGTCCCTCGTCCACAGCGACAACCGTCGTGTCCGGAGCGATCAAGGCTCGCAACCTAGCCGCGTTCTCCGCCGGCACTGCTTCGACCTGCAGCCCGTTGTGGGAAGCCACCTCCCGCTCAGCGTAGCGCGTATCCAACGCAGGCTTGAACACCTGCACCTTCTGGCGGGCGATCTGTGCCCGGCGCACCCGCCGGATCAACTCCTCTGTCTTGCCAGAGAACATACTCCCGCAAACTACTTCGATCCATCCACTGCTGGGCTTGCCGTACATTGGATCCATGTCCTCAATCAAGTCAAAACAAAAAAGAGGGGCAGTTTCAGTGCATCCAACAACAAGATGCGCCGTCTGCCCCTACGGATGCTCTGTCGCTCTCCTAGTCCGCCGCTTCGTCAGTCGCTTTCGCTGCTACAGTCTCTGCGGGCACCTCATCACCTGACAGAACAAATCCCTGAGCCCGCAGCCGCTTCTTCAGCGTGGCAAGAGACTTGAGACCAAAGCCTTTCAAGTTCGTCAACGCTTCGTCTCCCTCTTCCAGCTTGGCCAGTACATCGCCCACCGTCTTGAGGCCTGCGCCAATCAGCACCTTTGTCAGACGGGAACTGAGATCCAGTTCCACGATCTTGAGTTCGGGCGAGGTCGCACGCTCTTTCTCCCGCTCAGCCTCAGCAATCAGTTGCTCACGGCGCTCCAGCTTCCGCATGAAGCGCTCCACCTGCCCACCGGCATCCACGATGCGCTGCTCGCCGGTGAAAAACGGATGGCACTTGGAGCAAATATCGGTACGGACCACCGGGACTGTCGAACCCACAGTCCAGGTATTGCCACAAGCACAGATTACCTGTGCCTCGGGATAATACTCGGGATGAATACCTTCCTTCATGACGCCCCCTACACGCGCTCTGGATAGACACTGACCTGCTTGCGGCCTCCGCGGATGTGCTCAAAGCGCACGTATCCATCGGCAGTGGCGAATAGAGTAAAGTCCTTCCCCATACCCACGTTCACGCCTGGCCTGATGCGCGTCCCACGCTGCCGCACGATGATATTGCCCACGATTACTGCTTCACCGCCGTACTTCTTTACCCCCAAACGCTTGGCGCGACTGTCACGCCCGTTGCGGCTGCTGCCTGCACCTTTCTTATGCGCCATCTCACGACCTCCTACACTACAATCTCATCCACGCGCAGCCGTGTATAGTGCTGGCGATGACCAAGGCGCCGACGATACCGCTTCCTCGGGTGGTACTTGAAGATATGAACCTTAGGCCCTTTCTCCTGAGCGACCACCGTCGCCACAACCTTAGCGCCGCCAACGGTAGGCCGGCCTACCTCCACACGCTCGCCATCGGCGACCAACAACACCTCATCCAGCTCAATTCGCTGCCCGACCTCAGCGGGCAGTCGCTCGACGAGAATCGCGTCGCCCACGCCAGCCCGATACTGCCGCGCGCCTGACCTTACAACCGCATACACGATAATCCCCCCTTATAGACAGTAGAGGGCCGTGCCTGATGGCCCGGCCACCATTGCCATTATACCGAAACTGCCAGTTTTGTCAACAGGCACCCACATCGTCCACACATCACGCCAACCATGTCAGGCCGTCAAGATCAGCCGCCGGCGGTGGTAGCGAGCATGTACGCCGTCCATCCCCAGCGACTCCAGCACAGCCTCGGGGCGAGCTGTGCCTCCCCCACGAGCGGCCAGTTGCATTCCGAGCACGGCTTCACCCACGTTCGCACGTTCCAAGCACAGCCGCTCGATCAGCGGGCGCAGATCGTAGCGCCGGCCGCGTCGCTCGCGCGGCAGCTCGTCCGCCGCCAACAGCTGCCCCACGCGCGCCTCAACCTGTTCCCCCGACTCACCCCACTCGACCGTGACGCAGTACTCCGCTGCCACAACCCGTGTCTGTAGCGCAGGTTCTTTCAAATCAACCTGACGCACGAGATCTATACTGAGTCCAACAGGCAACACCGGCGACACCGCACGGGCGAAGTCCTCCAGCGACACAGGCAACTCAAGCCAGACGTCCAGCCACTCAGCCTCGCCGGTGTGCCCCAGTGGCAGGGCCGCTGCCAGCTGCAATCTAGGACGCGGATTGAAGCCATGGGAATAAGCCAACGGCACTCCTGCCCGGCGAAAGCCCCGTTCCCACGCTCTCGCCAGATCCAGGTGCGAGGAGTACTTGAGGAGGCCCTCTTTGGCAAAGGTTATCCGCAAGCGTTGTGCATGCACTGGCATAGCGTTTCCAGCCTCACAATTCGATCACGAACTCGCCGTCCTTGTACAACAGCTCGTCATCCACCCAGATCTCGCCGCCATCCCGCATGTCGCAGATCATATCCCAGTGGATCGCTGACTCGTTCTCACTGCCGGTCTCGGGATAGCCCGCGCCCAAGGCCATATGAAAACTGCCGCCGATCTTCTCGTCGAACAGAATCTGGCCCGTGAAACGGGTCACGCCTTTGTTGGTACCAATCGCGAACTCGCCAACGTACCGCGAGCCCGCGTCCGTGTCGAGCGTCTCGAGCAAGAAACGCTCGTTCTTCTCCGCACTGGCCTCCACTACCCGTCCATTCTCAAACCGGAGACGCACGCCGGTGACCTGCCGGCCCTGACGAATCGCGGGATAGGAGAAATGCACGTGACCCTGGACACTGTCCTCCACCGGGCCCGTGAAGACCTCGCCATCGGGCATATTCTTCTGACCGTCACAGTTGATAAACGCGCGACCGGCGATGCTCAGGTGTAGATCGGTCTCCGGGCCGACGACGTGCACCCGCTCCCTACCCCTGAGCCAGTCCACGATCTTCTGCTGCCAGGCCGAGAAGCGAGCCCAGTAGCCTATCGGATCCTCCAGATCCGGAAGGCAAGCGCTGTACACAAATTCCTCGTACTCGCTCAAGCTCATGTCAGCATCCTGAGCATAGGCATTGGTCGGGAACAGCGTCGTGCTCCAGCGGAGCGCTCCCGAAGCGGAGCGCTGCATGAACGTGCGCATTAAATCCGTCCACGCCCGATTGTGCAGCACCTGTCGAGCGGGGTCCACGCCGCTCAGCGCTTTCGTGTTACTCGCACCCCTGACTGAAAGCCTCACATCGTAGGTCTCCATGACCAGCTTGATCGGTTCAGGCACGTGCGCCAACTGCTCGTCAGACGCATAGCGAAATAGCAACTCGTCCGCACCGGGCAGAGAAAGGAGCACAAGCGGGTGCCCCCCGGCCTGCAACACCTTGGCGTACACGGCCCGAAGCAACGGCTCGGCCCCCACGTCACCGGTGATAGCTACTCTCTCTCCAGGCTGAACAGCGACCGAGTAGTTGACCAGCACATCTGCCAGCTTCTCAACACGTGGATCTTTCATCGAATGCTCCCCTCTTTTATGAATTACGAATAGTCGTTCTGTGACGCACTCCGCACGCTATGCGTCACGCAAGTCCGGACAACAACATCCCTCCGCCCATTGATCGCCATAGGCACCCAGTATGCCACAGTTGTGGCAGCCTTGCCGGCAATCAGCAAGCCCCTCTCCGCGTTGGCTGCGTTGATACTCCATCAACAGGAACTTCCTGCGCACCCCCGTGCTGATAGCGTCCCAAGGGAAGACCTCATCGCGCGCTCGTTCACGATACGCGTAGAAGTCCGCATCCAATCCGCTGTCTGCGAAGGCCTGCATCCAGGCGTCCATATTGCGGTGCTCATCCCAGGCATCGAAGCGTGCGCCCAGCCTCCACGCGCGCTCAATCACCGCCCCCAGTCGCCGGTCACCGCGGGCGAAGATGGCCTCCAACAGCGTCCCTTCAGGGTCACTGTAGCTCAGCTTAAGCCCGCGCCCGGCAAGTTCGCGCCGCAGAAGCGCTTGCTTCTCACGAATAGAGGCCATCCGATCCAGACCCACCCACTGGAATGGCGTATGAGGCTTGGGTATGAAAGTGTTCACGCTCACGTTCACCTGTGTCCGACGACCGTGGACCTTCCGGCCCACCGCCCGCACGTCGCGTGCCAGGTCGACGATGGCTTCCACGTCTTCCATCCGCTCTCCAGGAAGCCCAATCATGAAGTATAGCTTGATCGTGCGCCACCCGTGTTCGAACACCTCACGGGCCACCTCGAGCATCTCCTTGGTAGAGATAGGCTTGTTGATGATAGCGCGCAGCCGCTCGGTGGCAGCCTCCGGCGCAAAGGTGAATCCCGTGTGTCGCCCTCTCGCGATGGCCTCCGCCAGTGCAACGGAGAAGCTGTCAGCCCGCAACGCGGGGAGTGAGACAGACAGATGGCCATGGGCGTACCGCTCCATGATCGTCCGCACCAACTTCTCAATGTCCGAGTAATCAGAGGACGAAAGCGACAGCAGGCCGACCTCCTCAAAGCCGGTCTGGTGCACGATCGCATCAAGCGCCTCCAGGATCTCCTCCACAGACCGCTCTCGCACAGGGCGCGTGGACATCCCAGCGTGACAGAAGCGACAACCACGGGTGCACCCCCGTTGAATCTCGATCGCCGCCCGGTTGTGGGCCACGTCCACCGTGGGAACGATGAGACGCGTCGGCGCAGGGAGCAAAGGAGAGACGATCCGCTTCCCAACGGGCAGCGGGGCCGTCGGGACTGTGGGCTTGATCTGGGAGACCACCCCATTAGCGCGGTAGTGCACATCATACAGGCGAGGCACGTAGACGCCCGGTATCTCCGCCAAGGCAGCTAGCTGTGCGCCCCGCGAGCGTCCCCCCATCTGCTGATAGGCCCGCACCACGTCAACGAGCACTTCCTCCCCCTCGCCGATCAAGAAGGCATCCACGAAATCAGCGACGGGTTCCGGGTTGAAGGTCGCGTGCCCGCCAGCGATCACAAGTGGATGCTGGGCATCCCGGTCGCAGGCTCTAAGCGGTAGCCCTGCCAGGTCCAGCATTTCCAGCAGATTGGTGTATAGCTGCTCGTAGGGCAGGCTGAAGCCAAGGATATCGAAATCAGCCAAAGAGCGCTTGCACTCCAGTCCATACAGCGGTATGCCTGCGTCGCGCATAGCCGCGAGCATATCCACCCAGGGCATGTAAGCCCGGTCCACCAGCACATCCGGCAACCCACTCAGCACGTCATACAGAACCATCAGCCCCAGGCTGGACATGCCGAGGTCGTAGATATCGGGAAAGGCCAGGCAGACTCGCGTGAGCACGGCCCGGTCGTGCCACTCCTGGTGCCCCCTGCCGCTGTCGTACTCCCCGCCGACGTAGCGCCCCGGCTTTCGCACAGTGGGCAGTATGCGTTCCAGTTCGTTCAGATCAACCTGCATCGAATTCAACCCGCAATTACCTTGACAAAGACCTTGCGCCGGCGCGGCCCATCAAACTCAGCCAAATAGATGCCCTGCCACGTACCAAGCACCAGCTTGCCCTCAGCCACTGGAACGAACTGAGCTGCGCCAACGAGCGAGGACTTCAAGTGCGCAGGGGAATTCCCCTCGCCGTGGCGATACTCAGGCCTCTGCGGAGAAATGACATCGAGACCTAATCCAACATCGTGCTGCACATCGGGATCCCAGTTTTCGTTAAGCGTCAAGCCGGCGGTAGTGTGCGGGCAGAAAGTGAAACAGATTCCCTCCTGTATCCCACGCCGATCGACCACCGCCTGTACGTCGGCGGTGATATCGTGAAATGTCTGGCGACCACGCGTCGAAAACTCGATTTGCTCCATATTCAATCTCCCTTGGAACGGCGGTGCCGAAGTATGACACCCCACGCCGCGTTTGACAAAACGCGGCGTGGCTGGTAAAATTGGTTCCGTGCTGGCCCCATCGTCTAGTGGCCTAGGACGCTGGCCTCTCAAGCCGGAAACAGGGGTTCGACTCCCCTTGGGGCCACAGCATTGAATTCAGACAGACCCCACCGTAGCGGTGGGGTCGTCTTTTTCTGTCGACCGCCGAGCGACGGAGAAAAGAACGGCCGCCGTCGCACTCCGTCAGAACGGACGCGGCGCGATACCCACCAGATACCCGAACTGCTCCTTGAGTTCCTCGGGAGACACACTCGTGTACGCCGCCATGCGGGCCCACAGCATTTCGTCGTCAGCATCCTGAGGATTGAGACGGATCATGAACTTGTACGCAGATTGATACGTGAATGAATCCAGGTCCACCTGACGCACCTCCGTCCGCCCGGTCTCAGGATCCATCATCTCAGCAAACGGCATAGGCACTACCTGATTCCGTTGGATCGTCACTGTAGCGTGGGTGCCACCGTTGATGAGGAAGTCCACGGCGGCCTCACCCAGGCTGCGCGTGTAGTCAATGTCGAAGGCGATCGGATCCGCGCACCGCAGTTCGTAGCCCACATCCTTGCTGACTATGCGCACGTCGAGCCCCAGACCCGCCAATCCCGTGCGCACTGACTTCTTGAGAACGTCCGAGAAGTTGACCTCTGACAGCCGGATGTGGCCATGGGCATCCCTTTCCGCATGCTCCAGCCCAGCCAAATCTTGCATCGCCAGTTGCTCGACCACACCCTCGGCCACGAGCGCCAGTCCGTACTTCTTGCCTGATGCCATTCGCTTCAACACGGAGGTGATCAGGATATCCGTCACTTCTTGCAGGCGAATCTCACGGCCCGACCATTCCTCGGGGATCAATGTCACAGTCGCACCGGAACTCTTGCCAATCCCCAGCGCCAAGTGACCTGCTTTGCGCCCCATCGTGACGACGAGAAACCAACGCTGGCCCGTGAGAGCGTCCTCCATCAGGTTTCTCACGATTTTCGTGCCGACCTCCCGCGCAGTCTCAAATCCAAACGTGCGAAGTTCCTCGGGCAAGGGCAAATCGTTGTCAATCGTCTTGGGGACATGCACCGTCTGGATCGTCACCCCCATCTCCTCCTGGGCGTAGCGAGCGACACGGTACGCTGAATACGCTGTATCGTCACCACCGACGGCGACCAAGTAGCCTATCCCCGCGTCGATCAAGGCACGCACGCAGTTGCGGAGTCTCTCCACAGCAATGGTCGGATTTGCTCGCGCCGTCCGGAGAATAGAACCACCTGTCAGATGAATACGGCTGACATCATTGATCGTCAGGGATGTGCTGACCATCTCACCCTCTATGAGATGCTGGAAGCCATCGTAGATCCCCACGATGTCAAACCCGTTGTTGATGCCCTCAATCGTCGCAGAATGGATCACGCCGTTGATCCCTGGCGCGGGTCCTCCCCCCACCAGAATACCTATCTTGTCTTCGCGCGTCTCACCCATCGTAGATCATCCCTCCTTAAGAATCAATCAGAACACGTCCCTGCTTGTCTGCCCGGGGGGGGGCCTGAGTCATCCCGCATGGTATAACACCATAGGGCTACCTCAGATGTAGTCGTGCGGCGACCCGGCACAAAACACCCGCCGCGCCTTGATGGCGGGCAGGCGTCAGATGTCATACCCACACTGGGGCCACCCATGGACCAGCCACTGCCTCAGGCCCGGCGGAACTGCAAGGCCCATCCTACCCGCCAATTGTAGCACAACTGGGCACGCGGCGCAAACTGCACAAGCCGAAATGCTCTCGCCACGGCCTTGGGTTGACTTCGGCGCGAAGTTGCACTATACTCCCCTTGCCGTCATCCACCCATAAACAGAGACAGCCCAACACAACATAGACACCTGGAGGAGGAAGAGGTGGGAGGTCAGTCGGCTTCTCCGACCGACGTGCGCGAAAGAGTTGACGTGATCAACGCACTCGCCGTGGAACTGCGGTTCAGCGACCTGTCGAGGGCTGTCGCGCTCAGCCAAGAGGCCCTCGATTTGGCGAGCTGCAATGCCCCCGCCAACCCCTCATATCCAAAGGGCCAGGCCGTCAGTATGTACAATCTGGGCCGATTCAACACACAACTCGGCCGCTATGATACTGCGCTCTCCTTCCTGTTCAAGTCCCTGTCCTTGTTCGGGCAAATCGGCGACCTACACAGCAGCGCGAAGGTCCTAAACGCCCTGGGTGCCACCTATGTGCACCTATGTGCCTACGCCGAGGCACTGCGCTGCTTCTTCAAGGCATTGGAGATCCACGGGGACATTGGCCCCGACCAAGAAATCGCCGGGATCCTCAACAACGTGGGCTACGTCTACTTGCAGTTGGAGCAGCATTCAAAAGCCCTGGCATACCTGCGCGAGGGCCTGCAGATCGCGCAGGAGACCGATGCGAAGGAGTCACAGGCAGACGCGCTCGACAATCTCTGCAACGCGTACTACCACCTGGTCGACTACGAGAGCGCCCTGAGGTGCGGCCTCGAAAGCGTACAGCTCTTCCAAGAGATCGGAGACAAACAGGGCGAAGCGGAGGTACTGAGCAGCGTGGGCGAGGTCTACCGAGCCCAGGGCAGTTACGCCCGAGCCCTGGCGCACTTCCGCAAATCGTTGCACATCGCGGAGAAGATCGGCCTCAGATACGAGACGGTGGCCGCGCTGCAGAGGATCGGGGGCGTGCATCGCCTAGAGGGACGAACGCAGGTGGCGCTGTCATATCTGAACCAGGCTTTGGCGATCGCACAGGAGATCCACGCGAAGCAGAAGCTATATGAGTGCCACCAGGCGCTGGCCGAGGTCTACAAACAGACAGGCGATTTCGAGACGGCCCTGTCGCACTATGAGTCCTTCCATCAGATCAGGGAGGAGGTCTTCAACGAAGAAGCTGACAGGCGGCTCAAGAACCTGGAAGTGCTTCACCAGGTGGAAACGGCCAAGAGAGAAGCCGAGATCTACCAATTGAAGAACGTAGCCCTGCAGCAGGAGATTGAGGAGCGCAAGAAGGTACAGGCCTCGCTCCGGCAACTCGCTATCACCGACCCCCTGACCGGGCTGTACAACCGGCATCATTTCTTCGCGATGGCCGAATACGAGTTCAAGGAAGCGGCACGTCATCACCGCCCGATATCCGCCATCATGCTGGACATAGACCACTTCAAGCAGGTCAACGACATCTATGGGCACATCGTGGGCGACCAAGTGCTCATTGCGCTGGGGCAACACATCCGCGACAGCCTCAGTGAGGTAGGCATTGTCGGCCGTTTTGGCGGGGAGGAATTCGTCGTGCTGTTGCCCAACATTGAGCTTGACCAGGCACAGCAGGCAGCAGAGCGCCTGCGCCAGACAATCGCGACGCATCCGTACGACACCAACAAAGGTCCGATATCCATCACCATCAGCCTGGGCGTGGCAGACGTGTGCCTGGCAAACAGGATCTCAGTCGAGACACTGCTCGAACAAGCAGATCAGGCGCTCTATTCCGCCAAGCAGGCTGGCCGAAACCGAACCGTGGTGTCTGGCAAAGACGGCCACCGGGCCACCACCGCACCCCCGCAGTCCAAGAGCAGGGTGCAGCTCTGGGCACCTGATTGAGCGCCGGGACGTCATTGATCTCAGCGTAGGGTTCGCTATCGTTCCTGGCTCAACCGGGCGATCAGAGCACGTCCGAGCCTGTAGACCCATCCCAATCCCCTGTGACTGCACAGCCTCCCAAGAGGCCAGGACGTATCGGGAATAAAGAGCACAAACAGGGCCGATGTAGTGATAAGTATGCCAAGTGACGGGCCAAATCGCGAGTACACCCTACGCTACCCCCGCAGGATAGTCGCGCGCGGAATCGTCAAAGGGCTGGGGCGGCTGGTGCTGCCCATCGCCTTCCGCATCCAGGTGAGCGGACGCGAGAACTTCCCCCGGCGCGGTCCGCTCCTCGTCGTAGGCAATCATACGGCAGCCATGGAAGCCGTCCTGATGGCCGTATACACCCCATGGCAGGTGGAGTTCCTGGGAACAGGCGACATCCCGCAGGAGCTCGTGACGGAGATGGCAGGGCGGTTCCTAGGCTACATACACATCCGGCGCGGGCGGATGGAGCGGGGCCCAATGACACAGGCTCTGGGCGTGCTGAAGCAGGGCGGCGTGCTGGGCGTGTTTCCCGAAGGAGGCATCTGGGAACCTGGCGCGCGCCGCCCGCACGCGGGCGTGGCCTGGCTGAGCTATCGGACGGGCGCGCCGGTGCTGCCCATCGCCTTCGGCGGCACGCCGGGGGCGCTCGGCGCTGCGCTGCGGTTGGAGCGACCGAGGATGACCATGCACGTGGGCCAGGTGATGCCAGCGGCCAGCCTGCCGCAGGGAAAGGCGCGCAAGGTCTACCTGGAGGGGTTCGCAGAGCAGGTGATGGACGCGGTATACGCGCTGCTGCCGCCGGATGATCCGGCGCGCCAGGTCCAGTTCTTGGATGAACGGTTCGAGCTGGAATTGGTCGTGCACGAGGCGGATGGGGCGCCGTTGGATTTCCCAGCCAGTCTGAACATTCGCCACAGGCACGCGCTCGTCAAGTTCCTGCACCGTCCGGCCATCCTGAAGATCTTTCGCAAGAACCTGGATCTACCGGTGGAGGCACTCCAGGACTTGGCGCACGAGCGTGACGCGGGTAGAATCGCGGACGCGACGCAGGCAGTGCTAGACTACCTGGAGAACGAGAACCCGTTCCTGCTGACCTACCGCTTCGGTCCCAAAGAAGGGGAAGCTACGCAGAAGGGCCTGCAGGAGTTGCGTGCATTGGCTCGGTGGGCTGTCACCTCGAATGCCTCGCTCACGGTGACCCCCATCCGGCGCTATCGCAAGTCCGATGGAGGGGAAGAAATCGTGCAGGTCGAGCAGGGGACGTTCGAGGGATGGATGTAGGCTAAGCGGAGTTGTCCAGCGAGACTGAGCGATTTGCTTGGCATCACAAATCGTGCTATACTGAAAGCACAGTACAAGCGTCGCTGAAAATGCCGCAGGCGCACAGGCATCGCATCAGAGTGGCGATTTCTCCATATCTCTGGTATACTTAATGATGAAGGCCCTGGCGTGAGCACAGAGTCAGAGAAACGGGTATGGGCTGAGAGGTGGTGCAGGCGCATTGCGGCTCAGGGTCTTTCACCGGTGGCACTGTCGCTCGTCGAGTTCATGCACGCGTTTGGGTTCCTGGGCAGTCAGATGCTTCTCATGATCCAACCGTTGCTCACCAGCATAGTCGACGACGCAGCGCTTGAGAGAGCCATAGCCCTACTCAACAGTCCAGAGCTGCAGGACTGGCTGCGGCTCTCACTGGAGGAGGGGGAGAGTCAAGGGAAATGAACGCTGGAGCCATTGTCTGGCTGGGCCTAAGCTTCCTGGTGCTCCTGGTGCTGCTGATTGTGCGTGGCAGAAATGGGCCGATCCCCAAGACGCGTTCGCTGCCCGCCTTCCAGGACCTACTAACACAGGCAGGCTACGCTGCCGAGAGCGGCAAGGCAATCCACATCGCACTGGGCGGCGGCACCTTGTACGGAGAGGATGCCATCACCTCTCTAGCCGGACTCCAAGTGCTGGACGCGCTGGCCGATGTCGCGGTCTCCTACAGCGCTCCCCCTATTGTCACAGTAGGCGACCCCGTGTTGCTCCCCGTGGCCCAGGATATGCTCCGCCGAGCGTACGAGCGAAGCGGCAGGGCAGAAGCATATAGCCCCAGCAGAGTCCAGTTCATCGCCCCCTCACCAACAGCGTATGCAGCCGGCGCCGCCTACATGGCAGCCAGCGACAGCGTCATGGTGAACGTAGTGGCCGGTGCTTTCGGAGCCGAGGTTTCGTTGATCTCGGATGCGAGCACTCGGCGTGGTCTACCCCAGCTAGCCGCTGCTGTCGCTCCGGACGCGCTTGGCGCGCTGTATCCTGCCACTGACCGGCTAGCTGTGGGGGAGGAGATGTTTGCTGCGAGTGCCCAGATCAATGGGCGGCGAGGCCATCTGGTGAGCCTGGTGGCTCACGACATCCTACGCGTCGCATTGGTGCTGACTATCCTGGGCATGGCCGGGATGGCTCTGTATGGGCAGTTTGTGAGGTAGTGATCTTATGGGCAGCCTCATTGGTGACCTGATCAAGAAATGGATTCCCATCCTGACCGCGACCGTCACTGGCGTGGTCGTGTTGCTTGGGTATCTCTACCCGAACCGTCTGCTGGTTCACTACGGCGGCCGCCTCACAGAGTGGCGCGACGTTCTAATCGAATGGGCGGTCATAGTGGCTGCCTTCGCCTTCCTCCTGGGAGTATTCAACATTCTGCGCGTTCACGGGAGACGCGTTTCGCGCCGGCGACAGGGCTGGCTGTACAGCCTGGTGCTGTTGCTCGCTTTGCTGGTCGCCCTGGTCGTCTCATTTGCGCCCTCAAGCACCATGAATCCAAGTGAACTGGTATTCGAGCACATCATTGGCCCGCTCGGAGCATCTCTGGCCGCACTGATGGTCTTCACGCTGACGCTGGCAGCCTTCCATTTGCTGCGCGCTCGGCGCAGCCCTGGAGCCGCGCTTTTCCTTTTCGTCGTCGTCGTGGCATTGCTGGGCAGCACACCGCTGGTGGGCCTGCCAGGCACCGAACTGCTGGCTGACATCCGGGACTGGTTGATCCACGTACCAGGCATGGCGGGGATGCGTGGCCTCCTGCTGGGCGTGGCACTGGGCACGGTGATCACTGGGTTACGAGTTCTTGTCGCCAGTGATCGCCCCCATAGTGAGTTCTAAGCCATGAATGGTGCAATGATTCATTGCCCGAAGTGCGGTGCAGCGAACCGAAGAGGCAGCCGCTTCTGCAACGAATGCGGCGAGCCACTGCCCATGCGCACAGCGCTACGCTGTCCGATGTGTGGCGCGATGAACCCAATCGGCAACGTATACTGTGACAAGTGCAATGCGCGCCTCGTGCCCATGGCCGCCCGTCCCTTCGAGGAATCAGATCACAAGCCGGCCCCGATCAAGGGGCTTTCTCTGCCCACGATCCCGTTGGAAGAGCAAGAGGAACAGCCAGTTGAGAGCGCACCCGTGGACAGGGAGCCGGAGCAGCAACAGACAGAGGACTGGTTGATGCAACTGCGGGCGTCGGCCGTTCCAGAGGCCGAAGAGCCCGAGCCTGCACCCGAACCCGTTGAACCCGTGGAGATCCCAGATTGGCTGCGCGACATGGGTCCAATGGACATCCAGCCCTCAGAAGAGCAGGCAAGAGGCAGGAGACAAGAGGCAGAAAGCACAGAGCCATCTGCTCCTGCCCCGGCAGAGGTCCCGGAATGGCGACAGCAACTGACACCACCGGAGTTCCCGGCTGCAGAGGTTGAGGCACCTGCGCCCGCTCCTGCCGAGATCCCTGAGTGGCAACAGCAACTGACACCGCCGGAGTTCCCAGCGCCAGAAGCGGAGACGGAGGCACCGGCACCTGCTCCGGCCGAGGTCCCCGAGTGGCTGCAGGAGTTGGCACCATCGGAAGCCCCGTCGCCGGCGGCAGAAGCGCCTGCACCCGCCCCATCAGAGGTCGCCGGGTGGGAACAGCAACTGGCACCGCCGGAGTTCCCAGCGCCAGAAGCGGAGGCACCGGCACCCGCCCCGGCCGAGATCCCCGAGTGGCTGCAAGAACTGGCGACATCGGAAGTCCCGTCACCAGGGGCAGAAGCGCCTGCACCCACCCCGGCAGAGGTCACTGGGTGGGAACAGCAACCAACACCACCGGAGCTCCCAGCGGCAGAAACGGAGGCACCAGCACCTGCTCCGGCCGAGATCCCCGAATGGCTGCAGGAACTGGCGCCATCGGAAGCCCCGTCACCGGCGGCAGAAGCGCCTGCACCCACCCCGGCAGAGGTCGCCGGGTGGGAACAGCAACCGACACCACCGGAGCTCCCGGTGGCAGAAGCGGAGGCACCGGCACCCGCTCCGGCCGAGATCCCCGAATGGCTGCAGGAACTGGCGCCATCGGAAGCCCCGTCACCGGCGGCAGAAGCGCCTGCACCCACCCTGGCAGAGGTCGCCGGGTGGGAACAGCAACCGACACCACCGGAGCTCCCGGTGGCAGAAGCGGAGGCACCGGCACCCGCTCCGGCCGAGATCCCCGAGTGGCTGCAGGAACTGGCGCCATCGGAAGCCCCGTCACCGGCGGCAGAAGCGCCTGCACCCACCCTGGCAGAGGTCGCCGGGTGGGAACAGCAACCGACACCACCGGAGCTCCCAGCG